>JACCDW010797238.1_pt1 | contig 186775 bp, 176 predicted proteins | sample 7449781 | NCBI WGS metagenome assembly JACCDW01 (sample SAMN15323449, study PRJNA562643) | freshwater metagenome | isolation source: river surface water | place: USA:Blue River Watershed | collected 2017-08-18 | reverse complement strand
TGGTTTTGTCGGCGGCGGCGGCTTTGCCATGGGCGGGGGAATGGGCGGAATGTTCGCACCCTACGGCATGGGCGGCGGTTTCGGTGGCGGCTTTGCTCCTATGGGCATGGGAATGTCGCCCATGGGCTTCGTGGCTGGTGGTGGCTTTGCTGGATACGGCGGCTTCGCAGTGGGCGGAGGTTTTGCTCCTATGGGAATGGGAGGCGGTTTCGCGCCTTACGGCAAGGGCGGTGGTTTCGGCGGAGGATTTGCTCCTTATGGCATGGGTGGCGGTTTCGCTCCTATGGGCATGGGAATGTCACCCATGGGCTTCGTGGCTGGTGGTGGCTTTGCTGCCGGTGGTGGATTCGCAATGGGCGGAGGTTTTGCTCCCTACGGTATGGGAGGTGGCTTCGCGCCTTACGGCATGGGTGGCGGTATGGCTCCCTATGGCATGGGAGGCGGCTTCGCACCTTACGGTATGGGAATGTCACCCATGGGCTTTGCAGCTGGTGGTGGATTTGCTATCGGCGGTGGAATCGCAGTGGGCGGAGGTTTTGCTCCTTACGGTGCTGGCGGCGGTTTTGGTATGGCTCCCTACGGTGCTCCATTTGGTGGGGGAAGCTTTGGTGCTCCTTTCGGCATTGGGGGAGTGGGATACGGAATGCCATTTCCTGGTGGCCCTGGTGGATTCCCCGGCGGATTTCCTGGGGGTTTTCCTGGTGGATACCCTGGAGTTCAACTTCCCTATGCAAACCCTTACTATGCAGGAAATCCAAACTGCTACGGGGGATTGTGCAACTACAACCCTTACTTTGGGAACATGAACAACCAGTACAACGCTGGAGGTATGAACGCGTTCTACCAACAGCAGCAGCAGCAATTGCAGGCTCAGATTCGCATGCTTCAGCAGCAAGCTATTTTGAGTCAAGATGCTGCCGTGGCGGGACAGGCTCTCAATGAAGCGCAAACTCGCTACATGCAGGTCTTGGGTCAAATGCAAGGGTCATACTACACTGGTGGTGTGCCTTACTACGGAGGAGCGGGATATACGACTCCTGTACTCTTCCCTGGTGGAACCGGAGCACCTCCTACGATTCAACAACCTCCATTGACTCCAACTCGTTTGTAAGTTTTCAGTCACTGGAAAAAGGACGCCTCTTGCATAATCTGCAAGGGGCGTTTTTACGTTCGCTCTTCCACCCACTGAAGAAAAGAATCCAATGGAAGAGCTCCAGAAATTCGATCTTTTTCGATACCTTTGGAAAAAAGTATCAGAGTGGGGATGCTGCGCACTTGATAGGCGTCGCTGGCCAATTGGTGTTTTTCCGTGTTGAGTTTTACAAATACGGCCCTTTCGGAGAGCCTAAGGGCTGCCTGCTGAAACGTGGGAGCAAAAGCCTTGCAGGGGCCACACCACGAAGCCCAGAAATCACAAATTACGGGGAGAGGGCTTTTTTCCATCAACGTTTTGAGGCCATTGCCACTGACTTCCGAAACGCCAAAATGTATGGGCAAATTGGTTTTGCAATGGCCACAAATCGGAGCCTTTGATTGGGCTTCCGTCAAGTTCACTCGATTTACTTTTCCGCAGCTTGAACACACAGAATAGGTTGAAGACATTTCTTCCTCCTTATATCTTTTTGATTAAGACTGCCGTTTCGTAACAGGCGGCTGCAGTTTCAATGCCTTTGTTCTCGGCATTTTTTCTCGATCGTTTGATTGCCTGTTCGTCAGTCAGAGTGGTCAATACCCCAAAGGCGATGGGCTTTTCGGTTTCTAGTCCTGCCTGCAAAATTCCCATAGCACTAGCTAGGCTAATAAACTCAAAATGCATAGTGTCGCCTTTGATTACACAACCAAGGCAAATGACGCCGTCGTATTTCTTTTTCTTGGCGAGTTTTTTTGCGATGAGCGGAAGCTCAAAGGCGCCGGGCGCGTCGAAAATATCCTTTTCTCCAACGGCTACTGACTTGTCTTTCAAATATGAGATCGCACCATGTAAGAGCCCGCCCGTTACGTCTTCATTAAAACGACTTACCACAATGGCAAACTTCATTTTTCCTCTTCCTTTACTTCCAGGGAATGTCCAAGTTTGTCTCGCTTGGTCTGTAAATATTTTTTATTGTTAGTATTGGATTGCATTTCAATGGGCACTTTTTCCACGATATTCAATCCAAAGCCACTCAAACTCACCACCTTTCTTGGATTGTTAGTGAGGAGTTTCATGTCTTTGATTCCCAAGTGTCGAAGAATCTGGGCACCCATACCATAATGGCGAAGATCGGCTGGAAAGCCCAAGTGCCGATTGGCTTCTACAGTATCGAGGCCTTTATCTTGAAGGGCATATGCCTTGATTTTATTGGCAAGCCCTATCCCTCTTCCTTCGTGTCGTCTCATATAAACCAAGACGCCATTTTGTGATTCGGAGATTTGTTTTAGAGCAGATTGCAGTTGTTCACCGCAGTCGCAACGAAGAGAGCCTAGAGCATCCCCAGTGAGGCATTCGGAATGTACTCGAACGAGGGCGGGATTTTCTAATTTTCCGTTTTTGCTAGACACCAGTGCCAAGTGTTCTGTTCCATCAATTTTCGAAGAGAACGCATGAAGCTGGAAGTCGTGATCTCCGAATTGAGAGGGAAGTTTTGTAACGGCCACCTCCTCGATGAGGCTCTCTCGGGAAAATCGGTAAGAGATGAGATCTTGAATTGTAAGAATGGGCAGATCGTGCTTTTCAGCAAATACACGAAGATCGGGCATTCTCGACATGGTTCCATCTTCGTTCATGATTTCGCAAATCACAGCGGCTGGACGTAGTCCTGCCAATTTGCAGAGATCCACTGACCCTTCAGTGTGTCCGGCCCGAACCAAAACACCACCATCGGCGGCGCGAAGGGGGAAAATGTGTCCTGGCGAAACAATATCTTCAGCGCCTTTGGTGGGATCTGAGGCCACACGAATGGTATGAGCACGATCGGCGGCGGAGATTCCTGTGGAGATTCCATCTTTAGCCTCAATGGACACAGTAAAGGCCGTGGTTCTTCTCGATCTGTTGAGTGACGCCATGGGCGGAAGCTTCAGCTCGTCTACTCGTTTTCCGTCCAGGGCAAGGCAGATGAGGCCTCTGCCGTAACGGGCAATGAAATTGATATTCTCTGGAGTGGCAAACTCCGCAGCGAGAACGAGATCACCCTCGTTCTCTCGATCCTCGTCGTCAACAAGGATCACCATTTTCCCGTTCTTTAACTGTTCGAGGGTTCGTTCGATGGAGAGCATAATTTCTCGATGTATTTGGCAAGAACGTCCACTTCCACGTTGACCTCATCGCCGATTTTTAAATGGGAAAAATTCGTATTTTTCCATGTGTGGGGAACAATCAATAAAGAAATCATGAACTCATTCAACTTCGTAAGAGTGAGGGAGTTAATAGTGAGGCTAACCCCGTTGACGGAGATGGAGCCTTTTTCCACGCAATATTTTCCGTATTTTGGATCTAAGGCCATGGTTACTTTATGGTGATCAGGGCCTTCAGCGAGGTTTAAGATCAAACCTTTCGCGTCCACATGACCTTGCACCCAATGACCACCCATGCGACCACCAAATACCAAGGCCCGCTCTAAATTTACGGCGGACTCTACCTCTAGTTTTCCGAGCGTAGATCGATCTAGGGACTCTTCACTAACAAAGAAAAAACACTCGCCCTTAGGGGTGAATTCGGAAACTGTTAAACAAACTCCATTTACGGCGATGCTTTCGCCTAGTTTTACATCTTGCCAAGGGGTTTTAATTTGAAGTTTCCGTTGCCCTCGACGTTCTTCTACGCTTAAAACTTTTCCTACGGATTCAATAATACCTGTAAACATAAAACTCCCTACTCATTATCCAATTCAGTGGATGGCCCTTTCGGAACTTCCTGATCCATAGTTGGCTGTTCTTCCTTTTGGTCCACGGCAAATTCAATTTCAATGGAATCGTCCTGACCCTCTTTTCCTTGTTTTATTACCACAGATTCATCCCAAAGGCCGCTCTCTAGCCATGCCTTTCGAAAGAGGGGACCAGCTTCTACTAAAACCTGTAAGACCCCGTTTTTCCCAAGATATTCCAGCCCTTCTTGAATCGTATCCGCGAACTGTGGCAGAAATCCTAGGCTCTTTTGGCGTTCTATCCAAGAAGAAGGGATGCGTTTTCGTCTATCAGACAAAATTAGGTGTCGCTTTTTCTGAGGGTGGTCGGGCATCCAGCGAACGGTAAGCTCGGGAGCGTCGGCCAAAACGGTGCCACTAGCTACCCAGATAGCGTCACTTTTTTTTCGTAACTCATGAGCGAAATAAAGTGAAGCCTGAGAAGTAAAGGTTTTTTGTCCAGGAGGCGGAACCATGGAACCGGAAGTTTGAAAGGCACCCTTTAGAACCACATAGGGTATTTTTTGGGTGACCCATTTTTTGAAGGCACGGAGGAAAAAATCGCATTCCGCCTCTAGAACTCCTTCGACGACTTCAAGGCCAGAGGAGCGAAGCCGATCGGCACCGCCACCTTTTACGGAGGGATTGGGATCTTTCGAACCGTACACCACACGTCGAATATTTTTGTGTTTCAAAATGGCATCGGTACAAGGCGGAGTTTTTCCTTGGTGGTTGCAAGGCTCTAAAGTGACCACTAAAGTTTCGATCTGGGAAAGCTTCCCTAGCTTTGAAGCCATTTCTAGAACTTTGGCTTCAGCATGGGCGGTGCCCGCTTTTTGATGGGCGGCACCTAGTAAAACTTTCCCATTTCTATCTAGCGCTATGCATCCAACTGCAGGATTCGGAGCTGTGGCTCCCACAAATTGTTCCGCAGCGTTTAGGGCCATTCTCATGGCTGATTCGTATTTTTGCATGCCTTGGTTATGGCACTAATTGGCTAGAAGCAAAAGAGGAGATCCGCACGGGCTGTGCGAGTTCAATGGAGTTTTGCGGCCCATGCGTCTGTTCTGAGTGGTCAGGAGGCAAAGAGATGGTGAATCTAGAGAAATGGACACACAAAAATTGGTTTCGCTAGTCTCTTTCCTGGAAACGAATCCATCGGGCTCCTTTACAAAAAAAAGGGCCTTCGATAGCCTGATGCCGAAGGAAATCGATCCCATGACCATATTTGAATTTGAGGATTTTCGAGCCTATCTGAACCATGTTCGGAGCCACTATCCTGGTATGAAGCGGCCCATTACCTTGGAAAGGTGGGCGCAAAAGTTGAAGTATCGATCGCCTCGATCCATCGCCATGGTGTTGAAGGGCCAGCGCTTGCCTTCTGAAGATTTAGTTTTGGCTTTTTCTAATGATCTTTCGCACTCGGAAAACGAAAGAAGATACTTTGAGCTTTTGGTAAGAAAAGAAAAGTATCGAGGAAATGTTCCGAAAGTAATTCTAGATGAATTACAAAAACTGAATCCCAAACTCATTCGTAGAAAAGCCCTAGATGCAGAAGTATTTAGTTATGTTTCGGGCTGGCAAAATTACGTGATCCTGCAATTGTTTTCGGTGCCTCAATTTTCACAGGTGAAATCAGAAAATTTTGTGAAGTGGGTTCATGGTCGCTTGGGCGGCAAGCTCACGTTAGAAGATGTGGAAGCGTCGTTATCACTTTTGGAGCGATTGAAGTTTATTGAGAAGAATGCTGAGGGTCGATATCAATTGGCTGCGGCTACGGATCCTCTGATCGCCATTGAGGAAATTCCCTCCGCGGCTGGTAGGCGACATCATTGTGAGCAGATGGATCAAGCTAAAGAGGCGTTGCAAAGAGCTCCCATGGGAGAGCGGGAGTTCACTTGTTTGACCTTTCAAGGAAAGCGGTCAAAAATGGCCGAGATGAAAAAGGCGATTCGTGAGTTTCGAGATAAGTTCGATAAAGATTTTTACGATGCTGACGGAGAAGATGTTTGTCAGTTGAATGTTCAATTCTTTTTTCATACGACCGAGGAGAAAAAATGAAAGTTTTAGGCTTTGCTTTCTGTTTGTTGATTATTGGCTGTGCTGCGAAACCACCGGGAGGCGGACATGTGGTGGGGAATCCATTAGCCCCTCAGGGAATGGCGGAAAGTTGTGGCTGCACTGGACAGGCGAATTGCCAATGTGCTGGTCATAGCCATGAAGAAAGTAAAGAAGAAGACTGCGGCTGTTCGGGTCACGGAAAGAAAAAATAGGCAGGAGTTTGTCCTGCCTATTTCTATTTTAGAGATGGAGGAGGGGCATTTGGTTGGCCTCTCCCGCGGAATTCATTTTGCTTAGAAATCTGCGTTGAACACGACGGCGCTGCTCTTCGCTTCGAAGCCTTTTTGGTATTCGGTAACCTTCTTCTCGAAGAAGTTGGTCAAGGGTTGAACATCTTGCAATACCATGAAGCTGAAGGGGTTCTTAGCATTGTAGCGCTTTTTGAAACCCAACTGCACCAAGCGTTGGTCAGCCACATACTGCAAGTATTCATACATGAGAGCTGGAGACAAACCGGTAACTCCCAAGGCTAGAGCGTCGGAACAGAAAGCCATTTCCACTTCCAAGGCTTCTTCGATCATTTGCTGAATTTTCTTTTCCATGGCGGCATCGAAGAGTTGAGGGTATTCGGCGCGAATGGCGGCGATGGCCTTCATGGCACCTTCGATGTGCATGGTTTCGTCTCGGAACACCCAGTTGGTGGCAGAGGCAAGGCCTGGCAATAGACCTTTGTTTCTGAGGTAGTATACGTAGGCGAAGGAGCCGAAGAAAAAGAGTCCTTCCACGCAACCAGCGAAACAAGCCAAGTTTTCTACAAACTGGCGTCGCTTTTCATCGGTGTCGAGAGTGTCTAATTTTTCAATGCTATCCATGTACTTGAAGCAGAAGTCTGCTTTTTTCTTTACAGATGGAATGGTTTTGTAGGCATCAAAGGCCTGGCGACGCTCTTCCATGTCTGGAATGTAGTTGTCCACCAAAAGCAAATAGGTTTCTACGTGTAGCATTTCGTCGAACAATTGTTTGCCCAAGAACATGCGATATTCCGGAGAGTTCACGTGCTTGTAGAAATTTAATACCAAGTTATGAGCCACAATATTATCGGCGGTGGCAAAGAATGCCACTAGTCGCTTAATGAGGTGAGCCTCTTGAGGAGAGATTTTGTCTCTCAAGTGTTCGAAGTCGATAGAGAAATCGAGCTCGTCCGTGGTCCAGATGTTTTTAATGGAATCTTTGTAAAGTTGAAAAAATTCCGGATATTGCATCGGACGCAGAGTCAGATTTAGGTCTGGATTTAGAATTTTGTGCATAGGGGGTCCTTCCTTATTGGCCTTATTGGCAAGCTTCGCAAGATTCTGGGTTTTCTAGAGAGCAAACCACCGCCTCTTCTGCTGTATAGGTGGCCTTGGTCTCTTCGGTATTGTTCACCGTGGTTTTTTGGATCGCCGTTTTTGCTCGGGATCGCAAATAATAGGTGGTTTTGATTCCTTGCTTCCAGGCGTACATATACATGGAAGAAAGTTTTCCGATATTTGGGTTTTCCAAGAAAAGGTTCAAACTCTGGCTCTGACAAACGAAGGCTGAGCGTTCGGCTGCCATGTCGATCATATCCTTTTGAGGAGTTTCCCAAACGGTTTTATAGAGATCGCGCAAGTCTTGAGGGATTTCTTCAATCTCTTGGATAGAGCCATCGGCGGAAATAATTTTCGCTTGGATGGCTTGGGTCCACAGATTACGGGCCTTCAAGTCGCGGATGAGGTAGCGATTTACTTGCAAGAATTCGCCGCTCAAGGTTTCTCGTTTGAAGAAGTTCGAAATCTGAGGCTCAATGCTTTCATAGCTGCCCACGATGGACGCGATAGTGGCGGTTGGGGCGATGGCGATGAGCAAGGAATTTCTCAATCCCTTTTTCTGAATTTCTTTGGCCAAACTATCCCAATCAAAATGCAACTCAGGCATTAGCGGTTGGTTTTCTTCGGCTAAGTGCACCTGGAGTTTGCCTTCAGCATAACGAGAGTTGGGGAACTCTTCGAAAGATCCGTATTGTTCGGCCAACTTCATGCTGGTTTGCAAGGCCTGGTAGTAAATGGTCTCTTGCACGCGGTTGGAAACCTCGCGCGCCTTCGCTGAGGTGAAGGGCAACTTCATTTTGAAGAATGCATCTTGTAAGCCCATTACACCTAGGCCTACCGGGCGCCATTTATTGTTCGAGTGTTTGGCTTCGGAGGTAGGATAGAAGTTAATATCCACCACTCGATCCAGAAACTTGGTGGCCACGGCCACTACTTTTCTCAAAAGATCGTAATCGAAGTTTCCATCGTTACGAACGTAGGCTGCGAGGTTTACGGATCCTAGGTTACAAACGGCCGTCTCGCTGCCGCTGGTCACTTCTAAGATTTCCGTGCAGAGGTTTGAGGAGTGAATCACATTGCCGGCCTTGGCCGTTTGGGCAGAACGAAGGTTTGCTTTGTCTTTAAAGCACATCCAGCCGTTTCCAGTTTCAGCCAAAGTCTGCATCATGCGAGCATACAGCATTCGGGCAGATACTTTTTTCAAGGCTTTGCCAGAGGCTTCTGCTGCTAGATAGTTGGTTTCAAAGGTGGGACCGAAACAATCTAGTAACTCGGGAGCAGAGCTAGGAGAGAAAAGACTCCACTCGCTGTCCGTTTCTACTCGCTTCATGAATAGATCAGGGATCCAGAGCGCCAAGTTTAAGTTGTGGGTTCGTCTTTCTTCCGAGCCTGTATTGTTTCGAAGCTCAAGGAAGTTTTCGATATCTGCGTGCCAAGGCTCTAAGTAAACGGCAGCGGCACCTTTTCGTTTGCCACCTTGGTTTACGGCGTGAACGGAGGAATCGAACACTTTCAAGAAGGGCACGATTCCGTTCGATAGACCGTTGGTTCCTTTGATCAGGGCTCCGGAGGAACGAACAGGAGTCCAGTCGATGCCGATACCGCCCGAGAATTTCGAGAGTCGAGCGCAATCAGCGATGGATTTGTAGATTCCGTCTAGAGAGTCTTCGGCCACGGTCAACAAATAGCAGGAGCTCATTTGTGGATGACGGGTTCCCGAGTTGAATAGGGTGGGCGTGGAAGGCATGTACAAAAATTGGCTGATGATGCTGTAGAATTCGATGGCTTCATCTACGTTGTGCGATAGTCCCAACGCCACTCTCATGAACAACCATTGGGGCCGCTCGATGAGTTTTCTGGTTTTCGGATGACGAAGAAGGTAGCGGTCGGCAACGGTTTTGAGGCCGAAGTATTCGAATAGATCGTCTCTTTCGTGTCGAATGGCAAAATCGATGGCTTGAGAATTTTCTCGAACGAGTTTTAATACATGTTCGTTGAGAAGGCCCTGCTCGAAAGCAGTTTCCACGTAGTCAGAGAAAACTTCGTCTCTTCCCACTTCTTTCATGATGCCTTCGGCCAGCATACGAGCGGCTACTTTGGAATAGTTGGGCTCGTCGGCCATCAACATTACGGCATTAGAAATAGAAAGCTGATCTAGTTCTTGAGTGGTGGAATTATTGTGAAGGCCGGCGATGGTTCGCTTGGCGATCTCGATGGGCTCCACATTATCTAGGCCTCGACACGCTCTATTTACAGCGTCGAGAATTTTCTCCATTCGGACCGTTTCCCTGGTACCGTCGCGTTTAATGACTTCCATCATGGTTGTTGTGCCTCCAAAAAATCGAAAAAAAGACCCTCACGATTCCACGAGGAATCGCAAAAATTCCGTTTGTATTAAAGTTCCCCTCTGGCGTGTGTAAGAGAACTAGGTGGAGGGTTACATTCGTTCCGCTTCACCGGGCGAAACTCTCCATCTCTTTCTTCACGCACACCCACCTTACCGTGTTCCAACGATCCTGCCAGGTTCGAAGAACGAATCCACTGCTTGATATCGAGGTTCATCCGCTTCCGTGAGTGTTTCGCTTCCCTGCGACCTCGACCCTTCGCCCTTCTTGCTGGTGGCATCTTCGAGAGGGACGCTCTCTAGGGGCCAACCGCTGGTGGTAGTGTCTTAAGAAAACGCTATCGGTTGTGGTGAGGACTGTCAATTCGAGAAAAAAAAATTCTGGAAAGCGGGGCGAAATGACCGATGCGTCGGAAATTTTGCTCACAAATCTTACACATTTCCTACACAGTACCGGATCGGCCCTCCGCAAAAAATGGGGATAAATCCGATTTCAAAAAATACTTCTTGAATTGGCCGAAAACCGTGTTCTCGGATTGCGCCGCAGAAAAGTTCTTAGCTAGTGCGACAAATGTTTGGTGAATGTTAGATCTGTGGGAGCAATGGAAAATCTTTACGGACTTTTTCGCGAGGAAATCAAAAGTTCGATACAATGAAAAGAAGATGGCTGATTACCTCCTTATAGTGGATGACGAAGAAGACCTTCGCGAAATTCTGAAACTTTCCGCGGAAACGATTTTCCTGGGACCCATCCACATGGCTAAGAGCGGGAACGAAGCTATCGCCATCGTGCAAAAAGAGGGTAAGCCTTTGGCTTGTATCTCTGATTACCGAATGCCTGATGGTGGCGGCGATGTGATTTATCAATATCTAGAGAAAAACCACCCTGGCACTCCTTTTATTTTTTGTTCCGGCTGCGATCTCGAAGAAATTCGCCAGAAGCTCCCCGCCATAGATAATTACATTGCAAAGCCCGCCATCCACGATGCGCTATTGGCGTTTTTGCAACAACACATTCAAAGCGAAGGTGCGGTCGATAAGGAAGTTGAAGGGGAAAAATATTTGCCCGTACGCCTCTCTTTATTGATTCGTTTGGGATTTGTGAATTCTGATCTTTTTTTAAAGTTGTCGGACACGAACTTTATTAAGGTGTTTCATCCCCAATCCGAGTTCACCCCAGAAGATGGACTTCGATTCTTAAAAAAGAATGTGGTGACCCTTTACCTCTTAAAGAAAGAGGCTCCTCGATTTATTCACGATTTCGAAAAGTCTCTTGCACTATTTCTCGCGGCAGACGAACAGTTGGAGCCCGGTGCCTACGGCACTTTCGCTGCCGAGGCCTTGGAGTCCACTCGGAAATTGATCAAGGTCTTTGGTTTCTCTCAAGAAACCGTTCGATTGGCCCAGCAAAGTTTAGAGATGGCCCATCGAGCCGTGAGCAAGCAGCCAGAGCTCAAGAAGCTTTTAGAAGTGAAGCTAAAAGATGCGGACGGCGCTTTTGCGTCTCATTCTAGTTCCATAGCGTTCTTGGCCTGTGGAATTACACACTACTTGGAGTGGGCTTCGGACTTTACTCGCAATAAACTTTCCCTGGCGGCTCTCTTGCACGATATTTATGTGGACGAAGATGTGTATCCTTTTCCCCAGGAAAGGAATGAACAAGCAGCGAAAGAGTTAGGTTCCGCTGGGAAAACGGGGAATCACTCTCCATCGATCGGGGCCTATGTAGATCATCCGAAAGCAGCCGCAAAACTACTAGAGGGAAATACGGAATTTCCTCCTGATGTGGACCATATTATTGCTCAGCACCATGAGCGCCCCGATGGAACAGGTTTTCCTCATCGCCTTACCTCTACCCGAATCCACCCCTTGGCCTCTTTGTTTATAGTGGTGGAAGATTTGGTAAATTTTTTAGGGAATCGGGAAGATCTCGAAGCCGGTGTGCAAGAGTTTCTTCTACTACGTGCGGGGCTCTACGGGCAGGGAAATTTTCGGAAAGTAATGCAGGCTTTGGCCATCGCCCTTCCTGGACCTGAAAAAGGTTCTCTTGCCTAAGAGGGTGAGTTGAGAAAAGATTCCCTATGGAGTTTCGATCGGGAGATCCTGGAAGTTTTCCAAAGGGCTGTTTTTTGCCACTCAATGCCATAGCGGTGCATCCGCAAGGGTATTCCCATTTTTGCCTTACCTCTACCCTTCGGCATGAGGGGGGAATCAAATCCTTTGAAAAAATTCGTGAAGAGATCCATCAAGAGTTGCTGGACGGAAAGTGGCCAGATTCCTGTCGTCGTTGCAAAAATAAAGAGGATCGAAATCTACAAAGCCGGAGGACCAGGACTTGGGAGAGAAAAGCCGATATGTACGGCGTGGATCTCGCAAAAAAATATGTTCTCGAGAGTTCTAAGTCCACCATCCGGCATTTAGAAGTTTCCTTTTCCAACCTTTGCAATATTTCCTGTGTGATGTGTTCTAGTGAGTTTTCTACCACATGGTTTGCTCATGATAAAAAAGCCATTGAAGAGGGGCTGCAGTACCGAAATTTTACAGGTCCATTTCAGAGCTTAAAGAGAATGACTCCTCAAATGATGGAAGAAATTTTCGATCATGTGGAAAATTTTGATCTCATCATCATCAAAGGTGGAGAACCAACTCGCGAGCCCACTTGTTTAGAATTTTTGAAGAGGTTGAATGGCTCCAGTAAGCGAAAGAAAAATCTCGCCGTCTTTTTACAGTCCAATGGAACCCGTGCTCCAGAAGATTGGATGAAAGATTTGGAATCTCTGAATTTTGAAATGGGATTCAGTATGGACGGATGGGGGCAAGTTTTTGAATGGATTCGGGGAACCAAGTTTGATTCATTCTTGAGGAACTTTCGAGACACTCAAAAAGTACCCTTCGTAAGATCGGTCTCCATTGATTTTACCTTATCGGCCTACAATTGCTTTCACTTGCCAGAGTTTTTTACTCGTCTCATTCAGTTAAAAGAAGAGTGCCCAAAGCTTTCCGAAGTGCCGGTATTTCAGTGGGTGCAACAAGACTACGCTAGTCCTTTGAATCTTTTGCAGGCCGATCGGATGCGAATTGCCGATGCGTTGGAGCCCGTTCTTGAAAAGGGGAAAGGCCTATTTCTCAATGGAGAGAATTTGCTCAACGTTCTGAGGCAACCGAGAGCTTCGGAAAAATCTTTGGAGCAGGGACGCAGCTGGTATGAGTACTTAAAAAAAATGAGAGGATACTCTATTCAAGAATGGGATGAGTCCATTCAACAATCGCTTTGGGCGAAATAATTTTCCAAGGAGAAAAAATGATTCGAGCTATTAACGCCATTTTGATTTCTACCAAGAATGCTGAAGGTTTGATTGCATTCTATAAAAAATTAGGAATTCCTCTAAAGTTAGAAAATCATGGTGGTGGAGCTCATGCAGAGGCAGATTTTGGTGACGTGCATTTTGCTATTTGGCAACGGACTTCGGCTTCGGATCCTGTGCTTGCTTCTAATGTGAGTTTTAGTTTTCACGTGCCGAATCTAGAGGAGTTTTACGAACAAAAATCCCGGGAAGGTGTGGTATTCGATCATCCGCCCATGAACCTTCCTTTTGGTGGAGTAGTCACCGGAGCCAAAGATCCCGACGGGAATCGGGTCACCTTTATGCGTTGGGAATCGGATCGGAAATAGAGTGGAAGATGGGGGCGTTGTCTTCGAATTCTTCTAAAAAATGATCGCTTTAAAAACAAAAAACCGGCGAGGCCATGGGCTTCGACGGTTTTTTTAATTGGCTCAGGAGCCCGGACTCGAACCGGGGACCCAGTGATTAACAGTCACTTGCTCTACCGACTGAGCTACTCCTGAACACCAGAAGCTTGAATTTACTCGATGATTTTGCTTTTGTAAAACGATTCGTAGTCTTGACACGGGAACCGGAGAACCCTATCGTTTAGGTATGTTGCAAAAAAAGACTGTGGAAATCTCTGTTGGCCAGCAGCGTCTATCCTTAAAAACCGACCAGGACCCCGCTCGGGTGCAAGAAATAGCGGAATTTGTGAACCAAAGGTTGAATACGATTCTGCCCTTTGGACAGCCCGTTTCTCACCAGATCCTTATTTTGTTGGCTATGAATCTGGCCGACGATCTATTGAAAGAGAGATCAGAAGTGGAAAGCCTTAAGAATGAAGTCAAAGAACGCTCCATGGCGATCTTGACGCAGTTGGAAAGAGAATTTCCTCTCTAAGAAAGTTTCATGCAGGATTCCAAAAAGGAAAGACGAAGGTTTTACCGTCAACTGCAACTCAGTTTCCCCGACGAACACTTTCAACAATGGAACGCCCAGTTGGCCTCGGCTTTGGAGCAAGTGCTGCAAAACCTACCGGCAGGTCCCGTGGCAGCCTATCGCGCGAAGCCCAGAGAGGCCGATCTTTCTTCGATTTTTCCGTCTAAACGAACATTTTGTTTTCCCAGAGTGCTGGACACAAAAGGACTCATGGAGTTTCGCGAGGCTGATCCCTTGGACAAATCTCATTTTGAAATGGGGTCATTTGGAATTTTGGAGCCGAAAAAAAGTCTGCCTCTTTGTCCCAAAAACAAGATTGTGGCGTGTTTTGTGCCTTTGTTGGCCTTTGATACCAAGGGGCGAAGGTTGGGGCAGGGAAGAGGATTTTATGATCGATTCTTGGAGGGATTTCCCGGAAAACGAATTGGAGTGGCCTTTGAGTGGCAATTTTCTCCACAGAATTTGCCTGCCGAAGAAACAGATCAAGTGTTGGATCTAGTGGTTACGGAACACGGCGTTCGCACAATCATTCGCTAGAGAATTCTGCTCCTTGCCTTCTCGCCTTAGCTTTATCGCCCTCGCAGCAAAGGTGGCCGAAACTGTAGCCGTCCCACAAGCGGCTGGCAGAGCTTATGATCGTAAAACTAGGTGCAGATTGCTTTTTCCAACGCCCAAAAGCAGTACCTTTTTTTGTCCAAACTGGCTTTCTTCGATTTTCATATTTTCGTCGGAAACTTTTGTTCGATTGATGGTAACGGCACCAGACTTGATATGCCTTCTTGCTTCACCCTTGGATGCGCAAAGTTGGCAAGAAACCAGTAAGTCTAATAATGGCGTAGGACCAGGGAATTTAGAACTGGGTACTTCTTGTGCCAAAAGCTCTAATCCTCGTTCACTGAGAGAATCGAAAACCTTTGGATCTTTAGAGAAAAGCACTCGGGTGGCATTTTCTGAAGCAAGGGCTGCCTCCTCGCCATGGATCATGCGAGTTAGTTCGTGGGCTAACACTCTTTGAGCCGCACGAGCCTCTGGTTGAGTCTGGATTTGTGCTTCCAGCTCTTCGATGTATTTGTCTGAAAGAAGAGTGAGAAACTTTAAGAGCTTTGGTGCTTCAGAGTCTGGCTGTTGTAGCCAGAATTGGTAAAACTGGAAAGGCGACGTCATTTTTTCGTCTAGGTAGATGGCGCCTTTTTCTGATTTTCCAAGTTTGTTGCCCGCTGCGTCCGTCATGAGAGGGGCTGAGAGAGCATAGCCCTCTTTGCCGTGCTTTCTTCGAATGAGCTCTAGCCCAGTGGTCATGTTTCCCCATTGGTCGCTGCCACCCAATTGGATTCTGCAATCTTCTTTTTCAAACAAATGTAGAAAGTCGTAGCCTTGGATCAGCATATATCCAAACTCTGCATACGAGATTCCGGTTTCCAGTCGAATTTTTACGCTATCTTTGGCCAGCATATAGTTGACGGTGATGTATTTTCCTACATCTCTTAAAAAATCAAGAAACCGAAAGTCTTGAAACCAATCAAAGTTGTTCACGATCTTGGCTTGATATTTCCCGGGGGAGAGATCCAAGATTTTTCCAAGCTGAGCATGGATTTTTTTTAAATTATTTTCCGCTACGGATTTGTCTAAGAGAACCCGCTCTTCTTTTTTTCCTGAAGGGTCTCCGATGAGACCGGTGGCTCCACCCAACAGAATAATAGGTTGTACTCCATGAACTTGAGCTCGGCGAAGTAGCATCGCCGCTTGAAGATTCCCCACTTGTAGAGAAGAGGAGGAAGGATCAAATCCACAATACACTTTTGGAATCATGCCCGAGGTGTGACAGCTTTTTAGGTATTCCACTAGCGCGGGGGTATGATCGTGAATCAATCCACGTTTTTGTAAATGTTCAAAAAAGGATAGGGGATTGGGGTTTGCATTTAGAAATTTATCCATGGTTCCAGTATATCTAATAGAGAGGAATCTGTCGTCAGAGAAGGGGTAACTTATGTGGATCTTGATACTAACCAGCATCGTTATAGCGGGATGGATTCTGGAGTTTGGGCTTTTTTCCCTGAACCTTCAGTATTCTCGCGTTGCGCCAAATCATCCGGATTTTTCCGAGGAGTGGTCTCCCCAGCGAAAAGATAAGGCCTTGGAATACTTACGGGCAAAAGGACTCTTCTCTCTCGTTCAATCTGGTTTTTTGGTCCTTGTGATTCTGGTGGTTTTGCATTTTGGAATGTATTTGAAGCTAGAAGAGACGCTCACAAGCGATTCCGCCGTTGCCACGAGTTTTTTCTTTTTGGGAGTCCTATTTCTTATCCAGTGGGGAATTCAAATCCCCTTTGATGCCTATCACACATTTTCTTTAGAACAGCGATTCGGATTTAATCGCACTACGGCCAGGGTATTTTGGTCAGACAAAGCGAAAGAATTCCTTTTAACTTTGGTATTGGCTGCACCTCTTCTCCTTTCCATTCTTATTCTTTTTGATCGTTATCCCGAGAATGCTTGGTGGATGGTGTGGGGAGTAGTTACGACCTTTCAGATTTTAATGGGATATTTGGCTCCTGTTTTCTTACTGCCGCTTTTTTTCCGAATGGAATCCATTCCGCAAGGGGAGCTACGGGAAGCGATTTTGGCTATGGCAAAAAAAATGCAGTTCCCCTTGAAAGATATTTATACCATCGATGGATCTCGACGTTCCTCGAAGGCGAACGCGTTTTTTACGGGATTTGGGCGGAACAAAAAAATTGTCTTGTTTGATACGTTAGTAGAAAAGCACTCGGTGCCAGAACTCGTTGCCGTTTTGGCTCATGAAATCGGTCACGCAAAGTTATGGCACATCCCTTTTGGGTTTGTTCGATCCATTTTGGTTACGGGATTCATGCTCTTTTGTTTCTCTGAACTCAAAGAGTTTCCTCAGCCCTATGAAGGATTGGGTTTGACTGTGACATTTCATAGCACTGCTCTTTTAGCGTTTTTCTTATTTCCTATGATTTTCTTTTTTGTGCAGTTTCTGCAGAACGGAATTTCTCGCCTCAATGAATTCGCTGCGGATCGTTTTGCCGTTGAGGCCGTGGGGAGTGCGAAAGATTTGATTTCGGCTTTGAAAAAACTGAGCGCCGATCAATTTAGTAATTTGTATCCTCATCCATTGGTGGTTTTTTTGGAATATACTCACCCGCCTTTAGTGGAAAGGGTGAAAGCCATGAGAGAAGTGGAAAAAAAGGGCCCAAGCGCAGTGGTGGTTTGATGGAGGGTATGATTGCGCTTGAGCCCCGGGGAACTATTTTTTGGAGAAGTTCGACTCCCTAACCTTGTATTTCTCCTTTCGCTTCAGAAATATCAGGAAGTAGAGTTGCCTTTACTTCCTTTGGTGATGGATCAAAATCTCGTTTGTCTGGCAAGTAACGCGACAGATACAGGAAGGTTACCAACAGGAGGAGAAACCCGACGTAAAACTCCTTTAGTATTTTCCTCCCTGTACCCATCGCCACGCCTTATCTTTCGTTCAACGTTATCGTTTGCTACCGAAATTTCTTTCGGCCCCGGAAAGAATCCGTCTTTCCATAAACACACAATATCGAGCGAGGGTTAAAACAGGATGAAAAGGAGATTAATTCTTTTTCATCGCGACGCGGAAGGATTTTCCTGGAGTTTTCTCTTGGAAAATCAATATGTTACCTGAGTGCATTTCGGCGATTCGTTTGGCGATGGTGAGGCCTAATCCGGTTCCGTTTACGCCACCAACCCGCAAATTTCCTCTTTCGAATCGCTGAAAGAGTCTTTCTTTGGTTTCTTCGGGGATAGGAGCGCCGAAATCTTTGATGGAAGCCACAATTTCTTCTTTTTCGTTGATGAGTTCTACTTCCACGGAAGAGTTTTCCGGAGAATATTTAATTGCGTTATCCACGAGGTTCCTAAATAAACTTTGTATAAGGTCAGAGTCGCCTTGAATTTCGAAGTGATGATCATCAGAACCTGAGGTTCTATCTTCCATATTGAAGCGAATGGAAATATTTTTCTTTTTGGCCAGTAGTTCAAAACGAGAAATGGTTTCCAGCAATATTTCATCGAGTCGCACGCTCCTCAACAAAAGAGATCCGGCGCCGGCATCGATTTTCGCTAGGGTGAGAAGGTCGTCTACAAGGCGAGACAAATGCTCTAGTTCTTGAGTGGCTGAATCGAAAAAGGCGTGGATTTCTTCTGGGGCCCTTTCCTTGGCGCGGAAAACATCGAGCTCGCCACGAAGAATGGCCAAAGGGGTTTTTAGCTGGTGCGAGGCATCGGCAATAAAGTGTTCTTGGCTTTCAAAGGCCTTTTCGATGCGCCCTAATAGGCTATTTAAGGTTACCGTCAGCATGCGAATTTCGTCTTCTGTGGAAGGTTCTGGCAAACGTTCTGAAAGATTTGATGGATTTAACTTTGAGGCTTTTTGAATGAGATTTCTCACGGGAGCCAATGCATTCCCGGCCAAATAAAATCCCGCAATTCCTGCGAGCAATAGGCTAATGGGAATGCCAATCATGAAGAATTCAATTAAATCTTTTTTCTCGCGGTCTAATAGCGTCATGGGAACGGCGATTTGTAGAATGAAAAGCGGTTTTCCTCTTCTCACCATAAAGAGAATTTGTCGGTAATTTTCTCCTTTTATGGCGGTGGTGATGGATTGCAGATCATTCGCCGTCAGGGTTCGGTAAACATGACCTCTTCGAAAGAGGGCTTGCCAATCTTCGTTCGGGAAGGGAAGCGATTGGTCCATTAGATTTGCGGATCTGGCCACGATTTGGCCCTCAGGGGAAACCACCTGAGCAAAGGATTTTCCCAAAGAAAAGGGGAAAACTTTTTCTTTCGCGAGAAGAGCGTTGGGAGTGAAAACAAAATCTCCAAAAAAATCCACCGTAATCGATTGCGCCACATCCACGGCGTGGTTGTAGAGGGCAAAATCAAATTCTTGCTGATGGTTTCTGACAAAGAGTTTTAAAAGAACCGTACAAAAAACGGCCAAAGTGATTCCCAAAAGCGCCAAATACATTACTGTGAGGCGCATTCGAATGGAATAAATGAACTGACGGATTCTTTCTTTAATCTTCCCGGAGAACATAGCCCACTCCTACGATGGTATGAATGAGCTTTCGCTCCTCTGGCGTGGAAAGTTTTTTGCGAAGCATATTGATGTAAACGTCAATCACATTGGAATCGCTATCAAAATGTACGTCCCAAACATGTTCTGCAATGGAAGTTCTCGAGAGGGGTTTATTGGGATTTCTCATGAAGTATTCTAAGAGCGAAAATTCTTTGGTGGTGAGTTCGATATTTCTCTCGCCTCGTTTCACCTTTCTTTTTACTAGATCCATTTCAAGATCGAGAAAGCGAATCACGGTGCTCACCTGATCGGTCTTTCGTCGCAAAAGCGCCCGAACCCTGGCCAAGAGTTCGTCAAAGGAAAAAGGTTTCGTGAGATAGTCGTCGCCGCCCACGTCTAGACCACGAACTTTGTCTTTGGTGCCAGAAAGCGCAGAAAGAAAAAGAATGGGGCCTGAATAGCCTTCCTTTCTAAGGTTTGCAGCGGTATCGAAACCCGTTTGATCGGGAAGCATAATATCTAAGATGAGACAGTCGTAGGTGTTTTCTCCAGCCAACGCTTCAGCGGAGGCGCCAGAAGCAGCATGATCCACGGAGTAGCCCGCCTCCATCAATCCTTTTTTTAGAAAGGCAGCCATTTTCTTTTCGTCTTCAACTACTAAAAGTCTCATGGGCATGGTTCTCCTAATTCGTGGCCAAGTTGCTCAAGAAAGCTTTTCAAAAAGGCCGTGCGTTTTTTGGCTTCTTCTTTGGCCTTTGGGCTATGGAAGCTGTTTTCTAGAAGCAAAAGTTTGGTAAAAAAATGATCGACGGAAAAAGTTTGATCGTCGAGGGCGCGGGATTTGGCCCAAGGATCTGCTGGATGAAAATACTTTGTACCCATTCGTGCGCCAGTGGAAATGACTCTCATTAAACCTATGGCGCCGAGGGCTTCTAGTCGATCGGCATCTTGTAGGATTTTGCCTAAAAAAGTTTCTGGGATTTTTCCCCGAGAATAAGAGTGATCTCTAATGGCCGATTGAATATCGGCGATATCCGTTGGAGCAAAGCCACTTTTTTCTAAGATGGGTCCCGCAGATTCTGCAGAGAGGGAAGAGGCTTTGGCGCGGTCTGGATGGTTTTTGGGTAAGTTGATGAGATCATGGAGAAGGGCGGCAGCTACAACTTTGGCTGGGGGCTCTTTTTGATCATTCAAAAAAAGGGCCCAATGGGCCACTCGATACAAGTGAGAGAGATCGTGTGCGGCATCGGCGCCATCGCTTTTTTCCAGCGTTTTGTAGATACTAGAAAGCTGAGGGTCGGATTGAATCCAGTTCTTCATTTCTATAATGGAGAAATCCATGCCAAATAGGGATACCTCAATCCAGCCAGAGTGAAAAGGAGAGATGATGGAAAGTTTGTATTTAGGGCTACTACGATTGCGTGCGGGTCTTTTTACTGCAGAATCTTTGTTGATTCCGGTAGCAGATTTTTTAGCCACGGGCAAAATTCCTAAACTTCCCTTCACAGACATTAAATTATTTTTATCCATTCGGAAGTCTCTGATGGAGCTCTTTCAAAAAGATGCGGAACGCATTCGCCGTGGAGTGTATCCAGCAAAAGTTCTTTTGATGGGAGAGGTTGGCGCCTCACCATTGGCTCATTTTCAGCGACTGCCAAAATTGTTTTTTGAAACCATGAAAGCCGCAGATCGTAGGAGTCGAAAGAAGACCAAAGTGTTCTCCAGCGAGGCTCAAAAGAAAAAAAGAACGTTGCCAGAATACTACCAAAGAAATTTTCATTTCCAGCCCGACGGTTATTTGAGTCAAGAGTCTGCGGATCTCTACGAACACCAAGTGGAGCTTTTGTTTGTGGGCGGAGCAGATGCCATGAGAAGGATGTGCCTGGAGCCCATTGCAAAACAGCTAAAGAACGGGAAAGGAAAAATTTTGGAAATCGGCTGTGGGGCCGGTAGCACCACACAGTTTTTGTCCTTGGCATTTCCAAAGGCCGAGATCACCGCCGTGGATATTAGTGAGCCCTATTTGGATTTGGCGGCCAAACGAGTGAAAGGTGTGAAATTTGAACACGCCCTTGGCGAAAATTTAGATTACGACGCCTCCACCTTTGATGTGGTTTGTTCCGTTTTTCTCTTTCACGAGCTTCCAAAGGCCATTCGCGAGAAGGTTCTGTTAGAGACGGAGCGCGTGTTGAAAAAAGGCGGACTCTTCGTCATGGTGGACGCATTGCAGGAAGAAGATAATCCTAATTTTGCGGAGCCTTTGCGAAGATTTCCGAAAGAGTTTCACGAGCCTTTTTTCACCAATTACACGAAAAATCCCATGGAGAAACTTTTGGCTGGGGCTGGTCTGCAAGTGCAAGAGAAGGAATTGGGATTTTTTTCCAAAATGCTGGCAGCAAAAAAGAAATAACTTTGGAAATCTTCTCCAAAATGCATTAAGCAGAGGGGGGAGATTTTTATGGCCAAAATTCGTGTTTTGCTTTCCAAAGAACAGCTTGCCTCTCGCATTCAAGAACTAGCCAAGCAAATCAGTAAAGACTATGAAGGCAAAGAGCTCACCATGATTTGTGTTCTTAAAGGCAGTTTTTTGTTTTTTGCCGACCTTGTTCGAGAAATGAAGGTTCCCATTAAGTGCGAATTCATGAGTGTGTCTAGTTACGGAAATGCCAAAACGTCTTCCGGTGAAGTGAAGATGGGTCTAGACATCAGCACACCTCTAGATGGACGCCATATTTTGATCGTAGAAGACATTGTGGATTCAGGTTTGACCCTTAAATATTTGCGAGAATTGCTTCAAGTAAGAAATCCCGCTTCCGTGGCCTGCTGCGCGCTTTTAGAAAAGCCCGAGGCTTTGAAGGTGGATGTAAAAGTGGAGTATTCTGGCTTTAAAATTGGCAATGAATTTGTGGTGGGTTACGGATTGGACTACGGCCAAAAATACCGAGAATTGCCTTACGTTGGCATTTATGAGGGAGAAGCTTAAGGCCATAGCGATGGTTTCTGTGCTGACTCCCCACAGGCCTTCGTCCGAACAGCCTTGCTTCTAAGGATTCTTCTTCTCCTCAGTTCCGGAAATATCTGACTTACGAATCGTTTTTCCTGTGGGAACTTTTGATGGACTGGAAGGCGTGTCCCCGCCTTGGATGGGGGCGGTTTCGTTTAAAGAATTTAAATTCGATTTTCGGGCGCCAGAGGTTTTGGAAAGAAAGAGTTCCATCGCTTTTGCGGCCTTCATTTCTTCTACTTGGTCTTCTAATTCGTTTACCAAATCGTTTAGTCTATCTGCTGGTTGAATGTAGCAAGGCTCTTCCAAAACTTCTTCGTCAGTTTCTGCGTCGGCTGGATGTTCAAAGAAGTCAAAATAGTCATCTAACTCTTCAACGGCTTGTGCCCCAATTTTAATTAAATACGCGTGGGCAATGGCTGCTTCGTTGGTATCAGATTCACTGGCCTGGAAGTTTGCGCTTTGTTGTTTTGCAGCTTTCGAAAGCTTTGCTTGAAGCTGAAGCGTCACTTTTCTTTTTAGCTTCTGGAAATCATCAAAACATCGTTTCGCAGCGTCGAAAAATAATTTGTTGTCGTTACAGGAGCGAATGCGACTGTCCACCGTTTCCACCGGAATGCAGTAGGACTTTGGTGGCTTCTGGTTGTACACAGGCTCATTTGCTAAGACTAAGGAAGGGGCAAAAATAAGAGCGAGTGGAAGAAAAATTTTCATTATGTACTCCTAAATACTAATAGCATTTTCCGATTTCGTAGTGGCGATGTTTAGCAGAGCCTTTGCCATGAAAGTCACCGAGCTTACAGGTGTTCAAGCGAATATCTACGGCCTTGCCACAGAGATGTGCAGAACGTCTGGCTGCGCCTCGAATTTTAGAATTGGTTCGGCAGCTTCGGTATCCAATGGTGGCAAAACATTTCGGTTTTGCCTTCAAGGTTTCGCAGATTTCGGGGACCACATAAATATCGGTTTTGGCCTTGATGCCAGAGCATAGCGCAGGCCGAGGAAAGTCTTTGCAGCCGGGCGCTTTTTTTCCCGACGGTTGTTTATAGCGCTTTTTTTGTGATTTCTTTTTCTTTGTTGCTGCTTGAGCGTAGGAAGCTGAAAAAACCGATGAAGATTGCGATGAGGATGAGCTTTCTAGAAAAAAGCCCGGCAGATCCGTTAGAAAAAAACTGAAAATGAAAAAAGTTAGGAGTAATCGCATGGTGGAGTTTCCTCTCCCTAAAATCGTATGTGGAGAATTGCCCCGGCAGCAAGGAGAAAGTCCTCGAAAACCGTGTAGAATTTAAGGGGCGATTGGAGAAATGGCTGCGGCTATTTTTCGCAATTCTAGAGTGTACTTCTGATTGTTGCTCTCTATAAACGAAGGTTCTTTACTAAGTCTTCGACATTAGGCCCCTTTTTTCGGGGGATTGGGGTTGATTCGAATTTCTCTATGGGCTCATCAATAATATCAATTTCCTTGATGAAGGTTTTTCGGCGATAAACTGGAAGAAAGAAAAGAAATGTTTTGGTACCGCTAGGAGGAACCATGATGAAACTAATCGTACTTGCTCTGCTTGCTATAGGCCCCGTTTCGCTCAGTGCTTTTGCTAACAATGGCGAAAGCACGAAATCGACTCACGTGCTTAAGGAGCTAAACACTGGTTCAACCCAGAATCCTGGAAAAGAATCCAAGAATGGTAAGGCTCTCTGGAACGTGAAAAAATGGGGAGTTGTTGACCCCGTAAACGCAAGACTCGAATAGAAGTGTCTATGTGGATCATTTAGAACCGGCGAGTTCGATAACTCGCCGGTTTTTTTATTTGTTTATCTGCAAGTGATTTGTTCTTCGTAGGACCAAGGTAAAATTCCGAAGATGTATTCCCACTTTTGTTGCACGGTGCAGGTGGTGCTAACACGAGGAAGAATGATCAACTCTGGAACATTTGGTTGAATGCGCTGGAGTTGTGGTAATTTGCTGTGGGCGACTCTTCGGCCATCGTGAATTCTCATGGCCTCAAGATGAAACTTTGCGAAACCATTAGCGTTCACATCAAGTAAACCATTGGCCCCTGCATAGGGTCTTCCGTTCGCTCCAATGACTACTAACTGCCTGCGACCGTCTTGGTTTTTTGCTTGAATATTTGCCACTCGATCAAAGTTCACTCCATTTTTTCCGCGAACGCGGTAGAGGCGATAGGGGATGTCCGCTTTTGGATCTGGTTCCAACATATACAAATGACCCGTTAGGTTTCTGTTGTTGGACTTTACAATCATAAAGAGCTGACGACCAATGGCGATGGTTTTGTCAATTTCACCATGAAAAAGCTTTAAGTGATCGTATTCGCAGTTTCTATCGGTCATGTCCACAATCACAAGGCGGCCATCTTCCGTTAAAAAAGTCTGCAATACTTTGCCGTGTCCACGAAGTAGTTTGGCTTGATCGGGAACTACCTTGTTTGAGATGTTTTCCAGAGCAAGTAGATCTCCATCGAATCCACAAGATGTGGCCACGCGATCGATGCCATCGTCTATGGCAGCAGCAACCGTTCGATTACCTTCTTCCGTTTGGGATACGGTTTGAGTGTTATTTGTGCCGGCCACGCTACAGGAGGAAAGCCCAATTAGAGTAATGAGAGTGAGGAAATTTTTTGTAATCATAAGACTCCTATGAAGAATTGAGGGGCGTGCTCCTTTCGGAAGATACCGAAGTGGCTTTAACCCCATAAAAAGGGCTAATAATGGCTATAAGGATAAATAGAATAAAAATTATTGAGTGTTACAAAAGAAACTTCATGGTCGTTTTGTGAACCGCTGTGGGGAAAGCAACGGTTCCCCAAACTGCCAACATCATCCAAAAACAAAAAATCCGCTTCCACCCTGTGGGTGAAACCGGATTTTGTTTGGTGGACGTTAGCGGAGTTGAACCGCTGACCCCCTGCTTGCAAAGCAGGTGCTCTACCAACTGAGCTAAACGCCCATCATCTCTGAAAGAGTCCCAACCTTAGACGAACTTTGGCTAGGTTTCAAGATTTCCGCGGAGGAAAGTCTATTATTGTGCGCCTCGTTGAGAAGGGTGGTTTTCGCGGATGGCCTCTAAAAGAGGGGCAATGCTCTTTTTGAGGTCTTTACCTACCGTGCGACTAGAAGCTAAGGCTTCCAATTTGGTTTCCACCTTGGATAGTCCCGTCTGGCAACTAGCCAATTCTCGCTCTTCCCCTGACTGGTAACAAGCGGCTCTCTTTTGAAAGGGAGCCGTTTCACACTTCTTTTTTTGTGCATCGGATAGAACCCGGCCACGCACCGATCGTAAGCATTCTAGGCCCTGCACGGTGCTTTGGTAGCTCAGCTTTAAGCAAGAATCCACCGTTCCGCTGTGAAAGGCATTATTCTCAGACACTTGCAAACATTCTAAATGCTGCAAAAAATCATTCATGACGGAACATAGTGAAAGAGCTTTCGGATGAAACACTCGATTTTTCGTGGCCTCTAAGCATTGGCCGTATCTGGCAAAACCACCGCGAGAAATTTCGTATTGAGGAACGTCGCTGTCGGAGCCCTTGACCTCGGAATCTTCTTCAGACTTAAACGTTAGGCAGCCCTCCAGAGCGGAAGCATCGATTCGATCTTTGGTGGAAATGAATTTTTCGCATTGGTCTCCGTGACCAGCGGCTCTGCAGTTTTCCAAAGCTTCTTTTCCCGATTGCCACTGGCTGGCGTTTTCATCGATCGAATAGGCGAAAGACGTTACAGACAAAACCAGCGATAAAAGCAAACTAGTCATAAGGCGATTCCCCTTTCATGCCTTTTCGGAAGAATGAGGAAATCACTGAAGTTTTTGTGTAGGAAGTTTCTACTGACTCGTCGGTTTGCCAAAGGGTCAAAAGCGCATCTGTTTTCTGCAGCTAGCTAGCGATTGATCAAATGATTTTACTGAAAATCCCGGGGCTTAGGGCTGTGCTCCGAAAGCCATTTCACGTAATCGGATACGCCTTCTTCCAGGGAAAAAAACGGTTTCGCATAACCCACAGACTTCATTTTGCTCATGTCTGCTTCGGTGAAGTATTGGTAGGCCTTTCGGTATTGTTCAGGAGTGTCCACCCATTCCACTTCCATAGGCATTTTTAGGGAAGCAAAAAGGGCCTCCATCATGGAGTAAAAAGTACGGGCCTTGCCAGTGCCACAGTTGTAAAGACCACTGACTGGTTGGGTCTCCATCAAAAACTGGGTGAGCTGAATAATGTCTTTCACGTGGATGAAGTCTCTGCTTTGTTCCCCGTCTTTTACTTTCGGATGGTGCGAGCGGAATAAGCGGCATTTTCCTGTCTTTTGGATATATCGATAGGAATGTAAAACGGCGCTGGCCATGGGTCCCTTGTGAGATTCCCTTGGACCATACACATTAAAAAACTTGAGTCCGTACCACTGGGGCGGGGCATTGCCTTTGTCTGATTCTGCCTTGGCCCAAAGGTCAAAATCTTGTTTCGACTGTCCGTAGGCGTTGAGCGGCTTTAGTTTTTGAGCCGTCTCCCAGGAATCGGAAAATCCATTTTCGCCATTGCCGTAGGTGGCTCCACTACTGGCGTAGACTAGGGGAACTTTGTGTTTTGCGCACCAATTCCAAATAGCCTTTGAATAATCTAGGTTCCATTTATTCAAATAGTCTTTTCGAGTTTCTGCTGTGTCGGTGCAGGCCCCAATATGCAAGACCCAATCAACTTTTTCCCCAGGGCGAAAATACACTTGATCACTTTTTTCCTGAGAATAGCGGGGCCCCATTTTTTCCAAAATTTTGGGGAAATATTCTCGGTCTAGGATGCGGTGGGGTTGAGAGGACGTTTCGTGACCTTTGGACCAATCTCCTAAATCGGCATCCAATGAAGGAATATTTTTGCGCTCACGAAAATGTTCGGGCTTATCCACCAGCAAGAGTTTTTCCTTGTTGAAGGCATCAAAAAAGTGACTGCCTATAAATCCTGCGGCGCCAGTTAAAATAATCATATCTGCAACTTAAACTAGGATCTCGATTGTTTAAAGTGCCGATCGAGTTTACTGTAGATTTGTTTGGAGGATTATGAAGTTTTTCCTGCTCGCTTCCTTGGTTTTTCTCTCTAGTTGCGCCGTGGCTCCGCTATCGAACCACGTGACGGCCCGTTCCAACGGGAAAGGGGAGAGCTTATTGAGCGCGGGCTCCACTTTGGGTTTTGGTAAAGGACCCTGGTTGCCTTCGTTGAAATATTCCATCGGTCTCACCGAAGAGTTTGATTTAGGTTTCCAATATGAAGTTATTGAATACGGAGCCTGGGCAAAATACGCCATCATCAACAATAAAGAAGAGGGGTTCTCTTTTGCCGGACTTGTGGGAACGGGTTTAAGCTTTGAAGGATTCTACGGATACTTTGGTCCCATCGTGAGCTACAAAATGGATTGGTTTGAACCGTATTTCCTCACGAGATTTAATTACGTTCGTTATCCAGAAAAGCGCGTAGATTTAGCGAGCATTGGGGAAATCAAAGTGGATCCAGGATCCTACCGCTACTTTCAACATACGTTAGGATTCATGTTGTGGCCCATCAATTGGTTTGGCGCCGGTTTAGAGGCTTCCTTGTTCGGTACGGTGAGAAGTCCCTTTATCTTAACGGGACGTGAACGTTATATGTTTTCCGGCAACTTTAGTTTTCGATTTTAGAGAGAGCTGGTGGGGTCTCTACGCTTGAAAACTTGTCTGTCCTAGAGACGGCTGCTCTTGTCGATTGTTGCTGAAACTTTCCGATTGTTGCTGAAACTTTCCGATCAGATCTGTTCCATTGTTTACTTTTAAAGTTGGCCATGGGCATTGTTTACGAAATTTTTCAAAATCCCATTACGGAGGGGCAAATCTCCTTGGCAAGGGAACCTTTGCTCAGGCAAATTGTTTGCCATGGAAATTTCGTATTTTCCTTTCACTGGCGAAAACTACAAACCCCAAATGGGTCTGCGACCGTTAGAAACGGCAAAATGGATCGAAGTTTGCGCCAAACGCCCCATGCACCTGCAGTTGAAAAAAACTCTTTTAGAAAAACATCGATCTCAGGTGTTGATCGTTCAACCGGAAATGGCGGCTGCGATTTTTGAACTCCGAGAAAAACTCCACGGCCATTTACGAGAATTTCATGGCCTCGAATTGGCGCCCCAAAAAGAGGAACGAGATCCAGAGCGCGCCATGGAAGAGCTTTCTCTTTGGACACAGGAAGATTGGTGTTTGTTAGATTCAAGCACTTCTTTGAGGGCGGCGAGTGTGTGTTTTCCCTCTCGCTGGGATTTACGGGAGAAAATAGGGAAAAAGTCCGACGCTATTCATGAACATGTTCCTCATTTTTCCAGCATTGCCCAACCTGCTCAAAACTTTTTAGATCGTCTCACCGTGGAAAAACCCATGTGGCGACTCAATTGGACCATTCACGATTCTGATCAGCTGTTTTGTCCAGGGCCCATGCCGCCAAAGGATGGAATCCATTCTGGCAATGTTTTGGAAAGAACCTTCCTGCGCATGGAGCGCCAAACCTTGTCGCGCCTTCCAAAGTCCAAGGCGGTGGCATTTTCCATTCGCACCCATTTGTATCCCTTGCGTGAAGTGGCCACGGAAAAAGAAAAGTGTGAAAAAATGCTTCAGTCTCTTGAGGGCCTTGATGAATCCACCGCCAGGTATCGGGGGATCTGGGCATTTTTAGAACCTCTAAAAGAAGCCCTCCGCCTCAAACTTTCTTGAAAAAGGTTTGTTTTTTTGAACGAACTCCCTATATTCAAGAAATGGAATTTAGCGCCAACGAAGCCAAAAAAATCTTAATCGAACAGAGAACGAAAATCGACGCTCTGGGGAGGTCGCTTTGATGTGGAAACAAAAGAGCGTCGCCTCGGTGAAATTCAAGCCCTAGAGGCAGACCCTTCCTTTTGGTTAGACAACCGGAAGGCCTCGCAAATCCAAAAAGAAAAATCCAATATCTCTACGGTGTTATCGGAATACAAAAATCTCCGCCAAAAAGTGGAAGATTCTGAAACTCTTTTAGAAATGTTTCTAGAAGAGGCCGATGCCTCTTTGCTTACGGAATTAGAATCCGGCATTCAAGACACCATTCCTAAGTTAGAGGAAATGGAAACCCGCACTCTCTTGGGTGGTGAAAATGACGGAAGGAATGCCTTTTTGAACATCAATTCCGGCGCCGGTGGAACGGAAAGCCAGGATTGGGCGCAAATGCTTTTAAGGATGTATCAGCGTTGGTGTGACAAAAAAGGATTTCGCCACGAAGTGGTGGAAGTTTCGCCAGGGGAAGAGGCGGGCATTAAAAGTGCTACCATGCTCATCACTGGAACCTACGCCTACGGCCTACTGCGAGCAGAAGTGGGAGTGCATCGCCTGGTGCGAATTTCGCCCTTCGACTCCAATAAAAGAAGACATACGAGTTTTGCCTCTGTGTTTGTGTCTCCAGAAGTGGACGACGATGTAAATATTGAAGTGAAAGAAAGTGACATTCGAGTGGATGTGTTTCGATCGGGAGGCTCTGGGGGGCAGGGCGTAAACACCACGGACTCTGCAGTACGTATTACTCACTTTCCATCGGGATTAGTGGTTGTTTGCCAAAACGAACGCTCGCAAATTAAAAACAGAGCCACTGCCATGAAGGTATTGAAGGCCAGGCTTTACGAGCGTTACTTAGAAGAGGAACGGGCAAAGCAGGCGGCCGTGGAGGCTTCGAAAAAAGCCGTGGAGTGGGGAAGCCAAATTCGTTCCTATGTTTTACATCCCTATAGAATGGTGAAAGACCACCGCACGGGAGAAGTAACTTCCTCTGCTGACGATGTTTTGGATGGAGCCTTGGATCCCTTTATCCGAACGTATCTATTGTTCGATAAAGGCATGATTGAGCGAAAAGGCGGCGCGGACGCCGACGATCTTTAAGAGGAAACGCGCTTTCTCGGCCAGGGTTCTAGCATTTGTCAGTTGTTCGATTTTCGGCCTATGGCTGTTGTGGACAAACAGCTAATTCTTGAAAGTGAAGGGTCTGGTTCTTTTTTCCAGGAAACGTAACCGTATTGCTGCCGTCGCAGGATCCCGAGAGAACAAAGCCCTTGGAGCGAACTTCAAGTTCTTGATCTTTTCCAAACAACTCTACCAATCCACCATCGCATTCCACCGAACATTCTGCGCTGTCTTCCGAGCAGAGGAAAAATGTGGAAAAGAATTTCTTTTGAGATTTGAGCTGGGTTTTTAGCTCGAGGCCAAAGGTGGGGTATTCGGGGGTGGAATCGTCGCGGAACAACTGAGCGGTGACGGCTTCTAGGGGAGAAGATGCCTCTAACCTCGCCTCAAAGCAGCGTTTGGTGTTTGGAGCCATGCGGGCAAAAAGTTCGGGGGCAGGAACCAAGGTGGACGCTCTGGGGCTGGATAGGTTTCTTTCGGCGAATGGTTTCGTGGCCGAGGGTTTGGGGTTGGCCAAGGCCAAAACGGGTAAAAGAAAGCTCAAGAAAATAGGGTTCTTCATTGCCGGTATCCCTCCGTTGCTCTGCCTACTTACCGGAAAGCCAATCGTTTGAAAACGAGGATGCGAATTTTCTGGTCTGGAAAGGGGGGCAAGGGGCCTGGAGATTGGTGTTTGTTCGCGGGCGATTCTATGGCTCTTTTTCGGTTTTTTTCTGATAAATCGATAAACAAAAGCCTGGAATTTTTCTCTTAACTATCTGAATTTTAAAGAGGTTTTTCTATCGACTCAAGAAACCGTGTAAAGTGGTCGATAATAGAGATAGGGGATCACTCCGTCTGACTTTGGGTCTTTTTTTAAGATTTGGTCAGGGAGCTGACAAAGGGGGAACAAATGAAGTTTTTTCGAAAACAAACAAACTGGAGCACTTTGGCGCTGCTCTCTATTGTTCCCTTTGTACCTGGTGTTTCTTACGCGATGGCGCCTGAATTAACCTCCGTAATGCCTTATGTAGATCAGGCGAATGCCGCGGCACAGGGGGCAATGTCAAAGTGTGCGGGGGCTCCCCCATCGGCGATGGCCCAGTGTACAAGTTGCGCCAATCATTTGACAGGAACCGCAGTCGCAGGCTTACCCAAAATTAAAGAAATTGTAGGCAAGTATACGGCAGCCACAGTAGCAGGAACTACTTCAGTTGCCCAAACAGGGAAAACGAGCGCCGCAACAGGTTCGCAGCTTGGACAGACCGTTGGAGCCGAGGGCGCTACTGATACCGGAAGCCAAAGTAACGCCGCAAGAGAAGCTTTGGCTAAAGAGGCACAGTCGATTTTTGCGGACTGTGATAAAAAAGCAGTGGACTCCGTTTGTAACGGTGCTCTCAACCAGGATGATGCTCAAAAAGTTTCAGATGCCTGTAGTTCTGGTTCACGTGATTCTGGAGCTGTGGCTCAGGCCAATGGCAAAGCCGGCTCCACTCTTGGCGAAATGGCCGGAGCCTTGGGGCAGGCCGCTCAAGCGCTTGGTCCTTTGATGCAACAAATGATGCAGGGGCAAGGTGCCGGTGCGGGTTCCAGCAACCCTTACGGTTCAACTGTATCGAAGCCAGCTCCGTTAGCTTCCGCAAAACTATCCGCTTCGAACCCAGCGGCTGGAGGCTCGGTTGGTTTCGGCTCTGGCGCATCCACTGGAGTGGATGGAACGAACGCTGCTAGCGGCTATGCTCCCGCCTACCAAGCTCGATCGTTCGAAGCGGAGCCCACACTGGCTTCCTCTTTGGGTGGATCCGATCCAGGCTCCACTGGTGGCGCTAGTAGTGGTGGCGTGAGCACTACAGGAGCTTCTTCCATGGGTGGAGCGGGCAGCTTTGGCTCCAAGGATTCCTCCGGAGCTTCTAAAATGGGAGAGAAAAACGCCGGCATTATGGATCCCAATAATTTTGAAATGCCTTCCGGTGGAAGCAGTGGGGGTCGTCCCTTTTTGGGCCTAAAAAGTAAGAGCGCTAGTTTAGAGGATAGCGCCAGCGGCGCCGATACTAGTTCCAGCTTCGCAAGCGAGCTAGGTCTCGATGAGGAAGGCCGCGATCTCGCGAGCACCGATCAGCTAGGCAGCGATATTCATGGCGAAGAAAGTGGCACTTTGTTTGATGCCATTCGCAGTAAGTATTCGGAAATCAAAAAGCGCGGAAACATTTAAAAATTATCCGCAGAAATTCGCCCAAGGTCAGGACCAACTGATTGTTTGAAAACTTTCAAAGGAGGTACGCTGCATGAAAGCGTATGTGAGGAAAAAACCGTGCATCTCGGATCGTAACCAGTTAGCCGAGGGTCACATTCAGGGGGCACCCCCTGGATAGAATGCGGTGGTAAAGACTAGGTATCCAAGGGCTCCCGTTGATTGGGGGCCTTTTTTTTTAGTACGTTTCAGAATCCGATTCTCGAAGCTTTGTGGGCATATGCTTTGAGAGTCGCGCCTCTGCTTCCTCTCTCTCGGCGGGTGACAGTTCTTTGGGTTTTGAAACCGATTTCCCAAATTGTCCTCCCACTCTAGACGTTTGGTTCGCCTTTACCAGAACCGTTGAAGAATCCAATAGGGATCGAAATTCCACTTCGCCTTGAAAAACTACCAAGGTGGTAGATCCAGTAGATTCATCATGTAAAATCTCAAAATCTGTTCCGCGAATTCCCATGGCGGCACTTTTTGTGAAAACATGATTCTCTTTTTTGTCTTTTGGTTTTCGGTTCGAGATCCAGCGACATAGGCCGTTTTTTAGTTCATATCGCTTGGCCGACGGATCTACTGTGTTGCGAAAGTTTAGGTCCATTTCTGTATTCGGGCCTACCACTATGGAACTCGACCAGTTGGGTACTGAAATTCTTAAAAAAGATTTTTCCTTCGTGGTGAGTTTTCCAGAGCCACCAAATCTGGTTCCCACTCGAACAGGTTTTTCCAAATAATTCACCGATCCAATCACCACTTCGGCACTTGGCTCAGATTGGATTGTTGATGAAGCATGAGTGTTCTCGGGGCTCGAAAGAATCGTAAATAGAAAAAACAGGCAATAAGTCCATGTGCTAACAACCTGGCTAACAGCGAGAGGGTATTTTCTTGAAATAAAGATTTTCACTGGTTTCGTCTCTTTCTTGGGATTGTGATAAATTTTGCCCGTTGGCTGATCGTATTACGATTTTTTGCCTTTTCATAAAACTAGATGCCATTCCCCCCAAGGGATTGAGCTTTGGTCTTCTGAAAATCACCCAGAAGGCGCCTCCGACATTTTTCAATTGATGCATTGCGTAAAATAAGCTACTTTCCGTCTATGTATCGGAAGTCACCCATAATAATTTTCTTGGTTTCCCTTCTTTCATTGGTGGGCTCGTTGGCCAACCTCTCAGCGCTCGCTGTGGAGGAAATGAAATCCAATGTTCCCGCTGATTGTGAAGCTAGAGTGACCTTTACCCTAGAGAAGCGATTAGCCCTTTTGCAACAAGAACATACGCTCCCTCTATCCGAAGACTTTTTATTTCAAGATCCCCGTTTTCGAAACTTTCCGGCCATCTCGTTGCAGTCGCAGCTAGAATATTGTCCAACCTTAAACAGTCTTGATTTGGTTTTAGATTTTTTACATGAAGTGGGCTTTTCGAAACACCGTATGATGGCCTACTACAAAAAAATGATTTTTTTGCAGAACAAGGAAAAGTTCCAGACCCATTTGAAAGTTCGAGAATACCAAATCGGAAACGAATGGAATCGCGAAATCATGACCAAAGAATTATTAGAAGACGATCTCCTAAACAAAGCATTTTTTTCCTACGGAACTGCGGTTTTAGAAAAAGAGAAGAAAATTTTCCCCAATGGGGTGGTGTATCTAGGGGAAATTCTGGGGAAACATCTCGTCACCGTTCCTTATCATCAACTCACTCAAGCGAAATTGAATGGCCCTAAATATTCCTGTGCGGATTTTTCCTATATCTTCCCTGGAGTAAAAGAAAATCCCGTTCGAGCAGGGGAAGTTCTTTTAGAAATGCCAGAGGCCGATCAGGCTATTTGTGAAATTTTTTTACAAGAGAAAGAACATCGACTCGTGGGAGCCCGTTGGGAATGGCAAAATTCTTTAGAACAATTTCAACCGCTCTTGGTAATGGGAAGGGGATCACAAGATCCCAAATTACGCCTAAGCTTTGATCGAAGCCAAGAGTGCAAGGTGTTGGGTGATCCCAAGAATCCACAGTGGTTTCAGAATAAGGGCTATCCAGGATCTTGGCGCTTGGCCATGGGCTGCGATGTATCTCATGGAGACTCTGGAAGCGCGGTGTATTTTCAAGACAGTGGAAGGCTCGCAGGCTTCATCACCACCACAAATCCTCATACACTGGAAGGCTATGCCTCTAGAGCCATGAATGCAGATTTGCCCACAGAAAAACTTTATTGGGAAACCTCTCACTTTGTTCCTCTGTCGCATTGGAAGTTGGCCCTCGAGAAGAGAAGTGAAAATCCTTTGGCAAGGGAATTATTGCGATTGGGAAACTGAATTTTTCCCTATTTCTCCATGCGTTATTGAATTCCGTGGCTTTCCATAAGTTGGCGGACCATAAGGGTTTTTCAAATTTTTCCGAGCAGCCAGAAAATATTTCTAATTCGGGGTTGAAGGGGCACTGTATCATTCGTTAGGGTTTTGTTTCTTGGGGGAAGAAAACAAATGATGCGTGAAATGGTGAGCCACTACGGTTGGGTGGAAGTGATCTGCGGATGTATGTTCAGTGGAAAAACGGAAGAGCTCATCCGTCGTATGACTCGAGCTCAAATTGCTCGTCAGAAATTACAAGTTTTCAAACCTGCAGTGGACACTCGATATGGCGAAAAAGTGGTGGCTTCTCACAATAGCAACGCCATTCAATCGCTTCCCGTGCAAAACGCCCATGAAATCTTGGCCCATCTCGACGATAGCACCCGAGTGGTGGGAATTGATGAAGCGCAATTTTTTGATCGCGGCCTCTTAGATGTGGTGGAAAGATTAGCGAGGAGAGGGATTCGCGTAGTAGTGGCCGGTCTAGACATGGATTATTTAGGAAGACCTTTTGGTCCCATGCCTGAACTTTTGGCCATCGCCGAACAAGTGACCAAACTTTCTGCCATTTGCGTAGTCTGTGGAGCGCCAGCCACTCGATCTCAGCGAGTTGTTGGATCGGAAGAAACGGTATTGCTTGGCGCCCACGATTCTTACGAAGCCCGTTGCCGTGCCCATCATCACCCGGATCCGGAAGTGGCCGGTTTTCACCCCGCGAAATCCAAAGGCCTATTAGCCAAAGCCTCTGGCCTAACTAACTGAGAACAAAGGGGAATTCTATTATTCCCTTGTTGGAGCGAAAAAAGCCTATTTTTCTCTACGGTTAGCGCCAAAAAGTGCCGAAAAATCAGTAATGAAGAAGGGTATTGAGCTCTCCTATCTGATTTTATTGTTCTTAGCTTTGGCGACCACTGTGGCAAATGCCCAGGAGCGTTTTGCTATTACTCAATCCTTCGAAGCTTTAAGCACCACCACCGGTTACACCATTCACTTCCCCGCCAACCGAGGCTTTCGTTATGAAGTGCTACGAGTGCGAGACAATCTTGCGGAGATTCGAGTGTTTGATCCTCAAGGTTTAGAGGTGCTTAGTGGGTTTCAAGTGGACGCTAAATTAGTGGCCAATCGCGAATCGGAAACCGTTCGCAGCGAAATCGAAGCGGGACTAAAAGCCGCCACCGATGGAGCCAGTAATAAAAAAGGATGTTGTGATGTGGTGGAAGCTGACCCTCAGCCACCTGTCGAACGGAAACCCGGTCGTGATTTAGCGTTGGCCCCAGAAGAAAAGATTCCAGTTCCAAAACCAAATCCTAGAAGAGTGGCTCAAGAAGAGGAAAAAGAGGCGCCCGCAAAAGAAGAGCGTGAAGAGGAGCCTGCCCCTTCGCTCGGCAAAGGCAGTGGTGCTCTTTGCTCTGCCTATCGAGAATTTCGCAAACAAGGGGTTCCAGAAAAACCCCTTCAGCAGGCCATGGCATTTCTAGAAAAAGCACAAAAAAACGGCACTCTAAAGAAGCAAAGATATTTCAGCATCGCAGATTACTCGCGAAACTCGAAAGAGAAGCGATTTTATCTTCTCGATCTCGAGAACAAAAAAGCTAGTTTCGAAAAGGTTTCCCACGGCGGTGGCAATCGTGGAAAAGCGGGAGATCCAGATCATGATGGAATGCTCAACCGTTGTGGACAATCGGGAAGCAGTATGACCCGAGCGGGGTTCTTTCGAGTCGGCGACTATTATTTGTCGTCGAAAAACCGACATAAGTGGCCACTCCTCACCAGAGACCCCCCTAGAAATGGAATGCAATTGCATGGTCTAACTCCCGGCGTGAATGATGACGCCTTGTCTGATGGTTACGTAATGCACGAAGCGAAATACAATAGTGGCGGTAATGCGATAATGGGAAGATCTTGGGGCTGCCCCGCCTTTGTGCCTGGCAAGGGAGCTCCTGTGATGGCAAAACTTCGCGGCGGAAGTCTGTTGTTTAACTACGCGCCTCAATGCACCAGCCAAATGAACGTAGTGAAAAAGCAAATCAAGGGCTGGGAAAAATTCTGCCAATAGTTTTTGCAGGCGAAGGCGACTTGACGCCAATCGCTTATTTCGTAAGCATTCAAAACTTTTCTCAACCTTTTTCTAAACGAATCTTCTTGATCGCTAATGGGAAAAATGTTTTCCTATTGCACGATGGACAAACAATACCTTGGATTCAAATATCAGCTCTCAGAACTGGAGCATCGGTATGGGAAAAATGTGCATCTCTTGCAAGATCCAATGGCATTTTCTCTTTTGGCAAAACTTTGTTCGCCGGAAACCACGCATCCGCAGCTGTATCCCATTTTGTCTCGTCTCTATCAGATCCTTTTGCAGGCCGTGATTAACCAAGAGTTTCCACGAAAGCCCACCCGTGTGACCACGAGAATGGCGTCGAAACACCCACGGGAAGGTGCGTTCACCGCAGAACTCATCGATCAAGATCCCTCCACCGTGGTGGTGGATCTAGCGCGAGCGGGCACGTTTCCCTCTCACACCTGTTTTGAAACTTTGCAGTTTTTGATGAATCCTGAAAGGGTGCGACAGGATCATCTTATGATGAGCCGAACCACCAACGAGGCCCATCAAGTCACTGGAGCGCAATCTGGAGCCTTTAAAATTGGTGGATCCGTGGAAGACGCCTTTGTGTTGATTCCTGACCCCATGGGCGCCACGGGATCCACACTCATAGAAGTTTTGAATCTATACAAAACTGGTTTGGGGCACTCTCGAGCGGGCAAGGCGCGAAAATTTATTGCACTGCATCTCATTGTGACGCCGGAATATCTCAAGAAAGTGCAGGCTCATCATTCCGATTTGGTGGTTTATGCGCTACGTTTAGACAGAGGTTTGTCTCCGCCAGACATCTTGGGCTCAAAACTCGGCGAACGCTGGGAGCTCGAAAAAGGATTAAATGGGGAACAGTACATCGTTCCCGGTGGCGGGGGTTTTGGAGAAATCCTCAACAATACTGACGTTTAAGTACGTTGGAAGTTTTACTAACAACCGGAGAGACCCGGAACATTCGCTGCGTCGGGAGGCGCTGCGAGCTAGAGGAAAGTATGGCGATTGAGCGTCCAGACAACCCGCGCTGTTTGATTCCCGAAGAACGACTTCGGAATCGAGTGCGAGAGTTGGCCAAAGAGATTGAAGAATACTACGACGGTAAAGAGCCGCTCGTTGCGATCTGTGTATTAAAAGGATCCTTTGTGTTTTTTTCTGATCTCGTTCGCGCAATTGATTTGCCCATGAGTTGCGATTTTTTGGGAGTTACCAGCTATAGCAGCCGGCCCAAACAGTCGGGAGAGATTCGAGTCACCTTGGATCTGTCTTCATCCATTGCTGGAAAACACGTTCTTCTCGTAGAAGATGTCATCGATTCCGGCAATACACTTCAATACATGATGCAAACGCTGGAGGCTCGCAAACCCGCGAGTCTGAAAGTCTGCACTTTATTCCTCAAACCCTATACCCTACGAAGTCCCTATGAGATCGATTTTGTCGGTTTCCAAATTGGAGACGAATACGTAGTTGGTTACGGTATCGATCATCAAGAACGATATCGTGGTCTCTCCTATATTGGAGCCGTAGAACGTCCTCTATAAGGATGTGCTCGGGCTCTCGAAATATTTTTTGCGCTGGCGGAAAATGTTTCAGAAAGGGAGAAAATGGTTATCACCAGTAGTGCACCCACTCGTATTGACTTGGCCGGAGGCACCACCGACATTTGGCCACTGTATTTGTTTCATCCTGGGGCTCGCACCGTCAATATTGCCATCGATCAACGAGCCAAGGCAAAAATCGAAAAGGTAGCAGGCAACGCAATCGAAATCCGCTCTGAAGACCAAAACGTTTCTCATCGTTTGCCCTCTATCGATTACGTAGACGAAATTGAGTCCGGTCATCCCCTTGAGCTGATTCTTCGTTTGTTGGCGTTTTTTCGTCCAGAAGGTGGATTAAATATTACCACCAGTTGCATGAGCCCAGCTGGAGCGGGGTTAGGTGGTTCCTCTGCGCTAAACATTGCACTTTGTGGTGCCTTGAATAGCTTGATTGGCGGAAAGTATTCTAGAGAAGAGCTCATTACTATCGCAAAAAATGTGGAAACAAAGGTTTTAAAAGTTCCCGCAGGAATCCAAGACTATTTTCCTGCGATGTATGGCGGATTAAACTCTGTGCTTTTAGAAACCACGGGGGAAGGGCTTTTGCGCCATTCTCATATTTTGGCTCATCAATTAGAGAGCCGATTGGTTTTGATCTACAGTGGCAAAAGTAGAAACTCTGGCATGAACAATTGGCAAGTGATGCGCGATTATATCGAGGGCAATGCCGAAGTTCAGCAGCACATGCGAGCCATTCAAGAAGCCACCTTGGAATTGGAAGTGGCCTTAAAAACGGGACGATACGAAGAAGCCGCGAAAGCCATTGAGTATGAAATGGAAAATCGTCGTAAGTTGGCGCCTGGAATAACGACGCCTGAGATCGACGAAATTATTTCTTACGCCAGGGAAAACGGTGCCAAAGCTGCAAAGGTTTGCGGTGCCGGTGGCGGCGGTTGCGTGATGTTTTTAACGCTTCCCAACGACAAATATAATTTGATCAAGAAGCTAAGAGAAAAAGATGTTCAGATTATCGACTTTCACGTGGATTCCGACGGACTTTCGGTGAGTTCGTACTAGTGGCAGAGTTTCTTCCATGAAAGAAAGATTTTTGGGAATCGAACTGGGAGGGGCTAGGCGCACGGCCATCGTAGCCCTCGACTTTTTTTCGCAGGAAAATAAAGTTTTTCTCTCTAAGTTGGAAACTCCTTTACATCCCGACTCTGAAGAAACCGCCGACGAACAATTTCTACGATTGGTGAACTCCTATGAAGCTGAGGCCATTGGAGTGGACGCTCCTTTAACGTTTCCGCCTGGCTTTCGCTGCGAGCCCCAATGTGGTGGGGCGCGCACCTGCCAAAAAGAAGAATCCATCTGGATGCGAGAAGAGGCCAAGAGGCAGAAATGGACAAAAGGGAAGTTGCCGCTGCTCTATGCGCAGCGCCCGGTCGATCTTCTGCTGAGGGGAGATTGGCAAGAGGAATCCTTGGTTCCCTTTCCAGTGGAAGATTCCTTTGGCAGCGGGCGGGCTCCTTTGGCCCTACGAATGCAATTCTTAAAGGGAAAAATTTCCACGCAAAAATTTTTGGAAGTGAATCCCAGGTTTTCCTTAGGAGAACTGGCTCGCCTGTTCGGCATTTCAGCAAGAGAAGTTCGTAAGTGCCGAGACGTGGAAGACGGGCTCGATCAACGATTTTCCATTTTAGAAAGTCTCTCGCAGCCACGGGCCCCATTACCGCATCTTTTCCTCTACAATTCTGATATTTCCACTGTGGCCGCGAACCTGTCGGCCTTTGATGCTCTGATTTGTGGATATATGGCGGTGTTGGAGCGATCGAATCTTTTAGAGACTCCTCGGTTTCCCGAAAGCTGGGGGAATGTGGCAAAACTTCAACGGTCTCTTTGGGAGAAAAAGAGATGAGACGGTATTTGCTCGTTCTTCTCTTCTTGAGTTCCTGTTCTTGGTCGGAGCGTCCGCTGTATTTTCCCCTCGGGAATGAAAATCTACAATTAGACTGGAACCGGGCCATTGATTCGAATTCTTATTTGGTTTTAGACAATATCATGGAGGGGCTAACCACGTATTCTGGAAATCCGCAAAATGAGTTAGGGCTCCTCAGGCCAACTCCTGCATTGGCAAGCTCTTGGTCCATTTCTGATGAGGGAAGGACCTATATTTTTCGACTGCGGCCTGGAGTGTACTGGTCTGATGGAATTGAACTAGAGACCAGTCATTTTGTAGATTCTTGGAAAAGACTCTTGTCTCCAGAATTACGATCTTCCAACGCGTATCATTTGTTCGATATTGTGAACGCGCAGAACTTCAACGAAGGGAAAGAAAAGGATTTTCAAAAAGTGGGAGTTAGGGCAGTTGATCGCTACACCCTTGAAGTGAAACTTCGCCGACAAGTTCCTTACTTTTTGCATCTAGTGGCCACGGCCAATACCTTTCCATTCCGGAAAGATATAGAGGAAAAACTTGGAGACAGTTGGTCTAGTTGGGAAAATCTCGTAACTCTTGGCGCGTACCGCATTGTAGATTGGCGTCAGGGTGAGTTTATTCACTTACAGACGAACCCTACGTATTTTGATGTTTCTCCGGAAATCTCCAATGTCTATATGAGAGTGCTAACGGAACCTTTAGCTGCTTTTGCTTTGTTTGAAAATCAGGAGTTAGATATTTTGCGCGACATTCCACCCTCGCTCACAAGCAGCGTGCAGAATCGATTGGAATATCGAACGGGTCCAAAACTGCAGGTAAGTTACCTACTTTTTAATTTGAAAAAGCCTCCCTTTCACCGTTTGGAAAATCGCTTAGCTCTGGTGGGGGCCATAGAAAAAGCCAAACTGGCTGCGTTTTTTTCCGGAAGTCAACGAATCGCAAAATCTTGGTTGCCTCCGGGTTTATTGGGAAGTGAGGGAGAAATTTCTCTTCCCGATTCTTTTCCTACTGAAAAAAATCAAAAAGTGGAATTAAGGTATGGTGGCGGTGACACTTGGAATCTTGTCTTTCAAGAAATTGCCAAGCAGGTGGGGAAAACTCTTGGGTGGGAATTAAAGTTGCACCGAATGGAACCGTCAGAATACGGTGAGTTTCTTGGCCAACTCTCCACCGTTTCAAAATCGAGAAATTTGCCCAGCCTTCTTCATCTCAGTTGGGTGGCGGATTTTCCTGATTCCCATTCTTTTATGAATGTTTTTACTTCCTCCTCGGAAAGCAACTATTCTGGTTGGTCCAATATTGCTTATGATCGGTTAGTAGAATCTGCCGTTAGCACTTCTGATGAAGCTATGCGCGCAGAGCTTTATGGTCAGGCGCAGCGAATTCTATTAAGTGAAGCGGTGATTCTTCCACTTTTTCTCTCGAACCATCAGGCGTTTATCCAGACAGATTTACAAGGTGTGCATTTAAATATTTTGGATAAGTGGTACTTTCGTCATATGAAATTTGAAACAGAAGGATTTCATGGATTTCGTAACCTCTGGAAAAAGAGAGTGGCGAACATAGGAAAAGGGGCATAAGGCGTGGTTCCATTTTTGTTTCGTCGTACCTTAACGATTTTTGCCACGCTCTTTGTTTTGGCCACCATTACGTTCTTTTTGCTTCGCGTGGTTCCTGGGGGGCCCTTTGATTCTGATAAAGCATTACCTCCAGATATCAAAGCCAATGTGGAAGCCAAATTTGGCTTAGACAAACCACTTTGGCAGCAATACACCAATTATTTAAGTGGTATGATACGGTTCGATTTTGGTCCTAGCTTTAAATACATAGGTAGAGATGTAACCGATATTATTTTGGACACTTTGCCCACCTCCATGGAACTTGGGATTTATTCTCTGATTCTCGCGATGTTGATTGGATTTCCGTTAGGGATTTTGTCGGCCTATAAGCAGAATACCTGGATGGATTTTTCGGCTATGTTTTTGGCGGTGGCTGGAATCAGTTTGCCCTCCTATTTTGTGGGAGCGATTCTGATCTACGTTTTTTCATTGCAGCTCAATTGGTTTCCCCCTGCGCTTTGGGATGAATGGATTCATAAGGTGTTGCCAACCATTACGCTAGGAACGCGTCCTGCGGCTTTGGTGGCTAGGCTTACTCGGGCAGCGCTTTTAGAAAGCATTCGATCTGATTATGTTCGCACGGCTAGAGCCAAGGGTCTCAGCGAACAGAAGGTAATTCTTAAACATGCTTTACGAAATTCCTTGATCCCCGTAATCACGTTACTTGGACCTTTAGCTGCTTACGTTTTAACGGGAACTTTTGTGATTGAATATATTTTTGCCATTCCCGGAATGGGAAAATATTTTATCGATGCAGTTACCAATCGCGATTATCCCTTAATCATGGGAGTGACCATGGTTTTCGGATTCATGTTAACCACGGCCAATTTGTTTGTAGATATTGCATATGCCATTGTGGATCCTCGGATCCGAATGAGTTAGGGGAATCGTGTACGGTCAAGCTTGGAAACGATTAAAAAGACATCATTTGGCCATGGTCAGTTTGGCCTTTTTGTTGTTTTTATCTGTGGTGGCCATCGCTGCGCCTTGGATTACGAATTTTACCTATTTTGATCAGAACGCCGATCATGCCTTGCAGTTTCCGAATTCTACGTATTGGTTTGGTACAGACTCCTTAGGAAGAGATTTGTTTTCGAGAATCGTTTACGGAGCCAGAGTTTCCTTGGCTGTGGGATTTTTCACAGCAGTTTTTTCTTTAATCATTGGAAGCATCTACGGCGCGATCTCTGGTTACATGGGGGGAAAAGTAGATTTGGTGATGATGAGAATTGCCGATATTCTTTATGCGTTGCCTTCGCTTTTGGTGACGGTTTTGGTGATGTTAGTGGTTGGCCGAGGACCATTGGGAATTTTTCTGGCTCTGGGAATTGTGGGTTGGGTGGGTGAGGCGAGATTGGTTCGCGGCCAAGTTTTGCAAGCGAGAGAAATGCTTTATGTGGAATCTGCAAGAGCCTTAGGGCTAGGATCGGTACGAATTTTATTTCAACACATTTTCCCAAATATTTTGGGTCCGGTAATTGTGAGTCTAACGTTTGGAATTCCCCAAAACATTATGGCGGAAAGTTTTCTTAGTTTTGTGGGTTTGGGGTTAGAGCCTCCTTTCGCCAGCTGGGGAACTCTCGCCAATGAGGGTTGGAGAGCCTATCGAACCTATCCATACCTCATCTTTTTCCCTGGTATCGTGTTGTTTTTCACCATCTTAGCCTTCAATTTTTTAGGCGATGGACTAAGAGACGCCCTAGATCCTCAAACCAAAAAACACTAGTGAATCATAAGTGACAAAAAATTGATTTTCATTGGTATACTACTCTTCAAAACAATTTGGAGGTTTCATGAAAGTCTTATTGATTAGCTTACTAGCGGCCCCTATTTTTCTAGCATCTTTTGCCAATGCCGAAGGGCCGGCGGCAGGAAATTTTGAAGAGAACAAAGCGAAGGTCCTTGCGAATTTAGAAGAGCGAATGGGCAAGCTACAGGAACATAAAGCCTGTGTGGCGGCCGCTGCTGATAAAGAAGCTATGAAGGCTTGCCGAGAAAAAATGAAAGATTGGCGCGAAATGGAAAAAGAAGAGCGCATGGCCATGAGAAAAGAACGTATGGAAAAGAAGATGAAAAAAATGGAAACCAAACACAAAGAGATGGATTCACAGCAATAGATTAGAAAACAACGATTTTTCACTAGAAAGACCCGGTGAGCGTGAAACTCACCGGGTTTCGTTTTTCTGAATTCACGGAAAGCAGTGAATTGTTGGCTTAATGTGAATTTTCGCAGTGCGAATTGGTTAGAGATTGATCTGCAAGAAAAATGTATTTCGTTGCGTATGCTTTCAGCTCGTTCAGAATGAATAAAGTGAAAGAGATTCTCGACACCATTCAATACCAAGCTCTCAACGAATTTTCGTTGATGACCAGCACCGATCTCAAAGGCAATATCGTTTTCGCCAACGACAACGCTTGTACAGTGAGTGGCTATTCCCGTGAAGAGTTATTGGGAAAGAATCATCGAATTCTAAAGTCTGATTTTCACCCTAAAGAGTTTTACCAAGACATTTGGAAAACAATTGTGAACGGAAATATTTGGCGTGGAGTCATTTGTAATAAGAGAAAAGATGGATCTTACTATTGGGTGGATTCTAGCATTTTTCCTGTGATGAAGTCTGGTGAAGTAGTGGGATATCAATCCATTCGATACGATATCACAGAGAAGTATTTAGCGGAGTTTTCCCAGCGTCAAGCTCGTGAGCTTTCTGGACTATTGTCGGAATATCTTTCCGATGGCCTGCTCATTCAAGACGCCTGCTTAGAATTTCTTTTCTGTAGTAAGGCCGCTTTGGAAATTCTTGGTGTCAAAGATATAGATGTCCTTGGCAAAAAATTTTTCCCTTCCTCGTGGTTGATTTGTACGCCAGAGGGAACTTTGGTGACGGAGGAAAATTCTCCTTTTCAAAAAGTATTTCAATCTGGAGTTCCCCAAAAGAACTTGATCTTGCAGATTGAAAAACCGAAGGAAAAAAAGAGATGGCTTTCCTTGAACATTGGTAAAATTACCGATAGTCGAATGAAGGGTGGATGTGGAATTGTTTCTGTTTTTTCCGACATTACGTCAAAGATGGAAAAGCAGAAAAAAGAAATAGAATTGCAACGTTTGGCTCTTGTGGGTGAGATTGCCAGTAGCATCGCTCACGATATTCGAAATCCCTTAACCATCGTGCAATCGCATTTCGAAATGCAGGAAATGATTTGGAAGTCTGGCATTATCTCCGATGCACGGGCGTTACATCGCTTAGAGACGGGAACCGAAAAAATTCATGCTGGATTGCAACGCATTTTGTCTATCGTCAAAATCATTCAAGACAATATTCGAGACGGAGGATCGAAATCGCCAAAAGAGCAGGTGGTGTTGGCGAAAATTTTAGAGAATCTTCAGACGTTTTTTCATCAGCGAATGTCCCTATCAGGCGTAAAATTTGAGTGGGACGTGCCAAAGGATTTGGTGATCACCGGAGGCAGTGTTCAGATCACTCAAATTCTCACCAATCTCATTTCAAATTCCTTAGATGCGATTGCAGACCTACCAGAAAAGTGGATTCGTATTGCGGCAAAACGCTCAGAAACGGGAACAGAAATTCGAATCATTGATAGTGGTCGCGGAATTCCCGAAGACATTCGCCAAAAGATGTTTTTCCCCCTATTTACGACGAAAGAGAACGGCATTGGTACGGGCTTGGGATTAAGCATCGTGAAACGCTTTATGGAAGAACAAGGGGGGCAAGTGGAGCTGGAAGAGGGCCCTAACACCTGCTTCTTGCTGCTCTTTCCAAAGTCCTAGCGGAAACCTCCTTCTTTTCCCCATTAGAAGAAGTTTCTTTGCCGCACCCTCTAAAAAAAAGCAAAAATTTGCGATAATCCCCTATAGTTTGAGGAGGGGATTGATTCATGCGCATTTTGATCACGGGAGCATCTGGTTTTGTGGGGACCCAGCTAGGGAAGGCCTTGGTTCGTGAGGGGCACGATCTATTGGTTCTCACCCGCAACCCCGCTTCATCTGATTTTCCTTTTCCCGCGGAAATCTGCTCGTGGAAAGATGATCTTCCCAAAGAAATCGATGCCGTGGTTCATCTTGCCGGTGAATCAATCGCAGGAAAACGATGGTCTTCCAAAAGAAAAAAAGAAATTTTAGAATCCCGCACCGGATCCACGGAAGACTTGATTCAAAAGCTGAAAAAAGCCGGTAGTCGGCCCAAAATAGTGATCGCCGCCTCGGCCATTGGCTTCTATGGAAATAGAGCGGACGAATGGCTAACGGAAACTAGTTCTTCTGGACAAGGGTTTTTGGCCGAGACCTGTATTGCTTGGGAAAAATCTACCGCAAAGTTTGAATCGATTTGTGAACGCCTTGTTCAAATTCGCATTGGAATTGTTTTGGAGCGAACGGGCGGCGCTTTGGCCGAAATGTTGCCTATCTTTAAGCGAGGGGTAGGTGGTGTGCTGGGTTCGGGTAAACAGTGGATGAGTTGGATTCACCTAGATGATTTATTGGGCCTCCTGTTGTTCTCCCTCAAAGAGCCCAAGGTAAATGGTATTTGGAATGCGGTGGCGCCTAATCCTGTTACCAATCGTGATTTTACAAAGATCCTTGCACAGACTCTACGTTGCCGAAGTTTTCTGCCTGCTCCGTCCGTTGCTTTGAAAGTGGTTTTAGGGGAAATGAGTTCGCTTCTATTAGATAGCCAAAGGGTGAAAGAGCGTTTTACTTCCGCAGGATATTCTTTTCGTTATCCAACTCTGGAATCCGCTCTACTTGCGATTTGCCAAAACGTAGAGCGAAAACGGGGGCTTTTGACTCAAGAGCATCGGGCTGAAACTTGGATTGAAACAGATATAGCAAAGGCCTTTCAGTTTTTTTCGGACACCAAAAATTTAGAACGAATCACGCCTCCTGAATACGAACTAAAAGTTCTTTCGCAAAGCACAGTAAAGCCCAAAGAAGGTACCACTTTCGAGTATGCGATGAATTGCAAGGGCATTCAAGTGAAGTGCAAGAGTCATGTGATGGAGTGGATGGAGAATCACAAAATGACGAGCACCCACGAAAAAGGTCCTTATGCCTTTTGGTATCATTCGCTACAATTTGAGAAGTTGAAGAATGGAACACTTTTGGTGGAAAAAGTTTTGTATCGCTGGAAGTATGGATTTTTCGGCGAAATGTTTTGTCAAACCGCTCTCCGATCTCATTTGATTGAAATTTTCCGATACCGCATGAAAAAAGCAAAAGAGCTTTTGAAGGGATAAAACTGTTTTAGGTTCAGTTCAGCCTGTTCCGTGTATTCCGTGTATTGTTTTGCGCCAGAATAAATACTTCATAATTCCTTCAAGGGTTTTTGCTAATCTCTCTTTATTTTCTCGTCGATAAGACCCTTAGACGGAGGTTTTTCATGTTCCCAGCAAACACAAAGATTTTGGTAGTAGACGACATGATGACGATGAGAAAAATCGTAACGAAAGGGCTAAAAGATCTCGGGTATTCCGATATCAAAGAAGCCGCCGATGGAAATCTGGCCTGGGCAGAATTAGATCAAGCGAACCCTCCCTTTCAATTGATCGTATCTGATTGGAACATGCCAAACTGCAGTGGATTGGATTTTTTACGAAAGCTCCGCGCCGACGCAAGATTTAAAACCATTCCGTTCATTATGCTGACCGCTGAAGCGGAAGCCCATCAAGTGAAAGAAGCGATTATGGCTGGAGTGACCAACTACATTACCAAGCCATTTACCGGTGAAACACTGAAGCAAAAAATCGAACAAACCTTCAAGAAGGTAGCGGCCTAAGCCATGGGAGCGGCCCCTCAATTGTCTGCGGCTGAAGCCCAGATCCCATTACTTCTACAGAACGCAGTAGTTGAAGCGTTTTCTGTGCAGGTGGGAATAAAAATTTCGGTCGGAAAAGTCGTCATGGAGCCAGCAGATTCGACTTCTCCAGAGGTGATCGATTGTATGAGTGTGATTGGTGTGAAGGGGGGAGAGTTCGAAGGATCTCTAGCCCTAGGATTTCCGAAACTTACCTTTTTAAATATTGTGGAAAAGATGCTTGGAGAAAAACATGAAAAGATTTCCCAAGAAATCTCTGATGCTAGCGGCGAGCTTTTAAATATCATCTATGCCTCGGCTCGTATTAAAATCAATGAACTAGGAATGAATTTTCAGCCCGCGATCCCTACGACCATTTTGGGAAAAGAGCTATCTCTGGCTCTTGGTGCTGCAAGTAAATATTTAAAGTTTACTTGCCAAAGTGATCTTGGGAACTTCTTTGTGGCTTTGAATCTCAAACGATCGAAATAGAGTTTCTCATTGACAAATATCTGTGGGGTTGAGTAGCTGGAGCTATGTCCATACCTGCGATTTTAGCCCCCAAGCCGAAAGATTTTCGAGTTCTTCCAGTTCCAGATCCTTTGGATGTGGAAATTGGTTGTGGGGTAGGTTTTCATCCCATTCGCTATTGTTTAGAGAATCCAAACAGAACCTTGTGGGCCTTTGAGCGAACAGAGGAAAAGTTTCAAAAGTTTTACCGTAGGTTAGAGAGGCATCCTCAAATAAAGAACTTACAAGCGATTCGTGGAGATGGAGTCCTTTGGATGGCCCATCTTCGATTGCGCCAGAAGGTGGATCGAATTTTCCTTCTCTACCCAAACCCATGCCCAAAGAATTCTCAAAAGAATTTGCGCTTTCACAATATGGATCTGTTTCATTACGTACTTGAAGCCCTAAAGCTTGGGGGAACGGTGACTATGGCCACCAATGAGGCTTTTTATCGAGAAGAAGCCCTATCTGTGATGCAGGAGCGTTGGGGACTAGAACTTATTTCCGACCTTCCTTGGGAGGGAAAGCCTCGAACCCATTTCGAAAAAAAATATCTAGCCAGGGGCCAAAGCTGTTGGAATTTGGAGTGGAAAAAGACTGCAAAAAATAAGAATTAGCTGGAAAATCTCTTTATTTTCATGGGTTTAAGTCCCCCTGTAAAAATACCATATTGAAATAGTCCATTAAGTGGAATAGCTTTCGTTTTGCCTCTTTTGGAGCCTACATTTTTGGAAGTTGAAACAACGTCCAAATAAGCAGACCCCGAACTTAGAGGAGTTCTTTGAAAACCTTTTCTTTGCTTCGTCCCCAACGAACCCTCGGCTCAAGAACCCGAATCAAACGAAATCTCTCATTCTGTCCTCCCTTTACTCCCGTAGCACGTTTGTTCCCGCTTCATTCGATCTATTGATTTCTCGATGAAAGGAGCATTTATGCAACCAAACGCTTGGAAATGTATTTGTATGGGGGTTGCCGCCACCTGCTTGTCAGGTTGTGGGAATGGACCCGCTGACCCCATCACTCAGTCTACGGTGGAAACCAGCACCAGTAATTTTATGGCAGCAGACTTTGTGTCGCGCTCGAGCCTAAAAGTAAAAGCCTTAAAGGGGGAATCCCTAGAGGAAAGCCATGATTTGGTTTTGCCCGCAGGCACTCAAGTATCCGTGATCGAAACGAAGGTTCACCCCCAGTACGGAACCATCGTTCGCCTCGGGGTAGACGTTGAAGAGGGGGAAGAGATTCCCTCTGACTTTTGGGTACCCTTAGACCAAGCCCTTTTGGAGGGCTTGGTTCGAATGGAAGACTCTGAGTCTATGGCGGAAACCGAAGAGGAACTTTCTCTTCTTCACGAAGCCCGAAAAAAAATGACCTATTGTTTTCGGTACGTGAAAAGATATCTGTTGAGCACGGGTCAAGTAGACACGTACTTACCAGGAGTCTCTGCCTATATGGCGGCGAAGATTCTTCCTCAGCACGGATTCACCAAAACAGGAAACACTCCCCAGACTGCCGATGAAGGGGAAATTTGTGTGTATGCCGGTGGCCCCAACGGCCACGGACATATCGAAGTGAAACGAAATGGTAAGTGGTGGTATGGCTATGGATTTTTAGACCAGCCCATCAAAGGAAGAAAGTTTTTGGCGTGTTTTACAAAATAGACGCATGCCAAGGCTCCCGTGCCCTCTTTGGAATTTTCTAGATTTAGAATTTTCTAGATAGAGAAGCTAGTGCCCTATTCAAAAGATCCAATCGTATTCTTACGGTTGGATCTTTTTTTGTTTGGGGAAGAGCGAGCGCCCCTTGAGCAACCATACCCCTAAGAAAAATCCAAAGAGGATCCAAGAAATTTCACCCAAACGAAAAATCAACGAAGCGGAAACGGCGCTTTCTTGTGCCTTTTGCAAAACAGATTCTGTCACAAAAATGAGAGATATTTCTCTAGATCCCAATTGGTAAGGGATAAAAAAGAAGGCGTTGTCAGCAATCCCTCGTCCCACGTCCACCGCTACCGATTCAATTAGAGTAAGAGGGGTGCCAAGAGCGGAAAAAATAAGAAAAAACACCACTCCCTCAGAAAGTCTGGCCGCGGCAGCTAAAAATACCGACAAAAAGTAACGCTTTGGATTGGCCCTCGCAAATTTTCGAATTTGATGAGAGATCCAGGCCAACCAATGTCTAGTTTTTCGAAATTTCTTCGCTCTTGTTCGAGAAATTTTCCCCGTTTTTTGAAGAATCCAATACACACAAAGAAAGTTTCCACCTAGGCAAACGGCTGCAGAAACCAACGTGATCCATAGCGGAGCCCCTTTTAAGGGGAAAAAGATCGGAGCCACCAAAGCCCCAAAGCCAAAGGCTGTTAAGGTTCCCATGGCCTGAGTGAGGTTAAACAAAAAGGTGTTTTTCACTGCCAATCGAATGGGCACTCGATCACTCAACAACAAAACGCGGGTTGGTTCGCCTAAACTTTTAGAAACCGGTCCAATGTTGTTCCACGCATTGGCCACCAACGAAACAGAAAACAAATAGGGGAAGGGCGCGCTCTTTCGGTAATCCTTGAGCAGCACCCACCAAGACAAGGCCAACAGACCGAAGGGGAGAAAAAAGCTAAGGGCCACTGGAAAAAATCCCCAACCCAAGCCTTTTAGATCGGCGTAAATTTTTTGGTATCCAAAATCCCGCAAAATCAGGTGCAAGCCCAAAAGGCCCAAACCGGTGACGAAAAGTTTCATCAACTTTTGTTGTACGGGAGAAAGTTTCACTGCCAACACTTACGCAATGGTTACTTCTTTACAGAGGTAAACATCTTGGATGGCATGAAGAAGTTTTACACCTTCGGGCATAGCTTTTTGGAACGCCTTACGACCGGAGATCAATCCCATTCCACCGGCTCTTTTATTGATTACGGCAGTGGTAACGGCCTCTTCCATATCGTTGCTGCCAGAGGCTCCGCCAGAATTGATCAAGCCCGCTCTTCCCATATACCCGTTGGCCACTTGGTAACGAGTCAAATCAATGGGGTGGTTGCTGCAAAGTTGGGTGTACATTTTTTCATCTAATTTGCCGTAAGACGATTTGCCCATATTGAGGGCCTTGTATCCGCCGTTCACGGTAGGAAGTTTTTGTTTCAAAATGTCTGCTTCGATGGTGGCACCTAAATGGTTCGCTTGGCCGGAAAGATCGGCGGCGGTGTGGTAATCTACGCCATCTACTTTGAAGGAGCCGTTTCTCAAATAACACCAAAGAATGGTGGCCAAGCCCATTTCATGAGCTTGTTGAAAAGCGGCAGAAACCTCCATGATCTGACGAGCAGAATTGTCAGATCCGAAATAAATGGTGGCTCCAATGGCCACTGCACCAAGATCTCTAGCCTGTTTCACTTGTCCGAACATCACTTGGTCAAATTTGTTAGGGTAGGTCAATAGTTCGTTGTGGTTCAGCTTTACGATAAAAGGAATTTTGTGAGCATACTTTCTCGACATCATTCCCAATCCACCCAAAGTGGTGGCTACGGCATTACAGCCGCCTTCCATCGCCAGCTTAATAATATTTTCCGGATCAAAGTAGAGTGGGTTGGCGGCGAACGAAGCGCCTGCGCTATGCTCAATGCCTTGGTCCACTGGAAGAATCGACAAATAACCCGTATTCGCCAAGCGTCCGTGTCCATACATGGCTTGTAAAGATCGCAGAACTTGAGGAGAGCGATCCGAATTGGCAAACACCTTGTCTACCCAGTCACCAGAAGGAAGGTGTAATTGCTCTTTCGAAATTTTTGGATTTTTGAATCCCAAAAGTGTTTCTGAATCTTTTCCTAAGAGCTCCTGGATTTTGCCAAAGTTCATCATTCTGAATCTCCTTCTATGCGGTACTTTCGCTTCAAAAGGAAGTATCACGGATCACCAGTCTTGCCAAAGCGAGATGACAATCTGAAAAAATCCTCTATGAAGCGGCGGGTCGATCTGGGGAAATATTATTCTTTCCAGGCGGCTGGATCTAAGCACTCTTTTTTGTCGAGCTTCTTTTTCGATTCCGCAGGAAGCGCAGCTTCCATGGTTTCTCCGGTGCAGGATCCCACCATTTTTCCCCACTTTTCCCCTTCGTTGGGTTGCTGAAACGCGGTGGGAAACTGAGACTCCAATTTGAGTAAGCAGGCCTTAGTGGATCGAACCCCAATGTCTAAGCACTGCTCTTCAGAAAGTGGATAACAGGATCGAAAAAAGCCTTCGGATCGACACAAAATCGTGGGAAGAACTGTCACCATTTGATCCATCCAACGCTCTTTGGGCACATCTACGGGGGCTTCTGTTTTAGTGCAAGAAGTTAGAAGAAGGGTGAAGGATAAGAGAGTGAAAAATTTCATTCTTCCAGTGTCTTCCAGGAATATTCTTTTTGTCATCAAGAATTTCTAAAGACAGTAGCGGTGAGGTATCTGTCTTTGGACAATATGCAAACCTCTATTCGAATTAAGAGGAGTGAATGCGAATCAATTTTCCAATTTTAGGATCCAATAGGCGGGTGTTTCATAGGGGTGAGCTTTTTTTAAAGCGTTTTCCAATTTTGGTCTCAACGAGTCTTCAAAAACCATTTCCACTCGCCACTCTTTACAGGTTTCTAGAGCTCCCACTTTTCCTGCAAAAGGATTGGCTTCTGGTAGGGGGCGAAACTGGCCTGTGCCTTCGGATTGAAAACAGCAGCGGTCGTAATTGCCAATGCGCCCGGCACCAGCGTTGAACAAAGCGTCTTTTACGATTTCTAGATGAGACTCAGGGATGTACACCACCAAAGCCAGCATCAGGGAGCTAGGCTCTCTAGTTTGCGGTTGGATTCTTGGGTGCTTTTCCAGTGATGATACAAGGCAGCGCCTAAGCTTGGCTCCACGGTCTGATGATAAAAGGAATCGGCTGGAAGTACTTTTCTTAATCTACGGTGAGCGGTGGCCAGGCTATGGTAGGGCATAGAAGGAAAAAGGTGATGAAGGGCGTGAAAGCGTAGGCCAACGGGCGCAAAAAGTTCACCTATCCAAGCGTTTCCTTCTAAATTCACCGAATCCAGCAATTGGTCTTGAAAGCTCAGTTCTTTACCCTCGCGGTTGCTATAGCGATGGGCCACCACGGTGCGAATGGAGTTCACAAAAAACATGGCCACCATCAAGAAGTAGATGTGTATCAAGGTTTCGATGCCAATCCACCCCGTAACGATGGCAAAGGTCCAGAGCAACAAATAGGCGAAACAAGAAAACTCCAAAAGATACCAGTGGCGAAGCTCAATTCCCGAGGGAACCTTACGAACCGTATCGTAGCGGATAGATAAAGAAGAAGCCTTTGTCATCACTAGCTCTCTTAAAGAGGGATGCAGAACGGAGAGGGGAGCCAAAACGCCGAAACGCAGGACGAGCAAAAAGGGTAGATAAAAGGATTGTGCGATATAAGCCACTGTTTTCCAAAAAGGAGAAACTCCCAAGGGCAAGTATTCACCGTCTTCCCCGGTGGAATAGGTATTTTTCTTGTGATGGTCAATATGAACGCCTCGGTACAAAAACGAAGGGAACAGGGTGGGAACTCCAATGAGAAGATTCCAGGCAAAAGAGAACCCAGGTAGACCGGAGCGCTCTTGGTGTGTCAGTTCATGAATAAAAAGAGTGGCTCGGTACAAAGAGAACACGGATACGCAAAAAAACAGAAACTGCAGTAAGGCATTACCGGAAAACCATTCCGTGGCCAAAAAGCTTCCGTAACCGATAAGTACGGACAGCAAAAAGTCGCTCCAATAAATCCACGGATTCGGCTGAAAACAATCGTTTACGAGCCTTTTCCAATCCGCTAACTGAAGGGTTTTTGACCTGTTTTCCATTTCCCCCTTAGTAACATACGGTATGATTTTGAGCCAGTGATCTGGTAGGATTAAGGCATGCAAAAAGACCTCACTTTGTTCAATACAGCCACTCGAAAAAAAGAAAAATTCCAAACAATTACCCCAGGGCAAGTGAAACTCTACACCTGTGGTCCCACCGTCTATCATTACGCCCATATCGGCAACTTACGAACCTATGTGTTTGAAGATCTTTTGGTAAGAACGCTAAAACGGGCGGGTTACGATGTTTTGCATGTAATGAATATCACCGACGTGGGACATCTTGTTTCTGACGGGGACAGTGGCGAAGACAAAATGGAAGCCGGGGCCAGAAGAACGGGAAAAAGCATTTGGGATATAGCCAAATATTATTCCGATGTGTTTTTTTCTGATCTTGAAAAATTACATGTTCAAAAGCCCCAAATCATTCCTAAGGCCACCGATCATATTCCTGAAATGATCGACTTGGTTCAGAAACTGGAAAAGAAAGGCTTCGTCTACCGAACGGAAGATGGATTGTATTTCGACACGGAGAGATTTCCTACCTATCGTGATTTTGCCCGTTTGGATGTGGAAAATTTAGAGGCTGGCAAACGAGTGGCCGTGGGCGACAAAAAGAGCCCCACAGACTTCGCCTTATGGAAGTTTTCTCCTGTGGGAGAGCAAAGGCAAATGGAGTGGGATTCTCCCTGGGGCAAGGGTTTTCCTGGCTGGCACATAGAGTGCTCCGCCATGGCAATGAAGTATTTGGGGGAATCGTTTGATCTCCATTGCGGTGGAATCGATCACATTCCCGTGCATCACACCAATGAAATTGCCCAAAGTGAAGCGGCCACGGGAAAGCGCTTTGCCAATTATTGGATGCATGGCGAATTTTTAACGGAAGACTCTGGAAAGATGAGCAAAAGTAAGGGCGAGTTTTTGACCCTTTCCGTTTTAGAGAGAGAAGGCTTTCACCCCCTGGAATATCGATTCTTATTGATGCAGGCTCATTATCGCTCCAGTCTAAAATTCTCCTTCGAGGCCTTGAAGGCAGCTCAAAGTGGATACCGGGGAATCGTAGAAAGGCTCACCGATTGGAAGGGGGTGGAACCTGCCAAAGGACCCTACACCGACCTTATGAAGCAAAAAGAAAAGGCCTTTGAACTCAGTGTGTTCGATGACTTAAATTTTCCAGAAGCGTTAGCCGTGGTCTTCTCAGTGTTGAAAGAGCCAGCTCTTGCCAACGAGCAAAAGAAAGCCCTGTTGATGAGCTTCGAGGAGACTTTGGGATTGGGACTTTTCCAATCTGCCGAGGCAAAAACCACCATTCCAGCGGAAGTTTTGGCCCTGGCACAAGCTAGAGAAGAGGCCAGAAAACAGAAGAATTGGGCCGAGAGCGATCGGATTCGCTTGGAATTACAAAAGCACGGCTATAAAGTTTTGGATTCCGCAGAGGGGCCCAAGATCACAAAGATTTAGGATGACGACTCCCTTTCTGCTAGCTTGCAAAAAGGTTCAGCAAGTGGGGAACTAGGAAAAGGATGAAGAATGAAGCCAAGTTATAAACCAGAGGCACATTTTCGGCAGAGACTTTTAGAAAAGCTCTACGCTCCAAACTATCGTTTCGTAACTGTGGAAATTGGATTACCTCAGGGCCAAAAAAGCCAAGCGGTGCGAGAGGGATGTTTTCAATTGGGTCAAAAAGGCACAGACGCCCTCAATTTGGCCGATAACCCCAACGCCAACGTGAAGATGCATCCCTTGGCATTTCAGTCGAGATTGCTGCATGCAGGTCCAGCTTTTATGGACACCATCTATCATATCACTTGTCGTGATAAGAATCTCATTGCTCTACAAACAGAAATCTTAGGGGCGGCTGCTTTGAATATTGCCGGTATTTTGGCCGTAACAGGAGATGCCGTGAAGAAAGGGCCAGAACCCGCCAAGGGCGTGTTTGAGGGAAATTCTCTCAAGCTCTTAGAGATCGTAAGGCATATGAGAAAAGGCAAGCTCATGAGCGGTGAGGATCTTGATCAACCCATCGATATGTTAGTGGGTGTTGCCTATAATCCAAACGCAGAAAACATTAACAACGAAACGGAAAAGTTACTGCGAAAAATCGAAGCAGGTGCAGACTTTGCCGAAACTCAGCCTGTGCACTCGAAAGATGCCTTCAATCGCTGTGTAGATACCTTGGCGAAATACAATATTCCTCAAGAAAGGTTTCCCGTGATTTTCGGTCTGATGCCCGTGATGAGCCGAAAAAACGGAGAATTTTTGAATCGCTATTTTTCTGGAATTCATGTTCCCGAAAATGTTTTAAAAGAGTTCGACGGCGTAGATTCCAAAGAAGACAGAGAAAAAATTGCCTATGAGCAAAGCTTGGAATTGGCCATGCACTTTTCCAAAGACGGAACAAACAACTATTACATCATTTGCCCGTTCTCTCGTTATGAGCTTGTGGGCAAAATTGTGGAGTACGTGAAGTTCGGCTACAGCCACGTGGAGTTTCAAGACAAAACCTACTTGAAGCAAGACATGAGTCGGCAAGTGGAAACCCCTGATCGTATTAAGGCCGTATTAGATCGAGTGAAGTAAGTCGGTGAGGACTTGCTTGCGTTTCATTCCCTGATTCTTTTGCGATGGCTGGTTCTCTCAGCCCATCAGGGCTGCACCAGAGTGCAAGAGAGTTCATCTTCGACGGGAAGGTCTCCCTCAAGCTTTCCTTTTACGGATAGTGTTTGTTCTTGAGGATTCCATTGAAAATCCACTAGAGAATTTCGATCAGAAATACTTTCTAGAGCGGTGGAAAATTCTAAGGGTTCTTTATCTAAAGCGAATGGGGTCCGTACTTCTGGACCCATGCCCGATGTTTGGGAAAGCATTCGGTAATTCCCCAATCTTCGAAAGCGAATTTCCAGTTTTCTATCTTGGTTCGCAAAAACATATATTTCTGAATGACGAAATGGATCCACGACTTTTGATTTACACAAGAATGTGGCGTTCGATTTCTCCAATTGTTCTTCAATTACCGGAAGCAAATCTCCCCCCTGAATCAAGTGAGCCACAATTCTTCGAACTCTTCTGGAATCTGTTTCTTTTCCTTGGCTGCGCAAATACCAATAAATGGCTTCGTGTAAGAGTAGAGCGCTTTGGTCTGTATAACTGTGTTGATCCCAAAGCGGCTTATGAAATAAGATTTGTGATCCAAAGTTGATGGTTTGTTGAAGTTTACAATTGCTATCCAGCTCTCGAAATTTGGCATCGTCCGTGGTCTTCAATGGACCGTTAACGAAAACGGCTCGTTCTAGAATCAAGCGAAGTTTTCCGGTTAGGGTGGAGTTTTTTGAAAATCTTCTACCAACAAAATCTGAAACGCCCACAGAAACATCTACTTTTCTCGCTAAGGATAAGGCGTATTCTTGGGCATCTTCCGTCGATCGAAGAGCTGGGTAAGAGTAGCCCATTAGCTTTTGGCCTTCGTATAAATCTAATGACTGCGGGCTAGACCAAGTGTTTTGATCTTGAAGCAAGCACTGAACGGAATGTCCGCCGTTTCCGAATGAAGAGCCTCCACTTTCGAAAATGATTCTGGCATGGGCGTCCCATTGAAAAAATAAAAGAAAAAGGAAGATCATTGTACAACCCTTTCTGGCTCGGCGGTGAGGGGGAATAGGTGACTGGAAAAGTGATAGACACGATCTGCGCCGGTATCATGAGAAAGAGAGAGTAGTTTGCGATGAGCATCTTCGATGATGGTGGCCGCTTCTTTTAATTGTTCTTTGCTGAGGGCAATCATAGAACCCCGTATGTATCTTTCTGAGGGAGGAATTTCGTCTATGGCCGCCTTAGATCGATCTGAAAGGTTTTTATGATAGGCTCTGATGTATTGAGAAGGAACATCCTTTAAAAACAAAGGCTCATTCGTGGTTCTTCGGAAAGTTCCGTCTGGACTTTTTTCAATGACTCCCAGTTCTGAAAGCTTATCTAAGCTATATAAAATCATTTTTTTTGTAACGGAAGGACCTAGCTTCATTTGGATGTAATCAATACTAGGAAAAAAATCTTTCAAATAAAATAGTTCCAAGATGACCCAATGATACCACTCGGAAACGAATTCAAATTCGTGCACTGGGATTTTCCCCACATCCCAGTATTGTTTGGGTCTCACTCTTTTTAGGAGCTTGAGATACAGCTCTTGTTCACTTACGGATTTTGAATTGTTTTTGAGAACGATGAGTTCGAAATAGTTTTTTTCTTTCGGGCTTAAAGAAAATACTTCCGCCATTCGGTTGGCTAAATCGATTTTCAGTTTTCGCTCCCTCTTTAAGATGTGAGCGAGGAATGAGGGATTTTTATATCCCAACAAGGTGGACCACTTTCGAAGAGTGAATCGAGCATCGTGATGCTTTCTTCGCTTGAATTCGAAGTTTAAAAAATCAATGGGGTCTAAAAACGCAAAGATAGGGGTGTCTTTTTGCATGCCCCTTCATAGAAAGTTTTGGCCAGTTGCGCAAGATGAAATTAGGGGTGTATGCGATTTGGGTACACCTTATTGGTTTTAAGTGTATTAAGTGTTTGAATAAATTGAACTATTTTTTGGTTTGAGGCGGATTGGTTTAGGGGTTCTTGGGTACTTTAGCGGTTTTTGAGAAAAACCTTAAAAAAATTTTTTTCATTTTTTTCTGTTCGCAGAGAGGAAAATTGCGAATTCCTGTCTCAATCTTCAAAAATACGTACGGCAAGCAAAATGGGTACAGTTTGCTTGTTATCTAGCTGAAATTAAAGAAAAAATTTTACTGTGGGGTGATCGAGGGCCTGTGGAGCTGAGAAGATTGTTCCCATCTTGGTGCTGCGTTATTGGTTCCGGAAATATAAATATAAAGTAGTTAGTAAATATAATTAGTTTAATTGCTATTTTGATGGGTTGACGGAGTTTTTTTTTAAATCTATTTATTCGCTCATCGAAGTGAATTGCGAGCTTTTCTTTCCTGTCTTTTTGGTGGATCCGGTTTGCGATTGCTTTGATAACAAACAAAAACAATAGGAGTGAAAAATGAAATCTTTGATCGTATTAGCATTGGCTCTCTGTTCGAGCGCTGCATTCGCTGCTCGTCCTAACACTGCAAGCTTGACCTGCCGAGACGCAACTGGTTTGGTTGCTGACCGTGGTGCTGTGGTTATGTCTCACGGAAACTACTCTTTGTATCAGCGATTCGTAGCTGGTTCTCAGTTCTGCGGAACCGGAGAGAAAGCTGCTAGCGCTTACGTACAAACTCTCGACAACGACAGCTGCCGCATCGGCTACGTTTGCGTAGACAGAGATTCCGGTGGAAGCAGTGTAAAATTCCCTTCTGATATCTACACCTGCAAAGATGGATCTTTCGGAACTGCTAGAAAATCCGACTACTATCCTGGAAACTACGGCGATAAAGAGCCAACCATTACTGTTGTTTGCCAAGCTGGAAAATGGGTTCCTGCCAATGACAGAGGCTGGAAGCTTCCAAAAACCAAAGGTGGCCTTGTGTGCAAAGAAGGCGCTTTGGATTACTACCCATCTCTTGACAAAGAAAACGGCTACGTTCCTCCTGGAACGATCGTACGTAAGTGCGTAGGCGGTAAGTGGATTCGTCAAAACTAATTAGAGTCTCTAATTAGGTTGTTGTTGGCCCTCTTTCTGGAAACGGAAAGAGGGCTTTTTGATTTGCTGCATTGATCTCTTATTTTGATTGGCTGCGGCGACTTCGTTTTGCCCCACAAAGTGCAGGCAACAGAGTGAAGACGGAAAACGGAAACAGGGAAGTCACATTGCGGCAAAACGGGCGCTCCCCAAAACCCAAACCTTTTGGTATGGTGTGAACACGCACATATCAGAAATTTAAGGGGAATCTTCAATGTCTGTGGCCTATCTTCGCTCGTCCATTGGAAAAAAACAAATGATGGCCATCACGGGGCTCGCTTGGTGCGGCTTCGTGGCTGGTCATATGTTAGGAAACTTGCTCTACCTCGTGAGTCCTGAAGCCTACAACGCTTACGGGCACGGAATCACTAGCAACAAAGCCATCTATTACACCATCGAGGCAGGGTTACTGCTGACTCTTACTTTGCATGTAGTGTTTGCCATTCTCGTGGTGCTTGCAAATAAGAGTGCGCGCCCTCAAGGATACGCCATCAGCCAGCAAAGAGGAGAAAAAACCGCAGCAAGTTTCGCTTCTAGAACCATGAAATATTCGGGCATTCTTATTCTAGTATTTGTGATTCAGCATTTGATCACGTTTCGATTTGGTCCCTACTATCCCACCTCCCTAAACGGCACAGAAATTCGTGATCTTGCCAAATTAATGGAAGAGGTTTTTGCCAGTGCTGCCTATGTGGGCTGGTATCTGCTCTGTTTAACGCTTTTGGCGTTCCATCTTTCTCACGCTTTATGGTCTTCACTTCAGACCTTGGGTTGGATTCCTGCCAATAAAGAGAAAGCGTTGAAGAATGCTAGCTGCGCCTTTGGTTGGGCTGTGGCCGTCGGTTTTGCTTTAAACCCACTTGTGATTTTTTTGAAAGGGTAGACTATGAGTTTTCAGTTAGATTCGAAATGTCCTTCTGGTCCCATTGAAGAGCGTTGGCAAAAACATAAATTCGACGTGAAATTGGTGAACCCTGCCAACAAGCGGAAGTTTTCTGTGATCGTAGTGGGAACAGGATTGGCCGGAGCCTCTGCCGCCGCTTCTCTCTCCGAGCTAGGATACAAAGTAAAAGCATTTTGCATTCACGATTCTCCTCGTCGCGCTCACAGTATTGCCGCTCAAGGTGGAGTGAACGCCGCAAAGAACTATCAAAACGATAGCGACTCTGTGTATCGATTGTTTTACGACACCGTAAAGGGTGGTGACTTTCGCGCCCGTGAATCGAATGTGTATCGTTTGGCCGAGGTTTCCTCTGCCATCATCGACCACAGCGTGGCTTTGGGTGTTCCTTTCGCAAGAGAATATGGAGGCACTTTGGCGAACCGTTCCTTCGGTGGAGCTCAAGTTTCTCGAACGTTTTATGCCAGAGGTCAGACCGGACAGCAGCTGCTCTTGGGTGCGTATTCTGCCATGATGAAACAAGTGGGCTCTGGAGCTGTGGATTTGTATCCAAAAAGAGAGATGCTCGATTTGGTGGTAATCGACGGCAAAGCCCGCGGAATTATCGCTAGAAACTTGATCACCGGAGAGTTGGAGTCTCATGCTGCCGATGCGGTGATTCTCGCCACCGGTGGTTACGGGCACATCTATTATTTATCCACCAACGCAATGAATTCCAATGCCACAGCAGCTTGGCGTTGCTATAAGCGCGGTGCTGGATTTGGAAACCCTTGCTTCACACAAATTCACCCCACCTGCATTCCCGTATCTGGTACTCACCAGTCGAAATTGACCCTGATGAGTGAGTCTTTAAGAAATGATGGTCGAGTATGGGTTCCAAAAGCCAAAGGCGACAATCGTTCGCCAGAGCAGATTCCAGATGAGGAAAGAGACTATTACCTAGAGCGCGTATATCCATCGTTTGGAAACTTGGCTCCAAGAGACGTGGCGTCTAGACAAGCTAAATATGCTTGCGACGATGGCAGAGGAGTGGGGTCGTCGAAACTTGCGGTGTATTTGGATTTCCGAGATGCCATTAAACGCGACGGTGAAGCTAAAGTTCGAGAGAAATACGGCAACCTTTTCCAGATGTACGAAAAGATTACGGGAGAAAATCCTTATCAAACTCCCATGAGAATTTATCCTGCGGTTCACTACACTATGGGCGGCCTCTGGGTAGATTACAATTTGATGAGCACCATCCCCGGCTTGCACGTTTTAGGCGAGGCCAATTTCTCCGATCACGGAGCGAACCGCTTGGGTGCCTCTGCATTGATGCAAGGCTTGGCCGATGGTTACTTTGTGATTCCTGCCACTCTTGGAAACTATTTCGCTTCCACGAAGTTGGAAAAAGTTTCTGAAACTCACGACGCCTTCCGATCGGCAAAAAGTGAAATCGAGGGTGGCATTTCCAAACTGTTGTCCTCTAAAGGCAACAAGAGCGCCATGGAATTTCACCGCGATCTTGGAAAGATCATGTGGGACAAATGCGGCATGAGCCGAAGCGAGAGCGGACTCAAACAAGCCATTTCCGAAATCAAAAAACTTCGAGAAGAGTTCTGGCAAAACATTCGTGTACCAGGCGACGCCAAAGACTTGAACCAAGAATTAGAAACGGCGGGACGCGTGGCCGACTATCTAGAGCTTGGCGAATTGATGTGCCGAGATGCGCTCGAGCGAAATGAAAGTTGCGGCGGACATTTTCGCGAAGAACACCAGGTGGATGGCGAGTGTAAGCGAGACGACGAAAACTTCGCTCACGTGGCCGTTTGGGAATATGCGGGGAACGGGAAAGATCCGATCCGACACAAAGAAGATTTAAAGTTTGAATACGTGAAATTAGCAGTGCGGAGCTATAAGTAATGGAAAAATCAATGAAGATTAAACTAAGAGTTTGGCGACAAAAGAACTGTCATTCCCCTGGGACTTTCGAGCGTTATGAAATTGATAACGTCTTGGGAGACATGAGCTTTCTCGAAATGATGGACGAACTGAACATCAAGCTCGTGAAAGAAGGCAAAGAGCCCGTGGCCTTTGAATCAGACTGCAGAGAAGGCATTTGCGGCTCTTGCAGCATGGTGATTGATGGTCAGCCCCACGGTCCACAAAGAGCCACCACTACTTGTCAATTGTTCATGCGACACTACCGAGACGGAGACGAAATTGTAGTAGAGCCCTTCCGCGCTAAGGCATTCCCCATTGTAAAAGATTTGGTGGTGAATCGATCGGCCTTTGATCGTATTCAGGCGGCCGGTGGGTTTAACTCGGTTAAAGTGGGTAACGCCGTAGATGCCAACGCCATTTTGGTGAAAAAAGAAAATGCCGATCGAGCCTTCGATGCCGCTACTTGTATTGGATGTGGTGCATGCGTGGCGGTTTGTAAAAATGCCTCTGCCATGCTCTTTGTATCGGCGAAAGTTTCTCACCTTGGATTGCTTCCTCAAGGTCAGCCTGAGCGCCAAGAGCGAGTGCTAAAAATGGTGACTCAAATGGACCAGGAAGGGTTTGGAAACTGCTCCAACACCAAAGCTTGCGAAAGCACTTGTCCAAAGGAAATTAAAATAGAAAACATTCGCAGAATGAATACGGATTTTGTGTTTGCAAAGGTTACGGAACGAGAAAAACGAGCCACAGGAGGCGGAGAATGAAGTCGTTGTTTTTTAAGGTCACCAAAGAAAATAACTTTTGGAACGAAATCAGCATGACGGCCCTGCGTGTATACGTGGGTCTAGCCATGGCTTTGGCCCATGGTTTGGGAAAAGTTCCTCCCTCTGAAAAGCTCATTGAAGGGGTTACTGCAATGGGATTTCCCGTGCCCGTTCTTTTTGCTTGGTCTGCCGGTTTGTCGGAATTCTTGGGCGGGCTCTTCATTGCTGTTGGACTTTTTACTCGGCCCTCGGCCCTGTTCTTGGGAATCACCATGGCGGTGGCAGCATTTGTGGCCCATGCTGCGGATCCTTTTCAAAATAAAGAATTGGCTCTCTTTTATTTGTTCGCTTGTGTCGTATTTTATTTCAGAGGCGCAGGCGCTTGGTCGGTGGATCGCTTCTTTGCTGGTAAATCGAAGAAGTAATCTCAAAAAAAATTGAGCGGAATCCTTTTGCCGATGAAATGGAAAATCCCTCTCCGGAGGGATTTTTTTCGTCATCCATGGTCATTTCCCTAGCGCGGATCGATGTTTCTTTGTTCCACTTTCAGGCTTTCAAAAGTGGACATGATTTTTTCTAGGTTCTCTGGAAACCAAATATTTCCCACATGTCCGCCCCTTGGATAAAGCGTCAGTCTTTCCTGAAAAATAGATTTTAAGGTTTCCGTGTCTTCTGGCCGCAATAAAAAATCGTCTGCATTGTGCATCACAAACAAGCGTGGATTTGATTTTAGACTGTCTGCAATGGATGCGAAGGAAGATTCAAAAAGAAGTTCCTCTTGGGTTAAATTTGGCTTTCCTTGTCTCTTGAGGCTAGGAAGCAATATCTTTTCTAAATAATCAAAGTATCGAAAGTCACTGGCTTCGGAGAGTCTGGGGTTTGGATCATCGGTGGCGGGAGGATTCTTCATTACTCCTAGATCGAATACTTGCTGAGTGGTGAAAACTAAAGCTTCTAAAAATTCACTTAAACTTTTTCCAATCACATACTTTCGTTCCACTTCTGTGGTGGGGAACCGATTTTCAAAATCTTGAAAGTACGCAGGGTTTTCAATATCTCCCAGTAAAATGGACTGAACTCCAAATTCATAGAGTCGTTCTTTCAGGGATTTTTTTTGTTCGGAATCTAAAGACTTTCCAGCCTCGAGAAGAGAGTCTAAAACCATTCCTCCGTATAGAGGATTCACCGGCGGATTGATCAAAAGCACTCGTTGAAACGAGAAGTGGTTTTTCTCTTGATCAACTAAATCTACGAAGGGGGCATGTAAGGCACCCATGCTAACACCCACAAGGCCCACAGCGGGGAAACGATACTGTTTTTTCTGCTGAATGCGCTCCGTTGCCCGCACGGCCAGATCATAAAGATCTTTAGCGTCTTGTTTGGTCCACCCCGGAGTGCCTAGCTGACTTCTGCTGAGAGCAAACTGGAAGTGATAGGTGGATGGGAGAGAAAGCACATGAAAACCACGTTTCACAAAATGATAGGCCAAAAAGTTTTGATAGGTGGCCTGAGCGCTTCCCCCCAGTCCAGACAAAAGAAGAATTAGGGGGGATCCAGGTTTTGCTTCCCAAAATCGCAGGCTCACATAGTTTCTTTTTGACCCAAAATACGGAACGGAATTTCGATCTTCTCTACCTTCGATATCGAAGTTTTTAGGGCGTACGGACTTGTCTTTCGAGTTCGCCTTTAAAAGACCAGCGCTAATTGTAGCGTAAAAGGGATCTGCGTAGGGATAGTCGTAGGCATGGCTTGGCGTGGCTGCAAATAAGAGCCCCAAAAGGGGGAATAGAGTAGAAAGTGACCAAAATCCCATGGCCCTAGGTGTATGGGAGATTTTGCGAAGTGTCAATTTGCCCGCAAAGGAATTGCCCGTCTTGAGGGAGGTCAGAAAGGGCCTCTTCTTCTTGAGTCCTGCTTTCAAGGATAGATGGGTCTAAGCCTCCAAAAAGAAAAAGCATTTTTAAACTGAAGCCACCGGGGCGTTGGAGCATTTCTGGCATATTTATGATTCTGATATTCATTCTCAATAAAGGCAAGCGGAAGTTGAGGGACTTTCCGCTTTCTGTGATAAAATTAAGCCTATGCACTGCCTCATTTGCCAAAGCACTTTTCCTCAATTCGAGGATTATGGTCTGCCCCCTAGAAACGGAAAATGTCCCGTTTGTGGAGCGAAGGCCAGGCATAGAGAGTTGGGCTGGTTTTTTAAAAATTATTTGAAGTTTCCTGAAGGGTCAAAAGTCTTAGAAATTGGTCCTTCAAAAGTGCAGGCCAAATATTTTGTGCATCCACGATTTCTTGGCTCTGCAAAATACACAGGGGTAGATGTGCGAACGCTAAAACATCACCAATACCTGCAACCGCCCCACCGATTTTTAGAAATGGATGTGACTCGTTTAAGTTTTTCTGATCAGAGTTTTGACGTGATTCTTTGTAATCATGTTTTGCCATTCATACGTTCTGACTATTTGGCCATGTCAGAAATCCACCGCTGTTTAAAACCAAAGGGCATGGCCATTTTAAATGTAGCCATCACTTTGCCCAAGACTCGAAGAGCTTCGGAAATGGCGGCGGAGAATCCCAAAGTATACACCGACGAATATCGAACGGAAAATGGCACAGAATGGGTTTATGGTGAGGACTATTTTGAAAGGTTAGTTGCCGCTGGGTTCTTTTATCATCGGCTGGGCTTATACAAATTGGCCCCGGAGGCCACAAGGTTGCCTCAAGGATTTCGTGAAGATTCTGAGTTACTATTATGTTTTAAATTTCAGGACGAAATGGAAAGATTTTTAGAAGGAGTAACCCATTCAAAAGCAAATCATATTTTTTGATGGCGTCTGTAACCTATGTAATGGGTTCATTGACTTTGTGATTCGAAGGGATCCAGAGCATTTATTTTCCTTTGCGCCTCTGCAGGGGGAATCCGCTAAGCGCCATTTGCCACAAACAGTTTCCTCAGAGCTCAGATCTGTAGTTTTATGGACCCAGGGGCAGTATTTTGAAAAGTCAGATGCTGTATTGATGATCCTTCCTCAGCTTGGCGGAGTTTGGATGGTTTTTCGCTTGGGTTGGATTTTTCCAAGAGGGTTACGAGATTGGATTTATGATTTCGTAGCGCGGAATCGGTACGTTTTCTTTGGAAAAAGAGACAGCTGCCGGCTTCCCACTCCAGAGGAGCGAGCGCTATTTTTGGACTAAGAATCTCTTTCTTTCGCTAGCTTGTTTTCACTGTGTAACTTTTAGACATTTTTTCGCAGATTTTTCCCTTCGATTTTCAGTGTTTTTAGAGGGGGCTGAAGAGGCCTATCCTGGGTAGAAAAATACTGCCCTCAAATACTTGATAAAAAAACTCAAAAATAAGAAAATAGGGATCGTTTCCTAATGAATTCTTGGAGTGGCAAATGTTGATGTTGAAGCTGTTGAGGAAAGATCTGATCGTAACTTCGGTACTTTCTCTGGTACTGGTCTCCTGTGCTGGCAATCAAGATGATGCCGAGCTTACCGATATTCTCACGCCTGATCAGTTAGCAGAGGAAATACAGAAAAGTGGCGATCCCGGAGAAGATCTAAATGAGGCACCACTGGATCCAGAGGCCCAGGAATCGGAGTCGTTGCCAGACGACGAGACTTCAGTCGTAGACAATGCTCATGACGGAGAAGCCGATCCTTCCGCCGAACCTGGAGAACCAATCGTTGCCGATCAACAACAAAATCCAGATTTAAAACCTGAAGATGCCATTGAGGATACGGAACCCTTTGCTCAGTCCAAAGATGATTCCATAGACCAAGAGCAAGAACATGCTCAAAAGCGTCCTAAGGGACGAGAGTTTGAAGTTGATAGCAATGTTCCTGAAAACATCCGAGTTCATGCCTTAAGAAATCGAATGGTAGTCGTAGTGGACAAGTCTTTACAGAAAGCATTTTGGATTGAGAAAGGGAAACTAACCAATCAGTACAAAATTTCTAGCGGAGACAAGGGATATGATACACCGATCGGCGTTTATCCAATTACCCGAATGCACGCTCGCTATGTCTCTAAAAAATACAAAGCCAGAATGGACGATGCGATTTTCTTTTATGAGGGATACGCGATTCACGCGACCTACGGAAAGAATATCAAGCTCCTCGGACCTCGCTCTGAGAAAAAAGGATACGGATATTCTCACGGATGTGTGCGCCAATCACCAGAGGATGCCGACGATCTCTTTCAAAGAGTAAAGTTTCACGGCGCCAAGAACGTGAATATTGTGATTCAAGATTAAATTTTGGCTTTCGAAGTGCTTCACGCATCTGGGTTTAAAGTGCTGTGAAGCAGGCTTCGGAAGCTTGGATCGTCCAAGGAATAGTCATAAACTTTTTCCGTTTTTGGCTGTGAGTGCAAAATAATTTTGAAAACATCAGGATGGTCCGAAATTAGCTTCTGGATTTCCTCCACGCTCTTGCCTTCATAACCCTTCGGTGAAAATCTTCCGACAGTCAAAAAACCTAAACCATGTCGCTTTCCGCTATTGTCGGTATAAAAAGTTTTTTGCGAGAGGTTGACACCTTTTTCTTCTAACCATTTTCGAAAGGGTTCTTCAATCTGCTTTTTTTGATTTTCCAGGTCGCTGGAGGGACCCCATCGAACCAAGAAGTTGGCAGAATAATACTGAATGCCATTGATATTTTTATCGTGAATGTTTTCGTCCTTATCTCGCCATGCCTCGTAGGGAGTTTTTCCCGTTTGGCAATAGGCAATTTGTAGATCGCCAAAGACGTGCCTGAGAGAAAACAAGTTATAGTCCTCTAACTGAAGTTCTTCTCGTACAATACTTGGTTCTAAAAATTCCACCACGGAGTAGGGATAGATTTTTTTTGATTGTTCATAACTTTTTTCTGATCTCAGCACTGCTTCCAGCTCATGCACAAGATAATTGACCATGCGAATTTCCTCTCGAATTTCAGCAGGGGCATTTCGATAGTAATCACTGATATCAAAGGTTCCACCCATCAAAATTTCAAAATGATGGTGATAATCGTTCAAGATTTCAAAGGTTAAAGCCTCTGGGTGGGTGATTCTTTGGATGGAATAGCCTTGGTTCCATGGAACGGGGCCGCGAAAATCGCAAATTCGTTCCGCCGCTAGATCTAGCCGACGACACAAGTACGATTTGTTTCGATAGCCATGAATGAAGCCGATAAAAGAAGAATTTTTCTCTAAAACATGAGGGCGTTTTAAAGCTTCTTGCAACATGGATTTCCAGCGTTGCGCTAAAGGGGAGTCAAAAATTTCGAAAAAAATTGATATTTGTTCGTTCGAACGAGGGTTTCGCAAAACGAGCTCTAATGCGGGTTCCATGGCAGCAGCATCATCTCTAGGGTTGGATAGAAAATCAATTCTTGTTAGAGAATTGCCGAATTTTTTTGCATGAGCCAGATTTGTTAAGGAAGTGTGGCGGAACTTGTTTTTTTACTCTTTAGGTTTCTTTGCATTTTCAAATGTGCAAAAGTTTACAATACAAAAAGTTTTGAAGGAGTATTTTGATCATGAAAGAGGTATTACTCAGATCCGCGCCCGTGGGGTATGAGTTGCACAAATACTACGATCTTTTGCCGGATATCGTAGCCAGATTTGATCGTGAATTTCGGCATCTTTTTGTAAATCAAACTATCGAAGCCGTGACCCAAAGGAAGAGAGAGGAATTTCTAGGGAAAACCAATGCTGAGCTTGGAATGCCTTCAGAACTTGTAAAGCTTTGGCATGATTTATTGGAAAAAATTTTTGTCACTAAAGCAAAACAAGAACTAGACTTCGAATTTCCTGCAAAGGATGGAATTCGGTTTTTTCATATGGTGGGAAATCCAGAGTTTGACTCTCATGGAGAGGTGATTTCCGTTTTTGTGATCACACGAGATTTGACCGAAAAAAAGAAACTACAAGAAAAACTCATTCAATCGGTTCGTCAGGCATCTTATCTTTCTATACTTTCAGAGTTTACTCATCATTTAAATAATCCTATGGCTGTTTTAGTGGCTCGACTGGAAATTTTACATCGAGAAAAAGCCACCATTTCCTCCAGTAAAGTTGTGGAGCAAATCGAAGGGATCCAGAGCGCTGTTCTTCGTATCAAGGATCTGGTGTCCGCTATGAAGAGCTCTCAGCTTACGGAATCCTATAGCCTACATATTCCCAAATATTCCATGACGATTTCTGAGCTGATTGAGGCTGCCATTCACTTGTCTTGTTCCGATTTAACGGGCGAAAGCATGAATATTCAAAGGCAAATACAAGAAAATTTTTTGTTAGAGTCGGGGTGTACTGAATTGGTGGAAGCCATTGGGGAACTTTTCAAGAACGCCATGGATTCGGCTGCAACGAATCGTGACCTCTGCATTCGGGTGAAGTCTAAAACTACGTCAACCCATTGGTTTCTTGAAGTCGAAGACAATGGAAAAGAAATTCCAAACGAGTTAAGGGAAAAGATCTTTGATCCTTTTTTCACCACCAAGGGACCTTCCCATCGAGGTTTGGGCTTGTCCATTGTGAAATCCCGTGTGCATAGTTTGGGAGGAGAGGTTTCTTACCTTAGAGAGAATTCAGAAAATATCTTTCAGATTCGACTGCCTATGAATTTTCAAAAAAACTGAAAAGGCTCATGTTGGTTCATTGTAGCTTCTAAAAGCGTATGGATGATTAGGCAGAAAAAGAATTTCCGCAGCCGCAGCTCTTCGTGGCGTTGGGATTGTTGAACACAAAACCCTTACCATTGAGTCCGCCAGAATAGTCGAGCTCCATGCCATCCAGGTACAAATAGCTTTTGGGGTCCACGGCCACTTTCACTCCGCCATGTTCAAAAACCTTGTCTTTTTCCGTGGGGGCAGGAACAAAGTCCAATTTATAACTCATGCCAGAACAACCGCCACCAGTGACACTGACACGAAGAATGTAACCAGGTTTGTTTTCCTGTTCCTGAACGTTTTTAATTTGTCGAACGGCGGTTTCTGTTAGTTTTACCATTTTCAATTCCTCGGTACTGCCCCGGCCTCTAATTCTAGTTGGTACAGCGGAGAATTCTTTTGAATATTCTTCACCACCTGGGACACCGTATCAATAGTATACACGATTTCTTCCTCAGTGGTAAACCGGCCTAGGCCAAATCTCACGGAGCCATGGATCCTTTCGGGGGCCAATCCCATGGCGGCTAAAACGTAAGAAGGAATGGCTGCTGCCGACATACAGGCTGAAGTACTTGAAATCGCTATATTTTTTAAACCGGCAACTAGGGCGTCGCTTTCCACATAAGGAAAAGACACGTTAAGAGACTGCGGCAAACGATCCGTTTCGTGTCCGTTCAAATAAACCGTTCCCAGGCGCTCTTTTAGCCCGTGGAAGAGCTTATCGCGTAGAAAGGAGAGGCGAGAGACCTCTTGGTCTAAGTGGGCCTTTGCCACCTCAGCTGCCTTTCCTAAGCCCACAATGCCGGGAACGTTGAGGGTTCCCGATCGAAATCCATTTTCTTGTCCGCCGCCGTGGAGCAAGGGCGAAGGCTCAACTCTTGGATCTTTTCTGCGAACATACACAGCGCCCACGCCCTTGGGCCCATAAAATTTATGGGCAGAGAGGGAGAGCAAATCAATTTTCATCTCATTCATGTGAAGAGGAATTTTTCCCACGGCCTGGGCGGCGTCAGTGTGAAACAAAACGTTATTGGCTCTCGCCAAGGCGCCAATTTCCGCTAGAGGTTGAATGGTTCCTGTTTCATTGTTGGCCGCCATGATGGAAATGAGAATGGTATCAGGTCGAATGGCCGCGCGAAGCTCGGAAATTCGGATCTTTCCTGTTTCGTCCACGGGAAGGTAAGTGATTTCGAATCCTTGTTTCGCTAAATATTCACAAGTGGCCAAAATGCATTTGTGTTCAATCTGTGTGGTGATGATGTGTTTGCCTTGGCTCTTATACTTTTCTGCCACACCTCGAAGGACAAAATTGTTGCTTTCCGTGGCTCCACTGGTGAATACGATTTCTTTTCCGGCGCATCCCAGCAATTGGGCCACACGATCTCTGGCCTTTTCCACAGCGGATTCCGCTTTCCAGCCGAAACAGTGACTTTTCGAACTGGCATTGCCGAAATCGGGTCCAAAATAGGGCAACATTGCCTCTAAGACCTGTGGATCCACTGGTGTGGTTGAGTGACAATCTAAATAAATCGGAAATTTCATGCTTCCCCTATGCGTTTCCGTTCCCTTGACTTCTCTCACAAACTAACCATTTTTTACACGAAATACCATGACGCCCCGCCTTTAAATGGCACCTTTGGTCGTTTGTTTTTAGGTTCTTTTGGGTGATACTAAGAAGAATGCCTTGTCTTTCGTTTTTTCGACTCTTCGAGAACGGGACAAGAAAGGAAAAAAATGAAAAAACGTAACTTTAATATGCGCCAATTCCAAAAGACCCTAGCTTTGTGGGTGCTCATCATTTTGGTAGCTTTGAGTTTCTTTCGTCTCGTAGATCAAGGAAAAACAGATCAAGCGGTTCTGAAGTTCTCGGAGTTCACTGACGCAGTGAAGGCCAATAATGTTTCGGAAGTGGTGATTGGTTCTGACAACAAAGTTACGGGAAAATTTAAAACTGCCGTTCAAGGAAAAACGAATTTTGTTTCCACTGTGAATTCCACTTCGGAAAATCTTCCAAAGCTATTGGAAGACAACAAAGTGGCTTTTGAATACAAACAGGTGGATAAAATTTCCTTCTGGCAGCAGGCACTACTTTCTTGGCTTCCCTTTATTTTCCTAGTGGGAATTTTCTTTTTGTTCATGCGCCAAATTCAAGTGGGCGGTGGCAAGGCTATGAGTTTTGGAAAAAGCCGAGCTCGTTTGATGAATGAAAGCGCTAATCGTGTGACGTTTAAGGACGTAGCAGGGGTAGACGAAGCTAAGGAAGAGCTGCAAGAAATTATCGCCTTCTTGAAAGATCCCAAAAAGTTTACACGTTTGGGCGGTCGCATTCCAAAAGGTGTGTTGCTCATGGGCCCTCCTGGAACGGGAAAAACTCTTTTGGCCAAAGCGATCGCCGGCGAAGCGGGCGTGCCTTTCTTCTCCATCTCTGGATCGGACTTCGTAGAAATGTTCGTAGGGGTGGGCGCCTCTCGCGTAAGGGATCTTTTTGAGCAGGGGAAAAAATCTGCTCCTTGTATCATTTTCATCGACGAGATCGACGCCGTTGGACGCCAGAGAGGCGCTGGATTGGGCGGAGGCCACGACGAACGTGAACAGACATTGAACCAATTGCTTGTGGAGATGGATGGTTTTGAAGGCAACGATGGAGTGATCCTCGTGGCTGCTACCAACAGGCCCGATGTGTTAGATCCTGCGCTACTACGACCAGGAAGATTTGATCGTCGCGTAGTGGTGGGTAAACCTGATGTGAAAGGACGCGAACAAATTCTGAACGTTCACGCTCGCAAAACTCCTTTGGGTCCAGGCGTGAACTTGAACACCATCGCCAGGCAAACCCCCGGATTTTCTGGCGCGGATTTAGAAAACTTAGTGAATGAAGCCGCTCTGCTAGCTGCACGACAAGGGAAAAAGTTTTTAGAAATGCACGACTTTGAAATGGCGAAAGATAAAGTGCTCATGGGAGTGGAGCGCAGATCTTTGGTGATCAGCGACGAGGAAAAGAAGAATACGGCCTACCACGAATCTGGTCATACCATTGTGGGTTACCTTCTGCCTGGAAACGATCCCATCCACAAAGTAACCATTATTCCTCGCGGCTTTGCCTTAGGTGTTACTCAAACGCTTCCCATGGAAGACCGTTTGTCTTACACCAAAGAGAGAGCGGAAAATATGATCGCCTTCTTGATGGGCGGAAGAATCGCCGAAGAATTGATTTTTAATCACAAAACCACAGGCGCCGGAAATGATATTGAGCGAGCTACCGATCTTGCCCGCAGAATGATCTGTGAGTGGGGAATGAGCGATCGCTTAGGCCCTGTGACCTTTGGCAAAAAAGAAGAGCAAGTGTTCTTGGGCAGAGAAATGGGGTCTTCGAGGGAGTTTTCGGAAGCCACGGCACAGATGATCGACAATGAAGTTCGAGAGATTGTGGAAAGAAATTACCGTCGAGCTAAAGAATTGTTGGTATCGAATATCGATATTTTGCATGCCATGTCCATCGCACTTTTGGATTACGAAACCCTGGATAAGGACGAGATCGATTTATTGATGAAGCGAGTGAAATTACCTCCGAAAAGTTCCAAGGGATCCGCATCGGATTCTGGATCTGGATCGGGAACGGCTCCGGCCACCAATGAAGGAGAAGGAGCTCCTGTAATGGGCGGATCTTCAGCGGCCCCAGCTCCAGTGTGAAATGAGTGCACTTTTTGCCAATATCTTAAATGGATTTCGACTACACGATTTGATCGATATCGTGCTGGTCGCCTTTGTGGTGTATCGGGTGTTCATGATTTTGCGTGGCACCCACGCTATTCAGATGATCACTGGTCTTTTGTTTCTTGGAGTCTTTTACTTTCTCTCTAGTTACTTTGAAATTTTCACCGTCCATTGGATTCTTGGGCATTTCTTTGACTACCTTTTCATCATCGTCATCGTACTTTTCCAAGATGATCTTCGCAGGGGCTTAGCATACGTAGGAAAAAATCCATTTATTAGTTCTAAGGCGGAACAACTAGATCGTTTAGTGGTGGAAGAAGTGGCCAAAGCCGCCGTGCAGATGGCAAAAGATAGAATGGGCGCCCTCATCGTTCTTGAACGAGAGACAGGTCTTAAGAATTTTATCGATACCGGTGCCAAACTAGATGCCTCTGTGCGATCCGAGCTTTTGTATTCCATTTTCATTCCTTCTTCTCCTATTCACGACGGTGCAGTGATTGTAAAAGATGGCAAAATCGCTGCGGCCGGATGTTTTCTTCCGCTCACGAAGAATCCCAACGTGGATAAATCTTTTGGAACAAGACATCGTGCAGCTATTGGTCTAACAGAAGACACCGATGCTGTGGTGGTTTTGGTTTCTGAAGAGGCAGGGGCCGCCTATTTGGTGAAAGGCGGAAGAATTTCTTCGAAGCTCAATGAAGAAGAATTGGCCAACAGTTTGTCCGTAATTCTGGAACTCACAGATTATTCCCGTGGGGCCTTGGCAAAGGGATTAGAGTAGATGGGCTTTCTTTTTCATAACTTTTTGTGGAAAGTGCTTTCAGTGCTGGTGGCCTTTGGAATCTGGTTTGTGGTGATGAGTTCCAATTCCATCGAAATCACCAAAGAAGTTTCCTTAGAGTTAGATTTACCTAATGGCTTAATTGTGGCCAACGAAGTTCCCGATCGAGTGAGCTTTCGCCTTTCGGGTTCAAAATTTTTTCTTCGAACTTTGGCCAATTCTCTAGACACCATTCGCATCGATCTAACGAAAGCGAAAGTGGGGCCCACGTATTATAAAATTGAAAAAGACTCCCTTCACTTGCCCATTGGCGTGAAGGTATTGTCCATCAGCCCCACCACGATCAATCCGGTTTTAGAGGCGGTAGATCGAAGAACTGTGCCTGTGGAGATCGTTCAAAAAAATGATCTTCCCAACGGCTATCGTCTGGTGCGTTTACAGGCTATGCCTAGAAACGTGAAAATCAGAGGACCCAGAGGCGTGGTAGAAAAAATTTCCTCCATTCGCTCGCAACCCATCGATTTGGCCGATATTCCCTCGAGCCTCAAATGGGATATTCCTCTCTCCACGGGCTACCCCAATGTGAGTTTCGATGAAGAGGTGGAGCCTAAGGTTGCGGTGGAAGTGGAGCCTACCGGTTCGAACTTTCGTGTGGCGGGAGTTCCCGTAAAAATTCGTGGACCAAAGGCCAAGAACGTAGCTCCGGAAAAGGTAGCTCTTTACGTGAATTGTCCGCCAAACTTAATCAAGACTTTGAATCCCGACAAAGTGCGGGCTTTTGTGGAGGTTCCGGAAACAAAATCTGGCACCTACGTTCGCGAAGTGAAAACAGAATTGCCTAATGGCGTGAAATTGGTAAGAGTGGTTCCAGACAAAGTGCAAGTGCAGGTAGAATAAAATGAAGCGGCAAAAATTATTTGGCACGGACGGAATTCGCGGACTCGCCAATCGTTTTCCCATGAATGCCGAGGTGGCATTACAAGTGGGAGCGGCCACCGCCAGAGTACTGTTAGCAAAAGCGGGCGGTGGGAAACGAACACACTATCCAAAACCCAGAATTATCATTGGAAAAGACACTCGAATTTCCTGTTACATGATTGAACAGGCGCTCACTTCTGGAATTTGTTCCATGGGAGCTGACGTTTTGCTTACGGGTCCACTTCCCACTCCTGGGATTGCGTTTTTGGTTCAAAACATGAGGGCTGATGCGGGAATCGTGGTGAGCGCTTCTCATAATTCTTATCAAGATAATGGAATCAAAATTTTTGACCACGAAGGCTTTAAACTTAGCGATGAGGTGGAAAAACAGATTGAGTCCTTGGTTTGGGATCAAATGGAAAAGACGGGCGGATCAAGTTCTGACGATCATCCTTTGAACGAAAAGATTGGAAGAACGGTTCGTCTAGACGATGCCGGTGGTCGCTATATAGTGAATCTAAAAAACGCCTTGTCTCCAGGCTTTCATCTGCAAGACATCCCCTTGGTGGTGGATTGCGCCAATGGCGCGGCCTATAAGGTTGCGCCCATGTTGTTTCGTGAATTAGGCGCAAAGGTCATTACCAGAGGCGTGGAGCCCGATGGCACCAATATTAACAAGGGAGTAGGGGCGCTCTATCCAGAGGCGGCAGCCGGAGCTGTGGTGGAATTTGGTGCTAGGCTGGGAATCTCTTTAGATGGTGATGCCGACCGCTTGATTTTGTCCGACGAAACGGGCGCCGTGGTCAATGGCGATCAGATCATGGGTATTTGTGCCTTGGAAATGATGCATGAAGGGAAGCTGGCTCATAACACCATGGTGGCCACTCCCATGAGCAATATGGGCTTGGAGCTGTATTTAAAATCTCAGGGCATACGGATGATCCGCGCCAATGTGGGCGATCGATATGTTTTGGAAGAAATGAGAAAAGGCGGCTTCACTTTTGGTGGCGAGCAAAGTGGTCACTTGATTTTCGGTGAGCACGGCAGCACCGGAGATGGAATACTTGCGGCCCTAAAAGTTTTAGAAATCATGGCGCGAACCGGAAAGCCGTTGTCGGAATTAAAAAAGGTGGTGCCTTTACTTCCTCAGGTACGCGAAGACGTTCGTGTGAAAGAAAAACGTCCAGTGGATGATTTACCCAAGGTGAAAAAGCTCATTGAAGAAGCGGAAAAGGCAGTGGCTGGGAAGGGGCGAGTATTTGTGCGCTATAGCGGCACCGAGCCCCTCATTCGGGTCATGTTAGAGGGTGAAGACTTGGCGGAAATTCGCCAGCATGCCAAAAAAATCGCCGCCGCCTTTGCTAAAGAAATTGGCGAAGGAAAATAGTACAGATTTTACCCTGATTTGCCGATCTGTAAGGCATGGGTTTCCTCTGGTTCATTTCTCTTCTTTTTGTGAGCTCCGCACAGGCTGAAAGTTCCGCCTCATTGGAGCTTTCTTTCGCCAAAGAATCGGGTCACTGGATTTCCGAGTGGGGAGAAATTCCCATGCCAGAGGGAATTTCGGCTTTTCAGATTTTTGCCTTTGGTTCGAAAAATTCCCCGCTACAAGTTTCAGATTTGGTGGACCCCCAAGGAGAGGTTTGGGTAGCTTCAGGTCCAGCTGCCGGAAAGCCACTTACCATTTATCACCAGCCAATTTTATCGGGGGCTTTATCTCCCAACCGCTCTGAGGCCGTAGTGCCTGGATTCGCCAGTCTTTTGGTTCCCAATCAATTACTGAAGACATCCATCTCACCGGGACGTTGGCGCTTTCGAGTGTATTCTCATAAAGAGCCAGAGCAAAAGACAGCGAAGATTCAATGGATTTGGAAGAAAAACCGATCTCCAGGAACCGTTGGGGTTCAGGTTTGGGTTTCACAGCGTTCCATTTGGAAAGATCGTTTCTCTGAACTTCAGAAGATCTTTGCTAATGTAAAGAAAACCTATTTAGAAGTGGGTATTGATCTAGAGTTTTCCGAGCCACTTTTCGTGGAAATGCCAGAAAAACTACCCATGTCTTTACCCGAAGACATGGCAAATATTGCTATGGCTCTCAATCGGGTGGGAAAACTGAACCTCTATTTTATGCCGGAAATGGAATATCAGAGTAAGCCCATGAACGGCTTGGCTTGCATCGGTGGACCCATCGTAATTTCCGAGCAGCACCCCTGTTTTGCAGCCGTGTTCGCCGGAGAAAAATTAAAAGAAGTGTCCTTTCTTCAGCGGGCGAAAATTGTAGCCCATGAACTAGGTCACTATTTCGGCCTCCATCACACCCAAGACACTGGATATCACGGTCTCAAAGTGGTTCACGATTCCTTCGACGATACTCCCGCAGAAGTGACTGGAACGAATTTAATGGATCCGGGTATTCATCGGGCCTCTCCGACCTTAAGTCCTCAGCAAAAGGAAGTATTGCTTTTTCATCCGGGAATTCGGTAAAAAGCCCCATGGCCATTCTGGGACACGGTGTGGATCTAGTGTCGATCTCTCGACTACGATCTGCTTTAGACAGTGAGCATTTTGAAAAACGGGTTTTCACTGCCCAGGAAATCCACTATTGCCGTTCCAAGAAAGATCCTTTCCCTCATTTTGCTGCTCGATTTGCGGCCAAGGAGGCCTATGGAAAAGCCATGGGATTGGGAATTGGAGCTAGCGGAGATCTTTTGGAAGTGGAAGTGGTGCTCAGAGAAACTGGTGAGCCGGAAATCCAACTTCATGGTCGAGCCAAAGAACTTTTTCAGGCGAAGGGTGCACAGACGCTTTTTCTTAGTTTGTCTCATGAGGCGGATTTTGCTTTGGCCTCAGTGATTGTGGAAAAAGATAATTAACGCGCAGTTTAATTCTCAAGGGCCTCGAAAATTTGCGTTCTTTTCTCCGCACTTCCCCCAAATTCCTCTCTCTTCCTCTAATTTCCGCGCTATGATCTTTAGGTCACAAGGAGAATCCCCATGCGCGTGGTCACAGCCAAAGAAATGCGAGACATTGATGAACTCGCCATTCAAAAATTCAAAATCCCCAGCATCGTTTTGATGGAAAATGCCGGGTTACGGGCTGCGGAAATTATTCGTCGAAAACACGATGAATTGGGATATCGATCCGAAATTTTGGTGTTCGCCGGAAAAGGAAAAAACGGAGGAGACGCTCTGGTGGTGGCTCGCCAGCTCATTGCCATGGGCAAGCGGGTTCGCCTATTTTTGCTGCATTCTTTCGACGATTACAAAGGCGAATCAAAACAAAATTTAGAAATTATTTTATCGCAAAAAATTCGCCCCATCGTTTTGGATAATGTGGGCCCATTGGAGGAATTTTTTCACTCTGCCACGGGTCCCTTTCTCTGCGTAGACGGATTGTTGGGAATTGGGTTTAAAGGACCCTTAGCCGGACTTTTTGCCGACGTAGTGGACATGCTCAATGCCAAAATTGACTATATGGTGTCGCTGGACGTTCCCACGGGTGTAGACGCCACCACCGGCCAAGTGATTGGCCAATGCGTAGAGGCAGACCTCACCATCGCCTTTGGCTTCGCCAAGCTCGGTCACTTTATTGCTCCCGGCGCCCTTCATCGTGGCGACCTAGAAGTTGTGGATATTTCTTTGCCCATGGGGTTTCGCTCGGAAGGGACCATTCATGCTCTATCGAAAGATTCCGTGGCTCCTCTGCTGAAGCGAAGAGACCTCTATGGTCACAAAAATTCCTTCGGTCACACCTTGCTCTTTGGCGGATCGAAGGGAAAATTGGGTGCCATCTCCATGGCCGCACGAGCGTGCCTTCGTGTGGGAACTGGTTTGGTAACGGTGGTGACCTGGGAAGATGCCTATGAACAGCTCTTGGCGCGGGTAGATGATGAAATCATGTGTATGCAGCTAAGCTTCGAGGAAAAGCGCTACCAAGAATACAAAGATGAAATTCATTTTTATTCCTCCGTGGTGATCGGCCCGGGAATGGGAGTGGGCGAAAGAGCGAAAAAGCTCTTGGCTGACTTTATTGATTACTACCGCGGCCCGTTAGTGATTGATGCCGACGGAATCACCATTTTGGCCAACCCAGAAATTCGAGCCAAATTACACAATCGCAAGAGCCCAACCATCCTCACCCCGCACCCTGGAGAGCTTTCTCGCTTGCTGAATGTTCCCAAGGCCGATGTGGTGAACAATCCAAGAGAGATGGTGGAGCGGGCAGCGGAAGAAACCAATGCTGTGGTGCTGCTCAAGGGCGCCACCACCTTTATTTCAGCCGGAGACGGTCACCTCTACCTCAACCATTATCCCAACGATGGAATGGCCACAGCGGGCTCTGGAGACGTTCTGGCGGGCATGATCGGGGGCATCGTAGGGCAGCAGAAGATGGATCAAAAAGATGCCGTCTGCCTAGGGGTCTACCTGCATAGCATTGCCGGCGACTTTGCGGCTAAGCGCTTAGGCCATCGATCGATGACGGCTTCCGATATTATTTCCCATCTCGGAGATTCTTTTCTCGACATCCGAAAGCACCGCGAATTGGTGGCGCCTCAGGCATGAAGCAGGAAATTTTTCTTCCCACCGTGGACGATACCTGGAAGGTTGGGCGGAAAATTTCTTCAGACCTAAGGGCCGGGGACATTGTAAAAATTACAGGGCCCATGGGGGCGGGGAAAACCGCTCTCGTTCGCGGAATTGTGGAAGGTCTGGGAGGAAATCCCGACGAGGTTCATAGTCCGACCTTTTCTATCGTCCATGAAATTTTAACTCCGAGTGTTTTGATAAACCATTGTGATTTCTATAGGTTAGACAAAGATCCTGAACTGGAAGATTTTGGTGGACTGGAGTTTTTTGGTCCGGAAAAATTGCACTTGATTGAGTGGCCAGAAAAAATCCGACTGTGGAATTCCATTACCTCCAATCGCATACTGCTGGCTGATCTTCAGTACGACTCGTCGAGTCGAAAAATTTCTCTCGACGGGTTTTCGAAAATTCTCGACTAAATCATTTTTGCTTGTTGACAATGTTGTTCGCATAGGAGACAACTTAACCATGATGCGTAGCATTAGCATCACGAAAGACCCTATTCGTGATCGCAAAGACTATACGCGTGCAAAAAAAAATGATTGGATATTGGAAGGGCGAAAGCAATAGGGGGTAGAGACTATGAGACTGACATCAAAAGGAAGATACGCAGTAAGAGCCATTTTGGATTTAACCTTCAATTCGAACGGGAAACCTGTTCGATTGCAGGAGATCAGCGAACGTCAAAAGATTTCGCTACACTACTTGGAACAATTGTTCCGACGCCTACGTAAAGGCAATGTGGTGAAAAGTGTAAGAGGTCCCGGCGGGGGTTATCTCTTGGCTCGATCGATGGATGATATTGCCGTGAAAGATGTACTTCTTTCTGTAGGCGAGAACATCAATCCTGCTAGAGACATTGTAGGTCCCGCAGACATGAAGGATTCCACCGTGGAATTCGTTCTCACAAAATCGTATTTCGAAAACCTTGCCGTATTGATGCAAGAATACTTGGAAACCACTACCTTAGGCGACTTGATCCGTAAGGCCCGTGGCGAAACCAAAATTGCTGCTCAAGCTGGTGCTGGAACCAATGCCAACATCACTACTCAGAACGTAGAGCAGAACAAACGCGTTGAAACCGATCTTTCTTGATCATAACAGCACGACTGTAATGGAGCAGGGGGCGAAAGCGACCCTGCTCTTTTTTTCGTCCTCAGAATCGGATCCACCAAATTATGGAAACCCTTCTTCGGTACATTGGGCCGGACGAAAGGTAAAATCCATACTGGAAGACTCTCGCGAGAAAATCGCCGAGGCTTTTGGAAGTCAGGATCCGGAGGCCTTTCTTTTTACTTCCGGCGCCACGGAATCCATCAATACCGCCTTAAAAGGGTTTTACTTTCAACATCGCCCTAGCGGAAACGTTCGCTTTATTTCTTCCCCCATGGAGCATGAAGCCACTCTAGAGAGTCTGCGCTTTTTAGAAGGATTAGGAGCCGAAGTCATTTTTTTAAGGGCGAGCGCTGACGGACAAATTTCTTTAGAGGAATTGGAATCTACTTTGGCAAACACCAAACATTCCACCTCAACCAAAACACAAACTCTCGTGAGCTTGATGGCCGCTAATAATGAAACGGGAGTGATTTTTCCCTGGGAAAAGGCCGTAGATATTGCTCACCGATATGGAGCTTTTTTTCATTTAGATGCCGTTCAGGCTCCGGGAAAAATTCCTGGTTTCCAGCTCGGGTCTCAGGTCGATCTCGCCAGTTTTTCCGCCCACAAAATCGGAGGACCCAAAGGCATGGGAGCCCTTTTTGTAAAAAAAGGAATCAAGCTAGAAAGCTTTTTCCACGGCGGTCCCCAAGAGAAGAAGCGAAGGGCTGGCACCCAAAATGTGGCAGGCATCGCGAGCTTTGGGGTGGCGGCGGAAGCCTTGAAAAAAAGAGACCTTGGAGTAGTAAAGGGGCTTCAAGAACATCTAGAATCGAGAGTGCGGCAAGAAATTCCCGGCAGCCAATTGCTGTCAAACGCACAACCTCGCCTGGTGAATACATCGTATTTTTTATTTGAGGCCGTTCGAGGAGAGTCGCTCCTCATGGGGTTGGATTTAGAAGGCTTCGCCGTATCTAGCGGAAGTGCTTGTAATTCGGGCTCTATTCTTCCCTCCCATGTTTTGCTCGCCATGGGTTTTGATAAATCCAGCGCGAGCTCTGCCATTCGAGTTTCCTTGGCGCCAAGCAATACCAAAGAAGAAATCGATTCCTTTGTGGAAGCCTTAAAAAAAGTTGTGGGAAGAATCCGATCCAAGGGTTGACGGTGAGCGTCGACACAGGGTAATCTCCTCGCCAAATGTCAGCACAAGTACCGAAATCTAAAGGAAAAGTCGTAGTGGCTATGAGCGGAGGAGTGGACTCCTCTGTGACTGCAGCTCTATTGCAGTTGCAAGGCTATGATGTGATTGGAATGTCCATCCAAACCTTCGACAATTCCAAAGAAGAAAAAGATCGATTTGATTCCTGTTGTTCCATTTCCGACATGAACGACGCTCGCAGAGTTTGTGAAACTCTAGGTGTTCCTTTTTTTGTGGTCAACGCCGTGGATGCCTTCGAGAGTCGAGTGATTGATCACTTTGTCTCTGAATATTTGCAAGCCCGAACTCCGAATCCCTGCGTACTCTGCAACAACCATATTAAATTTGATTACTTGATGGAACGTGCCCTAGAGATTGGCGCCGATTACGTGGCCACAGGGCATTACGCCAAAGTGATTTTCGATGATCAAAGCGGTCGCTATTCCATTATGAAGGCGGTGGATGAGCAAAAAGACCAAAGTTACTACCTGTTTGGTCTTACCCAAGAACAACTCAAAAGAACCTTGATGCCTCTGGGAGATTTACGAAAAATTCAGGTGCGAAAACTGGCTCAAGAGTTCGGCTTACTTCGCGTATCCAAAAAGCCCGATTCCCAAGAAATCTGCTTTGTCGGCAGCGAAGGTTACGCCAAGTTTATCGAGAAAAAAGTGGGCGATTCCGTTTTTGTGCCCGGTCAATTTTTACTTCCCAAAGGGGAAGTGGTGGGTCAGCACCAAGGCGTTCACCATTTCACCGTTGGCCAAAGAAAAGGTCTGCCTGCCGATGCTCTTCAAGCGGCCCAGAAGCTTGGCTACGGAGGTGAAGTGTATGTAAAAGCCATTCACTTGGAAAACGGAATGGTGGAATTGGGGCACGACCAATCCTTATTTCAAGACACCTTAATCGCTCACGAATTCCATTGGATGGCCGGTGGCGATTTCACTCACGGCAAAAAAGTATTGGCGAAAATTCGTTCCCGTCATGAAGGATCCTTGGCAAAAGTTACTGTTTTCTCGGGAAATAGAGTGCAATTAACTTTTGATGAGCCTCAACGAGCCATCACGCCAGGACAAGCAGTGGTTCTTTATGAAAACGGTATGGTAGTGGGCGGAGGTTGGATCGAGAAAGTGCAGGATTCTCGTGTCCACTAGTCTGTTTACCTATTCTCTTGCCACCATGGGTTGCAAGGCCAATCTAGCCGACTCTCAGGCCTTAGAAGCGCGCCTTCGCAGGTTAGGTGGGGTTGCTGCTTCCGAGGGTGATGACGTCGACGTATTTTTGCTCAACAGCTGCACCGTCACTGATCAGGCCGACAAAGAAGCTAAGCAGATTTTAAAAAAAGCCAAAGGGAAACTTCATATCGCCGCCGGCTGCTTGGCCGAAGTGAGTCCAGAGTCTGTGCAAGGGGAAAATACCGTTGTTTTGCGAAATAGCGGGAAAGACCAATTAGAAACAATTGTTCAGTCGTGGTTAGAAAAAGAATCTCCCGCATTCTTAGTGCAAGGCGATCGAGTGGCCTGGCACCAAAAAATTTTAGAAAACTTTCAAAAAGAGCAAGAACTCACCTCTGCCCATCGAACGAGGGCTTTTTATAAAGTGCAAGATGGATGTAATGCATTTTGTTCTTACTGCGTAATTCCGTTGGCTAGAGGGCGGAGCCGTTCACTTCCTGCGGATCAAGTGGTAAGGGAGGTGCAAAATCTAGTGGATCAAGGAATAAAAGAAGTGGCTCTCACCGCCATTCATGCCGCGGATTACGAAAGTGACGGCCTTGATTTTTCTGGATTGGTAGAAAAGGTTTTACGAGAAACCGCCGTGCCTCGGCTTCGTCTTACTTCTTTAGATCCTAAGGAAATTCCCGATTCCCTGATTGATTTGATGGCAATTCAGGCAAGGCTCTGCGCGCACTTCCATATTTCTTTGCAAGCGGCATCTGATACGGTTTTAAAAAGAATGAAACGAGCCTATGGGAAGAATGAAATCATCGATCGATTTCATTTGATCCAACAAAAGTTGCCTCATGCCTATGTAGGTCTCGATTTGATTGCTGGTTTTCCTGGAGAAACTCTCGAGGAATTTGAAGAGGGCCGAGCACTGTTGGAGGCTTTGTCTTTCACCAAAGCCCATGTGTTTCCCTATTCCGTGCGAAAGAATACTGCGGCCGCTCGAATGGTGGAAGCGGGGCAAGCTGTGCCGGCCCAGGAAATTCATAGAAGAGCAAAAATTTTGCGAGACATCAGTGAAAGAAAATTCCAAAGCTCCTTAGAAAAAAAAGTGGGCTCTGTGGTGGAAATCCTTGTGGAAGAAAAACGAGTGCAGGTACTCGGTAGAACTTGTTCCACTGGTCACGCTAGAAATTTTCATAAAGTTATTGTTCCCGGTCAGCACCCTGTGAACTCTCTGATGCGAGTGAAAATTGTGGGAACTTGGAAAGATTCATTAAAAGGAGAAAAGATATGATCCTCTCGTTATGGCTATCGATTTTGGCAGTGGCTTCGGTGAGTAGCCCTCAAGTGGTGGTGGAAGAAATTTTTGCCAAAGCCAGTGCACCTGAAGTGGTGAGTGATAGCTCGAAGCAGTCGGAAATTAATTCCTATGTGGACTTCGATGCTTTGGCGAAAGCGGCCCTCGGCACCAACGCAAAATCTGTTTCAAGTAAAGAATTCCAATGGTTTCGCGATACGTTACAGGAAATCATCACCCGCACTGTATATCCAAAGGCTCCTGACTTTTTGAAGGATGTGAAGATTTCGTACGAAAACGTAAAGGAGCAAGGCGCCAAGGCAACGGTTCTTAGTTCTGTGCAAAACAAAGCAGACTTTACCGATGTTCAATACAAAATGGTGAAAAATACCAAGGGCGATTGGAGAGTGGTGGATGTTTCGATCTCTGGTTTGTCCTGGGTTGATTCGATTCGCGATCAAGTAAAAGACGTGATCAAAAAGAAAAAATGGCAGGGCCTAAAAGACGCCATGAATAAACGCTTGGCTGAATTGAAAGAAGGCAAGGCTCCCTAATGCTATTTCTTCTCGTTTTTTCTGCTTTGTCTTTTGCGGGAGAGTTTACTCTTTCTGATGCACTTTTGTCGGCGGAAAAACAGAATCAAGAATTAGCTGCACAAGGCTTTCAAATCGAACAGTCAAGGTATGATATCGATCGAGCCAAAGGAGAGTTTGGTCCGAAGATCGATGTCTTGGCCGGCGTGGGCCCCATTCCAAGGGCCACGGGAAACGCCTTACAGTCTTCCACCGACACTTCTCATTGGGGGCGTACGGTAATTGGAAAGCTCACTCTCACTCAACCCATTTATACCTTCGGCCGTAGAGCCAATTATGTAGAGGCCGCCTCCGCTGGAGTGGAAGTGGAAAAGGCCGAGTGGAATTCGAAGCTCGCAGAAATTCGCTATCAAGTGAAAGAAGCCTATTACGGATTTCAGCTGGCCAATTCTTTGCGAGATTTTATTGAGGGCGGAAAGGCAGAGCTCACCAAAGCGCTCGAAAAAAGAAAACGAAATGCCGAATCCAAAGAAGGTTTTCGAATGGAGATTTTTTTAGCCGAGGTGGAAAGCCGTGAGGCTGAAGTGAGAAAATACTTTGCCTTGGCGAAGGAAGGGCTGGCCCTTCGCATGGGTGTTCCTGTGCAGCAAGTGGAAGTCAAAGATGCTTGGCTCGTTCCGGTGGATAGAAAGTTACAGCCCTTTGAACACTATTGGAAGTTGGCGCAGGAGCATCGTGGGGAACTTTTGCAATTAAAAGAAGGAATTGCAGCGAAATCTTCCTTAGCGAGAGCTGAGAAAAAAGCGTTATACCCCGTGTTCGTGGCATTGGCCTCTTACGATTTTGCCGACACCAATATTCGCCCGGAACAACCAAGCCTATTTGCCAACGATCCGTACAATCGATCGTCCTTGGCCGTGGGAGTGGGGTTGAAGTTAGACTTTCAGTGGTCTCTGGCTCAGGCGAAGGCGGGCAAGATTTGGGCGGAAGTGAATGAGCTAGAAGCAAAACAAAAATACGCCGACCAGGGAATTCAAACAGACGTGAAAAAATCGTATCTAGAAGTGGAAGAGGCGGAAGCCCGATTGAAGGCTGCTAAGGCTGCCTACACCACTGGAAAAAAATGGCTCACCAAGGAAGTGATTGGTTACGCTTCGGGTCTTTCCGGAACTTCAGGTTTGGCCGAGGCCTACGGAGCAAGAGCAGAAACCGCGAAAGCCTATTTTGAGGCCGTTCATCGCCATCACATGGCGTGGGCCGCATTGTCAAAAGCCGTGGGAACCGAAGTAGATCCTAGCCTGGCGCGTTAGGGGCGCTTCCCTTTACGAATTCCTCCCTTTGCGGTACTACCAACTATTCATTTAGGAGAGGAATGCCAATGCAAAGTCCAAACGTAAAGCCGGCCACTGGCCGATTAGGAATTCTCACTCCCGGCATGGGTGCCGTGTCCACCACCTTTATGGCCGGAGTGTTAAGCGCAAAAAAAGGTTTTACAAAACCTATCGGGTCGCTCACCGAAATGGGCTACATTCGTCTAGGGAAACGTACGGAAAAGCGACAGAGCTTGATTCGTGAGTTTCTTCCTTTCGCTCGATTGGAAGACATCGTTTTTGGTGGATGGGATATCTATTCTGACAATGCTTACGAAGCTGCTTCCAAAGCGAAGGTTTTGGAAAAAGACCATATCGAACCTATCAAAGATGAGCTCTCTAAGATTCGTCCCATGAGTGCCGTTTTCGACCCTGCATTCGTGAAAAATATTTCCGGACCTAACGTAAAAAAAGGCAAAAATAAATTCGATCTTGCGGAACAACTAAGACAAGACATTCGAGATTTCAAAAAGAACAACAATTGCGAAAGAATTGTAATGGTTTGGTGCGGGTCTACGGAAGCCCATCTTTTGCCTGGTGAAGAACACCAGACCATTGAAGCTTTTGAAGCCGCGCTGAAAGCAAATTCTCCTAATATTGCTCCATCCATGATTTACACCTATGCGGCCATCATGGAGGGAGTTCCTTATGCTAACGGGGCTCCTAATTTGTCTGTGGAGCTTCCCTGCTTGATGAAGTTGGCAGAAGATCGTGGTGTTCCCATCGCCGGTTCTGATTTCAAAACGGGTCAAACCTTGATGAAGACCATCGTAGCTCCTGGCCTAAAGGCGAGACTTTTAGGAATTTCTGGTTGGTATTCCACCAATATTTTGGGCAATCGCGATGGCGAAGTGTTGCAAGATCCGGATTCCTTCAAGAGCAAAGAGGTATCTAAGCTAGGAGTTCTTGAAACTGTTCTGGAACCAGAAAAATATCCCGACCTTTACGGCGATCTTCACCACTTGGTGAAAATCAACTATTACCGTCCGCGCGGAGATAACAAAGAAGGCTGGGACAATATCGATATTTTTGGTTGGATGGGATACCCCATGCAGATCAAAATCAATTTCCTTTGCCGAGACTCCATTTTGGCGGCTCCTATTGTTTTGGATTTGGCTCAGTTCTTGGATTTGGCCTCTAGGTCTGGATTTAAGGGCGTGCAAGAGTGGTTATCTTTTTACCTTAAGAGTCCACTTACCAAGCCTAGCTTGAAGCCAGAACACGACTTACAAATCCAAAAGCTTAAATTGGAGAACACTCTTCGGTATCTAGGAAAAGAAGAGCTGATCAACCATCTCGGTCTAACCTATTACGGGTACGACGAGGGAGATGCCTCCAAGATCGGCAACTGATTTTGGAGAAATCAAAAACGCCACGCAGCATCCAGAAATGGATTCCCGGGGCGAAAGAGAGGGGCGGAAATTTTCCCGCCCCTTTTTTTTTGTTTTTTTGATACGAATAAATCTATGAGAACACCGAAAAAAGCGACCTCCATTCCCGGACCCCGTTCCAAAGAAATTTTTTCCATGGAACAAAAAAACCTAGCCCCTGGCCTACAGGGATTCGCCCTCATGGCAGAAGTGGTGATGGAAAAGGGTAGTGGCTCATGGGTCACTGACGTGGATGGAAATGAATACATCGATTTCATCGGTGGTATTGGTGTCAACGGATTGGGACACTCGCATCCAAAATATGTAAAAGCACTGCAGCAGCAAATGGAAAAGCTGAGCGTGGGTAGCTTCTCCACTGAGGCCCGCGCCAAATTGGTGAGAAAAGTTGCTGAGCACACTCCCGGAAAAATTAACCAACTACAATTGTATTCCGGTGGGGCCGAGGCCGTGGAAAGTGCTATGCGATTGGCCAAATGTTATACGGGAAAGTGGGAATTTCTTTCTTTCTGGGGAGGCTTCCACGGAAAGACTCTAGGAGCCATGGGACTTTTAGGAGACGGCCAAAAACAAAAATACGGACCCTTCGCTCCTGGCTGTCATTCTCTACCAGCTTTTCCCGATTGTTATCGATGTCCGCTGAAACTAAAGCAAGAAACCTGCGGATTAGCCTGTGTGGAGCTTTTTGAGAAAAGTGCCAAAACTCAAACCACCGGTTCCATTGCGGCGGTAATTGTGGAGCCCTGCCAGGGAACTGCAGGGAATATTGTGCCTCCGAAAGGTTGGCTAAAAGCGGTGAAAGAGGTGACCAAAAGATTAGGCGCTCTGCTCATCTGCGACGAAATGATCACAGGGTTTGGAAGAACAGGATCTTTTTTTGTTAGTAAAGATTTTGAAGTGGAACCTGACATCATCACTGTGGGAAAGAGCTTCGGTGGAGGATTTCCCGTCAGTGGAGTGTTAACCTCAGAGGAAATTTCCAAAGCGGAACCCTGGTCGAAGCCTTCAGGATCTTCTTCTTCTTATGGCGGCAATCCTTTGGCGGCTACTGCCGCTTTGACCACCTTGGAAATCATTGAAACTGAAAACCTTTGCGCTAACTCTCAAAAGCAGGGAGATCGCATGCTTCAGCATTTTTTACGATGGAAAGAGAAGTATCCATTTGTGGGAGAGGTTCGCGGAAAGGGTCTATTCTTAGGAGTAGAATTGGTGAAGGATCGCAATACCAAAGAACCCCTAGACGAAAAGCGCATGAAAAAGTTCTACAAAGATGGGGTACAGCATGGGATTTTAGCCATGAGCTATAAACCCACAATACGTTTCCAGCCGGCGTTAAATATCGATGGCGATACCGTCGATGCAGGCGTGGAGATTTTAGAAGGCCTATTTGATGACATGCAGCGCTCCGGAGATTGGCGTTAAGTTCCGTTGCCACTGTAGAAAATCCCCCCTAACATGGGAGAGTGAGTGACAAGCAAGACATCAAAAGCCCATTAAATTTCTGTGTGGCCCCATGGGTAATGTTGCATGTGGATTCTCAAGGGCAACGTCGCCTTTGCTGTGAGGCCACTCCCTCACCGAAGGAATACTCACAAGTTTCTTACGAAAGTTTTTATCATTCTCCATACATGAATCAAAAGCGTGCGGAATTCCTGCAAGGGAAGTTTCCAAAAGAATGTCAAACCTGTGAAAAGGCTACCCATAAAACACAAACGTTTCAGCACCAACTTAACGAAATGTTTCAGACAAAAATTTTGGATATTCTAAAAAACACCAACAACGCGGGCAAGGTTGAGATCGATCCATTCCAGGCAGAATCCTTTGGAGGCAAATATGTAGACTACCGACGACTCGCCTGTAACTACAGCTGCGTTACCTGTGGTCCAGATTACAGCTCTAAGTGGCGGAAAGATTTAAAAGAGTGGCAAGGGATTCACCCTTACCGGATCGATGAACTTCCTCCTATGGCCGAGTTTGAACAAGAAGAGGCAAAAATCGTTACGCTTCCGAATCTCGATATTTTATATTTTGCCGGAGGCGAGCCACTAGTACGCCCCAAACATTTAGAATTCTTGAAAGCGATTCCTTCAGAACGTAGACGTCGGATTCGTTTAATTTATAATACGAACCTTTCTCTTTCGGAAAGTCAAATGGAGCCATTTCTCGAGATCTGGAAAAGTTTTCAAGAAGTTTGGATTTTCTGCTCTGTGGATGGTTTGGGGAAATTGGGAGAATTGGTTAGGAAGGGGTTTCAATCGGAAAAATTCCTTCATTCTTTTCTAAGACTTGAACAAAAATTTCGAGGAACTCAGATCCACTTTGCCATCGACTTTACTGTGACTTCATATTTCTTTTTCCAGCTGAAGGAATTTTCACGCTTTTTGCTTCAGCATCAAGGTCATTATCAGGGAAAGTTTATGTTGGGAAGAAAAGGGGAAGCAGGATTTCTTCGTGTAGAATACCTTCCTCTTGCCACTCGAAACCAATTGGTGGAGGAATGGGATCTTTATTACCATTCGCTGTCGGAAAAGGAACGAAAACGACTAGACGAATTTCGTCGATTGGTGATGACACAAGCTCAATTTGGTGAATTTTCCGATCAAGAAAAAATTGATTGTGAGAAAACGATCGAGTTTCATTCAAAAATTTCAGGAAAACAATACTTCTCATTTGGGGATTTAATGAGGTCAAAACAACGATTCTCATTTTCCTCGGAGACGTTGATGCAAGCATGAGAATTTCTTTTCAATTTCTTTCCATTTTGTCTGTTTCTAGATTGTTCTTTTTCTTGGTTTTGAGTTTGTTTCTTGGTTTCTGGATATTTTCTTGGCCGGGAATCTACTCTCCAGATGTATCCTATGCTCTTCGTTGCGTCGAAAAAATGGAGGGCCTATCGTGTTTTCTGACGGAAAATTCGTTATTTTGGGCATTCATCAACTACTCGTCGGCCTACTGGAATTCTTCGTTCTCTATCTTTCTTTTTATTCAAATTCTCTTCATTTCTTTCGTGTATTCCTATGGCCTAAAGGTGTTTTCATCCTCGAAGACGCAAAGAAATTTGTATCTTCTGCTATTTTTCTTTCAACTTGGATCATTCCTGCCTTTGCGAATGGCCATATTTGTAGAGAGGGATACTCTGTATTCGTATCTCTGGTTTTTTGTTGTTTTATTGATGATTGATTCTTGGAAGGACGGCGAGGAGTCTATTCAGAAAAACCGAATTCGTTTTTTCATTATCCTATTGGTGTGTCTATCGGCCAGCCTACTTCGTTCCGAAGGGTGGATTTTCACCGGAGTTTTCCTAATCGCTTGGAAACTTCATAAATGGAGCTCCATTTCCCTGCCGCGTATTCTACTTGGGATTGGAATCACCATTTTTTGCTTTTTGGGCTTACAGTTTCTTCAGCGTTCGATGAATTCAAATGCTCAATCAGCTTATCTATCTCATTTCTATCGCTCCTACATTCCGTTCATGGTTTGGGAAAAAGGATCCTCCATTTCGAGGGATGATGAGGAGTTCTTAATGCAGGTGTATCGGTATCCTCCGGTGGATACAATTCTCCCAGAGGTGAGAGAAGATTCTTTGTTCGATCCTCGAATTCAAGACAAGCTTCAAGAGATATCCTTGGAACTATTGATCTTAAATCCGCACCAATTTTTGCTCCATCGCCTCCTTCTATTGAAGAGAACATTCTCGCGAACTCCCGTTCACTACAGAAAATCTCAACTGGATAGCACCGCGGAAGTGCCTTCGAAACTAGGCAATTCTATAAGTTCTGCGGGCCAGAGGTATTTGGAGTTTCGGGGACCATTCCAAGCCCTGGCCATTTCTCTTGAGCAGAAGTTAGAGGCCCTGTTTGCTAATACAAAGCTTCGATTGTTTCTATTTCAGCCTACTTTAGGGCTTCTTACCCTCGGGATTCTTTTGTGTTTTAGTTTACTGAATCCAACATTTTTTCCTTTGCTGAGTATTCCTCTGGTTCACTTTGTTTTCATTTTCTTCTTTCAGTTTGCTGCCATGCCAAAACATTTATTTTTGCAATACTTATGTTTGTTATTGCTTCCCGTTCTGGGATTGCGACGGTCACTCAAACCCTAATATACCGAAGGAAATTTTATTTTCTTCGGTGCAAAAAGAAACAGCTGGCGACATACTGAAGGAGGAGAAGATTTCTTATGTGGTCTACAATTCTAGTCTCTTTCTTATGGCCTATGTTTTCTTTAGCCTTTCGGTTAGAACCCATGGTGGTTACGGTTCCTTTGCAAGGGGCTCAAGCAACGGCTACCTATACGGTAGAAAATTCCACCAAAGAAAAAGTAGCCCTACAGTTCGAGGTTCGCCAAAGATTGATTCGGGAAGATGGAGTTGAGGAACGCCCCACCACAGAAGGTTTCTTCGTGTATCCGGAACAACTTTCCTTAGATCCCGGGCAAAAGCGAAATGTTCGAGTGTCTTGGAAGGGTAACAAAATTCCAGATCAAGAATTGGCCTATCGTTTTATTGCTACCCAATTGCCCGTGGAGTTTTCTAAAGAGAAACAGGCGTCAAAGAAGGCGAACCTTAAGTTTCTCTTAGAATATGTAGCCAGTTTGTATCTGCTTCCACCGGGAGCTAAACCACAACTGAAAGTAGTTTCCACTAAAGTGGAAGGGGGTTCACTTCAGTTAGAAATCGAAAATACCGGCACTGCTCATCAACTTCTTGAAGACATTAAGATTCATTTTGTTTCAGATGGAAAAGAAGAATTTTTGCCAGAAAAAGAGCTAGCGAAGATACGTTCTGAAAATCTTTTAGCCAAAAGTAAAAGGCGATTTGTCCTTCCTTTAGATCCGAAGCTGAGAAAAAAACAAGTGAAAGTGACTTTCTCTGAATGATGTATCTTTGGCTATTCTCTCTTTTTTTTACGCCTGGTGGCTGGGCGAATTCTGATCCTGGATTACTGGCGCCCCTTTTCGTGGAGGATCGAAAAGTGGGTGAAGTATGGGTTTATCTTGAAGATCCAATAGCCATTGAAAAACAAAGTTTTCAACGAGCCATGAACGATCTATTGCTTCCCAATCCATTGGCAGAGTTGGAAGTTCTTCCCCCAAAGGTTTCGTTTCCAGAGTTAAAGAAAAAGTCGATTCATCTGGAATTTGATGCCGCTGCTTTGGTTTTGCGAGGGCGCATTGATCCATCTGTGCGAAAAGTGCCGGAGTTTCGGATTCGAGCCTTTGAGCAAAATCAGAAAAATCTTGTGAGTCCATCGCCAGTGTCTGGATATCTCAACGGAACACTTCAGCAGGGCTTTGAATATCCTAAATCTAGTCCCCGAATGCCAGTTCGGGCGCAGTTGGATTTTGTGACAAACGTTCAAGGCTTTGTTTTGGAAACAGGGGAAGTCTATACGGAGAAAGATTCCGTGCCATGGCGGCGATCGGATACGAAAATTACGAGAGATTTTGAAGAACTCGTTCTTCGAACCTCCATCGGTGATTTGTATCCTTTCACCACGGGATATCAGGCTTCTAGGCTGATCGGGGGAGTTTCGGGCTCTCGACAATTTTCCATTCAACCGTATTTAAATACCCGTCCGCAAAATAGAACCGAGATCTATCTTACTCGACCCACAACTATCGAAGTTTATGTGAATGATGGTTTTGTGCAAAGAATTTATGCGAATCCCGGGCCCTTGGAGCTAAGAGATTTTCCTCTCTTTTCAGGTGTGAATAAAGTGGATTTAAAGCTCATAGAAGACGGAGGAGAGATTCAGTGGATTAATTTGAATCTTTTGTATGATGTGCAGCTATTAGGATCGGGAGTCCATCAGTTTGCCTATCAAGGAGGTTTTTTATCAGAGCCCGTTCGGGCGGATCGAAGATACAAAACTTCCGAGCCATTTTTCTCAGGGTTTCACCGTTTAGGTTTCACCGACACTTTGACCCTGGGGGCAAATTTTCAAAGCGACTCACGCGTTTGGATGGCAGGTCTTGATTCTGTGGTTCTTACGAGAGGAGGTGTTTTTTCTTTTGAGAGCGCTCTTTCGAAAGATCCTTCTTTGGTGACGGCTACTGCGGGAAAGCTAAGGTATCGTAGCCTAGATTATAAGCTGGGCAATGATCGCCCTATTCGAGGTGTTTTAGAAGTTGAATATAAATCTCGATGGTTTTCCCCTCCGGGATCGCGAAACGAAAACGTATTTTCGTACCGTACGGAAGTCTCTCTTTCAAAGGCTTTATCTGCTAGTGACAATGTGGGATTGGGGTTTGGTTGGAGCAAAAATCGGGGATTAGGGGCCGACAAAAAAGCAGCCCGTTTCGATTGGCAATCGGAACTTGCTCCGCAGTGGAGGTTAGGAACATCCTATGTGCTGGAGCGTGAATCCAAGGTTCAGCACCGCTTTCAGTTGACCCTATCCTGGATCGATCTTGCTGGAAGATACTTTGGAAATGTAACCTACGATTATCCCTCAAAAGTGCAACGGTTGGAGTTGAGTAAAAATCCAAGCACAGAAATCGACGACTATCGGGCGCAGATTGGTGTGCAGAATTCTCCAAGAAATATGCGCTTAGATGCCTTAGCAGAATATACAAAAGAGGCCGGTGTTTTCCGTCTTGAGCACCTAAGTGATCACGAAAAAATCTCTTCAAAAAATAGTCACCGCTCAACTTTGCTCGCTTCCTCGGCCATTGTGTTTACGGATAAGAATATTTCCATTTCTAGGCCAGTGGCCGACAGTTTTGTGATTTTAGAAGCAAGCCGAGACTATTCAAACTTAACAATCCCTGTGAATAAGAGAGACGATAATCCAGAGGCCTATGTGAATCCCACTGGTGTGATTCCAACTCTTTCCTCCTACGCTATTTCTCCGGTAGTTTTAGATACATCCGAATTTCCAGTGGGGTTTTCGCTGGAGAACGATCACTATTGGTTAAGGCCTACTTATAAGAGCGGCATATCCTTGAATCTTGGCGGCAAGTCAAAGGTCTTAGTTAAAGGAATTCTTGTTCGCGCAGAGAAACCTCTAGGGTATCAGGTGGGTGAAGTGTTTCGAGATGGAAATCTTGTTTCTAGCTTTTTTACAAACAAGAGCGGAGTCTTTTTGTTAGAAAACTTAGGTGCAGGAAATTACGAGTTGCGCTTGGATGGCTTTGCCGCGAAGAAATTCTCCATCGGCGAACAACAATCTGGATTTTTAGAACTCCCAGAAATGAAGCTTGAGGCAGATCAATAATGTTGTGGATACTTCTTTTTAGTACGATCTTTAGTTACGCAAATTGCAACAATCTTCGCATTCGCGATTTAGATGACATTCAATTTGGTTCCAATCCGACTCCCTCGGAAGCCTTTGCAGTGAGGAGAGCGGGGAATGGCGGATGCACCTTCTTTCTGACCTTAGATAACGGTCAAGGCTCTAGTTATACAGATCGAAACTTACGAAATGGTTCGAATCTTCTTCCTGTTCAAATTTTTTCCGATAGTTCCCTTCAGAATATTATCAAGAATCTTCCAGAAGTGAGTTCTCCCTCAGATGTATTGGTGGGTTCTTTTCCCGACGGAACCACTTCTCCACAAGAGGTTGGATTGTTTTTATACCCCAGACTTACTAATGTGGATTACCAAAGATTTGGTGACTATGAAGATGAATTTGTATTAAAGCTCTATCAAGGAACCTATAATGGAATCTATTCTTTGGAAGACACGGATTCTATTCGTTTGCGCTATCGGGTGGAAAAGAAAATTGATCTATCCATCGTAAATACCGGAGCGCCCTTTGATCTCTCGTCTACAACGAAGACTTTAAATTTTGGAACTCTAACAACCGGAGAGCAGCTAGGCTTTGATTTGGTGATAAAATTCAATGCGGGTTATCGGGTGCGCATTTCTTCTGAAAATAATGGAAATCTAAAGCGAGCAGGATTTTCCAATTTGATTTCTTATTCTTTGCAGATGAACGGCAATCCTGTTTCTTTGGTGGGCTCGGCTTCTAACCCCGTGCTAGTGGCCCAAGGCAATGGGGTTTCGGGGGGCGCAGGGCTGCGTTTTGGAGGTTTGGTCACTATTGGTGCTGTGGCCGGAGCTGTGCCCGGAAATTATTTGGATACGGTAACCGTCACCGTATCTACCACAGAATAGAAATCACCAGTGAATGAAGAGCGTGTGGTTTGTTGAAATGAAAAAGCGGCCGGAAAGTTTCCTTTAGCCGCTTTTCTTCGTCTGATTTTTCTATGGCTAATTAAGGATTCGCCACGATTTGAAAGGTAACGGTATCTTCATAGGTGCCCGCAGGAGCGCTGGCATAGGCGTTCACATTCACGTTCACATTGGAATTGTTGGTGGTGAGCGCGGTTAGAGAAGAAACGTTTTTCACTTCTTGATAGGTGGTAGATAGAGACACAGCACTTCCACCATCATAGCTAAGCGTATAGGTGGTCTTTTTGCTGGAGTCGCTGGTGTTTCTCAATTCACTTCCATTGAGTGATTTCGCGTTGATTTTATATCCCGTGAGGTTGTTTGAGGTTTCGGCCACGGAGGCAACCAGCTTCCCAGATTCACCATTCACAATATCAAGGGTGGTGTTGTTGGTGCCGTTGGGGGTAACAACGATAGAATTCACCACATTCACAACTCCTTGTAGCAATAGAGTGCCAGTGTCGGCCGCGTGGGCATGTTGGGTAAGGAATAGGGCAGCAGGGAGCAGTAGCAGGGTTCGCATGAGAGTCCTCCGGTTTTATCAAGGACTACGAAAAGAGTAGTCCGACTGCGAAACTGCAAGCCCAGGGCCAAGTTTAGCTATTGCTTAAGTGCCTGAAATTACAAGAAAAGAGGAAATTTCCTCTGTCAATATTCCGAACAGCCGCCAGAATTTTACTAAGGCCTGGTGTCAGGGTGACCTCTCTTAATGGAAAAATCTCAAAAGGTCCTCTAAAGGCGTAGGCCCATTGTTATTCGGATTTTAATTGGGCCCATTCTCGTTCTACCTCTTTGCTTTGCTCTTGGTGGTTTACGAGAAAATGAAATTTTCCGCCCTTTGGATACACCACAAAATCTTCGGAAACATCTTTCGAAAGCAGTGCCTTCGCCCCTTTATGATAAGTGCGATAGCCCGTTCGCTCCGTAAATGCCTTCGCATTTTCGGCGGAGAGGGCCATGGAAATAAACTGGTGGGCCAATTCAGCTTCGGTGCTAGTGGCTGGAATGGCAAAGTTATCAGACCATTGAGTAACACCCTCTTTCGGAAACAAAAATGCAATATGAGATTTTTCCTTGGCAATGGACCTTACGTCTCCAGAATAAGCCATACAGAGTCCGCATTCTCCCCCTTCTATGGTGGGGCGAGTTTCAGAGAGAAAACCCTTTAATTGGGATTTGTGTTTCTTTAAATAGGGAAAGGCTTTGCTTAAATTTTCACCTTTAGACGGATCAATTCTTTGGGCCAAAAGGGCGGCATTGATTACTTCCTTGGTGTCATCTAACAGGGTCACTTGATTTTTAAAGCTCGGGTTTTCAAAAAAATCTTTCCAAGAAATTGGACTGGGAATCTTTGGGAGCAGTTCTTTGTTCCAGGCGAGACCGGTGAATCCCACCGAAAATGGCACAGAATAACCAAGGCCTGGGTCGTAAGGAGGGTTTAAGCCACTTTCTTCAAAGTCTTTCAAAAACGGTAGCCATGCTTTGTTGATGGGCTGAACCAATTTTTCTTCAATGAGTATTCGCACCATATAATCCGAGGGCAAAATCAGATCGTAACTTCTTTCTTTACCCAATAGTTTTAATTTCGCATGCATCTCTTCATTGGAGGCAAAGTAATCTAGTTTCACTTTGGCTCCAGTTTGTTTTTCAAACGCTTCAATCAATGTGGGTTCGAAATATTCCGACCATGTGTAGAGACGCAGCTCTTTCGATGGTTTTGAGGTGCAAGAAAATAAAACGAGAGAAAGGATTAGGATTTTTTTAAACATAGCCGACTGATTATTACAGAGGCTGAAGAAAAAAGAAATAATAGGAGAGAAAGAGCATAGATTTCTTCACCAATTTTTAAACGCATCATGCTGAAAATTTTTACAGGCAGGGTCATTTGATCCACGCCCTTTACAAAAAATGAAAGCAGAAAATCATCTAGAGATAAACTAAAGGCCATGAAGAAGCCCGCCAGGATCGCTGGAGAGATTTGAGGAAGAATCCCATGGCGAAAAACTTGCCACCCATTGGCGCCTAAATCTTGAGCTGCTTGTGGGATTTGATGATCGATGGCGAAAACCGCTGGCTTTAGCGTCAAGGCCACAAAACAGAAGCTAAACGCCATATGGGAAAAAATGAGAGTGCTCCAACCTAAGGGGAAACCAATTTGTTTGAACCAAACCAAATAACTGATTCCGAAGGCGATCTCTGGAAGAACAAGAGGTAGGAAAAGAGAGGCAATCACAAACTTCTGAAGTCTCGAATTTAGATGAGGAAGGGCAAATGCAGTACAGAGCGCTAAAGAAACCGCAAGCACCGCGCTTCCTCCTGCCACGAGAAACGAATCCAAAAAAGAAGCCATGAGCTCCTCATTTTTCAAAAGTTTTTGGAAGGCATCTAAAGAGAGGCCCTTCCACGCAACAGAAAGCAAAGGTAGCCACAAAAAGGCCAAAAGAATAAAACTGTAGTAACGCAAGGTTTTCACTCTTCCACCACCTTTGAGAGAGCCCAAAGTAAAAGGAAGGAAAAGAAAAGAATCAAAACAATGGCGGCTGCTCCAAGCGGCCAGTTCTGCGCCACTAGAAATTGTCTTTGAAGAAAAGTCCCCAAAAAATACGACTGACCACCACCGATAATTTCTGGAACCAAAAACTCACCCAGGGCGGGGATAAAAACCAATAAACCTGTGGCAAGGAGAGGCCACTTTAAGATCGGAAAAAGAACCTCAAGAATCACTTGTCTCTTTTTCGCGCCAAGATCCTGAGCCGCTTCTAAAAGTGAGTTGGGAATTTTTTCCATGGCCACGTAAAGTGGCAAAACGGCAAAGGGTAGGCCGTTGTAGATCATGGCGGCCACCATTCCATGAAAGGTGAAGGTCCAGGAAATTCCAAAAGGCTCGAGGCGAAGCACATCTTGAAAAGACAGTAGGCGAATCAAAAAGTTTGTCCAAAAAGGAATCAACAAAATTGTGAGATATTTCCCCGCCCGATTTCGTTCGAGGCGAGAAAGATAAAACGCCATGGGAAGAGCCAGCAAAATGGTGAAAACTGAATGGAGAGAAGAGAAGGCAAGAGTTCTTGCGAACATGGGCGTGTAAGAGGAATGAAAGAGTTCCCCATAGGAGTCCATGGCGTTAGAGCCAGTGAAGCTTATAGAAATCAACAGGCCAAAAGGTCCCAGCAAAAAGAGCAGAAACCAGGCAATGAAGGGAAGAATTAAATAGCGTCTACTACCCATAAATCTTCTATCTCCACAGACAAAAACAACGTTTCTCCAGACGATTTAGGGATGGGTTCGAAGCCTGGAGATTTCCAAAGCACCGTTTGACCATTCTCTAATTCCACCTTCGCTAGTTGATCTGCGCCTAAAAATGCTGACTCTAGATAGGTTCCTTTCAAAACGAGGTGACGATTCGTGAGAGGCGTGTCCTCTGATTGATAACTAAAGTGTTCGGGGCGAATCATCCATTCTTGGCCAGATTTTCCTTTTGGAAGGGACTCTCTATTTCCTTGAAAGAGAGCGGCACTATTCATCGAAAGGAAATTGGCTTGACCAATAAATTCTGCCACAAAACGGCTGGCCGGTTTTTGGTAAATCTCCGCTGGAGATCCAATCTGTTGAATTCTTCCATCTTTCATCACTGCAACTCGGTCCGATAGCGCCATAGCTTCACTTTGATCGTGAGTCACAAATAGAAAGGAAATACCCAAACGTCTACGGAGGGAAAGCAATTCGAGCTGCATTTTTTCCCGCAATTTTAGGTCTAGGGCAGAAAGGGGTTCATCTAATAAAAGAACAGAAGGCTCTGTGACCAGAGCTCGGGCCAAAGCGGTTCGTTGTTGTTCACCGCCTGAAAGTGTTTTCACATTTCTTTCTCGAATGTGTTGAATCTCTAATAGTTGAAGCGCCCATGCTAGCTTCTTTTGAATTTCTTTTTCTGACACTTTTTGCATCCGCAAGCCAAAGGCCACATTGTCTTGAACATTTAAATGAGGAAAGAGGGCAAATTTTTGAAAGACCGTTCGGATATCCCTTTTTTGCGGAGGAAGTTTCGTGATGTCTTTATTTCCATGAATCACTGAGCCCGAATCCGGAGTTTCGAAGCCCCCAACAATTCTTAGGGTAGTGGTTTTTCCACAGCCCGAAGGGCCGAGGAGAGAAAACCCTTCTCCTTGCTCCACGGAAAAATCGATTTGTTGAATGCCTCGATCACCGGGGTATTGTTTGGTGAGAGACGAAAGAGTGAGTTTCATGGAAATAGTATAAACTGGACTAATCTGACTGGGATATTATTTTTCCCACGCCTCCTTCCCGATTCTAGAATTGCCCTACGGGGTTCAAGGGTTGTCGTTCTAAGAGCAAGAACATCTCTGGCGCCCTCAGGTCTTTTAAGGTCTCTAGGCAAAATAGGATCAAAAAAGTGGTGCCAATTTGACCACCCCTCCCATTTTGCCCCTACCTGGGCTTTTCTAGATTTCCGCTTCTATCAAATAGTTAGACCGCTTTATTGAGTGGCACGGCATCTGCATTTTGTCTTAGTAAGAACGCCACTGTAACGGTGGCAGGGAGTAGGACCATGAAGAAAAAAGATTTTCCGAGAATTGGGGTTAGCGATGGGGAAGCCGGAAAACAACTTCTTTGGACCATGGGTTGGGCATTCGCCATCTTAGTAGTATCCATTTTTTCCATTTTTCGGCCATAAGCTGAATTTCGTCACCAGGATGGAGACGATAAAAAGAGAAGGATTTCTCCTTACCATTTACACCGAAAATAGATTTTTCCCTTTCTCGGGGGAGAAAAGGAAAGATTCAGATGAACAAGGAAGTTTATTTGAGGATTCAGGAAGATTTATTCTCGTTTCGGTCGAGTGGGTGCTTTCAACGAAGGAATAGGGTCATCCGTCGTTGAGAGTTCGATCGTGGGGCTGGAGGGATCTGGAAGATGAGAGTCTTTCAGATCCCTCATTTTTTTGTATTCGATCAGTCCATAGAATCCAATGCCCAAAAAAAGAAGACACAAAAATAGAATCGTAGCGCTAGCTTTTGATATGGTGAGATGAATCTGAATAGTTTTTGTGCCACTCGTGGGTTTGGATGTGTATTTTGAAAAAACTGATTCCAGACTTTCGTTAGACAACGTTTCCCACCCCTTCTTTTTCTGGTCATTTTTCCTTTTAGAGCTTTCGAAACCCAAATCGTCTATCCAATGAAATTCTTCTCGAGTTTTTAGATTTGTACGATTTGTTTCTTGCGGAGTCGAGAGACGGAGGGATTGATGGTCCTTGGCTTGTAAATAGGCTTTTGAGTGGGCCAAGGGCTGGGTCACTGAAGTTCCAAGGTTTGAGGGAAGGTCCTCAAATAGCTCTGTGAGATTGTTTAAGGAAACTTTGGATTCCATTTTGTCTGTGGAATTTTTCCAGTTTGTATTTTCTAAGTAAGAAGGAAGATGCGTTTCTTCTTTTTCTTTTTTTTCTAGACGCAATTCTTTTTCTAGCGAAGGTAATGAAGCGAACTCACTTTCCATGTTTCTCGCAGCATCGGAATCATTTTCCAAGACCTTTGCGTCCATTTTTGCGGATTCAATGGAAGCTGAATTCATGCTGAAGGTTTCAATATTGCTCTTCTCAATATTGCTCTTCTCAATATTGCTCGTTTCAAGTAAGGCGAGGTTTTCTAGAATCGAGGTGTTTGTAGAACTGCTCTCCGACCCGAACGGAATCACCTTTTCTTTTTTTATTTTATGCTTTGGAGCTTCTTGCTGAGCAGAAACCTCTTTTTTTGCGGCGGTTTTCATTTTTGAGTGTACCAAAACTTCTTTTTTGAGAAGTTTTGATGGTTGGCCAGCAAATTTTTTCTTGGAGTTACCAATTGTAGCTTTGGTAGATTTAGCAACTTTAGTGATTTTTTTCTGCGCTTTCACTGACGGTTGGATGGTGGGATTTGTGTTCACAAAGGAAGTGGTGTGAGCGGTAGAAACGGTCCCTTCGTTTAAGAAAGACGTTGGGGAAGATTTTTGTGGAAAATGGGAATCCATCGGCACAGTCAAGGGAGATTCGAGACGTGGACCCTGTGTATCTTCTTTCACTCGAGCAGAAAAAAACTCTGAGTTCTTTAGGGACACTGAATTCTCTAAGGAAACGGAATTCTCTAAGGAAACGGAATTCTCCCAAGAATCAGAGGAAGTTAGTTTTGGAATACTTACATTCTTGCCCAACAAAATAGAGGGGGTGGGCAAAGGTAACGAATCCGTTGATGCCTTTGGAAAAAGTGAGGCAAATTCTTTTTCCGTGCCGATTTCCTTCCAAACAGGATTAGACGCCGAAGCAATTTTATCGGTGGCCCCGAGTTCTCGTTTCTGAATCGAAGAAACGATTTGAGAGGTTTGAAGTGGACCTAAAGTGTGGCCCCGAAATTTTACAAACCATCGGTTGGAAGGGGAGTTCATTTCTCCATGATACAGGCAAATTCAGAAGAAAAAAAAGCTCCACCGGGGGGTGGAGCTTTTTGGGTACATTTTTCAGGGTTGGAGGGATTAAAACAACGAATATAAAGCCACGAGGTGAATTTGCGTCGTTTTGATGTCTTTCATTCGGAGCTCAGATACAGTGTAAGGATTCAACAAAAGTCTTTTGGTCAAACTTATGTTGGTGCCCAAGGTAATGTAGTCAGAGTCAGTGGCTTTTCCCCATTTGGAAGTGAGATTCCCTTTTGTGGAGTGAGTAAGGTCAAATCCGTACTCTAGGTAAGCGTCCACTTTTGGGCTGAAAGAGTAGGAAACGTTTGGGGCAATAAAGAACACCATGTCATTGCGATAAGGTTCTCCATTGGCCGCATCTCTCTCTGCATTTGTTCTAGACGCCATTCGGTAGTCCAAAAGAAAGGGAGCGCCCACAGAAATTTTTCCGTCTTTGAACGATTTTGTTGGAGCCAAATACAAACGGATCGAACCTTTTCCACTCTCATCTGGGCTAGCTGCGTCGGCCGCTCTTTGTGCAGATCGCGAAACTGGAGCGTAGTAGCGAATATAACCATAAACGCTAACTCCGTATCGTTCGCTGCTAAACACGTTTGGGCGAGTAATGGTGAGGTAAGGGTTTCCTGCAACGAAAGGATCGTTTGTGGGCACTTCGTCAATGGTTTGGGTGAAGGGCTGAGTTGCGCCTACGGACCACTTACTTCCCACGCGGTAGGAAACGGCGAAGTAATGAGAGAGGGCTAAGTTCTGTCCGCGACCGTTTGTGTTTCCGGAAAGAGTGGAGGCCGTTGGACCCCGAAACCACAATTGGTAGGAACCGCGGATATTCTTTTTAAATTTTTCCAAAAGTTCGCTGGAAGTAGAGGTGCTGCTGTTGGCAGGAACCGTGGCTGTGGTGTTGGCTTGGGCTAGGCCCGCCCAAAGAACTGCCATTGTGAATGGCAAAATCAAAAAAATTCTCATGACTAAAATACCCTCCAAAAAAGAAAAACTGCTGGTTCCCCGTTCGAACATTGGCAGCGACAATTGGCCGCGACCGCAAGTTGCGTGCCAGCCAAAAAATCAAGCGCGAGTATATGCAGAAAATAATTGAAAACAAACAATTTGTAGAAAAGTTTAGGGAAAAGTTTCAGAATGTTGCTGAACTAGAATCCTGTAAAAACTACAGGGTTCTTCCGGAAACTTTCTCATGCAGGTGCGAAATGTCTCCGGACTCAGGAAGTGAAAATTGGGAGAATCTTTGAAACCCCGTGCGTTGGTCATTCGTTTAAGCTCTTTAGGAGATGTGGTCTTGGCCACTTCGGTTCTAGATCCGTTGGTTTCTGCCGGCTATGAAGTCTCCTTTGTGACGAAGGCTGGTTTTGTCCCTCTGTTGGAATCTCATCCTAAAATCCGAACCGTTTTTGCCTATGGCTCAGCTCAATCGGAGAGAGAGAATAGAGCAGAATTGTTTCAATGGCTCTCTGCCCAACATTTTGATCTGATTGTGGACCTTCAAGATTCTTTGCGAACCAAACTGTGGCGAAGAAAACTTCGCTCTATTGCTACGCTTTGTGTCGTTCCTAAGCCTCGATGGAGAGAGATTTTCGTGCTTTGGTTTCGTCTGCGCTCCTCCTTCGGATTGGGGCGTGGGGGTAGGGCTAGGTATTTTCGGCAGCGAGTGAGTCAATACCTAACCCACGAAGGGAAAGCGGTCGAGCGGGACGAAAAATCCCAATTGCTCACGGAGTTGCATGTCACCGATGACGAACTGGTTGTTGCTGCGGCCAAGACTGGAGATGGCTACATCGCAGTTTTTCCCTCTAGCGCTTGGCCTTCCAAAGAGTGGCCCTATTTTGAAGAGCTTGTGCTCAAGTGGAAAGGCAAGAAGAGGTTTTTGTTTTTAGGGGGATCGAAAGATCTCATCTGTGACCACTTGGCCAAAAGAACTGGAGGCCGAAGTCTTCGCGGGCAAACTTCCGTAAGAGAAAGTATGGCAATTGTAGCCAACGCAGACTGGGTGATTGGAAACGATACGGGGTTTTTACACGTGGCAGAGGCTCTTGGGAAAAATGTGATGATGGTGGAGGGCCCAACGCACCCATCCTTAGGATTTTCTAGCTTCCGAGAGCAAAGCATTGTGGTAGGCAAGGATCTTTGGTGTAGGCCCTGTTCGAAGTCTGGAAAGATTTGCTATCGTTGGGGCAGTCGGGCTTGTTTGAAGCAACTCAGCCCTGAGGAAGTTTGGTCCTTGGTTCCCGAGGAGAAAAAAGGTGTTTAAGGCCTATCAAATTCTTCTGAAGATATTTGCCCTTCTCATCCCTTTTTTGCGCAAAACCTTTCCTCAAATGGAAAAAAATATTTTTCTTCCTCGAGAAGGATTGTTAGATCGCTGGAAAAAAAAGGCGATCCTACAGGATGCGATTTGGTTTCATGTTTCTAGTGTGGGCGAAATGGAGCAGGTTCGTCCTGTGATTCATTCCTTGCGACAAAGGGGCCATAAAATTTATTTATCCTTTTTCTCCAGCTCCGTGGTTCGTCTGGTGAAAAATTGGGATTTTGTCGATGAAGCAGACTTTCTTCCCTTGGATTTTCCAGAGCAGATGGAAGAATTGGTTCAGCTATTGCGGCCTCGCTGTATCATTTTTAACCGCTACGACCTTTGGCCGAATTTGATGATCGAGGCCAAGAAAAATTCGATTCCACTGCTAGTGGTAAATGCTTCCATTCCACCGAAGGGTTGGTTTGGATATTTTAGTTTGAAGGTGAGGAAAAAGCTTTTCTACTGGGTAGATGGTTGGACATTTGTGGACGCAAACGCCGCATTGCAGTGGGAGCCCCTGGTCTATTCAAAGGTAAAGGGTTTAGTTACGGGGGATCCTAGAGTGGATCGTGCTTTAGAGAGAGTGGATCAGGCCATGAAAGAAGCTAAGGCCAAAGAAAAGCTCTCTTTTTGGAAGCGAAGATCGTTTTGTGTGGTGGCCGGTTCCACTTGGCCAGCCGATGAAAAGCTATTGTTACGGGCTTGGAGAGGCATGGGTGGAGAAAAATCTCTAGTGATCGTTCCCCATGAGCCGGATCCTCATTACGTAAAAAACATCGAGGGCATGTTAAAGAAATATTCTCTTACTTCGGTGAGATGGTCGCAATTGAACTCTCCTCAAGAAGCCGATGTTCTGCTTGTGGATCAGAGAGGATTTTTGGCTGAGATCTATTCCATTGCCGATTTTGCCTATGTGGGTGGGGGGCTCGGCAAACAAATCCATTCTGTCGTTGAGCCTGCGGCCCATGGAATTCCTGTTGCTTTTGGACCTCATTTTCAAAGAAGTCCGGAAGCATTTTCCTTGGTGGCCTCCGGGGGGGGGAAATCGGTTTCTGAACCGAGTTCATTGCAACACTGGTGGAACCTCTTGCGCAACCGCAAAGAAAAACGGCAACATTCGGAAGAAGCGATTCGTATTTTTCTGCAGATTCATAAAGGGGCTGGTCAAAGGGTTGCAGAGTTTATTGACACGGGCCTAAGGGAGAACCAATTTCATAGAACGGAAAGTTGGGATAGAATCGATTCATCCCAAGAAAGGCATTGGTGAAAAACATGACGGATTCCGTGAAAATTCGACTGAGAATGGGGGCTGAAGACGCCCATTATGGCGGCAACCTAGTGGATGGAGCCAAGATGTTACACTTATTTGGTGATGTTGCCACTGAACTGCTCATACGTAGAGACGGTGATGAAGGCCTATTTCGAGCCTACGAGATGGTGGAATTTTTGGCTCCCGTATACGCCGGTGATTATATCGAGGCTGTGGGAAAAATCGTAAAAGAAGGAAAGTCTTCGCGAACCATGGAGTTTGAGGCGTGGAAGGTAATTCAAACTCGGCCTGATGTTTCGTCAACTGCCGCAGACGTTTTAGACCAACCCATTTTAGTTTGTAAGGCAAAGGGAACCTGTGTAACACCGGTGGAACTCCAGAGAAAGAAGTAGGATGCAGCTCAAAGAAAACTATGACTTGATCGTAATCGGAGATCAGTTAAGCGGATTGTTTCTGGCCGCAGGGGCTGCTCAATCTGGCAAAAAGGTCTTAGTTCTTGAGGAGTCATCTTCTCCATACGTTGCGAATGAAATTCCATCAGGAAAGTTTTTGGGTGATTTTGCTTGTGAACCTTTCATTGGCATTCAAACGGGAAATCCTATTGATCAATTTTTGCGATCTTTAGGTCTATACCAAAACGTGGACGATCTCTTCTTTCCTCATTGTCCTTCTTTGCAGATCATTCAAGATCGCATTCGATTCGATTTTTCCTATGAGAAAAATTCTCTACGCGAAGAAATCGGAAGAGAATTCTCCAACAAAAAAGAAGAGATTTCCAGGCTCCTCGATGGTTCTGTAGTGGAGACGGGGAGCTTCTCGAGAGCCGTGCAGAAAGTTGGTTTACCTACTCAGTTTGAATCCTACGGTTGGCTACATGGACTTTTGTATGGCGCTTTTGCCGATCCAGACTTGGCTTATCCCCAATATAAAAAGATTTGTCAGTTAGCAGAAAAGAGCGTGCGTTACCCACTGGGTGGAAGAGATGCCTTAAAAGAGCGGCTCCTGAGTAGAATCAAAATATTTCAGGGCGATTTGCGCCGGAATACTAGAGTAGAGGAAATCGTTTTTGAAAAAGGAAAACTAGCAGGTGTTCTTTTGTCTAGCTACGAGGGTTTCGTTAGAGCCCCTTATGTGATTGGAGCGATGGCCGCTGAGAATTTTTTTGATTTAGTTCCCAAGCAGTTTCAATCTGAAAAAACTTTGCAGTGGAAAAAGAAAAAACGAATCACCGGTTGGAGGTTTCAATACTGTTTGTTAGTGCAAGAAAAGAGTTTGCCTGAGGGGCTGGGGTCTCACGCTTGCATTTCGATAGATGATGGATTTTTCCAGATGCAGATTTTTCCAAGAGAAACGTACAGTGGACTTCCTTCTGGAACAAAAGCAGTGAATGTTCGTTTGTTTTTACCTGCAGAAAGTTCGCAGATCAATGCCACCGCAATCACTCGACACATGAAGCGATCTCTTCAACAAATGAATCGCCATTTTCCTTTTTTGCAAATTGATCAAATATCTCCCGATCCTGAACAATTAGCTTCTGATCCCATTTATCAAAAGTTTTTTCAGTTTCCCACGGTGGATCATATCCCTCCATTGTTTCTCTGTTACGAGGCTTCTTCTTTTCCCAACGGAGAAGACTTTCTTGAGGGCGAGACTTTCGGAATTCCGGGTTTGGGGTTGTGTTCGAGAGACATCTACCCACTACTAGGCTCCACAGGAGAAGTTTTAGCCTCTTATGAGCTTCTCCAGCGATTGCGACGTCGGGCGGAAAAGAAAAAATGAATATCGTCCATGTGATTTGGACTCGCTTTCCTGTTGAGGCCTATGGGGGAACTGAGCGGGTTTGTTATTGGTTGGCAAAAGCTCAATCCGAAATGGGCCACAAGGTAAGTGTTTTGTGCAAACCCGGGAGTCAGCTTCCTTTTGCGAAAACCTTGGAATTGCCAGAGTCCTTAGAGCATCTGGATCCTCTATTGCCAAAGGGCACCGATATTGTTCAATTGTATGGAACTCCAAAGTACAAAATTGAACATCCCTATTTGGTGAACATCGGGGGAAACGGAGAGCCCGGAGAATCCTTTCCTTCGAACACCGTTTTTGTGAGCCAGAATCATGCACAAAGGCATCAGTGGACCGAGTTTGTTCACAACGGCATTGATTTGTCCGAGTATCCTCTAAAAAAGCAGAAGCAAAATTATCTTTTATTTCTGGCGAAAGCTTCTTGGAGAGTGAAGAACCTCAAGGGTGCCATTCAAATCGCAAGACAAGCAAAAATTCCTTTAGAGGTTGCGGGAGGCAAAGCTCCCTTTTGGCAACATTGGCGGGGAGGCGTGCATTCCCATGGAATGGTTGGAGGGGCAAAAAAATTAGACCTTTTGCAAAACGCAAAGGCTCTGTTGTTTCCCATCCTTTGGCACGAACCCTTCGGATTGGCTGTTGTAGAGGCCATGGCCACTGGAACTCCTGTGGTGGCAACTCCTCGGGGAGCCTTGCCAGAGATAATCGATGAAAAAAGTGGAAAATTGGCAGACTCTTTTGAGGCGTTAGTAGAGGCCGTATCGAGCATTCGCTTAGATCCAGAGGGCTGTCGAAGGCGAGTAGAAGAAAAATTTACGCATCTTCATATGGCTGAAAAGTATCTTTTCTACTATAAGAAGATACTGTCTGACGGTCGTCTGAGAGAAGGAAATCCAATTACTCCTCCAGATGCGGATCCCGAGGCAAAAATCTATTACCCCAGAAAGGCATGATCCATGATCGAGCGCTATTCTCTCCCCGAAGCCACCAAGATTTGGACTGAACAGGCAAAATATGAATCGTGGCTACGAGTTGAACTGGCTGCCTGTAAAGCCATGGTTGATCATAAAATTATGCCTAAGGCGCAGTACGATCGCCTGGTAAAAAAAGCAAAAGTCGATGTAGAAAAGATTCAAAAAAATGAAGCTGTAGTAAAACATGACGTGATTGCGTTCACCATGGTGATTGAAGAACAAGCCGGGGAAGATGCACAATACTTTCACTACGGTCTCACCTCTAGCGATGTGCTAGACACGGCCTTTGCTCTGCAGCTGAGAGAAGCTGGTGAGCTAATTCGTAAAGAGGTGAATCTATTGGCCAAGGCCCTAAAAAAGCTTGCCGTGGACTGTAAAAAAATTCCGGCCATTGGGCGTTCTCATGGAATTCACGCTGAGCCTTTGTCTTTTGGTCTTCGCTTTTTGTCTCATTACGCCGAGTTGATGCGAAATAGAGATCGATTTGATGCTGCTTTGAAATCCATCAGTACCGGAATGTTTTCCGGTGCGGTGGGCTCGTACGGAACTTTGCCGCCAACGGTGGAAAAGAAGGCCTGTAAAATTTTGGAGCTAGAGCCTGAATCTGTTTCCACACAAGTGATTCCCCGCGATCGACATGCAGAATTTTTTTCAGCGCTGGCGATGATTGGCACGGGAATCGAAAGAATGTCTGTAGAGCTCAGGCACCTGCAGCGAACGGAAGTGGCTGAGGTGGAAGAAGGCTTTTCCTATGGTCAAAAAGGAAGCTCGGCTATGCCTCATAAGAAGAATCCCATTTCGGCCGAGAACCTCACAGGTTGTGCAAGATTACTCCGTGCCTATGCTCAATCGGCCTTAGAAAATATTCCTCTTTGGCACGAGCGAGATATTTCTCACTCGTCTGTGGAAAGAGTCATCGGTCCCGATGCCACAATTTTAACTCACTATATGTTGGTGAGGGCAAGGAAGTTGATCGAAGGGCTTCGAGTCAATGAGGTCAACGTGCGCAAAAATTTGGGACACACCAAAGGAATTGTGTATTCCGGAGCCGTGTTGCTAGCCTTTGTAAAAGCAGGTTTGGCAAGAGATGCGGCCTATCGTTTGGTTCAAAAACACGCTTTGCTCGCTTGGCAGGGTGGTGAAGATTTGAAACACCGTTTGCTTCAAGATCCTGAAGCGTTACAATATTTAAAGAAGAAAGAGATCGAAGCAGTATTCCATGAGGGAAGAGGCTTAGAGCATGTGGAACATTCCTACCGTCAAGTTTTTCAAAACTATCCGATCGATCGGAAAAAATAGCCAGGGTCAGGGGATCCTAGAATACGTGCTCATTTTGGCTGTGGTCGTTAGCATTTTTATGGTGGTGGGGCGTCCCTTCATCAAAGATTTCGGTGGCAAAATTCAGGGGCTCAGCCAAAAAGGAATTTTTTCTGAGGATAATTCAGGCTCGAATTTTTATTATTTTCCGTTGAATTAAGCTGCAAAAAGAAAAACAGAGAAACTAGCCAAATTCGGGAGGGGGATGGGGAGGGGACTTCGGCTAGTTCCTCTGTCACTGAAAGATTTGCATTCCTTATGCCAAATTAAATGCTTGAAATTACAGTAGATTTCATTCGCTTCCCCTTTGAATACTGTCGATTTTTTCAACAGCTGTAAAAGACCTCAGCGCGGCTAGCTTTTCACCCGATACAAGGAATAGATGTGGATCCTTCTTTTTTTACAATTAGGTTTGGCTTTGGCCGCCGCAGCTGGAGAGTCTTGCGAGCCAGATGCTTCAGGGGAACCTTTGGTTTCTTGGGCAGAAACCCTGGCGTTCACCACGGGTCAACTGATGACCGCAGGTAAAGTTTGTTCCGAAACTCTTGCTGGATACAAAGAGGCCGGTTGTAAAGTTCAAGACATTCGTGGGCTATTTTCACCCAAAAATGGTGGTGATGAATCGGAGCAAATGGTAGCGACCGAGGTTTCGAAGACCCTACCGAAAAGGCCACCTCCGCAAATTCCTGGTGGATATTTAAGGAAAATCGAAGGTTGTGGCAAAGATTTCCGTGCCGTTAGAGCGGCCTCAGTGGCCTACATTCGGAAACCAGCCATGGCGGGAAATATTCCTCGCACCGATAGTTGTGTGGAAAGAAATGATTCGCCTCCTAACTACTATCAAAAAACCACAAAAACAGTGACGAAACGTGACCCCAAAGACTACTCGAAAATGAAAACCTTTTCTGTTGTTGAAGATTTCGCCTACGATCCAAGCGCTGGCGCGAGGTTACGAATGGTGAGTGTGGCTGGAGATGAGATTCAGTGTTACGGGGGAGAGTTTGATCCTAACAAGAAAGAAGAAGTTACGTATTTGTATTGTGTTCACCAAGGGAAGAAAATTTCCGTGCCTAGAAAAGATCAATTTGCCGTAATTTCTAACGGACGTTTCTCGGTGAGCGACGCCCTTCGTTTACCGGAGCCTCCAAATTTCCAAAATGATCCCAACTGGAAAATGCGACCGGAGCAAAAGATTCCTTAGTGCTTCTGCGATGTGTTATTCAGCTAGATCCCTGAATGTCAGAACTTGCGAGACAATTTCGCAAATTGTGGGACTAAGCGTTCGCTAAGTCTTTAAAATTTCAAAAGAAACTTCCCATCCACTCCCTCTACCCCGTTTGCTTTCACCCATGGCCTTTGATAGCGTTCTTTCCTTGTAATTCTGGTCGGGGGAAAAATGAAAAAAATCTTTGCTCTCATGGTCTTGCTGAGCTTTTCTTCCTGTGGAAGCGGAAAAGATCCAGAACTTTTTTTGCCTAAGATTACGAGCCCCGAAGGCGCTGACCTTGAGGCTTTGAGATCACGTTACTGCCAGGGAGTGGTTTTAAATTTCGATGAACTCTTAACGCCAGAAAATTTTCGCTCGGTGTTTCAATGCGCCAACTACGATGGAAATTTGGAAGAAATTCGGAAGTTGTTTACTAGCGATGAGTTCCCCGCCTTCTTGAAGAACATGAACTTGGTGCTCGGTTCTTCCAATGCCCAAGGCATTCGAGAATCATTACGGCCATGGTTTGAAGAGAGTTCTAATGGGGAAAGTAGATTAGATCGCCTATTACCGATTTTGTCGAAAATCATTCGTAATCCTTCTTTCCAAGATTCACTTCCTCTCATTAGTGAAATATTGCAAGGTGGAAGAGAGATTTGGGCGAAGCTTCTGCCGGGAATTTCAGATCTTGTGTATCAAGAGAGATTTCCAGACACCTTGGAAGAATTCGGTGATATTTTTTACGAGGAAAATCCTTCGCAAAGGCCGGATGAAGATTTTGCTCAAAGAGCCAAACAATGGGCCGCCTTTTTGCAGAAAAAAATCGAGGGAAAAACTGTGGCCAGACGGGCACTGGAGTTAGCCCAACGGGTAGAAGAAATCCAACTTCCACAAACAAACCTTCAAGAATACCTAGATCACATGAACGAAAAGGGAGTCTTTGTTTCCCTCTATTTGGACAATGGAGCTGTTCGCGGTGAGCAATTGGATCCAAAGCTCAATGCCGATCCCGAAACGGAAGAAGAAGTTGAGTTGACGCCGGAAGAACGAAGGCAATTGGCCTATAAAAAATTATTCCAAAGGGGAGAGTCGGAAGATGCACCCATTGTTCAATTGGCAGGTTTAGTAGAAGAGTTTCATCGCCCTCACGAAGATTTTCTGCCGGCACTTTCGCGTTGGTTTTCCGCCAATGGTCCCACCGTAATTCGGGGGGCAACGGAATATGTTTTGCGAGCTCAAATTGCATTGGGTCTTTCTGAATATTCGGCGGAAGAATATTTGAGCTTTTATCTTCGTGAAACGGGAAGGAAACCCTCAGACAAGATCACGGGTGAACAATTCTCTTTATTTATTCAGGAGGCTTTCTCTTCTTCCTTGTTTGTGGGTTGGAACGAAAATCGTTTATATGAACTAAATAAGGAATATTTGGGTCCAAAAAACTCTGATTTACTTCGCGTATCTCCATTGGCTGGCTCTGTGCGCGATCTATACTTAAGAGAAGAACTAATCCATTTCGCTAAGGGCCTGATTCCGAATCCACAAAAGCCGTTAGCATGGAATGCCGCAATTAAGAGGTTCTCTAATCTACACCGATCAATATCTCTTGGTGAAGGAACGAACGCCATCACTCTAGAAGAATCTTTGATTCAGTTGTGGGTTCGTTCTGCTGAGGAATATTTGGGTGAAAGCGTAGTGGTGGATTTTGTGGTGAAGTTGGCCCAAACGCTTTTGGGGCAAATGGCTTCGGATTTTGAAGGGAAAGGCCTCACCCTTTCAGAATGGTATTTTTCATCACCATACTCGAACCCAGGATCCACAGAGTCTTTGTTGGGTTATGCCTTTAAAGAACTTGCCTTCATGGAGAAGTGGAAAAAACATCGAAACTACCTCAAGGGAGAATTCGCCGAGGAAGTATTTGCCAACGAGGCAGATCGCAAAGCTTGGAGACTTTTGGTGGATCAAGTTCCCAATATTTGGATGTATGTGAAGAGTGGCTCGTCTAGGTCTGGAAACGATCTTACCCGGGCCTTAGCCTCGAAAGACAAAGGTTACTTGATTCGAAATTACGTAAAAATTTTAGTCGAAGCCCAAAGAAACGGTTGGATTCGTGATGGAGTTCGATTGCTCGAGGAATATCATAGAGATTTTCAACCGGATTTTCGTCCAAAAGAAGTTTCTGATCTATTGGAAGAGAGAAGAAAAGTCTCTAAGGGAGCCGACGCTCTAAAGCGTTTGATGAGATCGCTTTTTGAACCAGAGCAACAAGGGTTGTATGAAACTTCCACTTTGGGACGCATTTTATTGCCTGTGAAAGAATTGGTGACTCCAGAAAAAATTTCTACTACAGAAAGGTTTTTAATCACCAGCGCCAAAGAGGTTCAGAAGGCCGACGATCAGGTGTTGAGAGATTTTTATAAAAACTTTTTTGGCAACGATGGGGAAGATTCCGACCTTCTAAAACGTCGTGAAACTAGAAAGTCTGTGGCAGAACTATTACGGGATCCAAATTTTCCAGTGGTGGTTCGCCAGTTGAGTCAGTTTTTCCAAGAAGAGGCCATTCAACCGGCCTTAAATTATTTGGCGCGAAAAATAGAGGACGGCACTTTGTCTGAAGTTCTCTTGTTCTTGCGTAGGGTGTTGGGTTTCCGTGCTTAGTATCGTTTTCTTTTTTACTGTAACCGCCTGTGCCCAGATGGGGTCTTTCTTTGGAATCGGTGCTCAAAGCTCTGCCATGGGAGGTGCAAGTCATTTTCATGGTCGTGTGCATCCTTCCCAAGTGTTTTCTTCTCCCGCTGCACTCGGAGCCTCTAGAGATGTAACTCTTTCTCTTGGTGGAATCTATCTCGAGCCAGACCTTCAGCCTTTTGGATCACTAGTATTAAATTCCAACGGCACAAGAGGAGTATTTGACTCTGCCGGTGTTTTGCCAGGTGGTGGTCAGATCTTGGCAGGCGCCTTCCCCATCGGAAAAGAGCGACCTCTGGTTTTTGGAGGGGCCATTTTTTTGCCCTTTACTAGTTTGATTCGAGTTTCGGGCAATCCTGTGAACTATCCTTATTATCCCCTCTATCACGACATCACTAGAAACTTCTTTTTTGTGGTGGGAGCGGGGTATGAAGTAATGGATGGATTTTACGTAGGATTAAATTTCCGCTCCACCACAAGATCTTCCACGAATTACACCTTAAGATCCGATAGCAATGTCAACTATACGGCCACGGCAACGGAGGCGAAAGGGGAGAACCGGATTTCTCTTTCTTTTTTGTATGATTTTGAGCGCAGCGGCAGTGAATTGCCACTTACTCTTGGAGCCATGTATCGAGCGAAATCGGGATTGGAAACCAAAATCGCTGCGGATATCACTGCCTTTGTGCCTGTACAAGGGGAACTGAATAGCGTGCCCTTTTACAGCCCCGCAGAGTTTGTATTCATGAGTTCGGCAAAATTCTGGGATCGATTCACTTCAAGTTTAGACATTGCCTGGGTGAAGTGGAGTGGTTTTCAATCTCCGTATGGTTCTGGAAATATTAACTCTTATGCCATTGGTTCGAATCAAAAACCTGCGGACTTTCGAGATATCCCCGTTCTGAAGTGGGGGGGCGAATGGAGAAGTCCACAAAGCGGAGAGTTCTTAAAGAATCTCAGTGGACGAGTAGGCTATGTTTTTCATCCAACTCCTGTGCCGGACCAAAACGCCGATTCAAACTTTGCAGATAATACACGGCACGGAATCACGGCAGGTTTTGGGTTTGGTCTTAAGAATCCTTGGAAAGAACAAGACCTAATTGACGTGGATTTTTTCAGCCAGTTGCATTTTCTCAAAGATCGATCCGTAACCAAATTGACTGGAAATTATGTCGGTTCGCCCGGGTATAGCACTGGTGGAAAACTTTGGATTTACGGTGCCGGCGTGACCATGAAGTTTTGAGGAAAAGATTTTTGACCAAAGCGATTTTTAATAAGAATGATTTTTTAGCGAAAGGACGAAAAATGAAACCTTGGGTATCTATTTTAATGTTGTGGAGTTCTCTTGCTCTAGCCGATGGAAGAAACCCCGCCGTTCTCGATATGGAAGATGGTGGAACGGAACTTCCTGCGGAACTAAACGTTGTTACATACACTGAGTGGGTGAGCCCGTTGCTAGAAGAATTTGATTCTTACAGTGCATTTACAGAGAAAGTTTTTGAGTGGTACGAAGAGCAAAAAAACTTGGGTCTACCGGAAGAAGTTGCTGCAGATCCAGGAAAGATTTTTGTGAATGTGGAGCGACCTCTGGCTCAAACGATTGAAATGGAAGCCTCTGGTGAGATTGAAGAAGGAAACACCGTAGGTGCAGAAGTTTATGCCGAACTGGACGGTGATGTAGACCAAGCTTTAGAAGCGATGTTTCATAATTGGGGCAAGCCCGTGGGCGTGGAGGAAGGAAAAACCCATCCCGAGCCCAGTCCATTTTCCCGTCGCGTAGAGTATCTGGCTCCCTTACCACATTTGGGTGAGGGTGTGTTTGCCAATCTTACCTTGAGACGAGATGGCGGTATTGTGAAAGATCTTTCCGACCGTTACTATTTCATTGTACGGGGCAACCGAACGGATGGGTATGTGGTGATTATGCAATACCGAAGACCGGCCTTAAAAACCTTTTCCAAACAATGCATCGCCATCGCCATGATTCAACCTTTGCCGAACGGCAAAACTGCCTATCGAATTAGCACGCGTTACCAAGGCCAAAGTTATAAAATTTTGGGGAACATTAGCATTGGACGAAAGCAAATTGGATTTAATCGAGAAAAAGTACGGGCCATTGCTGAAGAGTATAACAAGCGAGTGGTGGAGTTACGCACCACTGGGAAAATTCGAGATAAAGAATCAGATTTAGAGTGGGGAAATAAAGACGCTATAGAATCAAACGAGGCACTGAGCCCGATGGGTTTTGTGTTCGAATAAGGAGGAACGATGTTTTCTTTGATGATGGGTTTGTTGTTAGCGACTCTTGTTCAAGCTTCCGATGCTCCGGCCGTATTGGAAAGAGAAGCCTATCGATCTTGGTTGCAAGAGATTGAGTCTGTGGAAAGTGTCTATTTAGACTCTTTGTTTGACTGGATGGAGGAACAGAAGATTTCTGAACTTCCTGCGGCAGTAGATGCTGATCCAGAAAAACTTTTTGTCTCTGTGGACAAGCCTTTACAGGACACCATTGAGGCTGAAGCCAATGGTGATATTGAAAAAGGAACTACTTATGGGTTGGAAACTTACGGAAAAATTTCTGCTCCCATCGAAACTGTTCTTGAAACTATTTTATTCCGCTGGGGAAAGCCAGTGGGACAATTGGCAGGCACCACCTATCCTTACGATACTGTATTTAGTTTTCGCCAAGAAACTTTGGCTCCTTTTTGGGGTCCACAGGCCTATCGCACCGAAACCTTAATGCGTGGTGGAGGAGTGGCGAAAGACCAAAGCGACGTAAATTCTTTGGTGCTTCGTGGAAATTCTGAGGAAGGGTATTTTTTAGCAGGTTCCTTTTTCGGAGCAAAAGGGCGTACGCCAACCACCTCTGCTATGAGTATTATTTATTTGAAACCCGGTCCTAGTGGAGACACAGAATACCGTGTATCTGGTCGCTACACCGGCCAATCATACGCGATTTTTGGATTGGAATTTGGTCGTAGAAATTATGGCTTTAACGTGACGAAAATTCGCCAGGGGCAAAAAGAATTTTATTCCATGGTGGAAGAGCTGAAAACCACTGGAAAAATCCGAGAGCGACGCCCCACAAATGAGCTGGAGCAAAATTCTATGTTTTTTGCAACGGGGTTTGACGGTCTCTCTCCTTAACTGTTTCGGTGGGTAGATTCCTTTTCTTTAGGAAAAAGAATTTGTCTTAATTTCATAAACAGTTCAAGAACATAGCCCTTTCTTCCGATGGGTAGAAAGAAGGAGAAAGGGCATGGCGTTTCGCCCCCATAAATTCGGACGATATATCATCGTAGATCCAATCGCCGTTGGCGGTATGGCAGAGATTTATCGTGCCCGTCTTGCTGCCTCCAAAGAGGGGCCAGATCGTGTGATTGTGATCAAAAAAGTGATCGCAAACCTTTCTCAGAATTCCGAATTTTTACAGATGTTCGAAGAAGAAATTAAGATCACTGTGGGTCTTACTCATCCAAACATCATTCAAATTTACGACTACGGAAAAGTGGATGATCAGTACTTCATGGCCATGGAGTACGTAGAAGGAAAAAATCTCCGTCAGTTCGTGAAGCGTTTGGCAGACATGAAGAGCATGTTTTCTATCGATATGAGCTGCCACATTATCAGCCAAGTTTGTCATGCCTTAGCTCACGCTCACTCTTACAAAGATCGATTGACCGGGAAGCCATTGGGAATTGTACATCGAGATATTTCTCCGCAAAACATCATGATTTCCTATGATGGAGCGGTGAAGCTCTTTGACTTCGGGATCGCAAAAGCGAAGAGTGCCTCCGAGGCCACTCGTGCTGGTGTGATCAAAGGAAAACCTTCGTATCTTTCTCCAGAACAGATCAATGGTGAAGAGTTAGATGGACGTTGTGATATTTTCGCACTTGGAATCGTTCTGTGGGAGCTTTTGACGGCAAAAAGACTCTTCGTGGCCGAAACCGATATGGGTGTTCTTCGTCTTATTCAAAGTGCGAAGATTGAGCCTCCTTCCACCTTTAACCCAGCCGTGCCTCAAGCTCTAGACGCCATCGTGATTAAGTCTCTCACCAGAGACAAAAACAAGCGTTATCAGGGCGCCGAAGAGTTTCAGCGCGACTTGCATAAGTTTTTGTATTCTTTCAATCCAAGTTTTAACCCAGCTGATCTTTCCTATTACGCTCAAGAACTTTTCAAAAACGAGATCCGCGAAGATCGTGATCGATTGTCGAAGTACTTGGCAATTCCTCCAGTGGACGATGGAAAAGATGCGGGCACCGAAGGTGCTACCCATAGTACGAAAAAATCTTTGTCAACGAAACTAGCTGATGGGCTCATTTCCACCACGGACTTCAATAGAGAAATGATGGACATGGCCGTGCAGAAAGAAAAAACGGGAAGCACCAATCGTCCGTCGGATCTGCAGCTCATGTCTTCCACCGCCATGCCTCAACCCAAAACGGTGAAGCCGGGAGCGCCAGCGACTCCAGGGGCTACAACGGGATCTCCCAGCGCTGGAAGTGCGCCCCCCATTCCTACAACAAAAATTACACCTCCTAGTCCTAAAACGGGAGTCATTGCCGCCAGCGCAAAGAGACCGAATTCTGATAATATGGTAATTCCTCCTTGGACCAAACAAGGGGTAGGCTCGAATGGGCTCTCCAAGGCTGGCACAAAAACTTCAAGCTTGCTCCGAAGAGAACTGGACAATCAGGCGGGCCCTGGTGGTGGAAGAAACGTTGCGGTTCTGTTGGCAGTGTTGATTTTGGGCGGAGTATTTGCAGCAAGACAATATGGTCTTTTGGCAGGTACGCCTCTGGAGTTTTTGCATCCAGAAAATCAAGTGGCTCAAAGTGTTCCTGAAAAACCGGAAACATCCGTTCCTGCTCAGCGCACTCCCTCTAGCCAAGACCAAAATCCAGTGAATACTCCGGCTAATGCTCCTGCGCCAACCGCTGCTGAAGGAACCATCATTTTACAAACTCCTGTCACAGACTTCAGGGTTCTCGTGAATGGTCAGGCGGTGATTGTTAGAAATAATCAGTTCTCCGTACCTTTAAATAAGGCGCTCAATATCGATGTGGTAAAACTTGGATTTCAGACCGCCCGATTTCAAACAAAAGTAAGTTCAGCGGCCCCCGCTGCTTTCCGAGTAGATTTGGTGCCTTTGCCATCTGGGTCTTTGTATTTAACGACGACACCCGAAGCAAACGTGGAACTCTATTTGGATGGAGTGAAGGTTTTAGAGGGGCGCACTCCACTAAAACGTGAGCAAATGACTATGGGTAAATACCGTGCTCGAATTGAAAATGCGCTTCTGAATGTGAAGTACGATTTTGAGTTTGTTATTGAAGAAGGCAAGCTAACAAGAATCGAAAAAAACCTAGGCAATAGGTAAGTACCTTTCGTACAGAGCAAAATTCGTAAATTTAGAATCTTATAAATTCAGAATCTTATAAATTCAGGTCATTGGAAAGATAGCGACTTTATTTTTCGTAACGATAGCCCACACCGTATACAGAGGTAAGGAACCTTTGCATGTCCGGAATTTTTTTACGAATCGCACGAATGTGAACGTCGATGGTTCGATCATTAATGGTTTTTTTGGAGTTTTGTCGAACAGTATCGATGATTTGTTTTCGTGAAATCGTCTCCCCTGGAGCTGCGGCCAAGAGTCGAAGGATGTCGAATTCGGTGAGGGTCAATTCGATCTCTTTATTTTTGTATTTTACGGTCCGCTCGGTAGGATCAATGGCCAAATCTCCCACAGATAAAATTTCCGTGCCCAAGCTCTTTGCGGCTTCGATGGCGCGAATTCTTGCCTGTACTCGAGCCAATAGCTCTTTGTAGTCAAAGGGCTTTGCAATGTAGTCATCTGCACCGATGGTAAGGCCGTTGGTAATGTCCGTAATTTTCGATTTTGCAGACAAAAATATAATGGGAATTCTGGCGGTCTTTTCTTCTTTTTTCAGAATTTGGCAGGCGTCCGTTCCAGAAAGATGAGGCAACATAATGTCTAACAGAATGAGATCGGGTTGCTGATTGCGAGCGTAATCAATTCCTAAAACGGCGTTGTCTGCCGTGATAACCTCATATTCTTTGGCAAGAATTTGCGAAAGGAATTTACGAGTGTCCTCGTTATCTTCGATCACTAGAATTTTATGTTTCGCGCCCATTGTAAGTAGATTTTAGTATAGGAGCGATAATCAGAGCGATCAAGGCGGATTTCTATCCGCTGGCGGCTAGAGGGCTAGGCAATTTTTTGCCATTCTTCGATTGTGGGGCCCGTGTCTTTGTTCAATCGATCTTTAACCGCTTGAAGGAACACTTCAACAAGGTAGGGATCAAACTGAGACCCAGAGCATCTTTTCAGTTCTAGGTAGGCAGACTCCTTATCAAGAGCCAATCGGTAGGGGCGGGTAGACGTCATGGCATCAAACGTATCGGCAATGAGAATAATTCGAGCATAGAGAGGAATTTCATTTCCTTTCAAGCCATCGGGATAGCCAAGCCCATCATATCTCTCGTGATGGTGGCGAATGGCTGGAAGAAGGGATCGAAGAGAGGAAATTTTTTCTAGAATTTTCCCACTTCTCACGGGATGGCTTTTCATAATTTCAAATTCTGAAATTGTTAGCTTGGACGATTTCAGCAGAATGGAATCAGGAATGCCGATCTTACCGATATCATGAAGTAGAGCTGCAATTTCTAGCTCCCGCAATTCTTTTTCAGAGAGGCCTAGTTTTTTTCCTAAATCCAAACTGAATTCTGCCACCCGTAACGAGTGTCCGTGAGTGTATCCATCTTTTTCTTCCAGGGAACAAATGATTGCCCGTAGGCACTCAAAAAGAACGTCAGGGTATAGCTCCTCTGCAAAGGTTTCGTTTTGAGGCAGTACCAGTTTTGTTATTCGTTTTTGGCGTTTAGAGCCCATGATTTCCCCCAGAAACATCCCTACAGTTTTCATCGACTAATTTTGGTCAACGCCTCACTATCTTTCTCGGAAAAAGCCTCGTAAACTATTGAAATAATTGGATTAAAATTAATTTCTAAAAACGCCAAAGAGCTTCCTTTTTTCTCCTCAAAATGGCTCTTTCGAGAGACAATGGAAATTCAGGAGGAACGACTCCATGGATGGACGTCTGGTACTGCTTTCCTTACTTTTGCCTGCCCTTGCGCAGGCAGATGCCGTGAACAACGAGTGGTTATCTACGACCCGTGCACTAACCATGGGAAATGTGGGCATCGCCAATGCCACCGATAGCAGCACTGCCATGTTTTACAATCCTGCGGCCTTGGCCAGACAAAAGAAAACCACAGTAGAATTTTTGAATCCTCAAATGGAAGTAGGTACCGGTATTTTCGCCATGGGAGGCGCATCGAATCTTTCCAAGCATTCTGCGCTATCAAAAGTTCGACCCCTTTTGCAGCAAAATAATGGAAAAGCTTCGTCCTTAGGTTTTTCCCTTTATCCAAATTTAAGTGCACAGAATTTTAACTTCGGAATTTTGATGAAGGCCGAAGGCGCTTCTGTGGATGATGGTACCAACTTAACTTACCAATCAAAAAATCTGCTGGTTCCTACTTTGGGTTTATCCATGGGATTACTAGGGGGAAGATTTCGATGGGGCATGGCTGTTCGGGGAATTCAGATTTCTGAAAACGATCGTGTCGTTGCCACCGATACCACCAGTACTATTGGTTATACGATGGATATGGCGGAGGGTTTTGGCATTGGTCTAGATAGCGGAGTTCTTTTGTCTATGCCTTGGGCTTCGCTTCCGACCATAGGATTCGTGGCCAGAAATATTGGCGACACCAGTTTTCCTAGCGCTGCAAATTTTTCCATTGCCCAAGGAACTTCCACAAAAAAAGACAAAATCAAAATGACCTATGATGGAGGATTTTCCATCGCCCCTAAAATCGGGCAGCGGTCTACCTTAACCTTCGCTGTGGACTATCGAGATATCCTGAATGTGTATGGAGTAAACGACAAAAGGCGGCTCAATATCGGAATGGAGTTTGATGTTTCGAGAACTCTTTTTTTCCGATTTGGATATGGTCGTGGCTATTGGACCACAGGTATTGGATTGGGATCGAAGTATGGTAGCCTAGATCTCGGCACGTATTCGGAAGATTTAGACCGAACTTCTTTTAATGGAATCGAAGATCGACGAATTAGTTTACGTTATGGGAGCAGATTCTAAATGAAAATAGCGTCCACGAATCCTGAAGTGATCAAACAAATCAAAAGCTCGCTATCGGTGACACCAGAGCAAATACGAACAAGCTTAGATGCTGCGGACATTTATATTTTGAGCGACCAAGAGGTTTTTTCTATTTTTGAACAACCAGTTAAACATCGACCCACCATCGTAGTTTACGCAGCTGAGGGACAAAAGACGCCCGAATCCTTTTCCGAAGGCATCGCCGATGATTTAGTGACCCTGCCCTTAAGACCTTTAGATGTGGATCGACTTTTTCGTCGGCATACGGAGCTCTCGGCCTTGCGGGACTTAGAGAAAAATACCCAAGGAATCACCGATCTAGTGAAACGCCTTCAAGATGACATCCACTTGGCAGAAAAAATTCAAAGACGGCTCATCAAAGAAAAATTTCCCCCCATGGGAGGACTTTCTATTAAAAGTAAATATTGGTGTGGACTCAAAGCGGGTGGAGATTACTTCGACGTCTTTGAATTCCCCGATGGAAACCATGTGGGAATTATTGTTTCAGACAGCTCCACTTATGCGCTTTCTACTTCGTTCATTGGTTCGCTCATGCAGTTTTCCATTCATGTTGGACAAGACGAGTTGGGAGATCCAGCTAAGATCGTTTCAGCTTTGTTTGGAAAAATTCGAGAAGTGATGAAAGAAAAAGACAAGTTTTCTATTTTTTATGGAATTTTAAATCGTAAAACCTATCAATTTCGATACGTAAACCAGGGCCCAATTTTTTCAGCCCTCCGCTCGAAAACGGGCGACGTTCAGTGGCTATCGAAGGGGCAGAACAATCCTTTAACTCTAAAAGACCATGTCATCGCTCAAACGCAAGAAGCTTCCATGGAGCCTGAAGATCGATTGATGATTATATCCGATGGCTGGGGCGAAGCGCTGGGCCTTAGTGGAGTGGAAGTGGTGGAAAAGTTTTTGCCGAAAAAGTCGGACCCACAAGATCTTCTCAACGATATGGCTTTTGATCTCAAAAAGGGAGTGGAGAAACTTTACGATCTTGACGAGGCGGAGGACGAGTTTCCCATGCCTCCTCAGGACTGTTCCATTTTGTTATTTGAGTTTGCCAAGAATTTACTACGTCTAGCTAGGTAAGTTTCGTAGCTTGACCTGGGGACATTCACTCAAGGCGAAAGTCTCTGTAGCGACCAACCACCCTCGCTTTGAGTATATAGAAATCGATCATGCAATCGATGTGGACCCAGTTGCCAAAACTCGAGGCGATCTGCCTTTAAGCGGTAGCCCCCCCAGTGAGCAGGGCGGGGGATTTCCTGTCCGGCGAATTTTTTTTCGTAGAACCGAAATTGTTCTTCTAAAGCCTTTCGGCTCTCTAACGGTTTACTTTGTTGAGAGGCCCAAGCGCCAATTTGACTTTCTCGTGGTCGACTATGAAAGTAGCTATCTGACTCCTGTTCCGACAGCATTTCCACTTCGCCTTCCACCCGAACTTGCCTGCCTAGTTTGTCCCAGTAAAAAGAGAGAGCGGCTTGGGGGTTGAAGGCGAGATCGGCTCCTTTATGACTAGAATAATTGGAGTAAAACTCGAACCCGTTGTGGCTAACCCCTTTTAATAAAACCACTCGCGCTGAGGGTCTACCGGCACTGTCCACCGTAGCTAAAACCATGGCATTCGGAAACTTCATGTCGGCTTTGATTTCCGCTTCTTTCCACCAAAGATGAAATTGTTCGAAAGGATTTTCCGCCAGATAGTGCAGTTCCATTGGGCCCCCAATATGAGGTGGTTTTTCAGCAAAGATCAGTTTCTAGAGTACCGGATAGTTGGGCCCCCTGGAAAGAGACAAAAACTCCCAATTTCAGCCCCAAAAATGGGCTAACTTGTCGATTTGCCACGGAGATTTTTTAAATTACTACAATTTTGTATTGATTTTGCGAGTGAGGTTCAGTAACAACAAAACATGCATATTTCCGCAGTAGAAGAATATGGACTTCGTTGTGCCCTCCAACTAGCGTCTTTGCCCGAGGGGGAAGTTTTGGCTGCCTCTCAGATTGCCGAGCGAGAAGGAATTTCTGTTCAATACGCCAGCAAGATCATGCATCTGTTTCGAAAATCAGGCTTAGTATTGGCAGAGCGAGGAAAACAGGGAGGGTTTCGACTCTCCAAAAATTCGGACCAGGTGAGTCTACGAACTGTTTTTGCGGCTCTTAAAGAAGAGGAAGAAGAGAGGTCTGGATTTTGTGGGCAATTCAAGGGCCTGCAATCCGAATGCGTCCACTTAAAAGAATGCTCTGTTCGACCTGTTTGGGATGTATTGTCTTCCTTTTTTGATACCGTTTTAGATCAAGTCACTCTTTCTGATCTTTCAAAAACGGAGCACGAAGCAAAAAAACGAATGGAAGTCTTCGCTAAATCTGAAGCAGAGCGCATTCGTTCTCGTTTTTGTGCCAACGCCACAGAAAACAACAATTTAGAAAAGGTTAGCGTGGGAGATGTAAAATGAGCTTGTTAGAAATTCGAAATTTGTCCGTGTCGGTTGAGGGGAAAAAAGTTCTAGATGGAGTGAATCTAAAGATTCAACCAGGCGAGGTTCACGCCATTATGGGTAAAAATGGATCGGGAAAAACCACTCTCTCGAATACCATAATGGGGCATCCCAAATATAAGGTTCTCGAAGGTGATATTCTTTTGAACGGGGAAAGTATTCTTATGCTATCTCCCGATGAACGGGCCAAAAGAAGACTTTTTTTGGCGTTCCAATACCCAGTGGCGATTCCCGGTGTAACCGTGGCCCAGTTTCTTCGAGCAGCGATTCTATCTGTACGTGCCGGAGAAGTGGAGCCGAAAAACGTACGAAAGTTGATCAAACAAGAAATGGAAAAGTTGGACGTGCCAGATTCCTTCATGACCCGTTCCTTAAATGAGGGTTTTTCTGGGGGCGAGAAAAAGCGATTGGAAACTTTGCAGCTTCGCTTGTTACAGCCAAAAATGATGATTTTAGATGAAACCGACTCAGGTCTAGACATTGATTCTCTTCGTAGAGTTTCTGAAAGTATCGACTCTCAAAGAGGAGGAGAAAAAGGAATTCTTCTCATCACACATTATCAACGTATGCTTTCTTACGTAAAACCTGATTTTGTGCATGTGTTTTTGGATGGCAAGGTCGTGAGAAGTGGTGGCCCAGATTTAGCCTTAGAGCTTGAAGAGCGAGGCTATGAATGGCTCGAGAAACCCCAGGCTAGAGGTTAAGCATGCAAGACTGGTTGCAAATTTCACGAAATCAAGCAGAACAGCGCTTTCAGTCACTTCCTCTGCCTTCGGGAAAAGAAGAGAACTTTCGTTTCACTTCTTTAGCTTTGCCAAGTTTAGGGGATGCGAGGGAGTCTCAATGGAATGAATCATTGGGAGACGAGAACGCGTGTTTGATCCTAGATCAAGCAAGTGCGAAGAAATCTGGCGAATCCAATGGGATATTTTTGGACATTCAAAAAGCGTCTGTGCTCCATCCAGAGCTCTTAAAGCAAAAGTGGAAAAATGATGCTTTTGTTGACGACAAATTTTCGCAATTGATTTTTTCTCGCTGGAAGAACGGTACGTATTTTCATTTATCGTCGGGAAAAAAAGAAGAAACATTGCGATCGCATTCGGTGGTAGCTCCAGGCGAAAACTACTACCGACACCTCATTGTTCTGGAAGATGGCGCCGAAGCCACATGGATTCAAGAATGTTCTGGAACGGAAGACGAAGCCTTTTTGGGTGAATACGTAGAAATCCAATTAGGAAAAGGCTCAAAACTTCACTGGGTTCAGTTGGAGCGTTTGGGCGGCAACACCAAAGGAATTTTTCGTCAACGAATCGTCTCTGGTGAAGGTTCTGAATTAAAAATTACTCCGCTCTACGTGGGGGGAGCATTAGCGCAATCTCGTTGGGATTTTCACCTTGGCCAAGACTCTGAAATCGAACTGATGGGCTCGGCCAGAGGTGAAGGAAATCAACATTTTGATTTTTGGATGGACGTCCACCATGTGGGCTCTAGATCTAAAAGCGCAATGAATTTTCATTTCGTTATGGGTGGCGGATCAAAGGGAATTTTTAATGGCCTTATTCATATTCCAAAAACCTCTTTGGATTGTGATGCTTCTCAGAAATCTAAGTCCTTAATGATTGGAACAAAAGCCACCGTACATGCAATTCCAAAACTGATCATTCAAACGGATCAAGTGAAGTGTAGTCATGGCGCCAGTGTTTCTTCCATCAACCCTGAACAACTTCACTATCTGCGATCGAGGGGAATATCTCTTACAGAAGCAGAGAAAATGATTATTTCTGGTTTTACAGAGCCTGTTTTGGAGAGGTTTCCTGCCGAGTCCCTGCGAGGCAGAGCTGAAGCAGCATTAGAGAGAAAGTTGGATTTGTATCAATGAGTTTTTCCGCATCAGAGCTTATAAAAATTCGGTCTGATTTTCCGATCCTCAGTAGAGAGGTTCGGGGAAAACCCTTGGTCTATTTAGACAATGGCGCCACCACGCAGAAGCCAATTTCTGTGATTGAAGCGCAGAGCAGAGTCTACCGAGAACTCAATGCCAACGTGCACAGAGGTGTTCACCTTTTGTCGCAAGAGTCCACCGATGCCTATGAAAAATCGAGACGAAAGATTGCCCAACACATTGGTGTGAAAGATGAAGCAGAAATTCTTTTTGTCCGAGGCACCACGGAGGCCATTAATTTGGTGGCAAGTTCATGGGGAGAAAAATTTTTTCAGTCAGGTGACGAAGTGGTGGTGAGTCGTTTGGAGCACCATTCGAATTTTGTTCCCTGGCAAAGTTTGGCTCAACGAAAGAATGGAAAGTTTACTATCTGGGAAATGGAATCGGATTTTACACTTCAGTTTGATCGCTTGGAATCTATATTGAAGAGTGGAAAAGTGAAAATGTTAGCATTCACTGCCATGAGTAACGTTTTAGGCTTGATCACTCCGGTGAAAGAAATTTCTAGCTTGGCCAAAAAATATGGAGCCATGGTTTTAGTAGATGCCGCTCAAGCAATGGGTCACTTTCCCGTGTCTTTAGCCGAGTGGAAAGATGTAGACTTTGTGGCGTTCTCTGCTCACAAGATCTATGGTCCCACAGGAATTGGAGTTCTTTGGGGAAAAAGAAAAGTCTTGGAATCGATGCCTCCTTACCAATTTGGTGGCGACATGATTCTACAAGTGGGAGATGAAAAGACTTCCTGGAATGAACTTCCATGGAAGTTCGAAGCTGGAACTCCTAATTATGGCGATAGCATCGCCTTTGGAGCCGCTCTCGATTATTTAGGCGCCCTTGGCATGGAGAAAATCCATGAATACGAAACAGAATTAGTGAAATACGCTCGGGACGCGTTGGAAGAAATTCCAGGAGTGAGAGTCTTTGCCCCTCAAGATAGAACAATCCATAGTGGTGCCGTAAGTTTTGTTTCGGGAACCGTTCATCCACATGATTTGGCCACTTTTTTGGACACAGAAGGAATCGCCATTCGAGCTGGCCACCACTGTGCTCAACCACTCATGAGAAAATTGGATGTAATTGCCACGAACCGAGCCAGCTTTGCTTTTTATAATACCAAAGAAGAGGTAGACACTTTGGTTCGATCGGTAAAAAAAGCCATGGAGTATTTCGGATGAATAAAAACACTCCCGCTCTAGATGCATTGTATAGAGAAGTGATTCTCGATCATCACAGACACCCTAGAAATTTCGGAGCGCTCGAGGGAGCCGATGCTGTGGTAGAGGGATACAACCCCCTATGCGGTGATCGAGTAGAGTTGGCCGTAAAGATTCAGAATCATCAGTTGCTAGACTGTCGTTTTAAGGGGGAAGGGTGCTCTATTTGTATGGCCTCTGCCTCAATGATGACCGAAGAGGTTTTGGGAAAACCTGTGAAAGATGTGAATGAAATCATTGAAGGGTTTCGCGCACTGTTAAAGGGTGAAGAGTGTCCGCTCGCCGTGGAAGGTGATTTAGAAAGTTTGGTGGGAGTTCGAAATTTTCCCGTGCGAATCAAATGTGCCTTGCTTCCTTGGACCACTTTGAATGATGCCGTCCAAAAAGCCACAGGAGAATCCTCTACTGGAGGCTCAGAGAAGAAAGAAGAAAAGGTTTCCGGAGGTCAATCATGAGCGATCAAGCCACCGCTCCCACTGAATTGGAATTAAAAGATTGGTTACGGCCCGTGGAAGACCCAGAAATGTTTATGAGCCTCGTAGACTTGGGCCTCATTTACAATGTGTTATTCCAAGAAGGAAAGGTCAATGTGAAGATGACTCTGACCAGCCCTGGTTGTCCATCGGCGGACTATTTGGTGCAGATGGTGAAAGATCGGCTTCTAGAGCACCCACAAGTGAAAGAGGCCGACGTGATGATTGTGTTTGAACCCAAGTGGGATCCAAGAGAAATGGCTTCTGACGAAGTAAAAGATAGAATGGGGATTTGGTAATGAGCGAAGAGCTAAAGAAGAAAATCTCGCAAGAATACAAATATGGTTTCACCACGAATATCGAAGCAGAGCAGGCTCCTCCTGGACTGAACGAAGATATTATTCGGTTTATTTCTGCTAAAAAAGAAGAGCCAAATTGGATGACCGAATGGCGCCTTGCGGCCTATCGAAAATGGCAAGATATGAAGGAACCGAAGTGGGCTTATCTGTCTTATCCACCCATCGATTACCAGAGCATTATTTATTATTCAGCCCCGAAGCGTCCAAAAGAATTGAAGTCTTTGGACGAGGTGGATCCAAAGCTTTTGGAAACCTATGAAAAATTGGGAATTCCACTTCATGAACAAAAGCGATTGGCTGGAGTGGCCGTGGACGCCGTTTTCGATTCTGTGTCCGTGGTTACCACCCACCGTGAAGAATTAAAAAAATTAGGGGTAATTTTCTGCTCTATCTCTGAAGCCCTAAAAGAGTGCCCAGACTTAGTGAAAAAATATTTGGGTTCCGTGGTTCCTGTTTCCGACAACTATTTCGGCGCCTTAAATTCCGCTGTCTTTACAGATGGGAGTTTTGTGTACATTCCTAAAGGCGTAAAATGTCCTATGGATCTTTCCACGTATTTTCGAATCAATGCTTCCGGCACCGGTCAGTTCGAACGAACCTTGATTATTGCCGATGAAGGCGCTGAAGTTTCTTATATGGAAGGTTGCACGGCGCCCATGCGAGATGAAAATCAATTGCATGCCGCCGTTGTGGAGCTTGTGGCCCTAAAAGACGCCAAAATTAAATATACCACTGTACAAAACTGGTATGCTGGCGATGAAAATGGCAAAGGCGGAATCTATAATTTCGTAACCAAGCGGGGATTGTGCAAGGGAGAAAATTCTCATATCTCTTGGACGCAAGTGGAAACGGGATCTTCCATCACTTGGAAATATCCTTCTTGTGTGCTTCAGGGAGATAACTCTGTTGGAGAGTTCTTTTCCGTGGCCATCACGAACCATAAAATGCAGGCCGACACCGGCACAAAAATGATTCATATCGGAAAGAACACTCGTTCAAGAATTCTCAGCAAAGGGATTTCCACCGGTAAGGGTGTGAATGTGTATCGAGGTTTGGTGAATATTTTGCCAGGAGCCGAAAATGCCCGAAACCATACCCAATGTGATTCGTTGCTGTTAGGTGGAGAGTGCGAGGCCAATACCTTTCCGTATATCACAGTAAAAAATCCCACAGCCGTTGTGGAACACGAAGCCACCGCTTCGAAAGTTTCTGAAGAGCAGCTATTTTATCTGCAGGCGCGGGGATTTTCTCAAGAAGATGCAGTGAAGTTGATCATCAACGGCTATTGCGATGAAGTTTTTAAACAGTTGCCCATGGAATTTGCCATTGAGGCAGGGCGACTTTTAGAATTGAAGTTAGAAGGAGCCGTTGGTTAACGGCCCATTTCTTTTCCGGATACAATTTCGATTAGGTTTCCCATGGCCTTCATTTGAGGGCCATTTTTGTTCAGATAATTTGTTCCCGTCGATCCGATCCAATCCCAGCAGGCATTGGGGTTCTCCTTCGTTTTTTCGAGTTGTGGAAAGGCGACGACCACTCCAAATGTATCCGCAGCCTCTAAATAACCAGCTTTCTCGATAAATTGGTTCTGCACATATTGCCAATTCATTTGGCAGCCATGAAAGGCTAGATGCAGCCCACACTCTTGAGTTTTGCATTTGTTTGGAACGTAAATGGCTCCCCATTCAGCTAATCCTGCGGTCTTTCGATCATCAGAAAGTAAGGATTGATCAAACTTTTTCCATAATGGATTATCTTTGTTTTCTGAGTAGATTGTTTTTTTGAAGATCTGAAGCGAACGATTGGAGCGCACCTGCTCTTTCGCGTCAAAGAAACGAAAAAAATCTTCCACAAAATTTACATCACAATCTGAGATCCAAGGAAGCCGTAACTTTCCACAGGGATTTCCATAGTTGACTGTGGGAAAGGCATGGTTTGCCTCCGGATGTAAAATGCTTTTCACTTGCGAGGGAGGGGTAAAGCTTTCAAAGAATTTCACCATAAGATCTAATTGCGGTTTCTTTACTACCGGATCTTTTTCTCCAAAAAAAAGGACGATCTTGGCCTTTTGCAAATTCAAGGTGGAATCGATCCAGCCAGAATCACTTTGTTCTTTTGTTTTTTGCAAAACGTCTGCCAGCAAAACTTCTTCTGGTTTCTGCATGCATAGATTCACTCGATCCTCTAAGCCTAAGGAACAACCATAAACTCCACCGGCCACAATGGCAGAACCCCGAATGGTCGACGAAAAAGCTATTTGCATTTGTGTTGCAAAGAAACCACCGGAAGAAATTCCAGAAACCGTAATTCGTTCTTTGTTGATAGTTAAGCTGGGTAGGGGGGGGTACAATTCTTTCTTCGAAGAATCCGCATAGCCCTGAGGTTCTAGACCGAAAAGAGCGAAAACAAGAAATAGAATCATGGGAAAAGATATGCCACAATGCCGGAAAGTCCTCAAGGAATGCCTTCATTCATGCCATATATTATTTTAATCACTTCTCTGGTTGTTTTGTCTCAAAGTGGAATTTTTATTCGCCTTGCGGCGGCCGATGCTGTGGCCATAGGATTCTGGCGCATGGTTTTGGCTCTTCCCGTGATTTTTGTCTTACTATTTTGGAAGAAACAATGGAATGCAGTTCGAGAACTTTCCAAAAGGCAATGGGCGCTTCTTTTTCTTTGTGGTTTTTTTCTGTTTTCCCATTTTTATACTTGGTTTCTTTCGGTGCAAAAAACAAGTCTTGCCCACTCTATGATTCTATTTTGTACGAATCCTTTATTTACTGCTCTTGGTGCGTGGGTATTTTTTCGGGAACGGATTCGATGGAGTCATGGGGTGGCCATGATGTTTTGTTTCTTTGGAATCTATCTTTTGCTTTCGGAAAAAGAGGGAATCCATTCGTTAGAGGGGGATATTTTAGGGGTAATTTGTTCTATTCTTTTCTCTGCCTACGTTCTCACGGGGAAAGGACTTCGTGCAAAACTATCGAATCTACCCTTTGCTTCTGTGACGTATTCGGCCTGTGCTTTGTTTTTTTGCGTATTGATGCTTTATCAGGGAGTTCCGTTTTTCGAATATTCCACTCATTCCTGGTTAGCTTTTGCGGCTTTGGCCTATGGAAGCACTATTTTAGGGCACTCCCTCTTCACGCATTGCTTACAGTATTTTCATGTGAATGTGCTTAGTATTTCTACCTTGGTAGAACCGGCATTAACAGCCCTCTCTGGATATCTTCTCTTTCAAGAACAAGTCAGCACTAGAGGAATCTGGGGATTTGTTTTTGTTGGGTTCGGAATCTCAACGCTGTATTTTCCATTTTTTTGGAAAAAGTTGTGGCGAAACTAGAGGCTTATTTTCCCAAATTTTTCATCAATTGATCAATTTCGGCTTGCGTCTGTAGATCGCCACCGGGGGCAGCTTTTTGAATTTTTTCCGAAAGCCAGTGTAAACGGCCCTGAACCACTTGGGAAAAAGATCCAGCTAAAGTTTTCGACTTTTCTTCGTCGGCCACAGCGTCGATCAACCCAGTCAATGCTTCTAGAGTGTCTGCCCAAAAGGCTGCAAAGAGCGGGATCAATTCTGGAGATTTTAGCTGTGCCGCTTTGTATCCCATGCCTTTGCAAAGTCTGGAAATGGCACCAATTCTTTTTAACCCCATATGATTGGCATCAAACTGATTTAGGGTTTCCGCTGCCCCCATAATTCGGTCAATTTTTTGGGCAAATTGTTCCAACTCTGTTGAGGGAAAGGTATCTCCTCCGTCTTCCAATGTTTCGACGATAGATTCTAATTCTTCGATTAGTCCTTTTGCCTCTGCTTGAAAATCGGTTAAAATATCCTTATCGATCATGAGTTACGTCTCCATACGAACTTCTACTATTCGCCCGAAATCAAAGCTTAGCTTTGACGTTTATGTATTTTTTAAAGACAACTATCTTAAGTATAGATCTGCCGATGACATTCTTGAAGATGACGTATTAGAAAAGTTTAAAGCCAAAAATGTTAAGAAATTGTTTATTCCCTCTGATCAAGAGCCTCTTTATTTGAAATACCTGGATTCCGCATTGGATCAATTAAAAGAAAAAGCAGCTCCTTTGGCCGCCAAGGCAGATTTCGCTCAAGATACGCTGAAACAGGAAGCCGACAATGTGCAGAAGACTTTGGAGTCTGAAGAGGCCTATCGATCGGCGGAGAATCGTATTCAGAAGGTTGTGGATTTTATGTTGGAAGAGCCCAAAGCTTTAGCTGCGATGCTTTCTAGCGCGGGGATCTCAGTGGATGATTCAGCTCATGGGTCCACCGTTTCTTCCCTGGTGTTGGCGGTTGGAACTGCTTCAAAGTGGTTCGGAAGAGAGGAGCTCACTGACCTTGCCGTGGCGGGTCTACTGCACGACGGTTCTTTAAAAGACTTAGGATTTGAAGCAAAAACGGATTTCGAGTCTCTTTCAAAAGAGGAGAAAGCAAAATACAAAAAGCATACGTTAACTTCCGTTGAAGCTGTTGCCGGGAAAAAGTTTATTACGCCTAGAGTGATGAGAATTATTTCCGATCACGAAGAATATGGAGATGGTTTAGGTTACCCGGAGAAAAAGAGATTTTCTAAATTGGGCAACGATTCTCAAGTGTTTAATGTGTGTGATGCCTTCGATCACTTTTGTCTTTTACAAGGAAAAGTAGCCAAAGAATGTTTAGATGGATTTATTGAAAAACGAGCCGAACACTTCTCTATGGATATTCTAGAAATTTTAGAAAAGCAGGTTAGGGCTTAACCAGCTTTCTTTTTCTGCTTACGAAACTCTTCAATCAAGATATCTGCGATATCGTTTAACGCAGATACCTTCTCTACTGCTCCAAGTTTAATAGCAGCTTGGGGCATTCCAAAAACTACGCAAGTTTCTTGATTTTGAGCGACGGTGAAGCAGCCTAGATCTCTTAGCTTTTTTAGTCCTTTGGCTCCGTCAGCTCCCATGCCAGTAAGAATTACTCCCACAGCACTGGAACCCGCCTCTGTGGCCACCGAATCGAAGAGCACATCTACGGATGGTTTGTGACGATTCACTGGTGCAGAATCATCTACGATTACTTTCCATTTTTGCCCAACGCGTTTTAGTCTCATTTGTTTTCCGCCAGGGGCAATGACCACTTTTCCGGGAACTACTTCTTCTCCATCTTTTCCCTCAACAACTTCAAATGGGCACATCTCATTCAGTCGATCTGCGAATGCCTTCGAGAAGACCGCTGGTATGTGCTGAACAACCACGGTGGGAGGGATCTCTTTTGGTAGACGTAAGAAAACCTCTTTCAACGCTTCGGTTCCTCCTGTGGAAGAACCAATGGCTAAAAGTCGGGTCGGATCCATTTCTGAGGTACTTGGATTAGCTAGTTTTTTTGTAATTGCGGAGAGTCCTGAAATCCTTACCGTAGCGCTGGCTGCGGCCTTCACTTTTGATAAAATCAGAGGTGAAGCGGCAGTAATTTCACCTGAGCTAGGCTTCTGAATGTAGTCAACGGCGCCTGCTTCGAGCGCATTTAACACAAGTGGACCCTCTTCCATGCTGATCGAGCTAATCATAATGGTTGGAATAGGGTATCGGCGAAGGTATTTTTTTAGAAGATCTACTCCATTCATCTCTGGAAGATGGATGTCCAGCGTAATGACATCGGGCTTTTGACTTACGATAGCCGCTTCCACTTCTGAAGGAAGGCCTACCGAAGCAACGACTTCAACTTCCGGATCCGAGGAAAAAATCTTTTCTAGAATCTTTCGTATGGTTGGAGAATCATCTACGATCAATACTTTTACTTTTTTCGAAAGAGCAGGTGTTTCTTCCTGTGAAATAAATAACTTCTTTTCTTTCGAAAAATACTTTAATTCGTAGGGACCCTCGCGATCAATAATTTTGAGGATGCTCCATTTTCTTTTTTCAGAAAATCTTTCTACAGCTAAGCGTATTTGTTTAGAGCAAACAATTTTTACCTGAAATTTCGCAGCGGAAAGCCCACTGGAGATTCGTTCAAGATCTTTTTCTAGATGTTTCTCCGAGAAGGCAGCGATGGCATAGAGGGAATTGTTTTGGAAAAATTGAATCATACCGGCATCTGGCCCATTGGCCTTCCAATCCAGGTCTAGATCAAGCAGCTTTCCAAAAGGACAAAGATTCATGCCGCTTTTTTCTCCCGCTTAGAAAAATATTGATTCGCCAAGAACGAGAAACTTGTGACAGGAAGAATATCATCTGCTTTCGAGGCATAGGGCTCTTGTGCCTTTCCAGACCCTAAATCCTCGGCAAGAACCTGCAACTGCGAGTATTGCAATAACTCTGGATAGGCTTTGGGTTGCCCGAACACCATAAGACTCAACTTTCCAGAGAACGTTTGGGTGGCTTTTTTGACCATGGCCACTTCACCCACAGAAATCGAACCTGAACTTGGGATTGACGGTGCAGCTTGTACTCGAAAGCCCTTTGCCTTTAAGGTATCAAAGGCGTCTTTGGGAGATCCTTCCACAGCAATATAGGTGGGCACCTGTAGGCCTTCGTTGAGGATCCAAATTACTTTTTCTAGTTCTGAATTTTTGCAAAGCAATATTCGACATTGATTTTCTGGAGATGCAATTTCCGTCTTTGCCGCGAAAGTGGAATCCAAAGTAAGCTCTTTTTTCTGTCCTCGAATTTTCCAGGCCGTACGAAGCTTAGAATAGAGCTCTTCAGATCGTTCTTTTAGATTATTGAGGGCCGGCTTTTCCACATAGTCACTGGCTCCCAATTTTAACGCCCGCTGCGCTAGTTCGGTGTCTTCTCGATTCACCGATGAAACCACAATCACAGGAGGGGAATCTGCTTTTTGGAATTTTTCTAAATATTCTATACCGCCACAAACTGGCATATGAAGGTCAAGCGTCACCAAATCAGGTTTTAGTTCTTTTACCTTTTCTGCGCCAATTTGCCCGTTTTCTGCGGTGCCTACAATCTCGAAGCCTTTCTCTTTCGTGAGAATTTTCTTCATAAGAGTCAAAATAGAATTGGAGTCATCGATACAAACTACTCGTAGAATGGCAGGCGCTTTTGATGATGCCAAATCTGGAGAAACTCCAATAGGAAAGCCTGGCGACCGACCAACCTGTGACGATGGAGTGGGTGAGTATGAAGGCTCCTGAACCGGCGGAGAGGTGATTCTTCCTTTTTCTGGGGTTTGGGTTTGTTTCTTCTCTTCCAATTGGTAGACAGAGGGGCCCACAGCCTTGAGGTTCGTATTCAGTCCGTGCAGACTTTCTGAAAGGCCAATAATTAGTACGCCTCCCGGATACAAATGGTTTTTTAGGGTCTCTGTGATTTGCTTGACTTGATCTAAAGTAAAGTAGATGAAAACGTTTCTGCAGAAAATAACGTCAAATTTTCTGCCCTGAAGAGAGCTTAAATCTAAAAGATTCCCTGGGGCAAAATCACAAGATTCACGGAGAGACTTTTTTACTTTTACGTAATCAGAAATATTTCCTGTGCCTCTTGCCCAATGGTTCGAAAGGTAAGCGAGGGGAACCTCTTTGATTTCTTCGTATTTATAAACGCCATTGGAGGCGATCTTTACGGAATCTTTATCCACGTCGGTTCCAAAGATTTTGAATGGAAATCCCTGAAGGTGGGCATGTAGATGCATAGCGAGGGAATAAACTTCTTGGCCTCTACTACATGCGGCTGACCATACCTCTATTTTGTCGCCTCCTCGTTTAAGAACGTTCTGTCGAATTTGAGGAAGAGCGCTTTCAAGATATTCAAAGTGCACGAATTCTCGAAAAAAGTAGGTATGATGGGTGGTCAAAAGCGAAATCAGAGCTTCTTTTTCTTTCGCCTCGTTTTCCTTCAGATAGGAAAGATAGGAACTGAAATCGAGACCGAGGTCGCTAAGGTGGCGGCGAAGGCGGCTTTCCACCATTTTCATTTGTTTGGAACCGAACTGCACCCCAGTGGCATTTTCCACTAAAGCGCAGGCAGTTTCGATTACTTTTTTTTGGTCAATTTGTTCCTGCATGGAAAGGAGCCTCAGAATAACGAAGTTAGGGGTGAGTGTACGAAACTCACCCCTGAAAAAGTTTTATACCTCTTCGAAACGTTTATCGTCTCGAGAAGGAACGGGTTCTGCACCAGCTGCTTTTTTGAGTTCTGTTACTGCTGGTTGCTTTTCTACTGCCTTTGGGAACTGCAGAACTTGAGCTTTGTTTGTTTCTTGTTGCAAGGTTGGGGTTTTTCCATCGCCGCCACCTTCAACAGTCTCAAGCAAGGCTTGAATCACTTTTCTCATTCCGTCGCTTTGACTTCGTAATAGAGCTGCTACGTTAGCTGCATCTTGCGAAGAAGCGGCGTTCGATTGAGTCACTTGATCTAGTTGGTTCATTGCCTTGTTGATTTCGCTTACCCCTTGGCTTTGTTCCTGAGAAGCCGTGGTAATTTCGCTTACCATCATGTTCACTTCAGACACGTTCTTCACGATTTCATCAAGAACTTCTCCACACTTTCTGGCGGTAACGGTGCCCGCTTCTACTTTAGCTTTAGATTCGCTCATCAGTCGTTCTACCCTTGCTTTTGAAGAGCTCACAATCTGATCAACTTTCTGTACGGAACCATCTAGCATCTGAGAGATCTCCTTAGCTGCATTTCCAGACATCTGCGCTAGGTTTCCAACTTCTTCGGCCACCACAGCAAAGCCTTTTCCATGTTCACCGGCTCTTGCGGCCTCTACGGAAGCGTTAAAAGAAAGGAGTTTCGTTTGAAATACGATATCGTTGATTACTTTCGTTTTGTTTCCAATCTCGGTAATCAATTTTACAATCTCCGTGAGTTGCTGATTCCCTTCTTCTACTTGATGCATGATATTCGTATTGGCTTTGTTGATGTCTTCGATAGAGTGAATTACTTCATCTACCGCTTCTTTTCCTTTCTGAGCAGCGTCGGAACTTAAGTTCGAACTTTCTTTCGAACGTTTTGCGTTTTCGGCATTTTTCGCAATCATCGCACTGACTTCATCGATGGAAGAAACGGTCTCTTGAAGGGCGGCCGCTTGTTCCGTGGTGCTGGAAGAAAGTTCTGCACTGGCGCTGGCCATTCTCTCGGAAAGAGAACCCACTTCTCCAGAGGATTTATCTACCTCTAAAGCAATGTTTCGTAAGGTTTTCGAAAGACCATTGGCATACCAGGTCATTACTCCAAGAGCGGCGATCACGGAGAGGATCAAAATTGCCATCGCCGTTTTCTTGAGCGCAATGACTCCCGCCATAACCTCGTCTTCTGGTCCGTATACCACTGCGGACCATCCTAAGGAATCGACGATTTTGTCTCCAGCGATAGGAGAGTATCCTGAGGCCATCAATTGGTCATACTTTTCATAATAGAACTCAAGATTCCCTCCTTCGTTTTTCGCTTTTAGAGTTGCTAGAGCTTCATTTTTTTCCTCAGATAGCACCGCTTTTCCGATCACAGATGTATCTTGGATAAAATCGTGCTTACCTTCAAAACGAAGAGGACTAATCATAGCTTGAACGGAATCACTCTTTCCCATGAGGACAACTTCATAATTCTTAAATCCATTGAGCTTCAAGGCATGAGCAGCTTCCTCTAAAGGAGCCTCCACCCAACGGGCCCCTGCACGATTGGAAATTACGCCTAGAACTTTTCCGTTTTTATCTTTCAATTGGGCGCTGAATCCACCGGCCAACATTTTGGTTCCATAGGCCTCAGAGGTCAAACTATCTTCGCGGATTTCTTCCACGAAAGTTCCTGAAAAATTGTTTTCTTTTTCATCAGTTGTTCTACCCGCTAGGGTTTCATGGAACCAAGGTTCACTTCCCACATTTTTACCTAAGATGGCTTCGGCACGGATTGGTTTTCCGGATGGGTCTTTTGTACTAGTTGCCACAATGGTGCCAGAAGTATCTGCCACTATAATGAGATCGTAAATACCATACAAAGCCACATAGCTGTTTAGTGCTTCTGCGATTTGAGTACGGTTTCCAGATTGAACGTCAGGATTCAACGCAAATGCCTGAACATCACCGTATCGTTCAAAAAACTGAGCCATAACAGCATCATTTAACGAATCTGCGGCTGTGCCTAGAGTACGCATCATCAATTGTTTTTCATCTTCTACTACCATATGAAGAATGCCATAAAAGGCGGCCCCAAGTGTGACCATGATGGCTGAAGTGAGGGCGATTAGTTTAAACTTTAATGATTTCGTTGCGAGTTTCATTGGTTTCCCTTTCTAAAATGTTTTATGCAGCCTTTTTACTGGCTTGAGTGGCAAATTTTTTGTCTTCGAAATTTAAGAGTTTTGGAATATTCAGTAGTAGCACTAGGCCACTTTCTTTTTTGTAGACTCCAGTAATGTACTCAGAAGATTTTGCAGCATTGCTGAGCTCTGGTTTGTCAGCTAAATCTTTTGGATCTGGATTTAGTACTGCGTTTATGGAATCTACCACCACGCCAACAGAAATTTCGCCAAGGTCGGTAATGATTACAGAAGTTTCGGCTCCCTTATCTGCCTTGATTCCTAACTTTAACCTTAAATCCATAATCGTAATGACCTGGCCTCTCAAGTTCATGATTCCCAGAAAATGGGAGGGAGTTTGGGGAATGGGAGTCACCTCCGGCATAGCGATCACTTCTTTTACATCGAGAAGAGGTATAGCGTATTCCTCGACCCCTAGTGAGAAACGAAGATATCGATCTATTTCTTTTGTTTTATGCGTCATGCGGCTACGGCCTCCAGTCTTTCTAATTCAATTTTGGAAATGGGTTTTGCTAAGTTTGCAATTTCGGATGGTTCAAGGATGAGTGCGGGCTTGCCGTCTCCTAAAACTGCGCTTCCAGAAAAAGCCTTTAAAGTTTGTAGTTCTGGTCCAAGTTTTTTTACGACTACCTGGTGTTGTCCAAGAATATCGTCAACTAAAATTGCAAATGGTTTTTGGGTGGTTCGGATGACAATAGCAATGCCGTTAGATGCCTTGGTATACGATTTCCGTCCGAGGGCGTGCGCTAATCGTACAAGGGGCATAGGCTCTTTGCGTAAGATAAATGTTTCGAGTTGCCCAGTATTCCACTGCAGATCCTTTGACTCTGGTTGTACACTTTCGTGCACTTGAGCCAAAGGAATTACAAATCGATCGTCTCCGCATTTTACGACCATGCCGTCGATGATTGCTAGTGTAAGTGGAAGTAGAATCTTAAAGGTAGTACCTTTTCCTAATTCCGTTTCAATATGTATCTCACCTTGAAGGGATTCAATATTTGTTTTCACCACGTCCATACCAACGCCGCGGCCAGAGACTTCAGTGACTTCTTGTTTTGTGGAGAATCCTGGATGAAAAATGAGGTTTACTGCCTCTTGATGAGAAAGGCGTTTCCCTGGTGCAATAATTTTCTTTTCCACGGCTTTTCGGGTGAGTACTTCAGTATTGATGCCACCACCGTCGTCTCTAATTTCCAAAATTAGCTTTCCAGCTTGGTGGTAGGCCTTAAGGACAAGAGTTCCTTCTTCGGATTTTCCAGACGCAAGCCGTTTTTCTGGTGACTCTATACCGTGATCCACAGCGTTTCTCACCAAATGAACCAATGGATCCCCAAGATTTTCTAATACGGTTTTGTCGAGTTCTGTTTCTTCTCCTTCTAGAACTAGGTTTACTTTCTTTTTTAGAAGGGTTGAGGTGTCTCGAACTATTCTTTGCATTTTTTGGAAGGTTTGTTTTACGGGAATCATTCTAAGACCCATGGATAGGTCTTGAATCTCTTTTGTAACTTTCCCGATTTGATGCACAGATCTTCGTAGTAGGGGAGATCCACTATGAAGGGCCTGTTCTTTTAGAACTGTTTCGAGAATGACGAGCTCTCCTACATAGTTGAGAAGTTTATCAACTCTCGCAAGACTCACGCGGATCGATTCATCCACCTGAGCGGCAGCGGGAGGCTTTTTTTCCTCGTGCTTCTGGTGATCAACTGATGGGGAGGAAGGTGTGTCTGATTTCTGGTTTAATACTAAGTTTGTTGGAGTAGGCGGAGCTGATGACTCAGATGAATTTATGTCTGTTACTATATTTTCTTTTTCCAGTTGAGCATCGGTTTCAAGAGCCAAGAGAGCGGCAACTTCTTCTTCACTAGGTTGTTCTTCTAGTGAGCGAAAACCATTCCTTGCTTCAGGTTGTGCGGTCTCGTTAGAATTTTCGGCGCCCTGTAATTGTTCCTCATCCTGAATGTCTTGAGATTCCAGAACTTTGTTCGTTGGATCAGTTCCCGTTTCTGTATTTGAATTATCAACTTCGGAAGGATTCGAAAGTTTACCCTCCATTGCGCCCTGTATTTCATCGAGAAGAGTGCCTGGGTTTAGTTTGGCCTCAACGTTGGTCTTTAGAAGATCGACGCTTTGGTGGAAAAAATCATTGCATCTGAGGAGTAAGCTAATAAGAGCGGATGTATTTTTGACCTCGCCGTTTTTTACTTTCAATAGCAAAGATTCAAACTGGTGGGCAAAGGCACCCATTTCTTCGAATCCTACGGCTTTGGCGCTTCCCTTTAAGTTGTGGGCCAGGCGGAATATTTTATCTAGCAGAGATGAGTCGTTGGGTTGGATTTCTAAACTCAAAAAGCATGACTCTACTTCGGAGAGTAGTTGTGCTGCTTCTTCGAGGAATCCCGTTTTTAGTTCGAGTTCAAATTCGTCCATACGGCCCGCAAGTTGTTTATCAGTGGCTCACCCTCTGATGAATATTCGTCATAGTTCGTTTCGGAAGAGCGTTGCCTCTGCTTTACTAGAAACCTATGAAGAAAATGCAAAGGTGCTTCCGCTGACGCGTAGTAGAGTGAACTAGTTTTGTTTTAGAAAACGATTCCGTGTGAGAAGGCCTAGGTTTTTCAAAATCTTGACCTAAAACCTTTTAGAGAAAAAGTGTAGGACTTGAGTTTTTCCTGAATTGTGAAATTTCAGTAAAGGCTCTCGATATCTCTTCAAATTTGCCGCATTATTAAGAAAAAGAGATATTTTGCCATGACTTTTGAAGACATTGAAAAAGAAGATCGCGAATTCCTTCATAGCCTCGCAACTCCGATCACAGTGGCGAAAACTATGATCAAGAACGTTCATTCTAAATTGGTTACTAGAAGTGACGATCCAGATATAAATGAACAATTAAAACGAATGGAAAAGGCCTTATCCGCTTTGGAGAAGATTGAAGATTTGCATGCGGACCAAAAAGCGCGGATTCACGCAAGAAAGTTGTAATTCCTCGCGTATAACCTTAGCGTAAAAGAATGCGCGTTGTTTCGTTTGTTCCGTCATGGACTGAAACTCTTCTTCATTGCGGAATCAACGTAGTGGGAAGAACGCGTTTTTGTCACTATCCAGAGACAAAAATTTCTCAGATCCCGATAATTGGTGGAACCAAAGATCTAGATTTTGATCTACTGCAAAACCTTAAACCCGATTTAGTTCTTTTTGATCGAGAAGAGAATACCTATGAGATGGCGTTGCGAGGACAGTCAGAGGGGAAATGGAAATTTTATTCTTCTCACATTCAGTCGGTGGAGGATATGGCCCCCGAACTCTTACGGCTGGCTTCTATATTGGACAACCAGCGACTCAAAGAGTTGAGTGAGGAATGGGAAACTGTCTGCGCCACCCCATGGTATCCCAATCGTTCACTTTTGGAAATTCCAGGAATTGAACATTGGATTCAAAAACCCAGTCAAGAACCAGAACATTTCTTGTATCTTATTTGGCGAAGTCCGTGGATGAGCGTATCTAGAGACACCTTTGTGGGCTCCATGTTTCAACATTTAGGATTCGGAAATCGAATGCCTCAGTTCGAGGAAAAGTATCCTCGTCTCGATCTTGGAAATTATGATCCAGAAAAGACACTCCTTTTATTTTCTAGCGAACCATTTCCCTTCCGTACAAAGGCCCACGAATTGAGAGCCTTGGGCTTTCCGTCGGCAATCATATGTGGGGAATCGTATTCTTGGTTTGGGCTTAGAAGCCTGCAGTTTTTGCAAAGCCTTCAAAGCGTATCCAACGCTTAAAAAGGCTTTTTCCACAAACACCGAAGACGACTTCTGTCCATTTACGATTTCGATTCTGCTGTTTCAGATTTTTCTGTTTTTTGTTTCTCTTGAAATTCGAAATGGGGTTTTTCGTCTTTCATCGATACAGATACGTGACCGCCTTTTTCCAATTTTCCAAATAGCACTTCATCCACCAACGGTTTTTTGATGTGTTCTTGAATGAAACGTTGGATGGGGCGAGCGCCGTACTTTGGATCATACCCTTTGGAGGCAATCCATGCGCGAACCTCTTCTCCGTACGAGATAGACACATTTTTTTCCTGCAGCGTTTTTTCCAGCTCAAATAGAAATTTATTCACCACAGAAAGAATGATGGGTCTATCGAGTCCCTTGAAGTACACTACTGCATCTAAGCGGTTGAGAAACTCCGGAGCAAAGGTTTTTTGAATGGCCTTCTTATTCGGCCCATCGGCCTTGGCTTGTGTTCCGAATCCCACCGGAGCCTGAAGCATACCCTCGTGAGCACCGGCATTGGTGGTCATGATGATAATCGTATTGCGGAAATCAGATTTTCGTCCGTTATTGTCCGTCAAGAATCCATAATCCAAAACCTGCAGCAAAATATTGGTCATGTCGGGGTGGGCCTTTTCGATTTCGTCGAACAGAATCACTGAGTAGGGGTGCTTGTTCACGTCTTCTGTTAACTGACCGCCTTGGTCGAACCCCACGTATCCGGGAGGTGCGCCAATCAATCGAGACACCGCATGTTTTTCCATGTATTCGCTCATGTCGTAGCGAAGGAATTTAATGCCCATGGCTTGAGCCAGTTGTTTGGCCAATTCCGTTTTTCCCACACCGGTGGGGCCGGCAAACAAGAAGGAGCCAATGGGTTTTTCTCCAGCGCTAAGGCCCGATTGGTTCAACTTAATGGCCGCAGAAACTTGCTCAATGGCCTCATCTTGGCCGTAGATCAGCATTTTTAGATCGCGGTTTAAATTTTTCAGGCGAGACCGATCGTTCACGCTGACGTTCTTCGTTGGAATCTGCATTTGCTTGGCGATCAAGTTTTCAATGTCTCTTTCGGTGATGGAAGCCTTTTGTTTGCTCTTTGGAACCAAGCGATTGGCCGCCCCAGCTTCATCGAGTAGATCGATGGCCTTATCGGGCAAAAAGCGTTCGTGCATATACTTTTTCGAAAGTTCTGCCGCTGCCACGATGGCGCCTTGGTGATACTTCACACCATGATGTTCTTCTAAATATTCTTTTAGGCCCTGAAGAATTTTTATGGTGTCTTTTACGGAAGGTTCGTTTACGTCGATTTTTTGAAATCTTCGGGCAAGAGCACGATTCTTTTCAAACACCTGACGATATTCTTGATAGGTGGTGGCTCCGATGCAGCGAAGTTCTCCGGAAGAGAGCATGGGCTTTAGCATATTCGAAGCATCCATGGCTCCCTCGGTGGCTCCCGCGCCGATAATGGTGTGAATTTCATCGATAAAGAGGATGGCGTGGGGAATGGATTTTAGTTCTTTCAGCACCGCCTTCATTCTTTGTTCAAAATCTCCACGATATTTCGTGCCAGCGAGTAAGGCTGTTAAGTCTAGCGAATACACCACAGCGTTTTTCAAGGGCTCCGGAACTTCACCCTTGGAAATTTTGAGGGCCAAGCCTTCGGCGATGGCGGTTTTTCCCACACCCGCTTCGCCCACATAAATGGGATTGTTCTTTTTTCTACGGCAAAGAACCTGCATGGTTCGTTCAAGCTCTAAATCGCGTCCAATCAAAGGATCGATTTTTCCTTTTTGCGCTCTTTCCACGAGGTTTACAGCAAAAGAATCTAAGGCCCCTTTTCTTTTTACGGGGTTCGGAGCCTCGGGGCCACTTTCTTCTTCGTCTTCCATGGAAATGGAATCTTCTTTTTCAATTCCGTGGGATACGTAATTTAGAAGATCTATTTTTTCGATGCCGTTTTTTTCCATCAGATAAACGGCCTGAGAGTCTGGTTCCGAGTACATATGGATCAAAATATCGCAGCCATTCACCTGAGAGCGGGAAGATCCTTGGGCGTGCAAGATGGATCTTTGCAAGGTGCGGTTGAACGCCAAAGTGGGTTCCGGTCTTCCGGCTTCTTTAAGTTTTGGCAAAGATTCAAAAAGTTGTTCGATCTGCGTTTGCAAATCTTTCGTATCTACGTTGCAAGCCTTGATGGCATTAAGTGCATCGGGGTCAGAAAGCAAAGCGAACAGCAAATGTTCTAGCGTCACAAATTCGTGTTTGTGTTTTTGGGCCAACTGAAAGGCCTGATTCAAACTGGCTTCAAGCGATGGAGTAATCATGCCGGTTCTATCCTTGTCTGGAGCGGATGTTGGTGCTCCTGTGCATATTGTACCACGCGGGCTGCCTTTGTTTCGGCAACTTCCCGAGTATAAATGCCGCAAAGTCCTTTTCCTTTTTCATGAACCTGCAGCATGATTTGCGTGGCCTCTTCTTCCGTTTTCTGAAAAAACTTTTGAAGGACTTCCACCACAAATTCCATTGGGGTGTAGTCATCGTTCACCAGCAAGACAGCGTAAAGAGGGGGTTTTTTTAGTTTCGCCTTCTCTGCGATGGGTCCTGAGGGGTTCGATCGTTCTGTTTTATCGCTCATAATCTCATTCTATCTTGATCAAAAGATAGGTACGAGAGGGAAAATGTCTAGTCACCAAGGTACAAAGTATTTTGTTCGGCCCTTTAAGGGTTCTAGTCGACAGAAATAAGTATTCCCGCGTAGGGAAAGTTTATTACCGTATTCAAAAAGTCAATTGCTGAGATGCGTCTTTTAACGTCCTTGAGAATAGCGGCAGTTTGACCGGTGGATGCCCGAGGGGAAAAACAAGTTGAGCGTGTAAGTTTATGAAAAAATCGCAAAACGAAAAACGCCAGCAGATTACTCTGCCGGCGTTTAAAATTTTTCAGCGGTTGGAACAGTTGCAGCGATACGCTGTAAAATTATTTATTGGCGCTTCAAAAACTCTTTCGAAAATTTAGTCGTTAGAGCTTTTTAATTTATTCAAGCAGCGCTTTCTAAGTTTCGAGTCTTTGATGGTTGAGCAAGAGTTCGTTGGGGGAGCTGGAGGAGGGGTTACCACAACCGGAGCAGCTTGAACAGTGCAGCTGGCATAGGTATAAGTTCCACTCAACACCCCGTTATCGCAAACTCGGCTTTCCGATTTACAGGAGGATCCGTAGGCCACGCTAGTCGACAGATAGGCCAATACAGATGCGCCATGGAGAACCGTTTTCCCCAAAAAGGTGCAGTTTTTTGGAGGCAAATTTCTTCCTGGTCTTAAGAAAAGGAAGGCAGAGGCTCGAAGCATTCCAGCATTTGTGGCGCTCATGGGGCCCACTCCTAAGGAACCACTTACCGACACCATATTATGGCCATAGCTACTGAATCCGTAGATGTCTTGTCCGCCAGCATCTTTGCTCGAAGTTCTTCCCACGGAACCTTCGCTCATGGAATAGGTCGTGTTGAACATATAAGTAATTCCAAGGGCAGCTGAAAAATTCGAGGCTGCAAAAAATTGATCTTGTCCTCCGGCTGGAAGGTTTGGATCAAACTCTCTCATCAATTCTAAGACTTCGTTGGAACTAGCCCAGGTGAGCCCTGCAAGAGGGCCCGTGCAGGGATCTTGTTGGCAATGGGTTGCCACAGACGATAGATTTGCTTTCACGATCGGATCATCCAATCGTAACCAATCATTTCCCTGGCGGTCACGATAATTGGCCGCGCTGGCCATGGTGGAAATAGTAAAAAGGGCAGTACCAAGTACAAGGGCTAACTTTCGCATTCAGTCTCTCTCCGGTTGATGGAATGAGGGTGAGGTTTTAGCGAATTTCGTATTCGTTTTCCCCATCCCTCGGTTTTGTGGAAGAAGTGCGCGTTTCATGCCAGGAGATGTATCCTTGTAAGCCATTGAAATTATAGGGTATTTCTATTATTCTTTCGACGCTCACTGTAGAAGAGAAATTCAATGTATAAAAGATGAACAGCTTGCAATATCGACGAAAAATTGGCGGCCAAGGGTCGCTAGAAGAAGAAACAGTTTTTTCGATCCAATTTGAAGGAGAATGCATCATGAGCGGAAATGTTCGTTTAGAGAAAGATACTTTTGGACCCATTGAAGTGCCAGCCGATCGACTCTGGGGTGCTCAGACGGCTCGATCCTTAAAATTTTTCGCCATTTCCACAGAAAAAGTTCCCATGGATGTGATTCACGCCGTGGTGATTGTAAAAAAAGCCGCCGCCATAGTGAATGTAAATAACGGTAGTTTAAAAAAAGAAAAGGGCGATGCTATTCAAAAGGCCGCCGATGAGGTTTTACAGGGAAAACATGATTTAGAGTTTCCCTTATCCGTTTGGCAGACGGGGTCCGGAACTCAGAGCAATATGAACTGCAACGAGGTTTTAGCCAACCGAGCATCGGAAATCCTTGGTGGAGAAAGAGGAGAAAAACGCCTTGTTCATCCCAATGATGATGTGAACAAATCGCAAAGTTCTAATGACGTTTTCCCCACCGCCATGAGCATTGCAGCAGCGAAAGCCATGGTGGAAAAAGTTTTACCTGCAGTAAAAAAACTCAGAGATTCCTTCGATTCCAAAAGCAAAAAATTCTCTGGCATCGTGAAGATCGGTAGAACTCACTTGCAAGATGCAACTCCCATGACATTGGGGCAGGAATTCTCAGGGTACGTGGCTCAGCTTGATCACGGAATCAAACATTTAGAGAGAACTCTTCCTCATTTGTATGAGCTTGCATTAGGTGGCACGGCAGTGGGCACGGGATTAAATGCACCAAAGGGGTATGCAGAAGCCACGGCCAAAGAAATTGCCGGTTTGACGAAGCTTCCTTTTGTGACGGCTCCCAATAAGTTTGAAGCTCTGGCGGCCAACGATGCCATTGTTCAAGCCCATGGCGCCTTAAAAGGCATTGCGGCTTGCCTGTTTAAGATCGCCAACGACATTCGCTGGCTTTCCTCTGGTCCAAGAGCTGGACTTTCAGAAATTACCATTCCAGAAAACGAACCAGGATCTTCCATTATGCCTGGGAAAGTGAACCCCACCCAGTGCGAAGCTATTACCATGTTGGCCGCGCAGATCATGGGGAACGATATGGCTATTTCTGTGGGCGGCGCCTCTGGAAATTTTGAGCTAAACGTTTATAAGCCGCTGCTCATTCATAATTTCTTACAAACCTGTCGATTGATTTCCGATGGATGTGATTCTTTCCGTCAACACTGCGTGGATGGAATCGAACCCAATGCTGCTCGTATCAAAGAAAATTTGGAAAAGAGTTTGATGTTGGTGACGGCTTTGAATCCGCATATTGGTTACGATAAGGCCGCACAAATTGCGAAAAAGGCGCATAAAGAGGGAACTACTTTAAAAGAAGCCGCATTGGCTCTTGGGCATTTGACGGCAGAGCAATTTGAACAGTGGGTAAAGCCAGAGCAAATGATTGGCAACTGACAAACAATCGAAAAAGCCTAGACCCGGGGGTCTAGGCTCTTTGGAGTTTCCAGATTTCTAAGGCCCGACTTTTTCGAGAGAAAGAGTCGGGCTAGTTTTTTCAATGATTACTGAGCGGAGTGTCCTAGGGCGTTTTCCACACTTAACTCAAGCGTACGCAGGGAAGAGCTGCTTGCTTTCATCGTTGCGCTGCCGTTGAAAATGGCCGGGTTCTGGTCTAATGCGCCATAGTTTTCGTAGCGACAATAGTTTTTGTCTTCCACTTTTCTGATTTGGTATCCATCTGGTGTTTGTTCGATACAGTTTCCAAAGTAGTCGAACTCGTATTTACTTCCGACGGTTAGTCTGCAGGCATTTCGATCCGCTTCACCAATGCTGTATCCATCTGGAGTCTTTTCTTCACACTTGCCAAAAATACTCCACTGAAAATATCTTCCAATATAAGCTCGGCAGTAATCGCGGTGAAGTTCTTGAATTCGAACGCCATTTGGAGTTTCTTCATGACATTTTCCAAAAATATCCCACTTCAGCGTGGAACCAACCTCTTCTCGGCATAGATTCTTTTCAACGCGGCCTATGTTGTATCCTTGCTTCGATTTTTCGATGCAATTTCCAAAATAGTCCCATTCAAACGTAGTGGTTCGCACTCGCGTTCTTGGAATATAGATCACAATACTTCCCTGTGATCCGCGTATAATCGGAAAATCTTCGTATCTTTCGGAATCTTTATGTCTTGGAATTCTTACTCGTCTTGGATCTTCTTCTCTCAAGATTTTATCAATGGCGTGATCGGTATTGTCGCTCAGACCATTATTGTTATCGTCTCGGTCTCTATAATTTGGAAGACCATCGCCATCGTTATCTCGTTCCCGAGCGGGTTGACCCTTATAATCAGGAGATCCGTAATTGTTGTTTTTGTCTCCATCGGGGCAGGTTCGATAGTGGCCCTTAACATAGGTTCCATTTTTTCGATAATAACCATCTACCCAGATTCGGCATTCGGCCATAACCGCTTCGCTAAAAAAAGAGCCAATAAACAAAAACACTAGGAATGGGAAAAACTTCTTCAAGGGAACCTCCAAAGATTAGACAGATCAGCATTTAGAAATCACACAAAACAAAGCACCCCTTGTGCCAGCTGTAAGTCATTGGAACCTTAGGAGAAAAAATGATACAGGCGAACAATCACTAGGGGAAAGCTAAGCAGCTGTCTAAAAATTAGGCAGTATTTAGAGGCCGAAACATCGATTCATTGTGACCTATGAAAAGAAAAAAGGAAGCTTCTCATTTAAGAGAAACTTCCTTCTTTATGAAAAGAAAAACACAATTTATTTACTCTTTTTTAGATCCTTGCTGGTGAGATCCGTTACAGAGCCGTAATCACGGAAGCCTAAGAACCAGGAGTCTAGACCATTCATAAATTTTTCGTTTCCATCAGCGTCCACGGTGTAAAGGTCCTCAAAAAGCACGTAGGCTTTTTTGCCGGAACAATTAATTTCCAGCCATTGGTCGAACAAAAAGGCACTTTGGTCGACGGCTTCTACTTGTTCAAAAAGCGCTTGGTCGGCTTCATAGGTTTCACCGTTGATTCGAACCGTAAACCAGCCCTCAGAACCATAAACGAGATATTCAATCACATCGCCTTTTTTCATTGGGATTTTCACCTCAGAGTCCACGCCGTAAACAAGAATTTCAGCATCTGCCTTTACAGTGAGGGGAACAATTTTCGAAAAAGTGATGTATTGGGCCCGCTGATTTTGATTCCAAACATGGTAGACGCCTTTATATTCTACTGGACAAGAAAGAGTGGGGCTAAGATCTCTATCCATTTGGGTACGAGCAGGAATGCTGATCCCTTTTTTTACTACGGAAAATCCCGCGGGATATTCACCCGACCAATAGTCCGTTTGATACCAAGTATTGTCGTAGGCCGAAAAGGCATTGAGGGAAAGTAAGAGACTGAAAATGAAAAATAGGGATTTCATAGGTGTCCTCTGATTGGGTTGATGTGGTTGCGATGGCGTTCGGGGGTATAACGCAGTTAGTCTAATAATGCAACGGCATAGGGTAAGGGTAGGAAAAAAGGGCTATCTTTTTAGGGGAGAGTCATCTTAGCTCATATCTGAGGCCACATTTTGGACGTAAATGGGTAGGGGGGATTTTGTAAAATGAATAGATTTTCATGGGTGTATATCGTTCTTTTGGGATGGATTGGTCTAAGTTCATGCACAAAAGATGAAGGTACTTTTGTTTTAATGAATAGGTCCTCCGAAACTATCTCGAATCTTTCTCTTTCGATAAGCGGAAAGACTTTCGCGTTCAAGAATGTTCGCCCAGGAGACAGCGTGTCTGGTGAGTATTTGATAAAAAGCGATGATCATTATGTTATCGCGATCGAATTTGCATCGGGAAAAAAAATGAAGAAGGAGGACGGGTACGTCACGCACGGGATGGACTTTCAGCACGAAATTACGGTGACGGAATCAGATGTTATTATAAAAATGAATTAATTCATTTTTCCTTCGAACTTCATCAACTGAATTTTAATGGTTTAAAATAGTTTCACCGACCAGCGGTCGCGTAGAGTGGGGAGCTGATCGCCGAGCCAAGAAAATTTTTTCATGAGTTTTGGATTTAGTTCGTCTTCCTTTCGAAAAAAGCGAACAATGGTTTTCACTTCGCTTAACGAAAATTGGGCATAAGCTTCCACAGCGGAATTGGGAACCATATTCAAAAATCTACTGGTTTCTTGAAAGTAGATTTCTTCATAAGCTTTGGTTTTCTTTTTGTATTCTCGATCGGTAAGTTTTAGCACTTTGTCGGCTCTGCAATTCCAGGCTGGAGAAAAGATTTTGGTCTTTGGAAAGGCCAGATGAGTGGCTAAGCAGACGTCTTGGTGGTGGGGATGGCCGTATTCTCCAAAGGGTCCGTGAGTATAGACTTCTCTAGGACTAGGTAGGGCCTTGAGTCGTTTGGAAATTTCCTCCACGGGAAGTCTATCAGGAAATCGATCAGGATATTCCCAATGCTCAGTAGATCGAACGCCTAAAAGTTTCGTGGCCGCCAGAAATTCTTTTTTTCGATCTTCTCCTCGATTTTCAAAATTTCCATCGGTCACACAAATGACTTTCCAGGGCAATTTACGTTCTCTTTGCAGAAGGCCACCAAAAAAAATCGTTTCATCATCGGGGTGGGCCACTACCAAAAGTCTGTACGAAGAATTCTTCATAGCTATCAGTATAGAAGAAAATCTCGCCCGGACTAGGGGAAGTTGAGGTCAGTATGCCCGTGGACGACCACAATAAGACCTCAGCTATTTCAGAGACTTAGCCAAGGCTGATTCCTTCATTGTGATTGCTAATGCGCCATGTTAAAACACGGCACTATGTATCTTTCTTTTCTATTCTCTTTGTCAGCCGTGGCGGCTATTTTCGGCCCAGATTCTCGCCTGTTAGTGACACCCAATTCTCCGGTGAGCGCTTGGAGCCAATCCGCAGCGGTGGCGGTGCTTTCAGGAAATATTGTGGAAAGAGGAGATGGAAAATTTGATCTTGATGTTCCAAGGCTAGAAGACAGCTTTTGCAAAGATCAAAAGTTCGTAAAGAATCCTTCCATGAGTTATGCCTGCTCCGGCTTTTTAGTGGGCCCCGATCTTTTGGTTACTGCAGGTCACTGCGTGGTGAATACCGGCGAAGTTCGCAATGAAAAAGAAATGTACTGCGATGTTTATTCTTGGATGTTCGATTACCGAGCCAACAATCTAGGTCAAACCAAAATCAAAGGCCTAGACAAAAGCCAACTCTACGGATGCAAAGAAATTATCTACGCCGTAAAAGATGAAAAGGCTCCTTTTCGAGATTTCGCCCTCATTCGGTTAGACCGTCCCGTGGAAGGACGTAAGCCCTATCCAATGCAAACGAAGATCCAAGAAAAAGATCGAGTGAGCATGTTTGGGCATCCTTTGGGCCTTCCATTGATCTATTCCTTTGATGCAAACGTTTTAGAAAATGATCTCTCCTATCAAACCTTCATTACCAATCTAGATGCCTTTGAAGGAAATTCTGGCAGTGTGGTGTTAAATTCCAAGCTCGAGGCTGTGGGAATTTTGGTGGGTGGAACTCCCGCTGTTTCTTACTATACTGATAAGGGTAATTGTTACCGATACAACCAATGCGATAAAAATGGAAAAAACTGTAGCGCCAACGATAAAGATCCAGAAAGTTTACCGGGCTTTCGGCGCATCGGAACAGAAGTGCAACGCATTCAGCCCATTGTGGATCTGATTCAGTCTTTAGACTGAAATTCCATGCTTAGAATGAAATGCCTAGGCGTTCCAGGCGAGTTTCGCTTTTTTTCGCTGCAATATTTTTAGAACAGCCGAGGGGCTTTTGCTAATTTCTTCCGTGGACACCACCTCAAAGGAAGATTCGTCAAAATCGGGGAGGTAGGTATCTCCATCGAAAGGCCACTTCACCACCGTTAAATAAATTCGATCGGCCTTTTCTAAACACAGGCGAAAAATTTCGGCTCCACCAATCACAAAAACTTCTTCGCTTCCTGGAGCTTTTTCCGCCCAAGAAAGAGCTTCTTCTAAAGTGGTAAACGTGGCTGTGCCCTCGGCTCGGAATTCTTTGTTTCGTGAGATGACTAAGTTTGTGCGACCGGGCAAAGGCTTCCCAATAGATTCGAAGGTCTTTCTCCCCATCACAATGGGATGACCCATGGTGATTTTTTTAAAGCGCTTCAAATCTTCCGGAATATGCCAAGGAAGACGGTTCTCCACCCCAATGACCCGATTTTCTCCCATGGCAACGATCAGTGAAAGCATTTCTAATTTCCTAAACTGCGATGGGCGCTTTAATGGCCGGATGTGGATCGTAGTCTTCCAAAGTGAAGTCGGAATACTGGAATGCGAACAGGTCCTTCACGTCCGGGTTAATTTTCATTTTGGGTAGCTTCCTGGGCTCACGGCTTAGTTGAAGCTTGGCTTGCTCTAAATGGTTTTTGTATAGGTGAGCATCTCCCAAAGTGTGAATAAATTCTCCCACTTTCAATTTTGTTACTTGAGCCACCATCATGAGGAGTAGCGAATAAGAAACAATATTAAAAGGAACACCAAGAAAAACGTCTGCAGATCTCTGGTACAGCTGACAGGAGAGTTTTCCGTCGGCCACATAAAATTGAAAAAAAGCATGGCAGGGGGGAAGGGCCATTTGGTCTACCTCACCGGGATTCCAAGCCGTCACGATATGTCTTCTGGAATCTGGATTCTTTTGAATGCCCTCAATCAACTTTTTGATCTGATCGATTTCTCGACCATCCACCGTTTTCCAACGTCGCCACTGAGATCCGTAGACCGGGCCTAGATTGCCATCTTTGTCGGCCCATTCGTCCCAAATGGTGACCCCATTTTCTTGTAAATATTTAATATTTGTATCGCCCTTCAGGAACCAGAGGAGTTCGTGAATAATGGAACGTAGGTGTAATTTTTTTGTGGTCACTGCCGGAAAGCCGTCATTCAGATCGAAGCGCATTTGGTGACCAAAAATACTAATGGTTCCTGTGCCCGTGCGATCGGTTTTTTCAGTGCCTTTGTCTAAAATGAGTCGGAGTAGATCGTGATATTGTTGCATATTCGTATCTCACTCCTGATGGCGGAGCGTTGTCAAAGGGAAAGGAATTCTTTCCTGGGCTTTCAAGGAGCATAATTCGTACGCGGCCTAAGCTGAAGCGAGTCACCCAAAAGTTCCGATTTGCTGCATCATGGCGAATCATTGTCGGTGATAGGATCTAAGAAGGTCTCAACTGAATTTAGGAGCAAAATACATGGTTATCCAACCTCCGGTGGCGAAAGAAATTCCCCATTCTTTAGAAAAACACGGGGATGTTCGACAGGACCCGTATTTTTGGATGCGAGACCGGGAGAACCCGGAAGTGGTTCAATACCTACAAGAGGAAAACGCCTACGTAAAAAGAGTATTGGAACCTGTGGGTGAACTAGAAAAAAAATTGTTCGAAGAAATGCGAGGCCGAGTAAAGGAAGATGAATCTTCTCTTCCGTTCCCCAAGGGAGAATACGAATACTATTCTCGTTACGAACTGGGAAAAGAATATCCCATCTATGCCCGTCGCAAAAAGAATGGATCAGAAGAAATACTTCTCGATGTAAACGAAATGGCAAAGGGCCATTCGTATTTTTCCGTACCCTTTCCGGATATTAGCTCTGATCACAAAAAAATGATTTGTGCCGTGGACACTCAAGGTAGGCGTTTCTACACCTTGAAGATCTATGAGATCGAATCCAAAAAACTTTTAGGCACCATTCCCGACACCACGGGAAATGCAGCTTGGGCCAATGATCACAAAACTATTTTTTATTCCAAGCAGCATCCGGAAACGCTTCGCTCTCAGTGGATCTATCGACACCGCCTAGGCAACTCAACAGATGAACTAATTTTTGAAGAGAAAGAGGAAAGCTTTTTTGTTCGTGTTTCGAAATCGAGAACGGAACAGTTTCTTTTTCTTTCTAGCACGTCTACCACTTCCGATGAATACCGTTTTTTAGACGCGAATCAACCAGAAGGAAAGTTTGAAGTTGTTACACCAAGAGAGAAAAATCATGAACATTCTATTATGGACGGGGGTGATGGCTTTTATATTATCTCTAACTGGAAGGCCAAGAACTTTCGCCTCATGAAGGGGCCTAGGGGCGCATCGAAAAAAGAAGATTGGCAAGAAATTATCCCACACGATGAAGCCGTTCTTTTAGAAAGCGCTCACTTTTTCTCCTCACATTTTGTGGTGGAAGATCGCGTGAATGGATTGTCCAGGTTGCGGGTGTTTGATCGTAAAAGCGGAAAGCCAGAGATTATTCAGTTTCCCGATCCAGTTTATGTTGTTGGAAGTTCCACAAACGCTGAGTTTCAAACCCATAAGTTTCGTTATTCCTACCAAAGCTTAAATCGTCCTCAAACGATTTTTGAGTATGACTTTTCTTCCAAAGTATCCGAGCAAAAAAAGCAAAAAGAAGTTCCAAATTTTGATGCTAATCTTTACATATCTGAACGACACTGGGCCACGGCTAGAGATGGCACCAAGATTCCCATTTCTCTTTTGAGAAAAAAGTCTACGGAAAAAAATGGCAAAGCGCCACTCTATCAATACGCCTACGGATCCTATGGCTACAGCATGGAGCCAGGATTTTCCGCCCCGGTTTTCAGTTTAGTGGATCGAGGTTTTGTCTACGCCATTGCCCATAATCGAGGTGGCTCTGAGATGGGGCGCCATTGGTATGAAGAAGGAAAGCTACTTAAGAAAATGAATACGTTCACGGACTTTATCGACGTGACGGAATATTTGATTCAAGAAAAAATTATCGATCCCAAGCGGGTATACGCCGAGGGAGGAAGTGCCGGTGGACTATTAATGGGTGCCGTAGCCAATCTTCGGCCGGATTTATACCGAGGAATTCATGCCGCCGTTCCCTTTGTGGATGTGGTGACCACCATGTTAGACGACTCCATTCCACTCACGACCTTCGAATATGAAGAGTGGGGGAATCCCAATGATAAAACCTATTACGAGTATATGAAATCGTATTCGCCCTACGACAACGTTGGCAAAAAAGCCTATCCTCACATTCTGATCACTTCAGGCTTTCACGATTCCCAAGTGCAGTACTGGGAGCCCACAAAATGGGCAGCAAGATTAAGAAAACTCAAAACCAATGATGCCCTTATTTTATTATTAACCGAAATGGAAGCGGGTCACGGAGGAAAATCGGGACGATTTCAAAAGTTGGTGGAACGGGCGAAAGAGTTCGCCTTCTTTCTATTTCTCGAGGAAAAAGCATGAGCTTCAAAGACTATTTTTCCCAGCAAGCCAAAGACTACGCCAAGTTTCGCCCTCTGTATCCGAAAGAGTTGTTTTCTTATTTAAGTTCTCTCACCCCTGACCACGAGATGGTGTGGGATGTGGGGACGGGTAACGGACAAGCGGCGCTGGCCTTGGCGGAATACTTTTCTCATATCGTGGCCACGGATCCTTCTCAGTTGCAGTTACAGCAGGCACTGAAGAGTCCAAAGGTGGAATACCGAATTTGTTCAGCAGAAACTACGGATTTGGTGGATCATTCCATTTCTTTAGTGACTGCTGCTCAAGCCTTTCATTGGTTTCGTGCCGAGGATTTTTTCGAGGAAGTGAAACGAGTGGCCAAACCCGGCGCCATCTTGGCCATTTGGTGCTATGAGCTGACTCAGGTGGATCCGAAAGTAGATGCCGTGGTGGATCGATTGTACCGCGGAATTTTAGAACCCTATTGGGATAGCGCTCGGAAAAAAGTGGAAGAGGGGTATCGCAATGAAAAAATTCCTTTTCAAGAATTACCCGCTCCTTCGTTTCAATTAAAAGCAGATTGGTCGGCGGAAGATTTTCTTGGCTATCTTTCCACCTGGAGTGCATTACAAAAATACAAAAATCAGCACGGGAAAAATCCCTTGGAAGATATCGCGGAAGAGTTTGCTGCAGCCTATGGAACTGGCGTTCGAGAAGTGGTGTGGCCACTATCGCTACGGGTATTTAAAATTGCTTAAGATCTCATGAGATTTCTTGAGGTCTCCTGAGGTTTCGATCTCGAGATACGATCCTTGAGGAAAAACTAAAATCGCCAAAAAAGATCGGCGGAAAACACTTGTTTGTATTCTCGTAGGTTTAATTTCGCTAGTGAATTCACCTGCAGGTTTACGCTCCAGTGAAAGTGTTTGTACAAAAAGAGAGCGGTGAATAAAAAACCCACATCTTTTTCTTCACCGGCCGTGAATTTTGGCCCTAAAAGAATTCTGTGCCAAGAAGGTAGAATCCATTCATAGACGCTGGAAATTTCGGCTGTACCTTTTCGTTCTTTGTCTTGGTCTTGAAGAAATAAGGAATCTGGAAGTTTGGAGGAATATCTTAGACGGGTGTGAGTCATGGACTTGCTATTGGAAAAACTGTCATACATCAGTTCCATCGCCCATGCACCCTTTCCAATGGTGAAAAAACGAGTGCCTTCAGCTCTTAAAGAGAAGCGCGCATCTTCCAATCGAAGAAATTGAGCTTTGATTCCCGCTGTGCCTACGGAAGTGGTGAGAAGCAGCGGTGCCGCGTCTACTTGAATGCGATCAGAGATTCCATACATTGCAGTGGTAATTCCCAAGAGAAATTCTTTTGGGTCTAAAACGGCAGCGGTCTGTCCATACAAATAGCCAGCATACACTAAAGGCTTGTAGCGGACGGCCACCTCTTTTTTTCCCTCTCGTAAAAGATCGTACCTCCCAGGGAGATTTCGATTTCTTTCTTTTAAGTCAATTAAGATGGCGCGATCGCCCACTCGAATGAGAGCAGATTGTGAATGGGTTTTTACGGTGGCAAGACATGCGTCGTTTTGTTCTCTTAATACTTCCGCAAATCCAAGAGCGTCGTTTTCCCCATCTTGAGAAAAAATCGCCATCACTTGCCCTGGTTCGCAAGTTTCCGTTTGTGGGGTCAAAAGAATTTCTCTGGAATTCACAATCTCCAACACATTGGCAAATGCAGGAGAAGAAAAATCAAAACAGAGAAGGAAAAGGCACCAGAACAGAAGGCCCTTTCGTTTCCTTCTCTTTAGCGAGTTCGCGAAAAACCTTTGGCTCACACCACGTCCAGTTGAAAGGCAATCCATCCACCTTCAAACTCTTCTTTTGCTGCCGGAGCTTCGGTCACTTGTTTCCAAGATACAGTAAGCGTTTCTTTGCTGAGGAAGGTTGGATGTTGGGCCTCTTCTTTGACGATGGTTTCAAAAATACCTCCGGCTAGGAATCGCACAGAGATGCGATCACTTAGCTGGAATTTATTTTCTTTTCGTCTTTGCTGAATGCGGTTCACGAGCTCTCTCATGAGTCCTTCTTTTTTCAACTCAGGTGTCATGGTGGTATTCAGTTCTGCCACCATTCCTTCCAAGGCACCGGCAACTTTACCTTCTTGAGCTTTTCTTTCGATGAGAAGGTCTTCTTTTTCCAGTCGCTCGCCGGCAACTAAAGCGAAACCAGCCTTCTCAAAGGCTTGAATTTCTTTATTTCCCCAAGAACGAAGTTCCTTTTGAACCTCAGGCATTTTTTTGCCAAGTTTTTGTCCCAACCGTTTGAGGTTTGGTTTTACCGATTCCACCACAAGTCCGGTTCCATCTTTTAAGAACTCTAAGGATTTTAAATTTAGCTCAGATAGAACTAAGTATTCTTGGGCCTTGAGGTGCTTTTGTTCTAGCTCACTTAAGCCCGCCACTTTCATGGAGAGAAGGGGTTGGCGTAGTCCAATTTTCGATTCGGAACGCAAGGATCTTCCGAGCAAAATGGCTCTTTGGGCTACGGCCATTTCTGCCAAAAGCGCTCGGTCCGATTCACTTAAAGGTTTTGGTAATTGGAAAATCTTTTCGTGTACGCTTTGCAGCGAGGATTCATTTAGTTCCTGAGGTTTTTTGCCGTGATGAAGAGCGCCGTTCAGGTATTCGGAAAAGAAAGGAGTGTAGGGGGCCAACAAAATGCCGAAGCGATCAAGCACTTCAAAAAGAGTGGCATAGGCCGAAAGTTTATCGGCGGAAAATTCTTTTCCTTTCGATTCCCAATAACGAGATCGGTTCAATCGAATATACCAATTCGTGAGGTTATCTAAAAACTTCGCCAAGATGGGAAATACGTTGGCTAGTTCATAGGCTTCCATTTCTTTGTGATAAAGATTTTCTGTTTCTTGAAGAAGAGAAAGAATCCATTGGTCAATTTTTGGGCGTGTTTCTATGGCCGGTGCCTTTTTTGCCCAAGAGGGATCAAAGCCATCGAGGTTCGCGTAGGACGCAAAAAACTGGTAGGCATTCCATAGTGGTAAAAGCACGGCTCGCATATTTTCCACTAGGTATCGTTCCGAAAATCGAAGCTCTTCTGCGTGCACGGCCGGCGATTGCATTAAATACAATCGCAAGGCATCGGCTCCATACTTTTGCAAAATAAGCGTGGGGTCTGGATAGTTTTTTAGACGCTTCGACATTTTTTTTCCGTCTTCAGCCAAAACAAGACCGTTAACCACACAGTTTTTGAACGCAGGTTTGTCGAAAAGGGCCGTGGACAATACAGTAAGCGTATAAAACCAGCCTCTCGTTTGGTCTAAACCTTCGGCGATAAAATCTGCCGGAAACTGCTGCTCAAAGGCATTCTTTCCCTCAAAGGGGTAATGGATTTGAGCGTAAGGCATAGATCCTGATTCAAACCAACAATCCAAAACTTCTGGTGTGCGTTTTACGGTTTTTTTGCCAGAACACTTCGGGCAGTCCGTGATGATTTCATCCACAAAGTGGGAATGAAGATCGGGAACGTCTTTACCTGCCAAAGCATTAAGTTCCTGCCGAGAGCCCACCACAATTTGATGGTTACAAGCTTCGCAGATCCAAACTGGAATGGGAGTTCCCCAAAAACGATTCCTAGAAATGCACCAGTCACGAGCATTTTCTAACCACTTTCCAAAACGACCATCGCGGATGTGACCTGGCACCCAGTGGATGGTTTTGTTGTGAGCCTGCATGCGATCTTTCACTTTTTCCACCGCCACAAACCAAGACGAAATGGCTTTATAGATGAGTGGAGTGTCGGAGCGTTCACAGAAAGGATAATTGTGTTGGAGAGTATCTTGTTTTAGGAGTTTTCCTTGATCCTTTAACCACTTTACAATTTCTTTGTCCGTGGCAGGGTCTTTCACATGTTTCCCGGCCAACTGAAGAGCCTCAGGATGATTCACTTCTGTGGTGTAGAACGCTTCTAAGTTTGTGGGATCCACCAAAGCAATTTTTTCTCTTTGGCAGGCATAGAAGTCGTCTTCACCAAAGGCAGGGGCCATGTGCACGATACCGGCACCATCGGAATCACTGACAAAGTCTCCGGCAATTACGCGAAAAGCCCCCTGATTGGCGTGAGAGGCGTAATAGGGGAAGAGAGGTTCGTAGGTTTCACCCACTAAGTCTGATCCCCGTTTTTCTTCTTGTTCCTTTTCTAAGTCTAATTCTTTGGCGTACGCGGGGGCTCGCTCACGAAGGACCCAAGCCGATTTCACTGTGCCCGTGGGATTCAACAAAGGATAGCGAACATAGGTAAAGTCTTTGTTTACGGCTAAGGCCAAGTTGGCTGGAAGGGTCCAGGGAGTGGTGGTCCAGGCTAGAAAGGCTTCGTCTGCTTTCTTTTTTCTCGCAAACAAAACGGTCACGGCGGGGTCTTGCACGCTCTTATAGTTTTGCGAAGCTTCGAAGTTCGAGAGCGGTGCCGTCAATCGCCAAGAATAGGGCACCACTTTTTTGCCTTGATAGATCAGTCCCTTTTTATAGAGCTCTTGAAACACCCACCAAACGCTTTCCATGAATTCTGGATTCATGGTTTTGTAATCGTTGTCCATGTCGGCCCAACGACCCATGCGCTCTACGGTATCTCGCCAATCGCCCGCGTATTCCATCACAATGCTTCGGCAGGCTTCGTTGAACTTACCCACCCCATAGGCGCGAATGGCCAGAGAGCCATTAAGGTTTAGGTTCTTCTCCATTTCAAATTCCACGGGAAGGCCGTGACAATCCCAACCGAATCTTCTTTCGATATGGTAGCCACGCATAGTCCAGTAGCGAGGGATAAAGTCTTTAATGGTTCCAGCCAAAAGGTGACCATAGTGAGGTCTACCAGTGGCAAAGGGAGGGCCGTCGTAGAAGCCGTACCACTTTCTTTTGCCTTTACTGGAAAGCACTCGCTCGAAGATTTTCTGGTCTTGCCAGAACTTCAAGACAGATTCTTCAAAGGCGGGAAATGTATATTCGCTACCAAAGTCGGGGAAAAAGCTTTGCATTCCGAGATCATACCAAAAACGGGGCTTTTCTGGTATGCATCTCCTATGAGCAAAAAGAGGGGAAAACCGGCAGATCTCGAAGGACTTTTAGAGTCGTACCGGACTTTTTTGTCGGAGCGTCAGCTGAAGATGACCAACCAACGAAAAGTCATCATTTCAGAGTTCGTAAAGGCCGGCGGACACCTCTCCGCTGAGGAATTGTTCCGATTGGTGAAAAAGAAGGCCTCCGGAGTGGGACTGGCTTCGGTCTATCGAACCATTGGCAGTTTGGTGGAAGCTGGCCTTGCAGTGGAGCGCCGATTTTTAGACAAAACTTCCGTCTATGAGTTGGAAGAGCCCGGCCATCATCACGATCACTTGATTTGTATGAAGTGCCGAAAGATTTTTGAATTTGAAAATCCAGCCATCGAAGAACAGCAAAAAAAGGTGGCAGAGGATCTTGGATTTTCTTTAAAAGACCACAAGTTAGAGCTCTACGGTTGGTGCAACCGTTCCAATTGTCCAAATCTTTAAATGGGTAACAGACCCAGCAAAAACGGGTCCTCTTAAGCTAAAGTAAGTCTCTGATAAGACAGCGCTTTTCCTGATAAACTAATAGTAGACAAAATTAATCAACTAAATTAAGATCACGGCCCCTGACCGTTAGAAGAAAGGAAATTCTTATGTCCCCCAGAAAATTCCTCCCCCCGAGTGTATTGGCACTTTCCCTCTGCTTCTCGTCTCTTGCTATTGCAGATTTGAGAGATCCTCCCCGCGAAACTATGGCGGAAAAAGGCGTTTGCCAAAAAGAAGCCGGAAAAGTAGCCAAAGGTATTGCCGCAGCTCTTGGGCAAAAGACCTTTCTTGAAGAAATCGTCTTGCTCGACTCTCGAGGCAACTTGGAGACCTTTAATGTGAAGTTGAAAGGAGATGGTTTTTCCTCTCCCGAAACCACGAAGTATTGGCTCATACGTCTCTATGACGGTGGTGACGGCTGTATGTTTCATTCCGTTAGCCTAGAAGAAGGCGCCGGTTGATTCTTGTTCCATTGATTCTTGTTCCATCTAAGGCCAATTCCCATAGAAAGTTTTGAACGATCTATGGGAGTCGGCCCCCCAGAGGGAAAAGGTCTAAAAGCCTTGCCTTTGGGGTCTTCACTGGTCTAGTCAAAAGGAGTGTCAAGAGGAGTGAGTTCCGCCTCTTTGGTGGAGCTTTCCTCGGTATTTTGAAGACGCTTTGAAGACTTCGGACCGGAAGAAGCTGGGGCCGGAAGGCGTTTTCGCTTTTTCTCGGAAATCAGCCACTGGCGCCGGTTTGCGGGCTAGGGCGGCTTTTCGGTTAGGCACCGGAAAAGGCTTGTTATAGTTGATTTATTTTGTCGAATTTAGTAAACCAAGGGCCACGAGGTTCGTTTGTTCACGCTCGAAGAAAAATTACATTATCAATTCCGAGACAAGGCGCTCTTGCAGTTAGCGCTTTGCCATAAATCTTTTGCCAACGAAGGACGGAAAAAAGGTCAAACGAAGGAAGAGTTCGTCAATCTCCACAACGAACGCTTGGAGTTTTTGGGCGATTCCGTTTTAGGCCTAGTGATTACGGATTTACTTTCGGAACATTTTCCCGATGCCGACGAAGGAAGACTTTCTAAGATGCGATCCTCTTTAGTGAATGAGGACACCTTGGCTTCTTTGGCGCGAAAATTAGAATTAGGTTCGCACCTTCTTTTAGGAAAAGGCGAAGATAGCACGCAGGGCCGAGACAAAAGTTCTATTTTGTCTTCGAGCTACGAGGCCATTCTTGGTGCCATTTATTTAGATGGTGGTTTTTCTGCGGCCCACGAAACGGCGAAAAATCACTTCGCCGATTTAGTGAACAATGCTGTGGCCTTAAGCAACCAGCACGATACAAAAACACTTTTACAAGAAATTTGCCAAAGTCGTTTTCGAAAATCTCCCTCTTATAAAGTGGTGGCCGAATTGGGTCCCGACCATGAAAAGGAATTTGAAGTGATGGTAAAAGTGGGATCTTTGGAACGATTTGGAAAAGGAAAAAACAAAAAAGAAGCCGAACAAGCGGCTGCCCGTTTTCTTTTAGATCATCTTTCACAATCCAGCGAGGTTGAGGCCAATGTCTGAGTTTCGCACAGGATTCGTTGCTCTATTAGGTCGACCCAATGTGGGGAAAAGCACCCTTCTCAATACCATTCTAGGCGAGAAGTTGGCTGCGGTTTCTCCGAAAGCCCAAACCACTAGACGAAGATTCCGTGGAATTCTCACCGATGAACAGTCTCAAGTGATATTTGTGGACACCCCAGGATTGCACCGCGCCCCAGAGGGGAAAAAATTAAACGAATATTGCGTGGCAGAAGCGCTGGATTCTTTGGCCGATGCCGATGTGTGGGTGTATTTGGTGGATGGAAGCAGGCCCTTTCAGCCGGCAAAAGAGGGAAGTGATGAGGCCTTCATTCTGCAAACCTTGAAAAAAGCGCTGCAAGAGAATCCCCGTCCTCTTTACATTATTTTGAACAAAATGGACCTTTGGCAAAAGGGCCAAGGAAAATTTTCCGATCAAAAAGAATTCGTGGATGCCTTTCAAGCGTTGCCAGTGAAGGGGATTTTTCCCATCTCTGCTAAAAAGTCTGAAGGAATCGAACCTCTTTTACAGGCGATTAAAGAGCATATTCCGGTGGGACCCGCTCTCTATCCAGAAGATGATTTAACGGACCAAAATCTTCGACAAGTCTCCGGAGAGTTCATTCAGGAAACTCTTTTTTACCTTCTTGGTGATGAACTTCCTTATTCTTGCGCAGTGGAAATTGAAAAATTTTTAGAAGCTGGCGAACAAAGACGATATCCAGAAATTCATGCTGCCATTCACGTGGAGCGTGAGAGCCAAAAACCCATGGTGATTGGTAAGGGCGGGTCGAAAATTAAAGAAATTGGCCAACGGGCCAGAGAGTCCATTGAAAAACTTTTAGGGACAAAAGTGGTGTTAAAACTTTTTGTGAAAGTTACGCCAAAATGGACGAAAAATGCCGAGGAACTCAAACGCCTTGGTTACCATGTTCCAGAAAAGCGAAATTCTCTATGACCGAAGGATCCGAACCCAAAAAACGCTCTATGATTTCCCTGGTGGGACGTCCAAACGTAGGCAAAAGCTCTTTATTCAATGCATTGGTGAAAAAGAAAAAAGCTTTGGTCATGGACTTTGAAGGCGTCACCCGTGATCGTCGTTTCGAAACTGTAAAAGTAGAATCGCTTCAGAACAAAGTGGTGCGTGTTTGTGACACTGGCGGATGGATGCCGGAATCTTGGCGAAAGACTCGCGAAGACAAAGAGATGTTACATAATATTGAACTACAAATTTTAAAGGCCCTAGAAGAAAGCGCCATCGTAGTTCTAGTGATGGATATTCGCCAGGGAGTGACTCCGTTAGACGAAGAAATCGTAAAATTTATTCGTAAACAAGGTCATCCTTTTGTGATTGCAGCCAACAAAGCAGACGTTTTTCAAGAAAGCTTTCAAATGTCGGAATTCTACCGATTGGGAGCCAAAGAAGTGATTCCAGTGAGTGCCGAGCACCGGTTAGGGTTGGAAGATTTTTGGCTAAAAGTAGATAAATACCTTCCTGTGCTTTCCGAAGAATCCACTCGGGAAGATATTTATAAGATTTGCATTGTAGGAAGACCCAATGTGGGCAAAAGTTCCTTTTTGAACCTGCTCGTGGGAGAAAATCGCTCCGTTGCCAGCGCCATTGCAGGCACCACCACCGATTCCGTAGACATGGAAATTGAACGCGAAGGGCAACGATTTTTGTTGGTGGATACGGCTGGGATTCGTAGACACGCCAAAAGAAAAGACGATGTGGAAGACTTGGGCGTAATGTATGCCAAAAGAAATCTAGATGAAGCGGACCTGGCGTTTCTGATGATTGATTGCGAAGAGGGAATCACTTCTCAAGACTCTCGCATTGCCAAGCTCGTGGAAGAGTCGGGTTGTGCTTGTATTATCTTGGCAAACAAGTGGGATAAAGCTCCTCAGCACATCAAGTCGGAAGCGGGCGAAGGTGTGAAAAAATTTCGTGAACTGATTGAAAAGGAATGGCCGTTTTTAGATTTTGCGCCACTCATTGGAATTTCTGCCGAACGAGGGAAAATCTACGGAGCCCGAGAGGGAAGTGATGCCTTAGAGCCCACCACGCCCTGGAACTTGCCTCAACGAGTGGAAGACCTTTGGCGATTTTGTATGGACCTTTTAGAGGCTCGAAACCAAAAAGTTACCGATGAAGATTTGAAGGAGTTGGTGGAAGAGGCTTTTGCCGTGGGACCCAACTGGATTGATCATTTGGGAGAATTCCGTAAGCTTCACCAAGTGGGAACAAGGCCTCCTCAATTTATTGCCTTCGTAAAAGATGCCAATGATGTTCCAGAGGCCCTTCGCAGGTATTTAAAACGATCGATCCGAGAACGATTTGGGTATCGTGGAAATCCCATCCGCTGGGTGTTCAAGCATAAGTCTAGATAATAAAACTGCTCGAGATACTTGCGAAGACTGAGAATCTCAACATTTTCTCTTAGCGATTTCGGTTGCACCAATTGCACATATACACTTGTTCGTCGTCGACTCTTCCTACGTCGACGGCAACATAGGGAGCCGTGCACAAGGCAGCATCTTTCACGAGCCCATCCTTCCAAGAAAAGCAAAGAAGATCTGGATTGCAGCGATACTCCGCCGGTGAGCGATCGCTGGCATCGTAGGATCCTCCTAAGGATTCACAGGCTTCGGCAATAGATTTTAGACCATGGCATTGATGAATTTTTTTGGTAGCTGGATCCACCACAAAGGCAAGTTCAATGGGGCGACCGTCTGCTAGGGGATTCCAGCGTTCATCCTGATAGCGAAAAGAAATTTTCCCGTAGAACTTTAGGTATTCATTGGGGGTAGCGGTAGCAAGATTGGGCCAGTCATAAATCACTTTTCTCACCTCTGGCGCCGCGTCTGGAGGATTGGGTGGAAGTTTTGCTTGCGCATGTAAAACGAGTTGAATGCTAGAAACTTTTGAGCCTAGAGATTTTGATTCCCAGCCTGATTGAATAGGTCCAGGGTCTGATCCGTAGGAGAGGTTGATAGAGGTAAGATTTTGATTCTCGCCGACCTTAGGTTCAATGCTAGCGCCGCCTATGGCCAAGGTACAGAGATGAGGATCTTCCAATTGCATCTCTAGGTTTTCTGAAAAGAGGTCTCTGGCAGAATTTGTCCCACGTAGATCTGTTAGAAAAATCTGCTTATCCATCAATCTGGTCAGCAAAAGAAAAACAGCTAGAAACACGAATGAAACGGCTATTGCTTGTAGAATTCCTAAGCCCGATTGAGATCGCATGCGTCTCCTCTAATTACACCGCAAGCAAATATAGTACTTCATTGTGTTGTTAATCGTTTTCGTGCATTTCTTTCCACAATCTACCTGGTGAGTGTATTGGAACACTCCCGTTTGAGAGGCAATGGAACCAGAGGGGCAAGATTGACTGTTGGTGATGGGATTTTCTAAAGAAGCGCCGGTAGCATTTTTACAGCCATATTTGCTGGGATCGCAGGTAAGGGTAGCATAGGTTCCTTGAAGGCTACAGTTTACCAAAGGTTTACAGGCTCCTGTTGCTTCATCGAAAGTGGCCCCTAGAGCCGAACACATATCCGATAAGGAAACTTCGCCTGAACAGCGCTCGATCTTGTTAGTGGTTTCATTGAGGTAAACGGGAATTTCAATGAATCTGGACCGAAGCGTTTGACCAGACGAACCCTCCACTACATCCATGGATATTTCAATTTGGGCCACAACCTTTCGAAACTTTTTCTGGTCAAACCATTGGGTACTTGGTGCGATTCCCTTATCGCGAAGCACTAGTTTATTTACCTTTAGCTTTGGACTCAATTGAAAGCCGGCTTTTATGGAAGAGCCCACATTGAGCTGATCGGAAATTCCATATCCTTTGTAGCCATCGATAGAAAAATTGGTTTCAGAATTTAGAGGAAAATCTTTGCCTAAGAAAGAGGCTTCACAGCCTTCCTTTGTGGGTAGCCATCGAGTGAGCGAAGAGACAAACTCATTAGACTCGTCTTTTCCAACAATGGAGGATTGTTGAGATCCAAATTTTGAAACTAGAGTCCCACCAACTAAAGCCAAGCCGCCAAGCACACTAATTGAAATAAGGATTTCTAATAGAGAAAATCCCCTTGATTGCTTCATCATGAACTTATTTCATCTCGAACTGGAAAAATGTGCAAGACCTCTTATCAGAAATGCAGGTTTGCAACATAATAGCCGTATGAAGAAGAACTCCACATTTTCCCTACTTGTCATAGCCATTGCTCTTCTTGTGATCTTTCTATGGCAAAGGAAGAAACCCGAAACCAATGAACACGCCGAACAACTTGCAAGAATGCAGGAACGAATGGAGGCTCATCGTCGGAACCAAAAGAATAAGCTTGAAGAGCGAATGAAAGATCCTAAGAGCGCAAATTCAAATAATGAAAATAACAAGGATCAAAGTGGTTCAGACTCTAATTCTTCAAGTTCTGGTGGCAATAATTCTCCTGCTTTTCAAGGGAGTCAGCCCTTTTCCAATCAGCTATTGACCGATCCAACGAATGCCATTGAGAAAGAAAGTATGCAGGCCTTACAAAAATTTTCTTCTGTTTCCAAACTATTTGTACCTCCCATCGCTGGCATTCAATTCGTTCCCTACGATTACGATGAAGGTGTTGAGGCGATTACAGGATCGGATGTGGACCGTGGACTGCAATTGACTTTATTCGCACGGGCCGGTGCGTTTACTGAACAACAGTTTCTCGACTACATCAAAACCTACCCTCAAGGTATACCCGGACTAGAAGGTCTGATGTCTCCACAATTAGGCGAGGGGCAAACCATTGAGCTTACCCAAGGAACTGGGCTAAATTCTGTTCGCTACTGGACGGTTCAAAATGGGGGCAAAACAGTTTATCTGGCCATGATTCCAAGAAAAGACGGCAAGGGCACGTACTTTGCCTCAGTGGTTGGATCGGACGAACTTGATAAGGCCGAAGATTTTTACTACGAAACCTTAACTCAGATGAAGGCATTAGATTGAAGCTAAGACTATTGCAGCTGCTTTCTTTTTTGGTAGCTCTTTCTGGAATGTTGTACGAGCTCAGTTTTGCGCACTTTCTTTCTGCAGTGGTGGGGGGGACGCTGTTGCAGTATTCCATTACTATTGGGATTTTTACGTTCGCCCTTGGAGTTTCCACTATTCTCTCGCAACATTTACCAAGGGTCACTTTTGAGTGGGTGCAAAGCATTCTCTTGGGAACAGTGCTTGCTTCAATTCTTTTTTTTCATTGGATATTTCAAGAGCAGCAAGAGGGTAACTTTGGAAGTTGGGTTTATGTGGCATATGTTCCCGTTTTTTTTGTGGGATTGCTCACCGGCTTAGAGTTTCCAATTTTAGCAAGGGGCTTAGAAGAAAAGGAAACGGTGCAGGTATTTGCTGCGGACTATGTGGGAATGTTTTTCGCGACCTTGATTTTTCCTCTGATGTTGTTACCGCAGCTTGGGCTCATGGGAAGTTTTGGTGTGGCTGTTGGTTGTAATATTTTGGCGGCTCTACTTTGGATTTGGAAAAGGAGAGCCCTTTGAGTTCCTTAGCGTTTCTTGTTTCTGCCTGTAGTTTGGCCTATCAGTTTCTTTTTGTGCGCTTGCTATCTTTCTCGGTGCAAAATGAAGTCTTAGTTCAATCGGTTTCTCTTGGAGTGTTTTTGTTGTTTGTGGGAGTGGGGATGCAATTGGCCCCGCGTTGGCTGAAGAATCGAAATCCAAATCAATTCTTTTTCTTTTTAGAGTTTTCTTTGTCTTTGTTCGGAGCTTCCGTTCCTCTTTTTGTGTATGGAATCGATATTTTTTGTATTTTATTCGTCGATTCCTTCAGTTTTCTTGCGGGTGATGGAAAAATTTTCGTGTTTCTCTGGATTCCTGCCGCGCTGGGATTCTTAACCGGCTTTGAGCTTCCCACTTTGTTTCAGCTGCAAAAAAAGAAAAACTTTCTCCATCTTTTGAGTTTTAGTTATTTTGGTGCCATCGCCGGAGCTCTGGGGTTTTCCCTATTTCTTTTTCCACGAGCGAATTTAGGTTGGATTGGTGTGTTTCTTGGTTTTTTGAATTTGTGCTTGGCGGTGGTTGTGGCCTGGCCCTTTCAGAAACAGAGAATTGCCATAGCTTCTATGATTGGAGCTCTCTGTCTTTATCTTCAATTATTTCTGTATCCAGAAATTCAAAGCGCTTTTGTGAAAACCTATGTGATGCAGTTTCGATGGACGCAAAGCACTACACTAAAACAGTGGTGGAAATCTCTTTCCGGTCTAAAGGAAGTGGAAAGAATTTCCAGCCCGTTTCAAATGATTGATTTGGTTCCAGATGGATTTTTGTTGGCTAATCCCTTAGGGCGAGATTTTAGTCTATTTATCAATGGACAACTGCAGTTCACCAGGGATTCTGTTTTGGGCTACCACGAAAGCATGGTCTTCGGGGCCTTTAATCTTGCTAAAGAAGTTCCCGCCAGAGTTTTAGTGTTGGGAGGCGGCGATGGCCTATTGGCGAAACAACTCCTTCGTGCTGGGGTCGAATTCATTCGAATGGTGGAAATTGATCCTAAAATGATCGAATTAGCAAAAAGGAATCCTTCTTTTTTAGATCTGAATGGCGGAGTCTTTCAAGACTCTCGAGTCGAAGTAGTGGAAGAAGATGCTTTTGTTCATTTGATCTCTTCAGAAGAAAAATGGGACGCCATCTTTCTAGACCTTCCCTTTCCCACGAACTACGATCTTCTGAAGCTCTATAGTGTGGAATTTTACGAACGAGTTCGCAACAGGCTCACAGACAATGGTTTTGTCACTTTCGATGCTCCTGTTTGGGCCGAAAGGTCTGAGTTAAAAAGCAGTGAGCGACCATTTCCTCAAGACACTATTTTTCAAACGCTTAAAGAGGCCGGTTTTTCCACACCCTTTATTTTTGGACCGAAAGAGCCCTTCTTTTTTGCTAGAAAAGATGGAGCCTCCGTTCGGTTTTCTCCAGAGAAATTACCCAAAAATCTTTCGGGAAAAACGTATTATAATCTAGTCCTTTTGGAAGATATTGTTTTTGATCTCGATGGTATCGAGCCTAACCGAATTCTAAAGCCACAGAGGATCAAATGGTAATTTTGCTACTGATGTCTGTGCTCTCCCATGCGGTTTGGCTTGATGACATTTATGGCAATCCTCCAAAATCCTATTTCTTGGCGCACCAAAAATTTCTGGAATGGGGGGTTCGGCAAGGGAAGTTATCTGATGTGAAAAAAAGAGAACTAGAAGCTTGTTTGAAGCAAGTGGACGGTTGGTATCTTCCGGATAGTCGTGAACCCCAATTCGAAGTTCGCATTGGAGTGGAAGCAAAGCCACCGCGTGCAGCTCACTCGGAAGAAGTCGTACGCTATCGTTGGATTTGTAAAAATCCCAAACAGACAAAAATGGGTGCGGAACAGCCGTTTGTGGCTGGTGCTTTGCCAGGTCATCCATTGGCAGCCCTAATCTCGCACCATCGAAAAATATCTGAATTAGAATATTCCTTCGAGCTTAGGGCCTATATCGATTGGGAAGTGCCAGCGGACTTATTGCTAGAAATTAGAAAGATCCATGAGGAGTTTGGATTTCTTGCAGACACTTGGCATCATTCGAAGGACTACGGCCTAGAGGTGGCTTTTCCGTGAAATCGAATGGAGATCGATGGATAGGGATAGACCTTCTACGAACCCTCTCGTTTTTAGCCATTGTTATTTTCCATACGGCCAATGCTGTATTTCCAGAGGGAGCCCCCTATGAAAACTGGAGGGGCACGTTTTTCGAGTGGCAACAGATTTACGCGCGAGTGATCCCGTTTTCGGGTTTCACCATTGTGGCCATCCATAGTTTCTTGTTTGGAATCAAAAAAGAGAGTCAGGCGAAGTGGAGATGGAAGTGGATTTTTTTAGGGGCCTTGATTCTCTTCTTATCCTATGGCGACCCTCTGCAAGGTGATTTCTTTTGGGAATGGGACATTTATCAATATTTGATTTTTGCTTTTGCAGCACTGTATCTGTGCACGAGGTGGAGAGGATCCATCTTTCTTCTAGGCTTTTTTTCATTTTTGTTTCTTTGGATTCCATTCTGGAAATTTCCCTCGGAATTTCTTCCAGAAATTGCAAGGCACGCCCTAGTGGGCGTATGTGACGAAGAGGGGCGAGGGGGATGGCCCCTGCTTCCTTGGATTGCGCTTCCCGTATTTTTCTTTTTTTGGGGACGATTACAAACCATTTTTGCTTTTGAGAAAAAAGAAGTTTTTCTTTGGAGTACGCTTCTTCTTTTCAGTGTTCCCTTTTGGGGAGCCTATTTCCCCATAGACACTGGAAAGGGATTTTACTGTTATGTGTTTCGTCAGGAGCTGTGGATTTTTTGGGCTCACTTTCTTTGGGTAGCAGCCATACTTCGATGGGCAGTGAAGAGACCGCAAGATTTTTCCTTCAAACTTTTTCGTTGGATTTCCGCTTGGCGAATGAATCGGTATTTTGTGTGGGCCTATCTGTTTCACCTCGTTTTGCTCCAAGGGGTCACGGAGCTAGCGCCCATGGTTAGGGGGAATCCCGGACTCTTTTCTGTTTTGCCTCTTTTGGTCTTTGGAGCAGTGGAGCTTGGGCTGCGGATGGGGGAGCGGGTGGCTCGTTTTAGGTGGCCTACTTAATTGAGTAAAGGTTTTTTGTAGAAGAAAATGGATTAACTATTTGATATTACTTAACTTTATATACTTGATTAAAATAGTCATATAAAGTAAAATCTCACCACGCGATTTTCCCTAATGAGGTTCTTCATGCTGTTTTTGTTGATGTTGGTTTCTGCCTCTTCTCCCATTTCGTCTCAAGCTTCCACCCAAGACATTTGTGCCCGCGCCGCCGAAAATAGCTCTGCGGTTCGAGAAGCTCAGTACGGCTTCTCTGACGATGCTTTTGCCAAAGAGTTTCTTTTAAGCAAAGAAGAGCGAGTGGACGTGGCCTGTCAGTTAAAAAAGGGAATCTTACGCCAATATTCTGCCCTTCATCTAAAGCAGGAGCGTCTAGGCATTCAACCTGTGGCTCATTTAGATCAGTGCATTTTGGACGAGGCAAAACTTTCTGAAGATACTCGCCTTCGGTTCGTGGATCGCATGAAAAAATGCATCGCCACTTTTCAAGACACCCATATGGGAGTGTCGGCTAGAATCCAAATTCCAGGGATTTTTACCGGAATCACCACGAGTCTCGTGAATGGGAAAGTGATCATTACGGGAAGAAGTCCAAAACTTTTAAACTACATCGGCACAAAGGATTTTTTGGACGACTATGCCAGTTCTCTTCCCTTGGGAGCTGAGATTCTTGAGGTCGACGGTGTTCCAGTGTTGGAAAAAGTTCGGGAGTTTTTACCCTATATTTCTGCCAGCGGACAAAAAGCTCGCCAAGATTGGGCAACCTCTGCTGTCTTTGCCCGTAGTTTTGCTTACCCCAGCAAAAATTCCATGGAAGTAAAAGTGCGTCTTCCAAAAGGGGAAGAAAAACTTCTGCGCATGCCTTGGTTTCGCTCCGGAAAGGCAAACAATTCCGTCGATGCCAATCGAGAGCTAAAAAAATTGGGCATTCCCTCTTTGGACAATTTGAGTTGGGTGTATGATCCCATCAAACAAAAATGGTCTTCGACCTCTTCAGATTTTGAAGGGTACGATTCCTCTGAGGCCTTGTTTCCCAATACGGTGGAATGGCTAGATTCCTCTGATTCGTCCGTTGCCTACCGCACGGGGGAAGTTCTTTTAGACCGTAAAAGAGTGTTCTGTTATTTGCAGATCCTTACGTTCAGTGTGGATTCCGTAAAATCGGGAACGGTTCTAAAACCTTTTTTAGATCCCATTGAAGAGTTCGTAGCAAGCTGCGAGCGAAAACAGCTCCCCATGATCATGGATCTTCGCTCCAATGGCGGAGGAGTGGCTTCTTATCCGGAACAGATTTTCACCTTTTTGGCAAAAAAAGGAGAAAGCTATTTGACCCGTGCTTTGGCCTTAAGAGCTACGAAACATTCCATGTGGATGCTCTCTCAGATGGAAGACGATCGTTCCACCGGAGCAAAAGTTTACGGATCCATGAGCTTGTATGAAAAGCTAGGGCCAGCCCTTGTGGATGCGATCTCCAAGAAGCAAGCCCATACGGATGTTTTGGTGGGTCCTCCCTTGAAAGCCAAAGGCGACGGATATTCTCAAAACATTGTGGCGCTAATTTCCCCCGATTGTATTAGCGCTTGCGACAATATGGCCATGCTTTTGAAAAACAACAAAAGAGCAACCTTGATTGGTTTAGAAACCAATGGCACTGGAGCCGGATTTCAATCCATGGGAAGAATGAACTCCAATTTTACGGATACGAGTCAAATTTTATCCGTACAGATTCCCACCACCTTGTTTGGTGCTGTGAAGAATCCCACTGCAGAAGGATCTTATCCCTTTGCTCAAGGCAAAGAATGGATCACAGAGAATCGTCCCACCATTGGTGATGTACCCTATGATTTGACAGAAAAAGATATTTTGGAAAAAGGTGCCGGCTGGAGAGAAAAAGCTCTGGAATCTCTTTTTCAAGAAGATGGTGGTGCTTCCACCATTCTTACGAAATTTCGCTCTCTTTGGTAGAGGGCCTCGCTAGCGCTTGTGGGTTGGCTCCTTTTTCCAAAAGAAGCGCCTGCGATGCAGTAAAACGGGCCTTTTATCCGGCAAAGGGTGAAGCGCCACTGTCTCCAGGAAGAGAATCTCGCACACGCTGTGCGTTTGCCTGCACAATACCTATCTCTTTTTGATTTCCACCCTTGAGAGGAAGCCTCGCTTCGCCGTACCATGGATAGGTATTTTAGAAAGCGGGGAATCCATGAAGTTTTTGATGTTTGTAGTGGCACTTTTTTCGTTCACGGCGTGTGGGCCTAAGGCTTTTAAAGACGGAACCTACGACGATCCAAACAGAGTAGAATTGCTCGATGACAAATTTAATGAAGCAGATATGCAACAAATGGCCGAGACCATTGTGGATGCGATTTTAAAGTGCCCAGTGATTGTGGAAGCCAAAGGGCGCCCTTCGGTGGCTGTCTCTAAAGTGGTGAACCGAACAGAAGAGTATCCCGATTTAGACGCCTTAACGGAAATGATTCGCGCGAATCTCACCAAAAGCAGAAAAGTGCGTTTTGTGGATCGCGGAGCCAGAGAAGAAATCGATTCTGAACACGACTATAATGAGTCTGGTCGTGTGGCGAAAGATTCTGCCCCCAAACGTGGAAAACAACAGGGTGTGGAATATCTACTTTCCGGTGCCTTGGCCACCAACGTTCAACAAGTGGGTAAGGACAAACTGATCTACTACAAACTCAATATGAAGCTCACGAACTTAGAAGAAAACGTTATTGAGTGCGAAGAAGAAAAAGAAATTCGCAAAAAGTATCAAAAGAAATCCGTAGGATTGTTTTAAGAGGGCCAACAGGTGAGAAGGGGGATTTGCATTGCTTTCGCCTTTCTCGCCACCTCCTGCGCTGGCTATACAAAGGCCACCAAAGCGGGCTTTCAAGCCTTTCAAAATCGAGATTTTACCCAAGCAGAACTAACCTATACCCCCGGAGCCGAGGAAGATTCCAAAGATCAACTGGTGTATCTATTTGATCGAGGAACCGTTCGATATACGGCTGGACAGTACGAAAGCAGCATCAAAGATTTTTTGCTCGCCGATGATTTGTCGGAAATCAAAGATTATACGGCCTTGGGCACGGAGATGGCTTCCATTTTTGTGAACGACCAAATTCTCACCTACAAGGGCGAAGAATTTGAACACGTATTGGCTTCGATGTACTTGGCTTTAAATTTTGCTGCCCTTGGAAAAGATGAAGAAGCCGTGGTAGCGGCAAGACGAGTGAATCGGAGGCTAGAGCGACTGCGCGATGAAGCCAAACGTACGTATCAGCTCAATGCTTTTGCCCAATATTTAGCTGGCCTCGTTCGAGAGCGACAGGGAAATTGGAACCATGCCTATGTGGATTACAAAAAAACCCTGGAATTGGTGCCACAGTTTTCTCGCTTGAAGAAAGATCTCATCAAAGGTGCTCTGTGGACGGAATCTTCTTCGGATCTCCATAAGTGGAAGCGAACGCTTGGCGTGACTGCTGAGGAAATTCAAGAAGCGAAAGACGAATTCCGCAAAACCGGGGGCATTGTTTTATTGTTTCAAAATGGATTTGGACCAGAAAAAGTTCCTCATTCGCAATGGCATGAACTTCCAGAATTCCGCACCCGCTACAATAAGCATCGATGGGCAAAGCTATATGTAGACGGAGAAGAAGCCGCACGCACGGAAGTTTTGTATGACGTGGAAAAAGTGGCCATAGAAAACTTGCAGCAAAAATATGCTCTTTACGTGGCGAAGCGAATTGCCGGCGTGGTGGGGAGAGAAGTATTGGGTCACGAGCTCGACAAACAAAAAGAGGGATTGGGCACTTTGGTGAAAATTGCCATGGCCGTAGCCAGCCAAGCGGATTTACGTTCTTGGAGTACCTTACCTAAAGATTTTCAGGTTGCCAGGGTGCAACGCCCCCCTGGAACCTATCGGGTGAGTTTGCGTCTCGAAGACGTTTACGGTGGACTAAGCGACGAAATTTCGCTGGGAGAAGTCAGCATCAAAAAAGGAGGAGACTTGCAGATCCTCCAGTATCGATCGCTAAACGATTAGGGCTACGATTGTTTTGTTTTTCTAGGGTTACTCTTTCAGTGAGAAATCCTATGGGATGGATTACAGCTCTAGCCCCAATTCCAACATCGTAATTTTTTGGCGTTGGTTGAAGTTTTGGTTTCGGTAGTCAGAGCCACGAAAGTGAGCCACTCCAACGCGAAAGGGGCGGGTATTGAGGTTGGGGCGGTTCATGGTTCCCACACCAAGAAAAAAAGCATAGGTAGGTTTCTGGTTATCGACTCCAGCTCGCAAAACGTCGGCGCTGCTTAAAATCGAGAGAGATTGATGTTCCGCGAGCAAATGGGCGGCGCTCACGCCTAAGCCAGCTCTTGGCTGTCTAGCCACGGGCACGCTGGTGTGATTGAGTCCCACATTTCCTTGCACATGAACTTCCCAATCTGATGCTTGTTCGGGGTTGGGGAAGGTTTTGCCTACGATTAACTCTTCCCAAAATTGCGAATAGTTATTGGGGTTCAAAATATTTGGAGAGTTATCCACTAAGTGGGCCGAAAGATGGGCAAATCTTAGCATGAGGTTCCATCCGTCGACTCCTTTTCCTAAAAAGGCGCCAAAGTATCCATCAAAGGTATTGGTGGCGAAGGTGAGTTGTCCGTTTCTGGAATATTTTTGCAGCGAAGCCAGCATTCCAGCGTCAATACCCGCTGTCCAGGCCGTGGCCGATCCTTTTTCAGACCAAGTTAAAAGCGATACTCGTTTTCCAATGGCTGCGTCGTAGCGTTTGAAATCTGTGAGAATTTTGGAGGTGGTGTCTGTGGCCAAACCCTGTCGCACCGATCGATGGGCGATATAGTCTCCGGCGTCGCGGTACCAATTTTGGGCTAGGGCAGATTGAGGAAGAACAAGGGCCAACAACAGAGCAACTTTTTTCATATGCTCAAAATCGTAAACCGCCCTTCAAAAAGAAACCAGTCCAGCGTCCAGAAATCTCCGTGCGGCCCGCGATGGGTAAATCTACGGAGCCAGCAAAGAGATTGTGGATATCAAATTGAAGTCCGATGAAAAATAGTTCGGAAAGATCGAGCTCAGCGCCCACCCCGAAATGAATTCCAAAGTTCGTTTTTTCTGCCGTCTCCGTGGCGATTCGCTTGTCTACGAAATAGAGGCCGGCGCCCAACATGGCGTAGGGGGCCAGTTTGTCGAAATACACGAGGTTTGCCTTGATTCCTAAGTTCGTGGACAAAACTTTTAAGGCTTCGTTGTTGTGAGAGCTTCTGACGCCCATGGCGTAGAGCGAGAACACATCACTGGCGGTGTATTCGTAAAACATTCCGGGTGCCACGGCGCCGTCCACATTTTTCCCGATTTCGCCGGCGGGCCACACTTGGCCAACCATGAGCCCGGCGCTGTGATCGCCCTCAGCGGCCAGGGCGGGGGAGCTAGCGGTGCCCAACCCACTCAGGGCCAAAAATAAAAAACCGAGTAATCCAATCCGTTTTTTCCATTCCTTGGTCATAAGAAAAGGATAACACGGGGAATTACTCGGCGCGAGAACCGTTTCCCTTTTTCTCTAAGAGAAACGGCCTGTTATCTCACCTTTTACTGGGTGATTGCTTCAGCCAAATCAGCGGCAGCGGCCACTGGGCGAATCACAGGAGCTTCGCTCTCGAAACGAGAAACTTCGCCCTTCATGTTCGTTCGGATGTAGCCAGAGAAAGAACCATCGCCTTTGCGGATGATTTCTTTCAAGAGTTCCACAGGCACTGGGCTCGTGGTCTTGCGCTCAGTTTCATAGAGCAACTGAGTCAAGGTAGCTTGGGTAATATCGTTTTTCGACTTGTTGTCGATCACTCGAAGATCGTCGCCGTTTTTGATCATCTGGGAAATTTCTTCCAGAGTCACATAGCAGCTTTGGTGCGTGTCATAGAGTTTTCTGTTTTGGTAACGCTTAATCACTTTTACTTCGGTCATTGAAAAAATCCCCACCTCTTAATGCGACCCCTCTCTCTTGCCGGCGGAAGTCTCTGGCGATGATCGTCGGAACGAATCGTCATCTTCTTCCGCTAGCCTCAAAATCGGCGTCGCGTAATTTGCAGTCGTTGAAAGCAGTACTAGCCACTACCAACTGCGTCGAATCACTGTCAAGTGAAACTTCATTCGGCTGCGTCATCCTGATTTTTGCCAAGGGGGAGTTACTAATGCGCTTAGATGCGCGCTGCAAGTGAGATTCGAAAAAAACAGAAAAAAAGAGTTTTGGTCTACTTTGTCGACGCAAAAATCGACGCATTTTCTAACAAGCTCTTACATGGTGGGCTAGAATAGTCGGTTACTTTTGCTGACAAGCGGTTGAGTGGCCCGAAAATTTCCCATTTTTGCCTCTCCGACTTTCCACTTCCCTACCGGAACCGGGAATTTTGCTCTTTCTACAAAGAAATCCTTAAATCTCCCCAGAGGCTTTCCCGAAGAGCATCTATGGGAAATCGCCTTTTACTCATCTTGGTTCTTGTCTTGATCACCTCCTGCGCCGGTCAAAAGCCCCGCGGACAGGTGGTGCGATTGCAGTTGGAAGAAAGCCAAGAAGAACGGCAAGCGATCTCGGCGAAAGACACAAACCTTTATAAACAAAATAAGTCTACGTTATGGTTGATTCCCGACAGTCAAGAAGAAGCAGCGGTGTATCATTTTTCCTTGGGTCAGGCCTATTCCCTAGACAACGATCCGCAGCGTGCCATTGAATCGTATCGCGCCACTTTGGTGCACGATCCAAAGTCGGCCCTGGTGCGTGCCCGATTGGCCGCAGAATTAGTAAAAATTGGTTCCTATGCCGAGGCCAAAGAGCTTTGCCAAGAGGCTATCGAACTCGATCCCAAATATGTAGATAGTTATCTTTTATTGGCTGGAATTCAGGTGGCCGCAAAAGAACTTGAAGGTGCCCTCGATACCTACAAAAAAGCGCTAAAAATGGAGCCAGAAAATCATGACGCTCTCTTGTATTACGGCGTGACTTTGGCAGAAGTGGGAAAAGTGGGAGAGGGCATTCGCGAACTAGAAAAATTAGTGAAGCTAAAAGACACTCACGAAAGCTCCATCGATCAGAGCGTGGCCTTTTATTACCTTTCGAAATTGTATGAACAGGCCTCGAAAAACGAAGAGGCCATTGCAGCACTGAAACAGGCCTTAAAGAAACGCCCCGGCTTTTCCAAGGCGGCTTTGTCCTTATCTGATTTGTACTTAGAGAAAAAAGACGAAAAAAACGCCTACGCCGTTTTGGAAGAAGCCTTTCGCGAAAACCACAGTTCCGATCTAGCCGAGAGACTTTCTGAATTTTATATGGAGCGAAACAACTTCCAAAAAGCCGTGGTCTATTTGGAAACCTTGGTGGAGGAAGATCCCACTAACGAGAACATGAAGCTGCGCCTAAGTTTGGTGTACTGGCAGCTCAAATGGTTCGACAAAGCTAGGGTTCTTTTGTCTGGTTTGTTGGAGCGCTATCCTGCCTCCAGTGAAATTGCATTCTACTTAGGAGAATTAGAAGTAGAGCGTAACGACTATGAAGGCGCCATTTCCTATTACAAACGAATTAGCCCTGACTATTCCAAATACGATCAAATGGTGAGCCGCGTGGCTTATTTGTATCGTCAGCAGAAGAAATATTCTGCCGCCGAAGACTTTTTATTAGAAGCTCTGCAAAAGAGGCCCGATGCCGTGGCCTTTTATCCTCTTCTTGCCGCTGTGTATGAAGATCAACAGCGCTTGAAGGATGCGAAACTAGCATTGGAGCGAGGCTTAAAACAATTCCCCGAAGACGAGAGCATTCTCTATTACTTAGGCTTTATGTATGACCGCACAGGCGACAAAGAAAAAAGCCACGAGACCATGGAAAAGTTGTTGCAGATCAATCCTGACAATCCGAACGCTCTCAATTTCGTGGGATATTCTTTAGTGGAAAAAGGGGAGAATCTTCCCCGCGCTCGAGAGTTGCTCACCAGAGCCTTGGCGCAAAAACCCGATGATCCCTTTATTCTCGACAGTTATGGGTGGCTGCTTTATCGTATGGGCAAATCCAAAGAGGCATTGGTGCCTTTGGAAAAGGCCGCAGCCTTGAAGCCTGAGGAAGGCATCATTGCAGAGCATCTAGGAGACGTTTACGCATCCTTAGGTATGCCGCAAAAAGCTCTGGCCGCTTACGAGCGCGCCAAACGAGCGGGCGGCGATAAGGAGTTTGTGGTTCGTGTGGAAAGCAAATGGCAAAACGTTAGTCGATCCATGGCGGAAGCTCCTCGCCCAAAAGCTCAAACCAAGCGCGTTCCTGCTTCTCGTCGGCCTTAGTGCTTGCACCACCACTTCTGTTCAGCAGGGAACCGCCACCAAAGAAAAGATTCTGACCGCTAGCGAGGGTAGAACCTCCATGGTGGGTTCCGTTAAGTTTACCCAAGAAACCGATTCTGGTTCTATTACTTTGCCGGGCACTTTGCTTTTAGCGTGGCCCGATCGAGCTCGACTGGAAGTGCAAGATCCTTTCGGCGGGGTGCAACTGCTTTTGATTCTCGATCAGGGAAAATTTTGGATGTACCGTTCGGATTGGAAAGAAAACCTCCAGGGCCAAGTGAAAGAGTTTCCCTTGTTGTCGTCGCTTCCGGTGCGGGGAGAAGATTTTTTGCCTGTTTTTTTGGCAAGGCCGAAACTTACGGATTGGAGAGCCGAGGAAGATTTTTTTGAAAGCCCCCGTAAAGAAAAAGTCTATTGGGACAGTCGATACCAAGTGGAGCGGTGGGTGCATCCGCTGCGCGACCAGCAACAAGCCGAGGTGCGTTATGGGGAGTGGGTTTCCAAATCAGGAACTCTTTTCCCCACAAAAATTTCCTTCCGATGGACAGCGCCAGGAAAATCCCGTTCCGTTCAGTTGCAGTGGGATGAATGGAGTGCCGAGAGTTCGCCCCGTGCGGAACTCTTTCAAATTCCCCCCAAACAAAGTTTTGGCAAAACTACAAAAGCCTTACCGATCCGATAAGGCCTTGCTTGTGTTTTAGAGTTCGGTTAGTTTTTTTCGGTTTGTTGAAACTGAAAAAAGGAGATTGCGGTGCGTTATATCCTGTTGGCTTTAGCATTGTTGGTGGTTTCGAGCTGTACGAAAAGGGAAGAGAAAAATCCCAACGTTTTGAATTTGGCAACCACGGCCAAGATCAAAGGTATGGATCCAGCCGGAGCACAAGATCTATATTCTTCCAACGAGATCATGCGAGTCTACGAAGGCTTGTTGCAATTTCACCCTTTCAAACGTCCTTATGAATTAGAGCCTTTGCTTGCAGAAAGTCTTCCCACTGTTTCGAAAAACAATTTGGTCTACACCTTCAAGATTCGAAAAGGCGTTCGTTTCCATGACAACGCCGCTTTCCCAGAAGGAAAAGGCCGTGAGGTAAAAGCCAAAGACTTTGAATACAGCTTCAAGCGTTTGGCCGATCCAAAAGTTCAATCCACCGGTTGGTGGTTGTTCGAAGGTCGTATCAAAGGCCTCGACGAGTGGAGAAATAAATATACCGATAGCAAAGACCCCACCAATTATGATGAAGAAGTGGCGGGCTTGAAGGCCATCGATGACTACACTCTTCAAATTGAATTGAAGCAACCTTACCCACAATTGATGTATGCGCTCACCATGCCTTACGGCAGCGTAGTGGCCAAAGAAGCCGTGGAAAAATACGGACCTGAATTCATTAACCACGCCGTGGGCACAGGCCCCTTCATTTTGGAAACCTACAAGCCAAACGAAGTATTGGTGTACAAAAAGAATCCAAACTACTGGGAAGCGGTTTACCCAGCCGATGGCGCCCCTGGTGACAAAGAAAGTGGAATTTTGGAAGATGCCGGCAAAAAACTTCCTTTGGTGGATGGCGTGAACGTTCGCGTGATCACCGAGAGTCAGCCTCTTTGGTTGCACTTCTTGCGAGGCGAGATTGATCGCTCTGGAATTCCAAAAGACAATTTCAAAACCACGGTGAAAGCCAAGGATGCCAGCAAGCCTTTGACCTTCGACAATTTAGAATTGGTAGATGAACTAAAAAATCGAGCCATTCAGTTGTCCACCGCTGTGCAAATGGATTTCACCTATACTGCGTTCAATACGCAGTCGAAGGATTTTCCTCAGCTAAAAGACAAACGCGTTCGCCAAGCCATTTCTTTGGCTCTCGACGATAAAGAAGCCATTCAGATTTTCTACAACGGTATGGCTACTTCGGCTCAAACTCCCATTCCTCCTGGCGTGAACGGGTTTGATCCTGAGTTCAAAAACCCTTACCGCACAGGAGACATTGAGAAGGCCAGAAAACTCTTGGCCGATGCTGGTTTCCCCGGTGGAAAAGGTTTCCCAGAGCTTCCTTACGACACCGTGGCCACCACGGATAGCCGTCAGCAAGCGGAATACGCCATCAAACAATTGGACAAAATTGGCATTAAGGCAAAAATTGTTTCCAGCACCTGGCCTCAGTTGCTCGAGAGAATTCAGAACCGTCAGACGCAAGTTTGGGGAATTGCTTGGGGAGCAGACTATCCCGATGCCGAGAACTTCTTGCAATTGTTCTATGGCCCCAACGCTCAACCAGGCGGCATGAACGGTTCTTACTATGTGAACAAAGAGTTTGATCGTTTGTTCGAACAAGCCAGAATTCTTCCCGATAGCCCAGCTCGTACGGAAATGTACAAAAAGCTAGGCCGTATGATTGCGGAAGATGCTCCAGTGGTGATGGGACTCCACCGTATTTCGGTAACCCTCCGTCATCCTTGGATCAAAAACGATCGTTACGATGAGTTTTCTTTCAACCGCTCGAAATACTTGAAAATCGATCTCGAAGCGAAAAAGAAATACGGGAAATAAAAGATGTTCCAATACATCGTTCGTCGAGTGCTCTATATGATCCCGATTCTGTTCGGGATCGCGCTCATCACGTTTCTATTGTTTAACGTGGTGGGCGGAGACCCCGTTTTGATCATGGTGGGAAAACACGCCACTCCACAGGCGATTCAAGAATTGCGGGCGGAGTTGGGATTGGACAAACCGCTCTATATGCAGTTCGTGGATTTCTTGCAGCAGATCGTGACCTTTGATTACGGTCGCTCCTACGCCACCAAGAGAGAAATTTTTTCCATGATCGCCGATGCCGCTCCTGTTTCTTTGGCGTTGGCGATTCCTGGTTTTTTGATTTCCAATGCTCTTTCTATTTCCTTGGCCCTTTTTGTGGCTTTCTGGAGAGGGACTTGGATTGACCGAACCATTGTGGTGGTTTCTGTATTTTTGATTTCTCTTCCTTCTCTTGCCTACATTTTGTTTGGCCAATACTTTTTGTCTTACAAATTGGGATTGTTTCCCATCTCGGGCTTCAGTTGGGGGCCAGAAATTGTTTCCTACCTAGCGCTGCCCGTGATCATTTGGGTGTTTCTATCGGTGGGGGGAGAGCTCCGGTTTTATCGCACAGTGATGCTCGATGAAATTAGCCAAGACTACATTCGCACTGCGAGATCGAAGGGATTGGCCGAGCGGGTAATCATGTTCAAACACGTATTGAAGAACGCCATGATTCCCATCATCACCAGCTTGGTGATTCAGATTCCCTTTTTGATCACTGGCGCACTCTTGTTAGAGAGCTTCTTTGCCATTCCAGGCATGGGATCTCTTTTGATTGACGCTTTCAATACCTCGGACTTTCCTGTGATCAAGGCCGAAGTGATGATTCTTTCCATTCTTTACCTTGTGTTCAACTTGCTAACGGACATTTGTTATTCGTTTGCTGATCCAAGAATTACTTTAAAGTGAGCCAAATCCTATGAGCGCTGAAATCAACGTCGAGGAAATTGTTTCCAAAGCACCTAAAGGCCGATCGCTCTGGCAAGACGCTTGGCGAAGACTCAATCGCGATAAATTCGCCATGCTGTGCCTGTGGATTGTCTTAGCCTATGCCACTTTGGCCCTATTGGTGAAGTTTGGTTTGGTGGCGAGCACTTGGGGACAAACCGTTGGCAAAGAATACCAACCGCCCAGTTTCGAACACTGGACCCTTTGGTTCGGCACCGATATTTTTGGCAGATCCGTTTTGCTAAAAACCCTATATGGCGCCTATGTGTCCATGACGGTGGGTTTTTTATCTTCTTTGATCGCCATTCCTATCGGAGTGGTGCTGGGGGCTTTGGCCGGGTATTTCGGTGGCTGGGTGGATGATTTTATCACCTGGTTCTACACCACCGTTTCTAACATTCCTTCGCTCTTACTCATCTTGTCCATGGCCTTCGTGTTTGGAAAAGGCCTTTGGTCGATGAACTTGGCTCTTGGCTTAACGAGCTGGGTAGGTGTTTGTCGTTTGATTCGTGGAGAATTCTTAAAACACAAAGAACGAGAATACGTTCAGGCCGCCGTGAGCTTGGGCGCCAGCAATTCTCGAAGAATTTTCATTCACATTCTTCCCAACGTTTCTCACCTCATCATCATCAACTTCTCTTTCCTTTTCATTGGGGCCATTAAGGTGGAAGTGATCTTGAGTTACCTAGGTTTAGGGGTGCAAGGAATTCCCTCTTGGGGCACAATGATTGATGAAGCAAAACTAGAATTGGCCCGTGGGGTGTGGTGGCAATTAGGTTCCGCAACCGTGGCCATGTTGTTTGTGGTGTTGGCCCTGAATATTTTGGGTGACGCTCTACGGGATGCCCTAGATCCCAAGCTGAAGTGAGGAATATGGAACCGGTACTAGAAGTCAAAAATCTACGCACGGCCTTTCGAGTGGACGGCGGCGAATTGATCGCCGTGGATGATGTTTCCTTTTCGGTAAAGCCAGGGCAAACCGTGGGCATTGTGGGCGAATCGGGATGCGGAAAGTCCGTAACTTCGTTGTCCATCATGGGTTTGATTCCGACCCCTCCGGGAAGAATCGCCGGCGGTGAAATTCGATTTAAAGGGAAAAACCTAGTGGGTCTTCCCGCCAATGAAATGCGCAAGATCCGTGGAAATCAGATTTCCATGATTTTCCAAGAGCCCATGACCAGCTTGAACCCTGTGTTCACCATCGGGAACCAGATCATGGAAGCGGTGATGCTTCACCAAAAGCTTTCGAAAAATGAAGCCAAAGAAAAAGCCATTGAGATGCTCCGCTTGGTGGGAATTCCTGCGCCAGAGAGAAGAATCAATGAATATCCGCACCAACTTTCCGGCGGAATGCGACAACGGGTGATGATCGCTATGGCGCTTTCTTGCAATCCTTCTGTATTGATTGCCGACGAGCCCACCACTGCCTTGGACGTAACCATTCAAGCGCAGATTTTGGAACTGATTAAGAGCCTTCGCGAGAAACTACAAATGGCCGTGGTTTTGATCACTCACGATCTAGGTGTGGTGGCAGAGACCTGCGACTATGTGGTGGTGATGTACGCTGGAAAAGTGGTGGAAGAGGGAACGGCCGAAGATATTTTCTATCGTCCTTCCCATCCTTACACCAAGGGCCTACTCAATTCGATTCCCTCTCATACGGGCGAAAAGAAGAGTGGCCGCCTAGAAACCATTCCTGGTCTTGTTCCCAACCTTTTGCATTTGCCCAAAGGATGTCGCTTTCAGGATCGTTGCAAACGTAGAACCGAAGCGGGCACTCCTCAGTGCACCAGCGAAGAACCCACCCTAAAAGAAGTGGGTCCTGGTCACTACGCTTCTTGTTTTTCTCCTTATTTAGAAAGGAGGGTGTAAATGGCTTACTCTCCCAGTGACGGTTTAGTGGTGGTCAACAATTTGGTAAAACGCTTTCCCATCAAAGGTGGAATCTTGGGAAGAGAAGTGGCGGCCGTGCAAGCCATTCAAGGCGTGAGCCTCACCATCAAAAGAGGGGAAACTCTCGGTTTGGTGGGGGAATCGGGTTGCGGAAAATCCACGTTGGGTCGCTGCATTCTTCGATTGATTGAGCCCACCAGTGGTGAAGTGTATTTCGATGGAAAAAGCGTTTTGAATCTAGATGCTGGCGAACTAAGACGCATTCGTCGCAAAATGCAGATCATTTTCCAAGATCCTTTTGCTTCCTTGAACCCAAGAATGACGGTGGGAAGCATTTTGTCTGAACCCATCAAGATTCACGGTTTGGCCAAAGGTCCAGACGTATTGAAGCGAGTGATGAAACTTTTGGATCTTTGTGGATTGCGCGCCGAGGCCGTGAACCGCTATCCCCATGAGTTTTCCGGTGGACAGCGTCAGCGCATTTGTATTGCTCGAGCCTTGGCCGTGGAGCCGGAATTCATCGTTTGTGATGAGCCCGTTTCTGCCTTGGACGTATCCATTCAGGCGCAGATCATTAATTTATTGCAAGACTTGCAGCGAGAATTGAAGTTGACCTATCTCTTCATTGCCCACGACCTAAAAGTGGTGGAACACATTTCCAACCGCGTGGCCGTTATGTATTTGGGCAAAGTGGCAGAAATCGCCGACGGCGAAGCCATTTACAAAACCCCCATGCATCCCTATACCCGGGCGCTGTTTTCGGCCATTCCGATGCCAGACCCCAAAGGGAAACGACAAAGAATTCTCTTACAGGGTGATGTGCCCAGCCCCATTAATGTTCCTTCGGGCTGTTCCTTTCATCCGCGCTGCCCAATTGTGAAAGATGATTGCAAGCAGAACGTTCCTGGCTTAGAAGAGAAGGGACAGGGACACGCAGCCGCTTGTCGATACACTGCGGAGTCCATGGCTAAGTTATAATCACTCTCTTGCTCACATGGTGGAATTGGTAGACACGCTAGCCTTAGAAGCTAGTGCCGAGAGGTGTGGGGGTTCGAGTCCCTCTGTGAGCACCAAATAAAAAAGCGAAAACTGATGGGCGCTTCCTGCGCCCGGCGCTACCCTTCGTGGTCGCTTACAGTTTTCGCTTTTTTCTTTGGTGACCTGTTTGGGTGCAGGGTAGAGA
>JACCDW010501364.1_pt1 | contig 192085 bp, 179 predicted proteins | sample 7449781 | NCBI WGS metagenome assembly JACCDW01 (sample SAMN15323449, study PRJNA562643) | freshwater metagenome | isolation source: river surface water | place: USA:Blue River Watershed | collected 2017-08-18 | reverse complement strand
TTCTGGAGTGTCTCTTCGGCGGGCGGCAAGACTCCTACATTTACATCGAACGACCGTAATTAGAAAATTTGTATTTTTGGGGGGTAGAGCAGAATTTTCTCTAATTCAAAGAAATTTTGACTTACCTAAAGCTAAGCAAATCGAGTTTGATGACCTGGAAACCTTTGAGCATACAAAGTGTAAACCTCTTTCGGTAACATTGGCTGTGGAAAGCAAAAGTCGGAGGATATTAGGCCTGTCGGTTTCATCTATGAGAGCAAAAGGGCATTTAATAAAGAAGGCGAAAAAGTATGAGCCGAGAATTGACAATAGGAAACAAGGGCGAAGGGAGTTGTTTCAAAAGATCTTGGGCTTGATAGATGAGGACCTCACGATTCGCTCCGACCAGAACCCTCACTACGAGAAAGACGTGAAAGAGTTCTTCCCAAAAGCAAAATACATCCAACATCCAGGAATGAGGGGTGCGAAAACTGGACAAGGAGAGTTAAAGAAGGTCCCGTTTGATCCTTTATTCAGCCTGAATCATACCTGTGCGAAGATGCGGGCAGATATTAATAGACTCATCCGGAAAACTTGGTGCACAACAAAAAGAGCCGAAAGACTATATTTTCATCTCGCAATTTTCGCGGATTACCATAACCAACACCTGACCTAGTTAAATTTCAAAAGCAAAGTAGGCACTTAAGTTCCAAACTCACTCGACTAACAACACTCAAGTAGGCCAGCTTTTAATTCTTTCCTCTTCCAACGTAAGGCTAATACTAAACCAGCAACCACCATCAAAGTGTGTTGACTTTTGCCGTCCCAAAAATTCACCTGGGTGAGTCCATTGACTTGAAACGCCAAGAGTGCAAATAAGGCACCGGCGGCTAACCCCTTATGGGCTCCTCTCAGAAAACTCTTCCAGGCCGAGGCCATTAAAAAACCAAACCAAAACAAATAGGCCGAAAGTCCCAACCAACCTGTGGCTGCTAGAGCGTCCAGTAAGTTGTTGTGTGCGTGGCTAGAAAATTCTGGTTCTCCGCCGTTTAAAACCTTCCTTGCATACTGTTGGGTGTAGTCACCGGATCTACCAAACCCAAATCCAAAATGAGGACGATCTAAAAACATCGCCCAAGAAGCCTTCCACATAACCATTCTCTCGGCCCGAACTCCAGCTTGGCCGTCCACAAATCTGCGTTGAAAGCTTTCACTTTTATTCCACAAAACAAAAGTGAGTAAGGCCACAACCATCAAACTCACCAAACCCCACCAAGGTCTTTTGAGAAAACACAAACCCACCACCACAAAAGCGGCGGCGGCGAAGCCAATTCTCGAAAACGAGAAAAACACGGCCAACAGTCCGCCCATACCCAACGCCCACCAAAACCACTTTTCTTTATTGGTTCTTTCTGGTTTTGGCCAAAACGCTTGAGCAAGTCCCATGGCTGCCACCGTGGTCATGCAGGAAGCAAAACTTAGGTGGAAAAACATCAATCCCTGGCCGTGAAACTTATCCGTCGCTCCCACAGCTCGAAAAAACCGATGATTGAGCCATTCGTCGGGGAACAGGCTTTTGCCAAAAAACTGCATTGCAGAAACAGCCACTAAAAAGAGAGCCATTCCCCCCCACCACTTCCAAAAAGGGTGCTTCTCTAAATCCTCCGAGAGGAAAATCAATGCCCAGCCCACGAATACTGGGTACAAAAAATGATGAAACTTTTTTAGTTCTCGAAAGCCTTTACTGGCCTCCCCTAAAGGAGGATCCCACCAAGCGGAAGCCAAACTTGCAAAAGAAACCAAAAATAAAAAAATCGTCACCCATAGGTAAGGATTTCGACCCAGAGCGCGAAAATGAAGACCAAAAAACGTTCTTTGTCGAAAGAATACAAACAAGGATGTCAGCAAAAAGAGGGCACCGCCAATGCTCATTCCCGCCATAAAAGATAAAGAAAGCACCCCATAGAATGCAAAGGCGATTCCCCAGAGCTTTTTTGTGCTTGTTTCCAATGAAGCCATCCTCTTCCTTTGCCTCTCGCTAGCCTCAAGCTCCCCAGTTTACAGGAAAGCATTTCGTCCATTGCCTGCGGCGGAATCCTTTTTTTCAGGACCACAGAAAAGCTGTAAATCCTGATGAAAATTGTGATAATTCTATCCGAAGTGAAACCAGGAACAAAGCCCAGAATCGATTTGCCTTTTCTTGTCTTCGCTCTATTTTTTTTCTCTCTTCCCCACGCGTTGGGAACAGGGCAAGAATTTGGATCCACAGGCGCGTTGCCTACGGCCGCTCAAGGCAAACTGGGTGCCAATTCGCCTCCCTCTACCACAGGCGATCGACTTAATGATTGCAACTGGATGGTGAATTATCGCGGAAAAACCTACGACCTTTCTCCACTGACAAGAGAAGCGCTTTCCCGACCCATTGAAACTGACATTCGCTACGCACTGCAAAGAATACCCGAATCGGCTCAACACCTCGATAAGATGTCCTCTAAATTAAAAGAAGCTCGCGCTCATACAATTTTGGCTAGTCTCTTTGTGAGCGGATTTTTGGTGGGAAAAATAATCCAATCTAGAGAAACAGACGAAGACAAAAAAAGAGCCTTCGACGTCCTCACCTACGGCACGGGATTGTTCTTTTTGGGATCAACCGTGTTTAGCTGGAAGGCCACTCGAGAAGCCAAACAAGAACTGGTCAACGCAGTGGACGCATTTAACGCCAATAGTCCACACAAAATTGAGCCTATCTCTAGCTCCAAAAACGATTTAGAATTTTCCCAAGATTACCCTGAATCATCGGAGAGCGAGCCCACAAGATCGAAGCCATGAGGAGAGACTTATCTCTAAACAGGAACAACGATTGGAACGCAAAAATTAAAGGACTGATATGCCAAAACGCACAGACATCAAATCCGTTTTAGTGATTGGAAGTGGACCCATCGTCATTGGACAAGCCTGTGAATTCGATTACTCAGGCAACCAGGCCCTACGCGCCTTACGAGCGGAAGGTTTCCGCACTATCTTGGTAAATTCAAATCCAGCCACCATCATGACCGATCCGGAAACAGCGGATGCCGTTTACATTGAACCTCTCACTGTTAATTTCTTAGAAAAAGTCATCGCCAAAGAAAAACCCGATGCCATTTTGCCCACCATGGGCGGTCAAACCGCTCTGAACCTTACCGTCGAATTGGCAGAAAAAGGAATTCTGGAAAAATATGGTGTAGAGCTCATCGGCGCCAATATTAAATCCATCAAAAAAGCCGAAGACAGAGAACTTTTCCGCAAGGCCATGATCTCCGCTGGACTCGACGTGCCCAAAAGCCGCACGGTGAAAACTCTAGAAGAAGGATTAGAAACCGTTCGAGACATTCCATTCCCTGTCATTCTTAGACCTTCCTTTACTCTTGGCGGTGAAGGCGGCGGAACCGCCACCAACGAACAAGAATTCCGTCAATTTTTGCAAAGAGGATTAGAGCTTTCTCCCGTGCATGAAGTCTTGGTGGAAGAAAGCTTGATTGGTTGGAAAGAATACGAACTCGAAGTGGTTCGAGACCATAAAGACAATGTGATTATCGTTTGTTCCATTGAAAACTTTGACCCCATGGGCGTACATACCGGCGATTCCATTACCGTGGCGCCTGCGCAAACCCTCACTGATGTGGAATATCAAGTGCTCAGAGACCAAGCCATTCGAGTGATTCGAGAAATCGGCGTAGACACAGGCGGATCCAACATTCAATTCGCCGTGAATCCCAAAACCGGGCGCGTAATTGTAATCGAAATGAATCCTAGGGTTTCTCGCTCTTCCGCTTTGGCATCGAAGGCCACAGGTTTTCCCATTGCGAAAATCGCCGCAAGATTGGCCGTGGGCTATACCTTAGATGAACTTCTAAACGATGTAACTCGTTCTACACCCGCAAGTTTTGAACCTACGCTGGACTATGTGGTGGTAAAAATCCCTCGCTTCGATTTTGATAAATTCCGTGATTCCACTCCTGTGTTGAACACCACCATGAAAAGTGTGGGTGAAGCCATGGCCATGGGATCCACTTTCAAGGAGGCTTTTTTGAAAGCCCTAGCCTCCATGGAAAATCGCTTCACTTGGTTGAAGCCCACGGAATACGACCTCACACCATTTACCGAAGCAAAAAAGAAAGAATTACTTCAGTTCTTAAAAACTTCGCACTATCTCCGATTCTTGTACGCAGCCTCTGCTTTACGACAAGGCGTAAGTGCACAAGAAGTGTATGCAGCTTCGTATTTTGATCCTTGGTTTCTGCAGCAATTAGAAGAAATTCTAAGTGCAGAAAAGGAAATCAAACAGTTGGGCTCAAAAGGATTGCAACAGTTCGAAAAAAATCCAGAAGCCTTTGGGCGAGCCAAAGCCATGGGCTTTTCCGATAAATACCTTTCTGAACTTTTCGGATGCGACGAAAAAGAAGTGCGAGCCCTACGTCACAAACTGCACTTACATCCTCAGTATCGAGCCGTGGACACCTGTGCCGCGGAATACGAAGCTTTTACCCCTTACCTTTATTCTACGTACCAAAATTGTTGGAGATCTCCTCCCATTCCGGCAGAGCAAATTCCCGCCCCCGTAGCTGATAAAAAATCGCTGATGATTTTGGGTGGAGGCCCAAATCGCATTGGCCAAGGAATTGAATTTGACTACTGCTGCGTTCATGGAGCCATGTCGCTAAGAGAGCGTGGATTCAAAGTGATCATGGTCAATTGCAATCCCGAAACGGTGAGCACAGACTTCGATATTTCCACACGCCTCTACTTCGAGCCTGTGACCACGGAACACGTTTTAGAAATCCAACGCATGGAAAAAGCTTTGGGGGCCATTGTTCAGTTCGGTGGACAAACACCTTTAAAAATCGCTCACGCTCTTGAGGAAGGTGGACTTCCGATTCTCGGAACCTCTGTGAACGCCATCGACCAGGCCGAAGACAGAGATCGCTGCCAAGAATTGGCTCGTCACTTGGGACTCAAGCAACCGGAAAATGGAATCGTTCGCTCTGTGGAAGAAGCGGTGGCCGTAAGCAAAACCTTAGGCTTCCCCTTGCTCGTGCGCCCAAGTTACGTTCTCGGTGGCCAAGCCATGAAGATCGCCTATACGGAACAAAGCTTAAGAAAGTACGCGGAACAAGCTCTAGTAGTTAGCGAAGGTCGTCCCCTGTTTATGGATCGATTCCTTCGAGATGCCATCGAGGTAGATGTAGATGTGCTTTGCGATGGCGAAGATACCGTGGTGGGTGGAGTGATGGAACATATTGAGGAGGCCGGAATCCATTCCGGAGATTCTTCCTGTGCCATTCCTCCTTTTTCGCTCAGTCCCTCCATCACTGATCGAATCCGACGTGCAGCCTGTGAGCTAGCCCTGGCTTTTCAAGTACGCGGATTAATGAATGCTCAGTTTGCCGTAAAAGGAGATGAGATTTATCTCATCGAAGTAAACCCAAGAGCTTCCCGTACGGTGCCTTTTGTGAGCAAGGCCGTGGGTAAACCCTTGGCGAAAATCGCTGCCCAAGTAATGTTAGGAGCCAAGCTAAAAGAATTCGAACTTCCTGAGGCTCTCGATGAAAAACTGGAACAGTATCACGTGAAAGGCGCTGTGTTTCCCTTCCACCGATTCGATAATACAGACACTATTCTTGGGCCAGAGATGCGATCCACTGGAGAAGTGATGGGTCGGGCACCAACTTTCGGTGGAGCCTTTGCGAAGGCTCTTTTAGGTAACAGCATGAAACTTCCAAGAAAAGGAAAGGTTTTCCTCTCCGTTCGAAACGAAGACAAACCCGCCATTCTCTCTGTTTGTCGAGACCTTTTGTGGCATGGTCTCACCATCGCCGCCACCCAAGGAACCCACGATTTTTTGAAGGGGCACGGAATTTCTTCGGAGCTCACAAAGAAGTTTCAGGATGGTCACCCCAACTGCGTAGATGAATTGAAAAAGCGTGCCTACGTTTTGGTGATCAATACCACCAGCGACGAAAAAGCCGTTCAAGATTCTTATCTCATTCGAAGAACTTCTCTAGAAACCAAAGTTCCCTGCTTTACTACAGTATCGGAAGCCTTTGCCCTCTTGAAAGCTTTAGAGGCGAAAGAAGAAGATCTGGAGGTTGCCCCACTGTGAGCGTGAATTGCCATCGCTGTGGAACCCCCATTGCGGAAAATAATTTAGGAAGGCAAGACAGCTGTTCGAAATGCGGTGCGGACACCCGAGTCTGCAAGAATTGTAAACACTATGATCGATCGTATAATAACGAATGCCGAGAAGAACAGGCCCCTCGGCAAGTGGAAAAAGAGAAGTCCACCTTTTGCGAATGGTTTCAGCCCAGAGCCGGTGGCTTAGGCTCAAATGCTCCGAGCAAAGATGCTCTAAAAAATGCGGCGGAGTCTTTGTTCAAGAAAAAATCGTAACGCGAAGAGGGCCGAAGTTTTACCCTTTTAGGTGAAATCCCTCCTGCAGCCTCACTGGCATATGACAAAAAATCGTCAGAAAAAAAGAGAGGGGCTTCCTCTCTTTTTCTTACTTTCGCTTTTTGGATTTTTTGGCGGAACGTTTTGCCGATTTCTTCGTCGATTTTTTGGCTTTTTTCGCCACTTTCTTCGACTTTTTTCTACCGCCCCGGCTCATTTTCACCGAGGAAACATCGCCTTGTTTGTCTACGTAATAGAGGTGACCTTCTTGACGCTTAATGCCAGCCTTCACTAGCACCACAGGTTTCGATTTCGAACCTGATCCCCCTCTTGCCATTTTCACTTTGCAAACATCACCTTTTTTGTCGATGAAATACAAAAATCCAGGCTCTCGTCGAATTCCCGCTTTGAAAACTTTCATTAATCCTCCAAAAATTTTTCAAAGATAACGGAAAATTCATAACAAAGTTCCCCTCTTTTACAAGGATAACTTGACGGGGAAAGCCCTCAGAAGTACTACTAAATTTCACTATGCAAGACCAAAAAATCTATCCGATCACAGTGGAAGGCAAACGCCTTCTCGAAGAAGAACTGAAACGTTTACTCACGGTAGAAAGACCTTCCGTTATTCAAGCCATTGAAGAAGCTCGCGCTCATGGTGACCTAAAAGAGAATGCCGAATACGCCGCCGCTAAAGAACGTCAGAGCTTTATTGAGGGTCGCATTCAGCACATCAATGGAGTGATCGCCGGCGCTCAAGTCATTGACCCCACTACCTTGGCCTATCCACATATCGTTTTTGGAGCCACGGTCTTGCTAGAAGATTCCGAATCCGGCAATGAAGTGAAATACAAAATTGTTGGTATCGACGAAGCCGATATTTCGAAAAGCAAAATCAGCATCGCTTCCCCTATCGCCCGTGCCTTGATTGGCAAAAAAACGGGAGACGAAGTAAAGGTATCTACCCCCAAAGGTAGCACCACTTACGAAATTCGTGGCATCGAGTACCGCTAAGAAATCCATCTCTCTAGAAACTCCTCTTCAATTTTTGAAGGGAATAGGGCCTGCCCGCGCCTCTGCTTTGCAGAGAAAAGGGTTACTCACGCTTCAAGATGCGCTCTACTATTTTCCCAGGCGATATGAAGATCGAAGACGTATATGCGAACCGAAAGATCTCGCTTCCTTGAGCGAGGGGATTTCAGTGACTGTTTTGGCGAAAATGGAACGCCAAAAAGAAATTCCTCTTCGAGGCAAAAAAACGCTTTTCGAAGTGGTGGCCATGGGAGAATCGGGCGATCTTCTCACTCTCACTTGGTTTCAAACCTATAAAGGTCTCAAAGAAAAAATGAAGGTGGGATCCTGGGCGATCTTCCAAGGAATCTTAAAAAAATATCGAGGCGCTCCTCAGATTGTTCATCCTGATGTGGAAATTCTTCCCGGGAAACCACAGGGTAAGTTCATTGAGTCCACAAAATCACTGCACTGGGGAAGAGTGGTTCCCATCTATTCTCGATCGGAAAAACTGAGTCAAAAATTTTTACGAGAAGTGGTTTCATTGTGCTTAGAGACCGGCCTACCTCTCTGCGATGATCTTTTGCCAGATAGCTTACGAAGCAAACACCAACTTCCCTCGCTTTCGGACACTTTGTGGCAGATGCATTTTCCAAAAGAGATTCCCAATTTGGAAGTGGCAACCACAAATGAACTTCCGCCCTTTGTTCGTAGACTTATTTTTGAAGAGTTTTTTAAATTTCAGCTTGTTTTATTAATGGATCGCACGGGACTAAAGCCAGAATCCAGTATTCCTATCCTGCTAAAGGGAAATCTGGCCAAAGCTTTGCGCGCCAATATTCCTTATACACTTACCAAGGCACAAGAACGTTGCATTAGTGAAGTAACGGAAGACCTACAAAAAACAAAAGCCATGAATCGTATTGTGCAAGGGGATGTGGGAAGCGGAAAAACATTTGTGGCCTTGCTGTCTGCCGCAGAAGCCCTCGAAAATGACTGCCAGGTAGCCATCATGGCTCCTACCGAGATTCTGGCAGAACAACATTTCCAAAATGCGTGCAAAGTGTTTCAAAACACTGCACACACGCCCGTTTTACTCACCGGCAGTAAATCGAAAAAAGAGAAGGAAGAGTTATACCAAAAAATTAAGAGTGGTGAGGCCTCCCTGGTGATTGGTACCCACGCCCTCATTCAAGAAGCAGTAGAGTGGAACCGGCTGGCCTTCGTGATTGTGGATGAACAACATCGATTCGGTGTTCGCCAACGAACAGCCTTAAAAGAGAAGGCGCCGGCTGGAACGTTTCCCCATGTTTTAACCATGACGGCCACGCCGATTCCTAGATCTTTGGCGCTCACCGTTTTTGGTGAACTAGCCGTTTCCACCATCGACGAACTTCCTCCTGGTAGGCAGCAAATTCTTACCAAAATTTTGAAAGGCAGCGAACGTCAACGACTCTACAATCTGCTGCAAAAAGAAGTGGCTGCCGGAAGACAAGGCTATATTGTGTATCCTTTGGTCACGGACTCAGACAAAGAGGGAATGGAAAAAATTCGAAGCGTAGAGGCGGAGTTTCAGCGCCTAAGAGAGGGTCCGCTGTTTGGGCTAAAGCTTGGAATGGTTCACGGGCAGATGAAATCTGAAGAGCGAAATACCATCATGAGGGATTTTAAAGAAAAGAAGTACGATATTCTCATCGCCACCACCGTAATCGAAGTGGGAGTAGACGTTCCCAATGCCACCGTGATGGCCATCGAAAATGCCGAACGCTTTGGTCTCTCTCAGCTTCACCAATTACGTGGCCGAGTGGGACGAGGCTCGGAAAAAAGCTATTGTGTTCTCTTGACTGATTCTAGGCCCCCTGAAGTACGGGCCAAATTAGCCTTTGATGGAGAAGAGGGCGTGGAAGAAGAAAGCCCCTGGGTGCGATTGAAGGTGTTAGAAGATCATCAATCGGGCTTTCACATTGCTGAAGAAGATTTACGACTCCGTGGCCCTGGAGATTTTTTTGGAACCAAGCAGAGCGGAAGTCCCACCTTTCGTTTGGCGAACCTACAACGAGATCTGGGACTTTTAGAGCTGGCCAGAAAAGAAGCTTTGGCCATTCACCAAGAGGATCCTGGCCTAGAAAAGCCGGAACACCAAAAGCTAGGAAAGTGGTTTCATCACGCTCTAGAAGAAGCGGCCACTACTTTGAAAAGCGGATGATTGAAGTTCGTAGTGAATTTCGTGGGGATGTTGGTAGAGAGGTTCGTGGTGAGGTTCGTGGTAAGGTTGTCGCAATGTCCGTGCAAACATTTACGAACGAAGATAGAGCCTAGATCTGGCCTCTTCCTATTCATTCAAGGTTTTTGCGAGCTCCACTACCTTTTTGGGAAATTTTTCCAACATAGGTCGCTTGCCTAGAGACCTAGTGTGTTTTTCCACATAGGCCACGCAAAGGGCGCGCACGCTGAATTTTAGTTGTTCTGACTTCCCACACTCTTCAAAAAGCAAAATTCCTTCGGAAACTAAAGTGGGTTCTCTACGAATGGCCTTCTGGATGGCATCAAACTTTTCTGCTGCCAACAAAATCATAAGCTCGCTATCCACGCTGGACTGAGGCAAAGATTTCATCACCTCTGCACCCAAGAGACGAAATTCTTCTTGAGAAAGAGGGGCCTCTTCGGTGGTAGGTGGTTGTGGTGCTTGTGCAGCCGCTTGAACAGAAGAAATTTCGTCGATTGCTTTTTCTGACTCCATGGTCAACGGAGCCTGATGGGTGCGTAAGAGTACAAGACCCCAACCTCCCAAAAGAGAAAATCCCACCAACACTCCCAAAAGAAGCTTCCAAGAATAACGATCCATTCCACTCATCCTTTCTGGCGTTGCATCGAACCTATCGAAGGCAAGAAGGTTTGAAAAGCTTTTCGTTTCTCTTTTTTCGACGATTTTTCGGCGCTGAGGGGCCCGAAAAATCTAAATATCTGAAATTCTTAAGGGAAGATTCTTCGAATTTTTTTCGAACCCAAAGTTCATGGAAGGAAAAATTTCAATCACCTTTTACGATGACGCGCCCTCACCGCCCACACTGAAGTATTTCGCCGCTGGATGGTGAAATACGATGGCAGATACAGAGGCCTCTGGATCCATCATAAAACCTTCCGTGAGCTGAACGCCGATCTCTTCTGGCTTTAAGAGTTTCCAAAGAATCTCTTGGTCTTCCAGTCTTGGGCACGCAGGATACCCAAAGGAATACCGACAGCCTCGATACTTCGCCTGAAATCGTTCCATCATGGTGAGATCGGGAGAATCGGGAAATCCCCACTGGGCTCGTAATTGACCATGCAAGAGTTCCGCATAGGCCTCGGCCGTTTCAATGGCCAACGCTGCTAAGGCGTGAGCTTTTAAATACTCTCCTCGTTTTTTCAATTCTTCGGAACGGGCGCGAACGCCTTTGCCCGCAGTCACGCAAAACAAAGCCACTTGATCTTTCCACTTTCCATTCGAAATCAAAGGATCCACATAATCGGAAATGCAGAGCCCATTTTCTTTTGCCTGTCTTGGAAATTCAAAGGTGGTCACCCGCTGGTCACCTTCATACAAATGCAAAAAGTTTCCTTCCGAAGCGGCACCGTAGAAGCGGAACACGGCCTGTGGAGACAAAAGTTCCTGCCGTTTGATTTCAGATTTTAGATCCTCAATCACAGCAGCGAATTCCAACATCTTTGCGCCACTGGGGTGCTGAGCCAAAGCGGCCTGATCTCCTTTTTGCCAGAGCTTCACTGCCTCTCCGGGGATCCCTAGGTGACGATAAAAAAGAACCAAGTGGTTAATGTATTTCCAAATCATGTCTAGCGATTGCCCACGCACTACGTGGCGATCAAAATCAGGAGCCTTTGGTAATACTTCTAAACGATCCACTTCCAAAGAGCGTTTCTTTTCTGCTGCCTTTGGAGCTTCCACTTTTTGCGCTTCACCGGCTTGTAATTCTTTTTGTCTGGTTTTTAGTGTGGTTTCGAGAACTCTTCGCTTCTCTTTATCGACGATGGACTTGGCTAATTCTAAGCCCGTCATGGCGTCTTTTGCATAAGCCACCAAGCCATCTTTATACGCTTTGGCAATTCGTTTATCGGTAAAATTCTGTGACAGCGCCGCTCCGCCCACCAAGATGGGCAAAGAAATTCCCGCTTGTTCCAAATCACCGGCAGAGATTTCCATCTGCTGAGCCGATTTCACCAAGAGACCGGAGAGCCCGATCATATCTGGCTTGTGCTCGCGTACGGCCTGAATGAGTTGCTCGGAGGGAATTTTGATTCCCAAATTGATGACTCGGAATCCGTTGTTGGACAAAATGATTTCTACTAAATTTTTTCCAATATCATGAACGTCACCTTTTACGGTGGCCAAAACCACGGTACCTCGAACGGCGGTGTCTAGCTTTTCCATATAAGGCTCGAGGTGGTTCACGGCAGCCTTCATAGCCTCGGCGCTTTGTAAAACTTCGGCGACGATCATTTCATTTTTGTTGAAAAGTCTTCCAACGGTATCCATTCCGGCCATGAGGGGACCATTGATGATATCAAGGGGTTTCATTTCTTTTCGCTTCAATTCTAGATCAGCAAAAAGACCCTCTTTGGTTCCCTCAATAATGTATTGGGCAAGGCGTTCGTCGAGGGGCAATTCTTTTTTCACTTCTTTGGCTTTTGGTTTTGCCGTTCGGAAAAAGGCGGCAAAAGCGGCCACTGGATCTTCTCCGCGATTCCAAAGTAAGTCTTCGCTCACTTTGATTTCTTCCGGAGTTAAAGAAGAAAAGCGTGGAATTTTTTCGGAGTTCACAATGGCGCAATCGAGCCCAGCTTTCGTACAGTGATACAAAAATACGGAATTTAATACTTCCCTACCCACGGCAGGCAAACCAAAGCTCACGTTAGAAATTCCGAGCACCGATTTGGTTCCAGGAAATCGTTCTTTCAGAAGCCGAACACCTTCGATGGTTTCCACAGCACTACCACGATACTGTTCGTCGCCGGTGCCACAGGGAAAAACTAGAGCGTCCCAATAAATATCTTCCGGAGGAATGCCATATTTTTTGGTGAGCAGCTCATATTCTCGCTCGGCAATCTCTAATTTTCTTTGCCGGGTCACTCCCATGCCTTGCTGTGGATCATCGTCAATACAGCCCACCACCACGGCAGCTCCATACTTTTTTGCCAAGGGCAACACATGGGCAAAACGCTCTTCTCCGTCTTCTAGATTCACGGAATTGATGATGCTTTTCCCCTGCACCATTTTTAAAGCATCTTCAATGACCTCAGCATCGGTGGAATCGATCATCACGGGAACTCGAACTTTTTTCAAAAGCTCCGGCATGAACTTCTGCATATCTTCTCGCTCGTTGCGATCGGGGTTCGACAAACAAACGTCAATGATGTGAGCCCCTTTTTTCACCTGAGCTCTTCCCACTTCTGCAGCTTCTTCCCATTTTCCGGCAGTGATCAGTTCACGAAATTTTTTCGATCCAATCACGTTGGTGCGTTCACCCACTAGCAAGGGGCGCATCTCTTCCGTCACTTCTAGGAATTCTACGCCGGACAGCCGAGAAGCCGCACGGGCGGCCATTTTGCGAGGACTCGCTTGATCGGCGATTTCTCTCAAACGATGAATGTGCCCGCTGTGGGTTCCGCAACATCCACCCAAAACGTTAAGCCATCCCTTTTCCAAAAACCGATGTATCACATTTCCTAATGATTCGGGAGTCTCTAAGTATTTTCCATTCTCGTCGGGAAGTCCCGCATTGGGAACGCAAGCCACAGGAAAGGGCGACATCTCCGCCAAGGTTCGGATGTGATCGGTCATGAATTCAGGACCGGTGGCGCAATTGAGCCCCACATACAACAAATCTTTATGAGCCACAGAGGTCAAAAAAGCATCTACACCTTGGCCGGCCAACATGGTTCCCATGGGTTCAATGGTTCCAGAAATGGCAATGGGCAAAGGATCTTTTACTTCTGCATGCAATCGATCAATGGCAGCCAAACATGCTTTGATATTGGTAGTGTCGTTGCAGGTTTCGATCAAAAAGTAATCGGCTCCTCCGTCGTACAGGCCTTTTACTTGCTGGTAGTATTGCTCGGAAAGTTCATCAAAGGTGATTCCGCCGGTTACGGAAATGGCTTTTGTGGTGGGACCAATGGAAGCCGCCACAAACCTTGGCCAGTCAGGAGTGGAATACTTTTCGGCCATTTCCCGCGCCAACTCACAGGCTCGCTTATTAATTTCATAAGCCTTGTCAGAGAGCCCGAATTCCCCTAGCACCATGGGGGTTCCACCAAAGGTATCGGTTTCCACAATATCGGCCCCGGCCTTCAGGTACTTTTCGTGCAACCGTCTAATGACGTCGGGACGGGTTAACACTAAATTTTCGTTACAACCCTCAAAGGTTTCGCCGCCAAAATCTTTGGCCGTCAGATTTTCATCTTGCAGAGCGGTACCAGTACCCCCATCTAAGACCAACACTCGTTCTCGTATGCGTTTCTTGAGTAAATCTGTGCGTTCTTTTCGAGTGAGAGGAGAATTCTGCATAAGAATCAATCTAGAGCAATCTAGGGGGGGTGCAAAGAAGTTTTTTCCCCCGTATACTAGAGGTTCCTATGATCGAATTTAAAATATTGAGCTGCCCCGACAAAAGCCAGCAATCCACCTACCAACACGTGGGATTAGAGCTGGTTTTTGGTCAACTGGAGGGCGATATGCTGATTGACGATCCCGCTTTGGCGGCGCGGCAAGCTAGGATCTTCTGGGCCGGCAGCAACTATATGATCGAAAATCTCGATGATAGCGTGGACATTCGCATCAATGGAAAATCCGTACAGGAACCTTCTCCAATCAAGGAAAGAGACAATCTTTCCATGGGAAAAACCACCATTAACTTTGCAAAACTCAATCGCAATCCATTGACGCCTCCAGACCCTTACGTTCACCCCCAAGCGGAATCTCGCTTTGCTTCGGGAACGAAAGAGGCAGCAGTGTTGGAATCCTTGGAAATATTGGAAAAACAGGCTGGCGGCGGCTCTGCCTCTGTGGGAGGAATGCCAAAACCTCCTCCTCTGCCCGGAGGAAAAATGCCTCCTCTACCTCCGAAAAAACCTTGAAAGGGAACAAGCCATGAGCGGAATTTTAGAACAAGGCTATTTTCGAACTCGCGACGGCGTGAGGTTGTACTATTCGGTGGAAGGTCCAAAAGATGGAGAGCCACTTTTGTTTTGTTATGGCCTGGTTTGCTCTCCGCTCCAGTGGAAATACCAAATGGAGCACTTTAAAAAAACTCACCGCGTGATTTTTTTGGATTACCGCGGCCACGGACAAAGTGCCCGACCAGAAGATCCTCGTTCTGTGACCATTGAAAGTTGTGCCAGAGATCTGTTGGAACTTTTGGACGAATTGGAAATTCCCCAGGTCAGCGTGCTTGGCCATTCCCTGGGCGTAAATATTATTTTGGATTTGTATCGCTTGGCCCCCGAACGGGTGAAGGCTTTGGTGTTAGCCAATGGCACTCCGAAAGACCCGTTTGAAACCATGTTTCACCACAATTTTTTGCAGGTCTTTTTTCCCGTCATTCAAAAAGCCCAATCGTTTTTTCCCGATTACCTACAGAAATTTTGGGCGAGCCAAGGCACTAACCCCATCAATCAAGAATTTGTGGCGAGAGCCGGATTTAACCCAAAATACGCAAAACGAGAAGACATCAACGAATACCTACGCCTCACGAGTACGGTGGATTTAGATATTTTCCTCAACTTACTCGAAGATTTTATGAAGACCGATTGCACCCATTGGCTTCAGGAAGTGAATGTTCCTGTTTTGGTGATTGGTGGCGACAAAGATTTAATCACCCCAGTGAAAAACCAAAAGATTTTTGCGCAGTTGATTCCAGAGGCGGAATTTCAAATCATTCGCGAAGGCTCCCATTGCCCACAAATGGAAAAACCTGATTTGGTGAATGAAATTTTGAGCCAATTTTTTCAGCGGGCGACCAGAAAGACAGACGGTCAACAAAAACTTTCGAAGAGCTCGGTGAGAACTTCAGCTGTGAAAAGGGTTTTACCCAAAAAAGCCTCTGCTAAAAAAATAGTAAAGAGCAATAAGAGAAAAGCTGAGCAGAAAAGCTTGTAGTCATTCCAATTAAAATTAGTTCAGAACAGGGCCATTTTGGAAGAAAACTTAAGAAAAGCGATCTTGCCGCTCCCAACAAACTCGCTGAGCGGGCTCTGCTGTTAATGAAGATTCAATAAAGTTTTCCAACTGAAAGTTTGGTAGGCGCAAGAGCTCTTCTTGTAGGGGTTTTAGATTTTTCCCCACGGGCAATGACAACGATTCATCAGAATCAAATTCTAACTTCCAAAATAGATCTGCACCAAAGGGGCCCGCAGCCGTGTTTTCGATGCTGACCTTTCTTAAACTTTTTGGGTCACGAACAGCTTTCTCTTTATTCTTATACCGGAAAATCCACTGCCCTTGCGATCTCGAAAAGAACCACCAATCCTCTGGCCAAGAGGATCCGAAACGAAACTCATACCAGCGATTCCTTATACCCATTAGAGATCCAGATAGCACCGCAAGGCTAAACGCCACTTGAACTACCAGCCCCCAGGAAAAACCTTGTCGCAAAAATTCATGCCAAGAAAAATACAAAACTCCCAGGGAGGTGAGAAAAAAGAATGCGGTGGAAAAGGCTTTTTTCCATGGAGAACCCTCTTCTGCTTGCGCGTCTATTGCAGGATTTTTTTCCATTTTTAACATTTGCTAATTCTACTTCACTTGGCTCAAAAAAGCTTGGCCCAATGGATTGATAGAAAATCCCTGCCATTTCGTTTGCACCATAGCTACAGAGTCCCTCATGTAGAGTGGAATAATAAACGCATCTTCGTGCAGAAGATTTTCTGCTTTTTGAAAGTTTTCTTCGTTCACAGCGCGATCGTATTCAAAAGAACTCCATCCCGTCCAATTGGCCGTACTGGAGGTGAGAAATTCTTGCAAAAACGCCCGAGGATGCGAATAGGGAGCCGTCACTCCACTCAAAAAGATGGGAGCTGGATCCGTATAGATTTCTTTCCAATAGATTTTTGATTCTTGTACTTCGATGGGAATTCTCACTCCCAACTTTTTTTCCCACTGCCCCTGCGCCCACTCAGCCAAAAGCTTATGCGAAGCTTTGTTATACACGCGCAAAACAATACCGAGCTTCCCTTCCTTATTGGCTTCTTGCAGTTTTTTCTTAGCATCGGCCCAATCTACTTTTACCGAAGGAGCTTGAATCTGCGGCCACATCACATCGGAAACCCAAGTTTTTGTGCCTCGATATTCTTTGCCCAACACTTTTGGAAATTCTTTTCGCTCCAGAGCCTCACTCAAAGCTTTACGAATATTCTTATCCTTCAAGAGTTCAGTCTTATTGGCATTCAAGCCGAAATAAAAAGTCGTTAGACTAGGAAATACACGAAAGGTTTTTTGTTTTTCGGTGGCAGCCGTTCGCATGAGCGGTGGAATGTCTCGCACCCAATCTACCTTTTTTTGTTCGAATAGAATCTGTGCGGTGTTTTCGTCGGGAATAAACAGAAACTCAATTTGATCGATCGTTCCTGCGGGCCCTCCAAACTGAGGATTTTTTTCTAAAAGCAATGACTGGTTCGATTTCCATTCTTTCACTTGATACGGACCATTCACCAATAGCGCTTTTCCTTTATTGAAAATCTTTTGATCCGACTGAACTTGCTCAATTCTCACGGGGAAAAAGACGTAGTGAGAAAAAAGAGCCGGAGCCTCTGGAGCCGGTCGCTCAAACTTCACCCGTAACTCTCTACAAGTTTTTGCTTCAAAGGATTTTAAATTATTCGCGAAGTGGGCGTAAGGCGAAGCAAACTTTTTATCTTGTAGGCGCGTCCAAGAATCCACAAACTGCTGTGCACATAGAGGAGACCCATCACTCCAGCGACGATCAGGCTTTAGTTGAATCACTAATTCTGTTTTACTTTCATTCCAACGAAACGAACGAGCGGCGGCTGGCACCGCTTTCCCTCGAGAATCCGCCTGAAAGAGACCTTCCATCAACTGATACACAATCTCTGGACTTACCTCTCCATAGTTCCAGTCAAGGGTAGCAAGATCCTCTACCAATCGAACCCGAAACACCGAACTACTAGGCACAGAATTTTGGTTCGCTTGTGCGAGACTTTCGAATAGGGAAAATGAAAGAACAAAAATGGAAAGAAGGCTGGGAAAAATTCTCATGCCACATTCTATCAAAACTTATTCAGGCTTGGCGGGAGATTTTATGAGAGAAACAGATTCTTAACTTCCGCTAGCGGTTTTTTCCTTCGCAGATCTTGGTCTTTCCCTAAGATCGAAAAAACCCACGATCCTAACGCTCTTCTTCTCCGTCTGACGCATTGGGCAATAGTTGACCTAACACTCGCTTCATGGCCATTTTTGTTTGCGCGGCCTTGTAAGACGCATGAGAAGCTTCTCCGCTTTCGGCTAGCTCATAATTTTCTTTATCAAGAATCTGCACTTCAAAAGGATAAAAGAAGCGTTGTTCTTTGGCGAATTGCCCAAAATCCAGTCGATCCACGAGCGTCTTCACCTCTTCGTCACCCTTGGTTTTCAAAAGCGCTCTTAGTTGCTTTAACTCCTCGTAGGCGGGGCTTCGAAATTTGATGAGTTGCCTGCAAGTAAACTGAATGGAATGGAATTCGTCACTGGAAAAGGGATTGTGTTCTTTGATGTCTTTTTGATTTTCTTGAAACCCTTGAATCAATGCCTTTTCCAAAAGCTTTCTAACGGCTTCCTTTTCTTTTACTTCGCCTTTCATAGCCAACTGCTGAACTTCTCTCCAGGCTCGACGATACAATTTGGGATCGATGAGATTGTTTCGAGACCGAGAGGGCCGAATATTCATCGACATTACAATGTAACGATCGCGCAAATACTTTAGCACCCGCACCACTCCTACGCGGGTCTTTGTAATAAATCGAACACCAATCTGATCGAAAACATCTTCGGCCAAAGTTTCTTTTTTGTGAAGAAGCTTTAGAATGACGGAGTCTCTAGTCTTTCGAGGCTTGGTTTGAAACTTGTCGAGTAAAATTGCGCTGGAAGATTTTGGATCCCCTAAATAAATTTTTTCTTCCTGTGAGTGAATTTCTTTGTAAAAGCGGTCAAAGATCTGTTTTTGAATCTCTGGAAAAAAATCGTGCCGTAAATCTTTATCTAAGTGCGAGATCGCATGCATCACCCTCAGCACAGCGCAGGCCCATCGAGCTCGCACGGCCTGATCAATGCTTTTGTCGGCGGCCCAAACAAACAAAAGACGCACATCGGTGAGCTCTTGAAAAAGCTTTGGAACCTCTAAATCAGCCCCTTCTGGATTGTCTGGCTTTAAAAAATACTTTCGAATAAAGCGTAGGGCCTCGTGATAGTTTCCTAAAACCTCTGCCCGTTCCACGGGATTTTCTAAGTTGAAACCATATTTCAATAGAAATTCATCGGCCACTTCGAGAGTGCGAAGGGGCAAACCGTGGTGCGAATCGATTACACTGCGACCGCGCAACATGAGGTTCATAATGTCTCTGCTCATGCGCAGCGATTCAATGTATTCTAGAATTTCCTGCGAACTCGTTTCGCTCATCTCCCCCCCACCACTTCACCCTAATGGATTTTTCCCTTCTTGGGTAGTGCCTTCTTTCGCATCGCATTTCCTTCACATTTGTGCTTTAAAAGATAGAGATGAAAGAATTTCTGGCCACAAACATTGCCACCTTTTTTACTGTGGGAAAAATCCCCAAAGCTCCTGGAACGTTTGGCTCTTTGGCCGCACTTCCTTTAGCTTGGTTTCTTTGGCAATTGCCACCTTGGATGGCGTGGATTGTGGTATTTTCTGTTTTTTTTCTTGGCTGTTGGGCCGCTCAAGTCATTATTTCCAAAACGGGAAAAGAAGATCACCAGAGCATTGTGATTGACGAAGTGGTGGGGATTTTTGTGACCACTTCTGTGGCCCAACACCTATGGTGGCATTATCTGTTGGCGTTTTGTTTTTTTCGATTGTTCGATATTTTAAAACCTGGCCCCGTAAGAATCATCGACAAAAAAATCAAGGGCGGTTTTGGGGCGATGTTGGATGATTTTGCCGCATCGATTCTGGCCGCACTTGTCTTATATATAGTTTTGGTCAGCGCACCTGCCATTGCCACAAGATTTTCCATTTAAGCGAAAGCGGGAAAAATTGTAAGCCTTGCGGGGATTACAGGGGAACTCATGAAAAAACGATCTGGCGTGCTTTTATTGTCCATCGGAGACGAACTCCTTGATGGCAGAACCTTGAACACCAATGCCTCTTGGTTCGGAGAACAACTTCGCCATGCCGGTGTGCCGGTGAGCGAAGTGAAATGTACTTCCGATCGCTTAGACGAAATTATCGATGCTTTAGAACTTGGAACGTATTTTCCTCTGGTTCTGGCCACCGGTGGACTTGGCCCCACCAATGACGATCGAACCTTAGAAGCGGCTAGCAAATTTTTCCGCAAGCCTTTGCACGTTCATCCGAAAGCCTTAAAGCTCGTAAAGGCCAGATACCAAGCGAGGGGCCTGCCTCTCACCGAGGCGAGAAAAAAACTAGCGTTAGCTCCAAAAGGCGCGAAGATTTTAGAAAACCCCACGGGAACAGCTCCAGGATCGCAGCTCACAAAAGGCAAAACAGATTTCTTTTTCCTTCCAGGCCCTCCCAATGAATGCAAACCCATGTTCGAATCTTTTGTTTTGCCGGTTGCAAAGAAAAAAGTGGCAGAAAAAAAACTGATCCAAAGAGAATTTTGGCGAACGTTTGGTCGGGGCGAAAGTGATGTGTACGCCAGAATTTCTGCGGCAGTTGAAGCCATGGAGAAAAAGTATCCAAACTCCGTTACCATTGGCATTCATATTAGTTTTCCCTGTGTGGATCTAACCTTCGAAGTTTGGAAAATCCCCGGGGAAAAAACTCCCTCCAAAAAAGAGATCCAAGAGTTTCTGAATCACGTAAACACAGAAGTGAAAGAAATCTGTTTCTCTCGAACAAGAGAAACTCTTGTGGAAGCTGTTTTCCGAGAAATGAAAGAAAGAGGAAAAACAGTTTCTGTGGCGGAAAGTTGCACCGGCGGACTCTTAAGTAAGCTCTTCACCGACCTTCCAGGATCATCTGCTATTTTTTGGGGCGGCGTGATTTCTTATGACAATGCAGCCAAACAAAACTTTTTGGACGTAAAAACAAAAACTTTAGAGGCCCACGGCGCGGTTTCTGAAGAATGCGTTCGCGAGATGGCGGAAAATCTAAGGAAAAAAACAGGAACGGATTTTTCCCTCGCCATTTCCGGAGTGGCTGGTCCCGGCGGCGGAACAGAAGCCAAACCCGTGGGCACCATTCATGTAGCTCTTTGCGACGCATCAAGTACAAAAACGCTGCACCAGGTAATTTTACGCGGGCAAGGAAGCAGAGATCAAAATCGAGTTATTGCTGCGCATCTCGCATTAGATTGCTTGAGAAACGCGCTGCACGCATGAGACCTTTTCTCACGCCAGCGTGTTTCTTTTTTCGGGGTGTACGAAAAATGTAGCATTCTGAAAAAACTTCTCCATAATGGAGATCAAATAGGCTCCACGGTCGCTTTCTTCGCAGAGGAAAACACCAAGGAGAAAAGAAATAAATATCGGATGAAGGAGTAAATCGTAATGGCTCTCGAGCAAACACAACAAAATGGACAAAAAACAAAAGCACTGGAATTGGCCATCCAAACCATTGAAAAACAATTTGGCCGCGGGAGCATCATGCGCCTCGGAACGGGGCAAAGTCTTCACGAAGGTCTTACAGCCATCCCTACGGGTAGTCTTTCCCTAGACTTGGCCCTAGGCATTGGCGGAATTCCCAAAGGAAGAGTTGTGGAAATTTACGGTCCAGAATCTTCCGGTAAAACCACCTTGGCCCTCACGGCCATTGCAGAATGCCAGAAACAAGGCGGCACCGCAGCGTTCATTGATGCCGAGCACGCCTTAGACGTGGAATACGCCAGAAAACTCGGCGTGGATGTCGACAATATGTTGATTTCTCAACCCGATACCGGCGAACAGGCCCTAGAAATCGCCGATATGCTCATTAAGAGTTCCGCCGTAGATATTTTGGTGGTGGACTCCGTGGCTGCCCTAGTGCCAAGAGCAGAACTAGAAGGCGAAATGGGCGATGCCACCATGGGAGCTCAAGCTCGCTTAATGAGCCAAGCGTTGAGAAAGCTCACAGGTTCCATCAATAAATCCAAGAGCACCGTGGTTTTCATTAACCAAGTGCGAATGAAAATTGGTGTGATGTTCGGAAACCCGGAAACCACCACAGGCGGAAACGCGTTGAAGTTCTACGCCTCCGTTCGTATGGACGTGAGAAGAATTGCAGCCATAAAAAATGGCGACGATGTAATTGGTAACCGCACTCGAGTGAAGGTGGTGAAAAATAAAGTTTCTCCTCCTTTCAAAGAAGTAGAGTTCGATATTCTTTATGGCAAAGGCATTTGCAAAGAGGGTGACCTCTTGGACTGTGCCACCAATATGGGAATGATTGAAAAAAGTGGAACCTGGTATAGCTACAATGGCGAAAGAATGGGTCAAGGTAGAGATGCCGCCAGAGAATTTTTGAAGTCCAATCCGAAAATGATTTCGGAAGTCCGAGAGAAAATTTTGAAAGCCAAAGGCATTCAATCGGGCGGAGGACTCATTCCTGCAGCAACCTTAGCCGCGAACCAAGCTGCTGAAACCGCGGCTGCTAGCAAAGAAGAAAAAATGGAGAGCAAATTGGCCGCTGCTGCTGCCGCAAAACCAAAAAAGATGCAGTAAAAAGCATCTACTCCATTCAAAAAGAAGCTGATACCATTAGCCCATGGGAATGAAACAACTCCTATGGGCTTTTTTCTTGTCCACTTCGGCTTTTGCTGCCGATCCGCCTCCCATTAACCAGAGCACAGGAACCACTTATGTTCCAAGCTCTGCACAGTCAAGCCCCGCTGTTCAACAAAGACTCAGTGGATCAGGTGCTGGACCCACCAATATTGGAACCATTCCAACTCCAGACACCATCGCACCTCCTGTGATTCCATCCGCCCCAGGCGCACAACCCCAACAGCCCACCTATGGACAATACCGAACCGCCAGCGGGGTAAAATTAGAAAAAATGCTCCTCGATCGCTACAAACAAAGCGTGGTTCGAGTGACCACGAAAGATATGGCCGGAAACGAATTGTCCAGAGCCATGGGAGTGGGCGTGGGAAAAACCTATATCGCCACTTCTCTCTCCTTGATCCTTGGCAATGCCCAACAGTGGGCCGACCGCATCGAGATTTCTCACCATACGGGAAATACCTATACGGCAAAAATTGCCTATGTGGATGAGGAAAAAAATCTTGTCATGCTCTCTCCGGAAGCACACCCTTCTCCCCTTCCTTCGGCCAGGGAACAAGACGAACGCCCCAATATTGATGTCTTTACCTTTTCCTTTCAAGACGGTGCCGAGGGAGAAATCGAACCGAAAATCCATCGCGGTATCATGGCCGCAGTGAATTCAGAATCAGGTTTGCTATCTGTTTCTGGTAGCACCATCAAAGATGACCAAGCGGGCTCGGCCATTATTAACACCCAAGGGGAACTCGTGGGAATGCTCTTGCCGAACGGAAGAGGCATTTTGAATTCTACCCTGCAGAAGATGTCGGTGCGCGCCCAAAAAGCCACTCCCATTGAACCGAATCAGATCGGCGTCATCCTCGGACGAGGCGTAATGGTGGATCCAAAAACGAAATCGGCCTACCCCACTATTTCTGCGGCCCTCGACGCCATCAAAAAAGGGGAAGCTCCAAAGCCCGATCCCAGTCGCTACAATCCCGCCAAAAATCGCATCGTAGCTCCGGCGGAAAGCGACAAAGTGGTGATCAAAGTAATGCCCGGAAATTACAAAGAAGGAAAAACCATTGTTCTTCCCTCCAACCTTTCGCTCTCTGGGTCGGGCCCCGACAAAACCGTTCTTCTTGGCTCCGATCCCAATAAGCCAGTTCTACTCCTGCAAGGAATTGAAAACTCCATGGTCTCGGGATTCCGCATTGTGCCCGCCAACCTTCAGTCTCTGAAAGCCCCCACGGTGATCCTCAGCAAAACCTCCAAAGTGACATTGCTAGGGAATGTATTAGAAGCCAAGGGCGGAGTTGCTCTTTGGGCCAACGAATCTAACAATGTGGAAATATTCGGGAACTCTTTTGCGAGGGGCCAGGTAAGAGCCCTCAGCTGTGATCGGTCTAGCATGAAAGTTCAAGCCAACGCTTTCATGGGCGATTGGCCCATTGCTGTTTCCGTGGACCGCGGCTGCAATCTCGATTTGAGTCGCTCTCTTTTTTTCGAAAACAAAAATTCCGTAACCATTTCTTCCCAAGCAGGAAGAGTTGCTCTCAAAAACAATTCTTTTATTCGCTCTCCCATCGCTGTAAAGCTTGCAGGAAATCTGCCTAGCTTCCAGTTGGATCAAAATCTATTTTTTGAATGCGCCATTGGATTTAATTCCAATATCCCCATGCCGGGAAAAAAATTAGGCCGAAACGCCATTTGGAAATCAAAGTTTCAAGCTAATGGAAGACCCGTTGCTAGCGGCGATCTGGTGAGAACAGAGCCGAAATTTGAAGCTCCCGAATCCTACGACTTTCGCCTTCGCCCCGGTCAAGGTCAGTTAAACGTGGGTTCCGGCGAAGAAGTCCAACAAATCGGCGCCTTTCAGTTGGAAGATATCCTGGGAGAATACACCCAGCAGGTGCTGCGATCGCTCAGCGTGGCCACCGGCGAGTCGGATTTAGCCTCTCTTTGGGGCCTAGAGTAAAAAATGTACGAAATTGCCATTCGTCCGCAGCCCGTCACTATGGACGAGTCCCCCCGCTATCAGTTACATTCTTAGCGTATGAAAAACATGAACGTTTCCCAAATCCGTGAGTCTTTTTTATCTTTCTTTGAGTCGAAGGGGTGCTTTCGCGAAAAAAGCTCTTCCTTGGTTCCTCTCAATGACCCCACCCTACTTTTCACTTCTGCGGGGATGGTGCAATTCAAAGATGTTTTCACAGGAAATGAAAAACGTTCTTACACCCGTGCCACCACCGCTCAAAAATGCGTTCGCGCCGGCGGAAAACACAACGATCTTGAGAATGTGGGTTTCACGGCTCGTCACCACACATTTTTTGAAATGTTGGGGAACTTTTCCTTCGGAGATTACTTTAAGAAAGAAGCCATCTCTTGGGCCTGGGAACTCGCCACAGAAGTATTTCAAATGCCAAAAGATCGCCTACACGTCACGGTTTTCCGCACCGACGACGAAGCCTACGATCTTTGGCACAAAGTCATCGGAGTTCCCAAAGAGAGAATCTACCGTTTCGACGAAAAAGATAATTTCTGGGCCGCAGGCGATGTGGGCCCCTGTGGACCCTGCACCGAGATCTACTTTGATCGGGGTGAAAGTTTTAATACGGGTGATCCAGAGCTAGACAAAATGGGTGGAGACGGAGGCAGATACCTCGAGTTCTACAACCTTGTATTCATGCAATACAACCGAGATGCCCAAGGCAATCTTTCTCCGCTACCAAAACCTTCCGTGGATACGGGCCTTGGCTTGGAAAGAACCGCCTCCATTCTGCAGAATGTTCCCACCAACTACGATATTGATACTTTTCAAATTCTCATTCGGGCTATCACTCAAGCCTCTGGCGCAAAATATTCTTCCAATATGAAAGATGAAACCTCTTCTGCCATACGGGTAGTGGCAGATCACTTGCGAGCGGTTTCCTTCCTCATTTGCGATGGAGTTTTACCTTCCAACGACGGCAGAGGCTACGTTCTTCGCCGCATCCTTCGCCGCGCTGTACGATACGGGAAAAAACTGGGATTCACCGGCCCATTCTTATATTCCTTGGTGCCAGCCCTAACGAAGGCCATGGGCGATGCGTATCCAGACCTAAAACAAAAAGAAAAATCCATTCAAGCGGCCATTCAACAAGAAGAGGAAAAGTTTTTTGAAACTCTCGAACGGGGCCTAAAGATCCTTGGAGACGAATTGAAAAAATCTGGGAAAAGCCTACCAGGTTCCGTGGCCTTTTTATTGTACGATTCTTTTGGATTTCCCCTAGATCTCACACAAGTGATTTGCCGAGAGCAAGGCATCAGCGTAAATGAAAAAGAATTTGAAGCCTTAATGGAAAAGCAACGTTCTTTGAGTCGAGGAACAGATACGGAAAAAGAATCCACCTCAAAAGAAGTATATGCCGAGTTTGCCAACAAGAACCAAACAAAATTTATTGGTTACCAAGCGCTTGAGGGAAAAGGTAAAATCATTGGCCTTATCCAGAATGGAGCCGCAGTAACAAAGGCCACGGGCAGCGTGGAGATCATTTTTGATCAGAGCGTATTTTATGGCGAAGGCGGGGGCCAAGTTGGCGATCAAGGCCAAATTCTTTTGAATGGAAAAGTAATTGGCGCCGTAAAAGATGCCAAAAAACCTTTGCCAGAATTGATTGTTTTAAAAGCAGAGCTTTCCGAACCTGTGCAAGTTCAACAAGAGTTAGAACAAAAAGTTCAGTCCAGCTTACGACGGAAGACCATGGCCAATCACACAGCCACTCACCTTTTGCATTGGGCCTTGCGGAAAAAATTTGGAACCACTGTGAAGCAAGCGGGCTCGCTGGTAAATGCGGATTTACTTCGTTTTGATTTTACTCACGCCAAGGCCATGAGTGCTGAGGAACTAACGGAAGTAGAATCCATGATCAACGAAAAGATCGCTGAATTTGCCGATGTTCGCCCCAAAGAAATGACCAAAGATGAGGCCATTGCCGCCGGGGCCGTTGCCCTATTTGGGGAAAAATACGGGGATTCCGTCCGTACGCTAAAAATTGGAGATGGGTATTCCTTTGAACTCTGCGGTGGAACGCACGTAGAGAATACGGCCCAAATCGGCTGTTTTGTGATTGTGAGTGAGGGTGGAGTGGCCGCCGGGGTGCGAAGGATCGTGGCTTATACCGGCATGAATGCCGTTCAATACCTAAAAGAAAAAGCCGATGCCTTGGACAAAATCCGAGAAAGCTTTAAAGCCGCCACTCCTGCGGACGCTGTGACACGAGTAGAAAAACTTCAATCCAGAGAAAAAGAACTGGAGAAAAAAATCAGCCAAATCCAGGCCGAAGCGGCTGGAGCCTTGGCCCAAGAGCTTGTGGCCAACCCACAAACCGTGGCGGGCATTCCGTTCATTCGCACCGTCCTAAAAGAAGGTGGAGCGGAATCGCTAAAGGTCTTGGGAGAAAGAATTAAAGATCGCTTCACTCGAGGAGTAGTTGTCTTAGGCGCCATCGACACTCAGCAAAATAAAGTTTTCCTCCAGGTCCAGGTCAATGGCGACCTTACCAAGACCTATAACGCAGGAAAATTGGTACAGGCTGCAGCGCCCTGCATCGACGGCAAAGGCGGCGGAAAACCCGAACAAGCACAGGCCGGTGGCACCAAGGTTTCTGGCATTGAAGCCGCCATGGATCTCATCGTTGAGCAGCTAGGAAAATAGCCGAAAACCTCGATCCGTTTTCTTGCCCTTTCCTTTGGCAAACGTTGCCCTTTCCTTGCCCTTTTTCCGGGCCTTCACTATAGTTCCTCCACTCAGGAGGAATTATGAAACAACAACTACTTGCCCTTGGCCTTGGTGTGATGGTGGCTTTCACCGGATGCACCAAAAAAAGTGCCGACGATAACCGAAAATTTTTGAGCCTTTCCATTGGGGACGATGCCAAAAGTTTAGACCCCGCTCTTTGTTACGACACCGTATCCAACACCATTATGCCCTTAGCAGTGGAAGGCCTGTTCGAATACCACTACTTGAAGCGCCCATTGGAATTGCAACCTCTATTGGCAGAGGCCATGCCAGAAATTTCCAAAGACAAACTGCAATACACTATCAAAATTAAAAAAGGAGTGATGTTTCAAGATGACCCCGCTTTCCCAAATGGAAAAGGCCGGGAACTAAAGGCAGGAGATTTTATTTACGCCTGGAAACGAATGCTTCTTCCTGAATTGCAAAGCCCTGGAACTTGGATTTTCGATGGCAAAGTTGTGGGTTGGGACGATTACCGCAAAAAACTCGTTGAAGCCAAAGACAACAGAGACGCTCTTCTCCAGGAGCCCGTTGAAGGACTCAAAGCTTTGGACGACCACACCATCCAAATCAAACTTACGAAACCATATCCTCAGCTTCTCAACGTTTTAGCCATGGGATTCGGTGCTCCGGTGGCCAAAGAAGTTACGGATAAATACGGACAACAAGGACTCAACCACAGAATGGTGGGAACTGGCCCTTACCGCTTAGTGGAGTACGTTCAAGGATCGAAAGTAATTCTTGAAAAGAACCCCACCTTCCGTGGACAAACCTATCCCACCGATGGTGATGACTTCGCCAAACAAAATGGCTTGCTTGCCGACGCAGGGAAAGCCCTTCCTTTGGTGGACCGAATTGAATTTCAAATCATCAAACAATCTCAACCCAATTGGTTGCAGTTCATGAAAGGCAATATCGATGCTGCGGGAATTCCCAAAGACAATTTCGATGCGGCCATTGCTGACGGAGCTCTAAAACCAGAACTCGTGCAAAAAGGCATTCAGCTGCAAAAGTCTGAAGAAGCTGTGATTTGGTATTTGAACTTCAATATGAAAGACAAAGTAGTTGGTGGAAAAAACTCTGATCTAAGAAAAGCCATTTCCATGGCCATCAATAGAGAAGAATACATCCAAAAATTCTTGAACGGTCGAGGCGTGAAAGCCACCAGCCTCGTTCCTCGAGTGATTGATGGTCACACCGGAAGAACAGAATTGGCTAACGACTTCAACCCAGAGAAAGCCAAAGAACTTCTTGCCAAGGCCGGATACCCAGAAGGAAAAGGCTTGCCAGTCATTAAGTTCGACCTACGTGGTTCCGACACCAGCACAAAACAATCAGCCGAATACATTCAAAAGTCTTTGGCTGCCATTGGTGTAAAACTGGAAATCGTAGTGAATACTTTCCCTGGTTACCTAAAGAAAGAAAGCGACGGAAACCTACAGTTTTTCTTGGGTGGATGGAACGCCGACTTCCCAGATGCAGAGAACTTCTTGTTTCTCTTGTCTTCGAAGAACGTTTCGCCCGGGCCAAATGCATCCAACTATATGAATCCAGCGTTTGATAAGTTGTATGAGCAAATGGCAGCCATGAGTCCATCACCACAACGAAATGCCATCATTAAACAGGCAGAAGAAATTGTGTTTAACGATGGAGCCTGGGGAATGTTGCACTATCCTGTTTCCTATTCTATCAGTCACGGCTGGTTGAAGAACTACCGCCCAAATTCTCAAATCTTCGGGGAACTAAAATATTGGGATGTAGACGTAGAAAAGAAGAAAGAACTGAAATCGAAAATGTAAGAAAGGCTTCGCTTCATTGCGAAAATGCGAAATCTTTTCAAACACAAAAAAGGGGGGGCTTAGGTCTCCCCTTTTTTATTCGTAATCCCCTTCGTAATCCCCTTCGTAATCCCCTTCGAAATCACCGCAGAAACTTCCGTAGAAATTTCTTGGAAGGAAATATTTCTCATCAAACCCTTCTCTTGCAATTCTTTCACGTAAGAAAACAAGGGAAGATAGAAGTTCTCGATATCTCGTTGCCGTAAATCGCACTCAATTAGATGCATCCATGGATGAAAAAACGATTTCTTTTCCACGCAATAGTCCATCAGCTCTTTAATTTCTTTAAAAGTATAAAAAGCAGGTGAAATCCAAAAACCAATGGGAGTCGCCATAGGAATTGTATCCAATGACCACTCACTGTTCTCTCCGCGAATAATAGAAATGTCGAACTGCCTAAGAAGTTCGCCATAAGCGTGTTTGTTACATGGAAACACGAAACCATTCACGGCAAACCCTAACTTCCGTAATTCTTCAATTCCATTCTTCATGTCCCAATTCGCAACGGCCTCGGTTGTGGCAGAATCGGCATAATCAATATGCGAGAATCCGTGACTCATGATTTCATGTTTCACTGCCGCTCCTTGAATGGCCTTCAAATACTTTTGACCACTCCACAGTTCAGACGGATTTTTCAGATACTCCTCATCGTACCAAGAGCGAGTGGCCCACTGAGGCTTAAATTCCAGGTCTTTCTCCGGTGAAAGCCTTGGATTGGCCAATTTTCCCAAGACAGCCCAAGTAATAGGAAAATTTAGATCCTCAAGCATTTTCAAAAAGGGTCCAAAGTTTTGGTGCTGAATATTTCCCGATTGAATTCGATTTTCTTTTCTATGTTCTATATTCCCTAAATTTCCATTCCCCCAAACCAACTCGAAGTCGATGGTGAAATTGAACAAAGCCGTTTGAAATGGTGAAGGCGCCGGAACGGAAAGATCTTTCTTCAATTGAAGAATGTAGGGATCTTCCAGTTGCTGTCGCTTCAGCAAATTTACGGCTTTTCTTCTTAAGAACTGAATTTCTCGTTTTAGGCTCATCATTAGTAAAAATCCGTATCTCCAGCGGTAATCAACCAATGGGAAGACTGTTTAGAAAACTCATCAGTCAGTCTTTCCCCTGAAAGATCTCTCAAAATAAACCGAAAGGGCGAGTCGTTGTTTTTAGTCCGAAACCCCTCTTCATGTAAAAGATCACTTAGAAGTGAATCTTCATTGGTAAAATAGGTAATGCAATTCATACCAAACTGAATAGAAGCTTTGGTTGCCGCTTTTAAAATGCATGGAAACTGATCTTTCTGCTGAAAAGCAAAGTCCACCAGATGAGAATAATTATTCTTCTGGTCTATACCCAAGACAAAAAGACTAATTACTTTGCCATCCTTTAAAAGGAGATACTTTTTATATTTTCGATCCGGACAATCTGAATATCTCCAGTTGAGGTAAAAAATTGATCGATCGACCATAAAAGGAAAGGCCTGCTGAAAGGTGCGCAATACATCTTCCACATTCTCATCAAATGAGGGTACTTCTCTAACTTCCAATTCTTTCGGCAAACTTTTTAACGAAACCTTCACACCGCTAAAAATAGATTTTCCAATAAATCGATCCAAATAATAGCCAAGTCTCAAAGGTTTTCGATACACCACCAGAGCAAATGGATCAGAAAACCCCAACTTCTTTACAAAACCCCCATAGGAATTTTGATTCGGAAAACCAAAAACCAATTTCACCCCGTCACTTTTGCAAGAACGAAAGGTTTCTTCGGCAAGCTCCGCAAAAATACCCTGTCGTTGATAATCTGGACTGGTGTAGGTATCTAAAGATTGAACGGATGAGACCAACTCGTTTTTCCAGCGAAGCTTGTAGCCGATTACGGCGTAATGTCCGGCAAGAATTTTTTCATTTTCGCTGTCTACTGCAAGATCGATATAAGATTTACCCTGTGGGTTCCCTTGGTATTGCCAATTCCATCGGGCCTCATCATAACTAGGCTCGTGAAATACTTTTAAACGAAGTTCCAAAATGGATCGAACATCATCGAGCGAAAATTTTTTGTGGCGCCAGCGTTTATCCATTCTTCAAAATTTTACCATCTTTCTATAAGGGATTCTCACTTTTTCTGTAGCAAAGAGGTTTCGGTTGATTGCATCCGTATTACGAAAAATCGATTGGCCCAGAGGATTCTTGAAAACGGTATCTCATTCTATCACTTCACTTCTTCAGCGAAGGGTGAATCACTTACCGAAATCCTAGCCCCGAAAGCATTCGAAATAATTGAAAGCAATTGGGTCCGGCAGTTGGTGGCTTGGATAACGAAGATCCAGGTATTCCGTACAAACGATTTTTTTCGATAATCGCATACACGTCATCGCTAATTCCCGCAGGACGCATACCCTCGGCAATTTCTTTACGAATCTTCGTGGAAGATATGGGATCATCATCAACGGATGATAGCTCTACAATCTCATTTCCGCCGGCGGTCTTTGCTGGAATTTTCGTTGCATATCCCTCTCGCTCTCCCACCACTACCGTGAAGTTCTTCGGAAAAGTAATTGCTGGGTTCGCCTGAATTCGCTCTAAAGCGTCAGCGCCCATAATTTGAAATATTTCGTCTTTAGAAAATTTCTGTGAGAGGTACCGCTGAAGGCCCCCTATACCTTGAGTGTCCGCCACTTTTGCTAACTCATCGTCTGCCACGTGCATTCTAGGGTCTTGAAAAAATGCTCGGGCCATATCTCGTCTTACGGAGTAAGGGGTAGCATTTGGTTTATGATCGGGAGTGGGCGTTGGCAAGAGGTAAATTTCGTCTAGGCCTAGTTCGCTCATGGCTCGCTCAATGAGTTTTTTGTGTCCAATATGGGGCGGGTCGAAAGTACCAGAAAAGAATCCTATTTTCTTTTTTCCTGAGCGTAGAGCCGCCTTTGCCACCACTGAACTTGGAACGACGAACTCTTTCAACTCAGCACTGGAATGGAAATAAATTCTCGTGGGAACCCCACTTGTCCCGCCTACCACTACTCCATTCACAGTCACTACTTTTTGACCAGGCTTTAGATTCCATGATTTCTGCCAAGATGGAGGTAAATCCAAAAATTGTTTATTCTGCTTTTGGGTTTCCACAAAATCTTCAAGCCTGCGCTCGTCTATATTTGCGCTCAGGGGCTTCAAAGCCGGGGGATTCTCTTCGATGTATCTCTCTAGACGTGTGGTTACATCCAAACTTGTTGAGTTATTCCCTTTTAGAGGAAACTTTTTTGCAGCTTCTTCTCGTAATATTTTTTGGATTGATGCTAAGGTTTGATCGGGTCGAAACCCTGGAACATATTTTTTGATTTCGTCTTGGTAGGTCCATCGAAATAGCCAATCGTTTAAGTAATGATGATAAACATCTTCGATAGCTGAGGTGGCCCGCTCAAACTTGAAATCAAATGCAGCGTTTGGCGTTCTTAAGGGCTCCACATCTTTTCCATCGATCCATCGCATTCGTAGGTCGACCTTCATGCTGCCTACATCTCGGTGATAGAAGTGCTTTAATTCTTTTGTATCAGGATCTATGGCCACCACTACGTTTTGACCATGGATTTCTGGAACAATGTGTTCATCGAAAAAAAGATGAGAATTCATCTTCACGAATGGACGAAAAAGATACTCTTCAAGGAACTGAACGAAATTTGGATTCTTGCTTTCTTTCCATTTTTGAATAATTAGTGGGGGTTTATCTCCATCAGGAGTAAAGAGCGAAAATAAGGGTCTAGCTTCCCAGCCATTTTTTTCTGCTTCTTGAAGAAAGCTGGCATCACGAATAATCAGACCGTGCTCATATACCTTGCCTTGCTTTTGATCTACGTAGAATGGCAAATTCGCTTCTTTATCAACGTAAGCCCCCATCACCTCAGGAATGATACTGGCGCCAGACTTCATCCACGTACTATGGTCTGTACGGCTAGCAAGTTCCGAGATACCGATCGATCGACGTACTTCCCAACCCGGTATAATGCGGCCCAGCTGATCTTGAATTTTCGCAAGGCTCAACTTTAGAAATAGCGGCTTTCCATCTTTCGGATCTTTAGGCCAGGCAAATAGACCTCGAGTAGATGCAGTAGCCCTACCAAGATATAGTTCTTCGGCACCATACTTCTGCATGAGACCTTTGTATAAATGCTCACTTTCGGGATGCACAAAAAAACGAAAATATTTTTTCCCGTTCTTCTCAATCAGAACTTGATTTCTTAATCCTGGATTTCCGTCTCCGGAATCCACCAAGTGCAAATCTTCCACAGGGATATCAAAGGATTTTACACCAAAGACTTTTTTGTTTTCTGGTCGAAACTCTGGCTTTACTTCAGTATCTGGCTTGTACGAGTTGGAAGTTTCCCAATGCATCAAGGGTCTTGCCCAAGATGGCAAGTCTGTTTCGTTCCCAAGTAAGACAAGGGGAAAAAGAAATAGATAGAGAAAAATCCACTTAGAGAATTTTTGCATCTCTGACGTTTCGGAAAAACTGACGATCGAAATAAGGGAAATATCTGTTTAAAGATAAATCCCATTCCAGCTTATTAAATGAATACTATGTATTTTTAATAAAACACTTTTAAGTGTTGGTCATCTTTATGACCATGCTCAGCGCACTTCGCAATGAACTGCACAAAATGAAAGAACGCTGCGTAGGAAGCCATTGTTTTATCCATCAAACAGCCATAACGATGCACGGCCTTGCCATCCTCTAGAGCGGTAAAGGAACGCACCACTTTTACATCAATGGAAATGTAATGATCCGTAGCAAAATACAAACGCACGGGAACTACGTCTCCAATATTTAGGTGCAGGTGACTTTTTTCAGGAGTTTGGAATTGAATTCCGCCCTCAGACACATCGATCACTTCGATGGCATTGAGTCCGTCTTTTTCATCGTAGGTGTACACTCCAAAGCTCGAGCGAAACACCACTCGTTCGTAATCTCTACGCTTTTCTTCGATCATTTCTTTTCGAACGGAAGAAAGATTTACGACTTTTTGATTGGTGAAATTGCGACCCATGGATGCACTCCTTTGTTATCCTATGGATACATTTCGGAAGATTTTATTTAATCCTTAACTGATTTTCCCAAGACTTCGTTTCCTAAAAGTCGCTGAAACCAAGAACTGCACCCTTTAGACCGAATCACTCTAGTATTGGATGTTTTCATGGCCACCGGTTTCCGGTCGAACCCCAACAAAGATCGAAGGGAATTGCCCCACGAATGGAATTTTCCCCCTTCAAGAAAGCGAAACACTCCACCATCTGTGGCCATGGGACCCATGGGTATTTCTTTGCCGTCGGCTAAGAGGGTGGCCGAAATTTCTAGTCCATCGAACCCTTTTTTGGTGACCCATTTTTGCCAGAGCGTTCTATCTTTAGAAAACTGTTGAAGCGTTTCTTTCCATTGCGCGGACGTTTCTTTTGGAATTTCCGTGCCCTCAAAAAGCTCAGACAGCGAAATTTCCATCGGCGTCAGTCTTCCTGGATTTTTTGGAACTTTTAGCTCTAATCGAATCTTTGGAGCTTTTTCCACATCAATTCTAGTCCAATTTCCCTCTTTGGGAGGCTCATCACTTTCTAGAAATAGAAAAGATTTCGAATGAAGTGTAGTGGAATACGGCGAGGTTTGCTCGAAATGCCCAGTGGTCAACACTCGAACCTCTTTGGCGCCAGGATTTTCGGCGACCTTTTGAATTTCTTTTCTTCTTCCCAATCGAGCAATGACCTCTTCTTGCATTCGAACTTCTGCATTAATAAAAGCGATTCCACTAGCAAGATTGTAGGCTCCATAGGCAGCAGTGCTAAATGGCTCGTTGGTAATTTGGTAATAAACAAATGTATTGCCAGCAGTCCAAGCTAAATCAGCCATCACTGTTCCAACAAAAATAGATTTCCGAATGGGAGTGTTCATGGCCACCGTTTGTTGAATGGGTTCAGCCATAAGATAGGTCTCGGCCTGCACAAAAATTGGCAGAAATAATCCGAGCAATAGAGTGACGAAAAACCTGAACATGGTATTTCTGGTATCGGTGAAATGAATGGTAATTTTGAGTTTTGGCGGCGATCTATTCTAGAAGAACACCATGCTTTTCCGCTTCTTCGAAAAAATCCTGCAGTTTCGCAATGGCAAGTGGACTACCTTCTTCCGGATTTTCAAAATCTAGAGCAACTTCTCCATTTCCCACCCGTATCACTTCACATTTTACCGGAAGATAAAAAGCGGGATTCAAATAAATTCGAGCTTCAAGCTTTTTGCCTTTTTGAAAATCAGATTCCATTTCCGTTCGAAAACACAATCCCACTTTCGATAAGTCTCGCAAATAGATTCGTACCATTCCCTGGACTTTGGGAATCACCAGAAACAATTGAAAGCTCTCTTGGATGATGGTGCGTTTGGCTCTTCGACGCTCCTCGGGCTTTTTGCTCTTCACAACGATTTCCTTTCCATTCGATGCAAATAAATTTATGGAGCTGGCGCAGGTGGAGGCGTTGATACTGGCGCAGTGGGCGCGACCCCAGTAGGAGCTGCAGGAGCAGCAGTGGGCGGATTACCCAAAGCAGGTGCACTGCCTCCGGCTCCCTCCGTTGCGGATCCAGAAGGATTAGAGAGAACGTCCATTGGACTCTTAATCAATGCTTGAGCCAACCACTGTTCCAGAGCATTCACGCTGGTGGCAATGGCAGTTTCCAGCTCATCAGGATTCACCGCTGGCGCATTTCCCTCTACTCTCTGCGTATGCGATTGCAGAAACGACTGAACATTGATCAAAGTAGCAGCAATATCTTGAACCGCCCGTGGGTGGAAAGCGTTAGGTGCGGCGGCCTTTGCTTTTACTTTCTGATCGATCTGACCGGCTAACACCTGCGCACTCATACTGTAACTTCTCCAGTCACTCACGACCCTTCCCTTTAAAGATGGGTTCGTTACACTGGCTTTATAATCCGCAGACCGCTTGGCCAATTCGCCATACATACTTTTCAGGGTGTCAATCAGCTCCTTCATTTCAGCCATCTCTTTATCGTACTCTCCCTGAAGCTTCTCTTTATAGCGTTTCAATCGGTCTTGATACACTCCACCCTTTTTTCCGCCCAAGAATCTCGAGGCAGCAAAAGGCTCTGCCCCCTCGGCGGTTACTTTCAAATCATATTCGCCCATGGGCAGCGGCTTACCGTCATCTTGAACGGATTCAAAGGTGGCCAAATTTTTTGCCACTTTCGCTGTATAACTTTTTTGAAAGCTCGTTCGATTCACAAGGGTTCCCGGCTGCCCCGTTAATTGAAGGGTAACTTCTGTCCCATCCGGAAGACTTGTTCCCACATAAAATTTTGGGGCGGTATCGTCCGCTGGATTGTCTTCTGTTCCTCTGGCGAGGGCCAAATGAAGCTTAGGTGAATCGGAGGATTTCACTGCCGCTACTAGGTTTTCCAAATCTTCAGGAATCACGTCAAGATCCGACGGAATGGGAGAAGCGAAAAATAGGAAATAAACCGCTCCACCTCCTCCCAAAACTCCAACCACAGCTAAGATTGAGGCAATCTTCTTGATCTTTTCGCCAAGTCCCGAAAAAGCAGCGGATCTTTTTCCAATACCCGCCTTTGCCGCAGCCACTTTTGCGGACTGGGTCTTGGCAATGGCTTGAGCGGCCACGGCGGTTTTCTTTCTTTTTAGCAAAGTAGAAATTTTCGCCAAAATGGCTTTGAAGCCCTTTTTCTCTGTGGAAGGAGATAAAGCAAAGTTTGGATCTGTGGGCTCATCGCTGCCGATGTCTGGAGCTGGAGCAAATGCTTTTCCTAACTTTCCAGACTTTGCGGTGGATCCGGTGAGTCCGGTTTTCGATCCACCCAACATTTTTTTGGGCTTTCTCGCTTGAGCCACTTCGGGAACGGCGGCCAGGGTTTGAAAGTCGTTCCACCCTTTTCTCCATAAAGTGGCATCCGGTGGAATATCCCCATCAGCGGCGATTTCTTTCAAGCGATTCAAACTGTGCAAACCACTGACCTGACTTCCGATTTTTAATGTCCAGACCTCTTCGTTAGGATCTACCGGACTCGCTTTCGCGCCCCCGGAGCTGGCAGCAACGGAGGAAGAAGACATCTCTAAACTCACCCCACCGGAACTCATGGGGTTATTGTTCATGGCAGACTGTACCATGGAACTCAAAACGCTAGTGGCGCCGGTAAACTCAGAGGCGGCGGCATCGGTGCTAGAAGCCGCGGCATCGGGAGCGGCCCCACCTTGCTGTTGCTGTGCCAACATTTGTGCCAAGGAAAAACCATCATCTCCAGCCGCAGCACCGCCACTCAATACGGCATTCAGTTCTGGAATTGATTCAATGGCCATCCATTCGGCCATGCCGTCTTTCCAACCAAGCGATTGGGCGGTAACGACGCCTTCCTTCACTTTTTGCGCAACCTCTTCAGGGGTAAATGGGCCCTCGTGATGATCGGACAAATAGATGAACCAAATTTTATTTTCTGCACTCATGTAAAATTGCCCTATTCCCAAGAATTGGAGCCTTATATACTAGGCTAAAGGATGTCAGAAAATTTCCAATGAAAATCTTATCTTATACTCCCAAATCGATCGCTGAACCTGGTGCCATGGATGAATCTCGATTGGGATTCTGGGTGGAACAAAAAAATCTAGAAGAAATCGACGATCTCCCACACGGTATCGCCATCTTTGGTTTTGCCGACGATACTGGAGTAAAAAACGTAGGTGGAAGAACTGGGGCAGCCAAAGGGCCAGAAGAAATACGAAAACGTTTATACAAATTCACCACAGGAAAAACAAATTCTCCTGTTTACGATTTTGGCGACCTACAGTGTTTACCAACTCTTGAAGAAACCTTGGCAGCGGCAACAGAATTCGTAAAAAAAGTCCACGCTGCCGGTCACATTGCCATTCCTCTTGGAGGTGGTCACGATTTCGGTTTTCCCCAGGCGTTGGGACTTTTAGAGGCCACGCAAAAATTCTGTTCCATCATCAATCTCGATGCCCATCTAGATCTTCGTCCTGCGACTCCTAAAATCACCAGTGGTTCTCCCTGGTTCCTGCTCGCGGAACATGCGCTCTATGCAAAAACGAAGTCCAAGCTGGTTGAGTTCGGAATTCAAAGGCACTGCAATGCTGAAACTCTTGTGAACTATGCCAAGAAAAAGAAAATAGAAATTCACTGGCTGGAGGAAATTCGAAAAAGAAAAACAAAACTACACGATCAGTTTCAAACGCTACTTTTCAAAGAATCCAAAAAGAAATCGGTAATCGTATCGCTCGATATCGACGGAGTGGCGTGGCAGTTCGCCCCCGGCTGTAGTGCTCCTCAAGTGGAAGGCTTTGATGCCTCTGAAGTAATGAAAATGAGCTATATGTCGGGGAAAAACAAATCCGTGAAAAGTTTCGGGATCTTTGAAACTAGCCCACCTTTGGATGCTGACGGAAAAACGGCCACCCTAGCCGCGCACTGCATAAAGGAATTCTTACGCGGAAAAGGGTGCTTAGATTAACAAAAGGAAATCTTGATGGATTTCCAACTTGAACGATAAAATACTTCAATGGCCGACGAAAAAGATAAAAAGAAGGGCACCCAGGCCGACATCACGAGGGTAATCAACCCTGCCACCGATACGTTCAAGATCGACTTAGAATTGGCAAAAGCTACCGACCCTATTCTGATTTTGATTCGTGGAAGTCTTCCCGGCAAAAAATATTCTTTGAAAGGTGCCTCCAAATTTATTCTCGGTCGCGATAAGTCCGTCGACATTCAAATTGAAGATGCCAACGTTAGCCGACAACACTCTCAAATCACCCGTGAGGGAGATAAAATGTATATCGAAGATTTGGGATCAAGAAACGGCACCTACTTAAACGACGAAAAAATCGCCAGTGGTAGGAAACTTCTAGAAAAAGAGGACATGATCAAAATGGGAGGTACTGTATTGAAGTATCTACCCGCCGGTCAGTTGGAGACGCTCTACCACATCAATCTTACGAATGCGGCTTATATCGATAAGCTCACAAGTCTATACAATCGCAAATACATCAGCGAAGTTTTAGAAGTAGAATTTAAACGATCCAAAGCCCTTCACTCAAATCTGTCCGTGGTTCTCTTCGATATTGATAATTTCAAAATCATCAACGATACCCACGGTCACGATGGCGGAGATTTTGTGCTCTCTGAGCTTGGCGCTCAAGTGAAAGCCTCTGGGCTTAGAGAAAGAGATCTTGCCGGACGTTACGGCGGCGAAGAGTTTATTGTGGTTTTGACCAATTCCAACGAAACCCAAGCCGCAGAAGTTGCCGAACGAATTCGCAAGAAAATTGAAGGCTACGAATTCGTTTACGAAGGAAAAAAGATTCCTGTAACCGTAAGCCTCGGCGTTGCAGCAATGAAAAAAGATTACCACGAATTTAATGAGCTCTATAAAGCGGCGGATAAAGCTTTATACGAATCAAAACGAGCGGGCAAAAACAAAGTCACTGTTGCCCAGTAAAACTCGATACTTTCTTCGTTAACCAAGTTGCCAAATATTCTAAAACGTCTGTCCAAAGCGATGAAGTTTGAGCGTCTTTCACGTGCTGATGAAAATCCTTGATGGCTCGATCCTTAATTTTTTCCTTCTCCATCAAATCGATCACAAAATCAATTTCTTCTTGGCTCGTCTCTTCGCGAGACTTTTGAACAATTTTCATTACCCGTTCTCTTTGCGAACTATTTTTAGGCAAATGAGACAATAAAAGCACCAAAGGATAGGATAGCTTTCCTTCCGCAATATCAGAGCCTCTTTGGCCGCGGCCTTTTTCTCCCCAAAGATCCAAAAGATCATCTTGAATCTGAAAGGCATGCCCCAAATGTAGGGCTGATTGTTCTAAGGCCCGTTTCTCTAAATCAGTAGCGCCTGCAATGGTAGCTCCTCCCAAAAGAGGCATCGAAAATAGAGCCGAAGTTTTTCCTTCCACCATTTGTAGATATTGTGAGACGGAAATTTCTTTTCCCGCCGAAAATCGATCTTTCATTTCAAATTCCAAAGATTGACCTTCAATAACGGCAAGGGTTTTCTCCTGAAGAACCTTTAACAACATCAACTTCGTTTCGCTATCCACCGGAATTTCGTGAACAAGCAAAAGCGGAGAAAAAAACCAGGCGTCTCCACAATTGATGGCTTGTGCGAGGGAATACTTTTTCCAAAGTGTAGGAAAACCTCTTCTGACCGTATCTCCGTCCTGAATATCGTCGTGGATCAGAGTGGCGTTATGAATCAGCTCCACTGCCAAAGCAAAGGAAACACAATTCTGAAAAACCTCTTCCACTTTTTTTCCTTTTACTTTGGCGTAGGTTTCAGCAGCCAAACAAGCCAGCAAAGGGCGCAACCTTTTTCCACCAGACGAATAATGATACTGAAACATTTCCTTCATTGGACTTTTGGAAAAATACTTTTCTTGTGCTTGTAAGAACGCTTCGTCTACAGCCCGCAAACACTTTTGTTCAAAATCTAATTGCACAACAGCTCCCCTTCATCCCCTAACTCCACGCTATCGGGTTGAATTTTAATGGAATACACCAAAAATTCTACGCCAGCTTGTTTCGCTTGTTTTACGAGTCGTCCATATTCCGGATCCACCCAATCAGCGATGCGCATTCTTTTTACATTTTCTCTCATAATGAGAAACAAAAGCTTTGCGGGTTTCCCCTCTCTTCGTAAATCCATAAGATCTCTTAGATGTTTTTGCCCTCTCTCGGTAACCGCATCGGGAAAACTTGCCTCTTCCTGAGACCCCATACTCACAGATTTTACTTCTAGAAAGCCCTCTTCCTCAGGAAAAGAAAAGTCGAATCGGGAATCTTTATAGGTCTTTTCGCGCTCAAATATTCTCGAACAACCTTTTACCAAGCCCTTTTCCAATGCCTCTTCCACAATCTTATTGGCTAAGTGGGTGTCGATGACCACCCTCACTCCCGAACTTTTTATCATCATCCATTTGTATCTGAGTTTCTTTCCGGTCTTCTCGTGACCGGGACCAAAATCCAGCAACCAAGCCTCTGAACCAGCTTCAAGATTCCCCTTCATGGAACCAGAATTTGCACAGTGAGCCACCACCGGGCTTCCGTCATTTAACGTACAATGAGCGAAAAAACGTTTCTCCCGTTTTTGAAATTTCGCAGCCACTAGGGGTGACGAAAACTTCACGCTTCACCTCGTTGTAGTTTTTCAAAGCCCTCTCGAAATATAGGAAAAAAAACCGACTTCACTTCTTCCAAAGAAACTTCTTTTCCCAAAATCGTTTTCAGATTCGTCATAACTTCCGGAGCAAAACCGCAGGGAGAAATCCACTGAAACGGCGTAAGATCATTATTCACGTTTAAGGCAAGGCCATGGTAGCTAACACTTCTCCTCACGGCGATTCCTAAAGAAGCGATTTTTCTTTCTAGTCCTTGATCGTTCTTTAACCAGACCCCAGTTTTTCCTTCAATCCAATAGGCTTCTATGCCGTATTGTTTTAGCGTCTGCACCAGAGATTCTTCCATCAAACGCAAAAACTTTCGCGGACCGGTTCTCATAAGATCTAAAAGAAAGATTGGATAGGCCACCAGTTGACCGGGCCCGTGATAGGTGGCCTCTCCGCCCCGCTCCACGGGAAAAACTGGCACTCCACCGATTTCGGTGGGCATTTTTTCTGATTCGCGCACTCCAGGAGTTTTTCTTCCTAAGGTAAAAACCTTTGGGTGCTCCACAAACAAAAGGGTGTCGGGAATTTTCCCCTCCACCCTTTCCTCTAACAATCGGAGTTGGAGCTTCCAAGCCTCTTCATAGGGAAGCAATCCAAGCTCGCGAATTTCCATAAACCCTTCTCTTAAGCGTGCGGTTTGTTGATCACATGAATTGCGTGACCCAGGGCCACCTCGGCAGCTTCCATGGTTGCTTCCCCTAATGTGGGGTGAGCATGAACGGTTAAAGCTACATCTTCCACTTGCAAGCCAGCTTCGATAGCTAGAGCCATTTCAGCAATCATGGTGGAAGCCTCTGGGCCTACAATCACAGCACCAATCAAACGACCGGTCTTTTTATCGCCGATCAATTTTGTAAATCCATCTACCTCGCCAGTGGCAATGGCTTTTCCCAGTGCCGCAAAAGGAAAGGAGCCAGCAAAAGTCGTAATCCCTTTGGCCTTTGCTTCTGTTTCAGAAAGTCCAACGGTGGCCACTTCTGGTTCGCAGAAAATAACTGCAGGCATGGCTTTCACGTCGTATTTGGTTTTCTTGCCGGCAATCACATCGGCCACCACCAAGGCTTCTTTCGTAGCTTTGTGAGCCAACATTGGCTGCCCAGCCACGTCTCCAATGGCATAAATTCCAGCCACATTCGTTTGCAGGCGATCATTTACTTTAATGAAGCCACGATCCACGGAAACACCCGTTTTATCCATTCCAGGCATCGCGTTGGGTTTTCGACCTACGGTGACCAAAACTTTTTCTGCTTGAATGGTTTGGATTTTTCCTTCGACTTCCACTTCCATCACCATCATTCCACCTTTTTCTTTTACAGATTTTGCGGTGGCTCCAGTGATGACACTTACGTTTCGTTTTTTCAAATTTCGTTCCACTACTTTTCCCACATCAGGATCGTATCCAGAGAGAATTCGTGGAGCTTGTTCCAGCATGGTCACTTGGGTGCCAAGCTTGGCTAAATACGTACCAATCTCTAACCCAATGTAACCTGCTCCCACCACAATCACTGAGCTAACGGGTTTATCCAGGGCCAACGCCCCAGTAGAGGAAAGAATATTTTTCTCATCAAACTTAAAGCCAGGAATTTCGATGGGAGAAGAGCCCACAGCCACAACGATGTGATCGGCCACCAAAGACTGCACGCCTTCGGAAGTCTTCACACTTAATTCATTTTTAGAAACGAAAGAAGCTTCCCCCTTAATGGTTTCCACTTTATTGCCCTTCAATAATTGCGAAACGCCACCGGTGAGTTTGTTCACCACACTTTGTTTCCACTCTTGGAGGCCCTTAAAGTCTACTTCCACGCCCATTACTTTGAATCCCATGCCATCGGCCTTTTGCATTTTTTCAAAAGTAGAAGAAGCTTTGATCAAAGCCTTGGAGGGAATACAACCCACATTTAAGCAAACTCCACCCACCGTATCCTTTTCAATGATCGCAACTTTTTTCCCTAGCTGGGCCAAACGGATAGCACAGGGATATCCACCGGGGCCTGCTCCAATAACGATCGCATCAAACTTCTTTTTCTCTGCCATACTTCCTACTTTCTAAATCAAACTTCCAGGGTGCGAAGAAATGTTCAACCGGCTAAACTGAAAATCCTTAGAAGGACTCGCCTAAGAGTTCCATCATCAGCATTTTTGGGTCTTGAAGAAGTCCCACCACTCGATTCATGAACCGAGCAGCCACCGCCCCATCCACCACACGATGATCCAAAGACACGGATAGATACATGATGTCTCGAATCTTAATTTCGTTTCCAATCACCACAGGACGTTTTTTCATTTGATGAACGCCCATGATGGCTACTTCTGGATAGTTAATCACGGGAGTAGCTAACAAGCCGCCAATATTGCCGGCGTTAGTGATAGTGAAAGTTCCTTCTTGAAGATCGGCGGGAGAAAGTTTTTTATTCCTCGCTTTTTCGGAAAGTTCCACAACGTCTTTGGAAAGTTCCCAGATGCCTTTGCAGTCTGCATCTTTAATCACAGGAACCGTGAGACCATCTTCCGTGTCCACAGCCATTCCGATGTTGTAATACTTTTTGTAAATGATCTCTTTGGGGTTTCCATCCTCTTCCACCAAAGTGGCATTCAATTCAGGAAACTCTTTAAGGCCGATAACAGCAGCCTGAAGGATGAACGGCATAAACGTAATTTTTGTGCCCTTCTTCTCGGCAATGGGTTTTAATCGCGCTCGAAACTCATTGAGCTCCGTAACATCGCATTCTTCCACGTAAGTGAAGTGGGCGGCAGTCCGTTTCGACTGAGCCATTTTTTCAATGATTTTTCTTCTCAAGCCACGAACAGGAACGTGGTCGGCATTTCTTTGACCGCGTTGACCTCGAGAAACCATGGCTCCACCGCCGGCGGAGGGACCTCTCTGTACGTCCTCCAAAAGAATTCTCCCGTGAGGGCCACTGCCTCTCACTAGGGAAAGATCGACTCCCATTTCTCTGGCCAATTTACGAACAGCAGGAGCTGCTTGAAAGTCCAAATTGGCAGGTCGCTGAGGAGCGCCCACGGACGGAGTGAAAGAGGGCACCACTTTCGCAGGAGCTGGAGTGTTCACTTTGGCTGGTTGAGAGCCAGGCAGTGGCTCAGGATTTCCGGCAGAAGGCGCCGACGAAGGCTGGGCCTTCACAGCAGACCCGGCCGAACCCTCTAGCCTCATGATGACTGCACCAACTTTTGCAATCTCACCCTCTTTGAAAACAAGCTCAGCGACCTTCCCCGTAAATTTTGTGGGAATTTCCACGGTAGCTTTGTCTGTCATGATTTCCAAAACTACTTGGTCTTCTTTTACAGAATCTCCAGGCTTTACGTGCCACTTCACGATTTCGCCTTCCATTACGCCTTCGCCTAGATCTGGTAGTTTTAGGTCCATTCTACTCTCTCCTCATTTCCGCCTTTTGGCGTTCATTCAAAAATGCCTGCAAAAAAACTTCGCCCGCTTTATAGCTCGAGCGAACCAAAGGGCCACTGGCCACAAATTTGAAGCCCAATTCTAGCCCGATTCTTTCGTATTCGCGAAACTGTTCCGGTGAAATATATTCCACCACCGGCAGGTGCCATTCGGTGGGGCGCAAGTATTGCCCGAGAGTGAAAATTTCCACTCCCACTTCCAGGCAATCTTTCATCGCTTGAACCACTTCTTCTTTGGTCTCTCCCAATCCAACCATGATGGAAGTTTTGGTCACCACATCTCGAAGTTCTTTGGCCATTTTTAGTACTTCTAAGGATTGAGCATATGTGGCCCTTCGGTCTCTCACTGAGGGGGTCAATCTTTTCGTGGTTTCAATATTGTGGGCAAAAACATCCACAGCATTGGAATCTAATAAAATCTTCAACAAATCTCTTTTGCCCTGAAAATCTCCAGCCAAGGTTTCTAAGCGAAGGTGAGGATTTTCTTTTCGAATCTGGCGAAGAATCTCTGCGAAATGGTTTGCTCCTTGATCGGGAAGATCATCTCGATCCACCGTAGTCACCACTACGTATTCGAGCCGAAGCTCTTTCAACGACCGAGCAACATTTTTGGGTTCTTCTGGATCCAAAGCTCCCGGCTTTTTCGCCGTTTTCACATTACAGAAACGACAACCCCTGGTGCAGGTATCGCCCATCACCATGATAGTCGCTGTACCGCCCCCCCAACACTCGCCAATATTTGGGCACCGAGCTTCTTCGCATACAGTAGCTAAGCGTCGGCCCTTCATCATTTCTTTGAGCTTCAGGTAGTTCTCTCCACCGGGCGCGCGAACTTTTAACCATTCGGGTTTAGGCTTTTTGAGGAGATTTTCTGACATAGGCGCACACTACCCAACCGCAAGGCAAAAGGCAACGAATCGGAAAATTACTGCAACGCGTTATTTAACGGAAATTACACGGAAAGTTTTCCTTGCTGCTTTGCCAAATTGGACCCGAAAATATTCTAGAGGGGGAAGTTGGTTATGACGATTTTGCTCGCCATTGTTGCCGCAGCGGTAGTCCTTGGAATTTTGCTATTCAACACTTTGGTGGCCAGAAAAAATGAGGTCAAGAATAGCTTCGCCACCATCGATGCCATGCTAAAAAAACGGTTCGACCTTATTCCCAACCTAGTGGCCTCCGTCAAAGAAAGCACAAAATTTGAAACCTCCACCTTGGAGAAAGTGATTCACCTCCGCTCTCAGGCCAGCGCTGGGTCTCTTTCTCCTCAGCAAATTCAAAAACTAGATGCCGAATCCGCCGGAGCCCTTCGCTCTTTTTTTGTGCAGGTAGAAGCGTATCCAGACCTAAAAAGCTCCCAAAACTTTGTTCAGCTACAAAATGCTCTACAAGAAGTGGAAGACCAATTGGCCGCCGCTAGACGCACCTACAATGCCGCCGTCACCAACTACAATAACGCCATTGAGATGTTCCCCACCAATATCGTGGCTGGCGTTTTGGCTTATAAACAAGCAGACTTACTATCCATTCCTGAAACGGAACGGAAAAATGTGAGTGTAGGCGAACTCTTCAAATCTTAACGTTCAAGTCCAAACGCCTAACGATCGATTGAAGTCATGAATGTTTTCTAGAAAAAAAAAGCCAAGCCTAAACGAGATTGATGCCGTTTTCCAAAAGGAACTGGCACCCCATTTTTCAGAAATTGAAGCGCTTCGTACCACTATCTATGTACGAGTGGGAATTGCCATTGTGATCGATGCTGTACTTATGGTTGTTTTTGTTCTTTTTCTAAAAAACAATCCATCCTTAGATGCTGGCAAGCTATTCCCTATAGGCGGAAGCCTGTGCATTGCTTTGGCACTTTTTTTAGCAAAAGGCCCTTATCAAAAGTTTCGTCGAGAATTTAAAGAAAAAATCATGAATAAAATCGCATACCGATTTTTTCCGGAGATGCGCTATTTTCACGATCGATCCGTCTCAAAAGAGTTTTACGATGAATCAAAATTGTTTCGAGAAGATCTAACGAACTACAGTGGTGGCGATTTTTTCCAAGGAAAAATTGGGCAAGTGGACTTTCAATTCTCAGAACTCCTCTGCCAATACACCACTGGATCTGGGAAAAATAAGCAAATCCATACGGCCTTTCGCGGATTCTTTTTTGTGGGTGACTTTCATAGAGACTTTTATTTTCGAACCACTATTCAACCAGATACCGCAGAAAGCCTTTTGGGAATTGTTGGTCGAGGCATCCAAAGAATTACCTCCACGGGCGACCAACAACTCGTAGATCTGGAAAATCCTGAGTTTGAAAAGCTATTTGTGGTTCGAAGCTCCGATCAGGTGGAAGCTAGATATATTTTGACTCCAGCATTTATGGAAAAGTTGGTGTACTTCCGACAAAAAGTAGGAAACCCAGTTCATCTCTGTTTTGTGAACGGAAAAATGTTTTTGGCAGTGTCTACCAACCACGATTACTTTGAGCCAAAACTCTTTGGGCCCTTATTAGAAAAGAGAGACCTAATGAAATTCTTAGAGATGCTTCATCTTCTATTTGGAGTGGCTGAAGAATTTTTGCACCACCCAAAATTTTCTGTGAACCCTCCAAAAATGAAAATGCCCCCTTTACCTATCTTGAGGAAAAAATAAAAATGCAAAATGGAGTGGAATCTAGATCTTTCTCCATCAGTAGGAGTAAAAATTTAACGCGATCGTAGAGAATGCAAGCGATGGAATGTAGGGTTTACCAGTCTGCCAACATTTCGTCAGAACCCACTTGGGTGACATAGACGTGTCCGTTGGGACAAACGTGTTGCTCTAGAACATGATGAGGTTCGTCGGGTGAGGCTCCTCTTCGCAAAGGAATGGTCTTAAACTCCACCTTACAGATGGGGCAGTGAGTTTTTCTTTCCAACGGATGTTTTGGTAGTTCCAACATGAAAAAAGCCTAACACAATTCTAAGCGAGCTTCCAAGGATCGCTTATGGGCATCTAAAAATCTGGCGTCCCCTAACTGAATTTCAATAGGCGCCCCGCCCTCACTCACTCTTCCCCGACCAAACTTCGATAGAAGCGAGATCGGATCCCCAGACTCTGGAACTTGCGAATACACAGAATCTAGAAGACCGGATTTTAGGGCCTGGCGAAAGAGAGATGGGTCATCTGACAATTCCACTGTTAAAATACCAAGGCTTCCTAAATCGCGAAGCAATGCACCAAAATCTACCCATCCATTTTCAAAGGGAAGTCCGCGGGCACCAGAGATCGTTTTTCCGAGAGGTTGGTATAAAATTGTTTTCTCAGCAGGTTTTTCCCAACATTCCGGATCCAAAATCACATTCCAACAATCCTTCGATTGCACCCGATACCCTGCATGACTCAAAACTGCGTCGGAGTTGAAGTTTCCTTTTTCAATTTTCACGCTGGAAATGCCATTTTCCGATTCCGTCACTGAAATAAATGCCCGTAGAGTAGAACGCGACCCTCTTTGGTGCCAATTCGCATAATCTTCTACTACCTGTTGGGCAAAGCGGGCCTCTTCTCCGTCGGCCATGATCACTTCTAATCCAAGGCGCTCCAAAGTAGACCTGCCCTCGCCTTGGTAACGGAGAAACGGGTCTAAGGTTCCGAGCACCACTCGCTGAATGCCCAGCATACGAATCGATTCCGTTACAGGAGGCAACCGATCAAATCCAGCTTTGGGCTCTAAAGATAGATACAAGGTGCAACCTTCAGGATTCGGAAGAGTTCCTAGAGCGCGAACGGCATCTTGGGAATCGCCTGGTAGATACGTGGCTGCGGAAATCTTTTGATCCCCCTTGGCCAAAACGACGGCCCAAGTGGGTTCCACTTTCATGCCGAGTTTTTTCGGGGGCTTTCGCCCTTTCATGGCCAATTCACAGGCCATTCTCAAAAACTCTCGATCGATTTCCGTCAGCTTCATCACAATTTTTTATGCGGGCTCGTGAACGAGCTCCACCATTTCCTTCTCAATGTGGTTTGCCTGAGGAACGCTCACATCTTCCAAAATGGGGCTAATCCCAACTCCAGGAATATGTTTTCCAGCCAACAATCGAGGACGCACTTTTAGAGAATAGAAAAGCTCATCGCAAGTTCTTCTCATTAAGTGCTCTCCGAAATTGGAAACTTCGGTGTCTTCGTTCACAAAAAGAACTCTTCCCGTTCTTTGGATCGATTCTTTTAACGCTTCCCAATCGTAAGGATAAATGGTGCGAAGATCGAAAACATCGTAATCGATCCCCTGTTCCGTCAAAAGTTTTTGGGCAATCTGTTGTACAATAGGCATTTGACGTCCGTAGGAAACCACGGTGGCCGCATTTCCTTGTTGAACGTGTTTTGCTTTGCCGATGGGAACCATATATGGCTCTAATTTCGGCCATCGTGGTTTCCAGTTGGCCAAAGCCTTTGGATCCACCGGTTGGTCGATCATGGTTCGCAATTCTTTGTCGCTTTCTGGCTCGCCAGGAATTCTTTCTTCTCCTCTGGCTCGCATGAGAGCTTTGGGAATTAAATAAAGCACAGGGTTTGGATCTTCAATCGCCGAAAGCATCAACCCATAGGCGTCTAGCGGAGTCGATGGCATAACCACTTTCCAGCCGGGAATTCTTGAGGCCCATGCGTCGAAGGAATGAGAGTGATAGATGGATCCGTGAATTCCAGAACCCACAGGAGTCATCACCACGATTGGCATATTGAACTCACCCTTAGAGCTCCAACAAGCGTTTCCAGCCAGTTTCAATAAGTCGATGGTATTAAAAATATAATCACAGAATTGAATCTCGGCCACGCAGCGCTTGCCAGCCAAACCCAAACCCGTAGCCATACCAATGATTCCCCGCTCGTCGAGCGGCGAGTTCCAGGCTTTCGATAATCCTTGGGTCACAGTGAATGCGCCGCCGAGGGGTGGCCCTACGTCTTCACCAAAAATATCTGTTACACCCATTTTATCTTCGCCGTAGCGAAGAGCCATACGAATTGCTTGTGCTAATGATGCCATAAATTTCCTCTAGTGGTGTGCAGGTGGGGGAGGATTTTGTGAGAAATCGATTCCCATGTCTCTTGCAAACGTATCCTTGCCCTTGTCGCCATTGGATTCTGCCCAAACGTGATCGTAAATCGAATCCGCGCTGGGGAATGGCTCTTGTTGAACTTGTTTGTAGGCTTCAGTGATTTTGGCCAAGGCTTTATCGTGTACGGCCTTCATCTCGTCCTTGGTCATCACCTTTTGCTTGAGAAGTTTTTCTTCAAATACTTCAATGCAATCTTCTTCATTCCAGCGAGGTGCACCTGAAGCGGAAGAGTGACCATAGAGGCGGCTCACCCGTAGCTCTAGCAAGAAAGGCTTTCGTTCATTTCGAACGTAATCCATGGCGTCTTCCAATGCTTCCCAAGCTTCCCAAACGTCGTTTCCGTTGGCCACGTTGGTTTTGATTCCAAAGGCCTTTCCGCGATCGGCCACGTTTTTCTCACCGTGCTGACCTTCCCACGGAGTGGAAATTCCGTATTTGTTGTTGGTCACAATCATTAACAACGGAAGAACGCCTGCGGGCCGGCTAGACCAAACCAAAGCAGAAGCGAAATCTCCCTCTGCGGTTCCGGCGTCTCCACCCGTTACGATGGTAATCCCTTTACAGCCTTTTTCTCTTTGGGCGTGGGCAGTACCGATGGCTTGTAGGTATTGAGCTTCGATTACAGAAAAAACGGGAACCACGTTCCACTTGCGAATGGCATAGTGGTTCACGAAGTTACGTCCTCCGGAGTACGGATCAGCGTCCACAGCCCGCATTTGACGAATCGTATCAATGCTCTTTCCGCCCATGGCAAGAATGGTGGCACTGGCGCGGTAGTGCAAATGCAAGAAATCGTGCTGAATTCCTTGGCCCCTGTTCACCAACATTCCAAAGGGAATGGCAAAAGCTTCTTCACCGGGTCCGCCAATCCAGAAATATCCTTCTCCGGACTTGTTCATGCGAATGAGTCGTTCTTCTAATATTCTCGCTTCCACCATGAGCGAGTGAATCTCACGCAACTTTTCGTTGCTTAGTTTTTTACTAGGCATTCATTTCTCCTTAGACCTAAGGGCCTATAATTCCTTACACTAATTTTCAGTAGGTGTAACCACTTGGTGCAAAAAAGCGGAGTAAATTATGCGAAGCGTTAAAATTTCTGGGGTAAAAGATCGTTGGATTCAAGTGGTGGCGGCGTCGACTTTGATCAACGAAGAACTTTTAGAAGAAGGTCTCCCTCGATTCGCCCGGTGGGGAGTCCCCGTGATGACCGATGAAGCATTGAAAGAAAAATCTCGATACTTTGCAGGCACCGATGAAATACGAGCCAAGGCAGTTCTTCGAGCGTTGAATAATCCCGCCGTGGGAGCTCTTTGGTGTGCCCGCGGGGGTTACGGTTCCACTCGCCTCTTTCAACAGCTCGATCGCTGGGGGGCACCCAAGCTCTTGCGTCGAGATCCAAAGCTGGTCCTAGGATTCTCCGACGCCACTGGCTTGCAGCTCTATGCTCACCATCACGCCAAACTTCCATACATCCACTGCCAAATGCCAGCCACCCCTTCTTGGCAACGGATGACTGCCTCGGCACACCGGGTTTTACACTCCATTCTAGCGGGTAAAATGCAAACCGGAAGAAACTCCCATTCCGCGAAATGGAACACAAAACTTCTCCATGGGAAAAAAGCTTCCGTAGGAAAGTTAATTGGAGGGAACTTAACTCTATTGGTGAACACCATTGGAACTCCCTGGCAGCCAGACCTAAAAGATTGCATCTTATTCCTTGAAGACTGCGGCGAACTTCCCTACCGGGTAGATCGAATGCTCACTCATTTGGAAAATGCCGGCATGCTCAAAGGCTTAAAGGGAGTGTTGTTAGGCGATTTTGAAGCAGACGTGACGTATCGAGAGGCAAAAGAAAAAACCTATTGGAAAGAAATTTTTGCCGAACGTTTTTTCCATCGAGGATACCCCGTACTGAGTGGATTGCCCGTGGGTCACGGAAAAAAAAATGAGCCTTTGCCTCTAGGAATTCGAGGAGAAATTACAAAATCTGGAAAACTACTTTTCTTAGATTCTCCAACCGTCTAACGACAGAAATAGCAAATAAAGATTGAGTTCAAGGCATTTTGCGTCAGTTCGAAGATTTCGATACAAAATGCCTCCATGGATTCTTAGCCTTCATGGTATTTTCTTTTCATGAATAGGATTTTTACTTCCCTTGTTTTCGCAGTTCTTCTGCTCCCTAACGCGCAAGCCGTTGCCTCTGACCTTACGTCTGATCTTAGAGTAGAGACGGGAGTCTTCCAAACCATTAGCAATCGATTCAATATTCCCAATCCCGGTGGATCAAGATTTGGACTAAAAGAAGAAAAGCTTCGCCTCTATGCAAGGGCACAAGGAACTTTCTCTGTTTCCGAAAACGGCTCTATTCGATTTTTAGTTGCTCCCCTAGAAACGGATTACTCGTACCAGTCTGGTCTGCCAAGCGCCTTTGATGGAGTCACCTTTCCAGCCAACTCCCCGCTTGAAGTAACCTATCAATTTAACTCCTACCGGTTGGGATACTTATATAGAATCTATTCGAATCCCTCTTTTCAATTTCGGGTAGGAGGAATCGGAAAAGTTCGGCAGGCGAAAATTTCCGTTTCAGGTGCTGGCTTATCAAAAACCTATTCCAATGTGGGATTTGTTCCCCTGCTGCATTTAGATTTTCAATGGAAGTTTTGGAATCCACTGGAACTTCGCTTTGATTTAGATGGAGCAGCCGCAAAACAAGGCCGCGCCTTTGATGGCAGCCTGGAACTATTTTATCGCCTACAAGAAACTGGTACAGGATTCAGCGGTGGCGTTCGCGTATTGGAGGGCGGAGCAGGCAACGATAAAGTGAATACCTTTGCGCTGATCCACTATGCCTTTGCATCTTTTACCTACGGATTCTAAAGAGGACTCGAGATCCGACTATCAGATCGTTGGAAGTTTGATCAGAGAACAAAGTTCAGATCAACGAAGGAATACATGGAAAAAACTAGTCAAAGACCCATTCGAATCGCCATTGCCGGCGCCAGTGGATTTGTTGGGCAATCCTTACGATCCAAACTTTTAAAAACCTATTCAGTGTTAGCTCTTGGGAGAAATCCTCCCACGGAAGATAGAGAAAATGGCTTAGAGTGGCGGACGGTGGATCTATATTCCGCTGGCAGCGTGGCGGAGGCCCTTAAAGATGCTGACGTGGGGATTTATTTGGTTCATTCCATGATGCCTTCATCGAGACTTTTCCAAGGAGACTTCCATGACACAGATCTTCTTTTGGCCGACAACTTTGCCAATGCTTGCCGCTTAAATAAGGTAAAACAGATTATTTATCTTGGAGGACTGATGCCTGAGGGTTTCGTGAGTTCCCACTTACAAAGCCGATACGAAGTGGAAAATGTGCTAAAAACTTCAGGCATTGATGTGACTGTGTTTCGTTCTGGTATGATTGTAGGCCCCGGTGGATCGTCTTTTGAGATTCTACGCTCGTTAGTAAAAAAACTTCCTCTCATGGTTTTACCGAAATGGACGGCGAGAAACACTCAAGCCGTTTTCATCGAAGATGTGGTTCGAGCCATTGAAGCCTCCATTTTGAACCCAATTTTTCAAGGAAAAACCTGGAATCTAGTCAACGGCGAATCTCTCACCTATAAACTACTTCTTCAAAAGACAGCTCAACTTTTAGAAAAAAAACGATGGATGATTCCCGTGCCCATCGCTTCCACGGGATTTTCAAAACTCTGGGTCCAAATTTTTGGAAACTCTCCAAAGGAATTGGTCTCACCCTTAATCGACAGCTTGGTTTGCGATCTTCCTCAATTGCAGCCCGCACCAGAACTTGAACCTCTCATTCATTACAAGAGCTATGAGTCCATGTTTCGAAAAGCCAATTTGGGATTCACAACCTCAACTGAATCGAAACGGCTAGCGAATCCGCCGTCAAAAAAACCAGCGAAAAAGAGACGCCCCATGGACGCTAGCGTACGATCCATTCAAAGACTTCCAGCCACTGATAAAGATGCCCATTGGTTGGCCATGGAATACATGAACTGGCTTCCCAGTTTTTTTCCATTACTCCTAAAGGTTGAAATTAAAGAGGAGGAAAAGAAAGTAAACTTCTACTTTCGATTTTTTTCAAAACCCTTACTGGAGCTAACCTTTGTAAAAAATAGTCTAGACCTACAACGGGAAAAATTTCATATTACTGGGGGAATTCTCACAAAAACGACAAACACGGGTTGGTTAGAGTTTCGTCAGCTTGACCATAAAAAAACGACGCTAGTATCCATTCATGGCTTTTATCCAAGCCTGCCTTGGATTATTTATCGCTTTACCCAAGCGCCGCTTCACAAAATTGTTATGCTTTCTTTCGGCCGACACCTAGAGAGAATGACGAGAATATAATATTCAGCGAACTAGGCTGAAGAGACTAGTTCGACTTCCAGAGTCTATAGATCTGCTCTTCCGTTCCCTGCCACTGGCCTCGGGAACCGCCTTCTTTCGACCAACTTTGTACTACACGAACCATTAGCGGGGGTTTCTCTTTTTTCTCCACGGATGCAGGCTTTCTGCCATCTTCAGCGAAATCCACGGGCTTTGCTTCTCCTGATGCAAAACGGAGAAACTCGAAGTGAACTTCTTTATCGTTTAGAGCAGAGGCCAGAGAACGCCCAACATTCTGTTTCTTTGTACTCGATTCAGCAAAGCTCACAGAGGGAAGATTTAAGCGGTTTTTTCCCATTACCCGCCCTAGGCTGCGAAATTGACAAACACTTTGACCATTTACTTTTTCGAAAGTGAGTCTACCGTAAGAAACTTTATCGTCATCTGCGGGTAAGAAAACTTCATATTCCTGTTTGGCCGTTTCTTTTTCCGATCCCCAGAATAAACCGTTCACCACGAGAGCGTTTGCAGGCAATTTGGCGCAGGAGAGACCACCTTTAGCTTCTAAAAATTCCTTGGCGGTAAAAATCCGAATATTTACTTTCTTGATCTGCTTCTCTTTTTTTGAGGCGTCTTTTTCGTTTTTGAGTACTTCTACTTCGCCCTTCCATTGACCGGTAAGGTCGTACCAAGCGAATTCGTCCCACTCTTGGTCTTCAGCAGTACAGGAATGACAATCTGGCTTCATCAGAGGATTGGATGAACAAGCCGAAAAAATTGGAATTAAAAAAGCGATGAAAATTTTTAAACACCCACGTCCTTGCATAGTGTTCTCCTTCAATGACGTATCGGTAAAAAAATAAGAATATTTATCACAAAAAATTTGGGGCTCCTACTTCGAGAAACCCCATCAGATCTGTCAAACTTTAGCTTGTGAATAATGGTTGACTAGTTTGCGGCGCGAAGCGGACAAGCCTGCATTTCATCAGCCATTTTTTTCCAGTCTGCATCGTTCATCGCCTTTAGCTCAGGATTCTGAGCACGAAGATCGTCCAATGCGGCTCGGAAGGAAACTCTTTGGCGCTCATCTACGTTCACAATCTTAGAAATGTTTGGATCGTCCTTCATCTTTTTGGCCGCCACTTGGTAAGTACGAGCCAATCCATCTAGACCCTCTTCCCAATCTGTGATTACGGCCGCCAATTTTTTAGGATCGTTCACACCAAACTCCGCTCCAGCAATAGCCGCTCTCAAAACTTGGTCACGATTTGCAGGGTTAATTTTTGCAGAGTTCACGGCCTCGAGAATCTTCATGGCCCCCATATAGGTTTTTCCGTCTTTCACTTCTTTGAGAATGGCGGCCATGGCTTCAGGATTCTGCTCGGAAAAAGCTCGCTTGGAAGCTGCCATGCGAATGAAACGGATCTGGTTTTCGTCCATGCCTACTTCCATCATGATTTTTCTGGCGGCCGCTTTTGCAATGGCGGGATCTGAAGACACGAGGTTTTTCAACAATCTATCCACATCAATTTGTGTAATTCCTTTTGCTCTCAAGGCAGCGGTGAGCGCGGCTCTTGCTCCAGGGCCCTCTAAGAATTTGCCCACTGTTAATCCGGCAGCGCCCATAAAAATTCCTGAACCTACCAAATCCAAAGGCGACAGGGCCAATGCCAAAGCTAAATTGTTTCTATATTGATCGAACTCTTTCACATCGGCCACCGCTCTTTGTGGTTCGCTTCCCTTAGCAAGAACGCCATCGGTTTCCACTACACTAAAAGTTCGACGCTTAGAATCTGCGTAACGTTGATAGTCTTGCACTCCAAGATAGGCACTGAATCCAACCCCAACACCCGTCGCTAGCAAAGCCGGAGTAGCGGCGGCGGCCACGGCCGTTCCCGCTAAAGCAGCAGGACCAATCACAGCGGCAGCACCTGCTGTTCCCAACATTCCCACCATTAAGGCCACGTTATTACGAAGTTCTGTATTACTAATGTGATTTGCAATTCCCGTGGCGGTCTGACACATGGCGGGATCTTCTTTTAAGATCTCGCGGGCCACAGGACCGTACTTCATCAATTCAAACATTTTATCTAAACGTTGTTGTTCTGTGTATTTAACTTTGGTCCCTCGTCCAGCTCGGCCTTCCGTTTTTGCGCCATCGGCGAGGATCTTTAACACTTCATTTCTTGTCTCAATACCGTTCTTTAAAACCTGTTCGGCAGCTCTAGCGATATCATCATCTCCAGCGCCTTCAGGGCCAAACTTACCTTTTTCTCTTTCAATGTATGTGCTTGGTACCCCAAACTCGTTGGTATAACTTTCTTCTCGAACCACGTCCTTAGGTTCCAAATATCCCAAGATGGGAACTTGCTGAATGATTCCCAGAAGCTCATCCCAGGTTTTTAAATAGGCATCTGTGTTAAACTTTCCTTCTTCCACAGCAGTGGCAACAAAGTGATTTTCTTGTTCTACTGGAGGCGCATCTGGTTTTAATGGCCCAACTTTTTCATTTAAATGAGCCGCAAGGTCTTTTTTGTGCTGCTCTGCCAATCTTGCAATTTCTTTTTTCTCAGCTTCCGTTGGCTCTTGAGTTTCAATGGTCAATTTTGCTCCCACCGCTCCACGGAGTTTATCGCCAATCTTCCGCCAAGGTGCCAACTCTTTTCGTTGTTCAGCGATCAAGCCCACCAATATTCTCGCTCTGCTTGCAGCATCGTTGATTTGCTTTCTAGCTTTTTGCATCACACCGTCGCAGGAGGAATAGTCGTAGAAGTCTCGCTCTTCTTCTGTTTTCGCTTTCGCTCTTTGCGAGTCGAACCACGCTTTATCTTTTTTGGCACAATGAACTAAGTGTTCCGTAATTTCATTGTTGGTTTGCATATATTTAGCAGTGCGGTCACCAACGCGTTTCAAAAATTCGATGGAGCGCAGAGCATCGTCTTGTTCGCCAAGTTTTCCCACCAAGGTATTGATGAAGCCAGTGTCTGGTAAAATTTGTACGTCTAGTTCTTCACACTGTACTCTCGCTTGATCCCAAAACTCTTTATTCTTTAGATAGTCTTTGTTGGAAATGAGAGGCACATCTTTACAGGCCTCAAATGGGCTCTCTCGCAGTTTTAAATCATTGATTGCACTCTTTGATTGAGCCTCAATGTCTACGGGTGCAGGCTTTTGTGGAGGCCGTGGTGCTCGAGAATGAGCGAAAGGAGTGGCCAAACTAGAGATTAAGATTAAACAAAAAATATTTTTCATACATTTACCTTGAAACATCGAATTGAAGGTACCTGTAGAAAATATCGACAAATTTTCAGAATAGATTAAGGAATCTCTAGCAAGTCACTCTAGATAAATGAAAACATACTGGACAGATCAGCTCTTCCAACCTTGGACTTTTCACGAAAACTACCTGTTGCCCGATACTAAGCCTCAAAAAATACCCAATAAAATGGTGGGGCCAGTCCATGGCCCCGAATGGAAAGGGGGGAATCGCTACAAATGAGCGACTCTAAGACCCCCACCGCGCCAACAGATTACAGCAATTTTACGGCGTTGGCGGCAGAGGAGTTCGCTTGGGCCAATACGGCCACTCCGGCAGACTGTAAAATACTCGTCTTCGCTAGAACGGAGGCTTCCTCTGCGATATCAGTGTCAGCGATTCGCGACCGTGCGTCGCTCACGTTTTCAATTTGCGAACCAAGGTTAGAACTGGCCGAGTGCAACCGGTTCTGAAGAGCACCTAGTCCAGCTCTATAGGTATTTACTTTGTACAAGGCTTCGTCCACCGCTTGCAGACTATCTTGAGCATCGTCTCGCGTGCCCACGGAGGTGGAGGAAATCCCCAATGTTCCCGAAGTGGCATCGGTCTCGCTGGCCGAATATTGGATGGTTTCTGCCTCGCCTTTTCTCGAGCCAACTTGGAAAGATAAATCTGTTCCAGAACCATCCAACAATTTTCTGCCGTTGTAGTTTGTCACGGCCGCAATACGGTCAATCTCCTCTTTTAGGAGTCCGTATTCTTTCTCAATCAAGCCGCGCTCAGAATCTCCTATAGTGTCGGAAGACGCCTGTACTCCAAGCTCGCGTAGTCGAATCAAAATATTCGATACTTCGTTTAAGGCACCTTCGGCCGTTTGTACGAAGGACACACCATCGTTGGCGTTTCTTTGTGCCTGCTTCAATCCACGAACTTCCGCCGATAGATTCTGGCTAATCGCCAAACCGGCAGCATCGTCGCTGGCATTCACAATTTTTTGACCCGAGGCCAATTTGGCCAAGGATTTACTGTTCTCCTGGGTGGTTCGTTCCAAATGACGTCTCGCCACCAAGGATGGCACGTTTGTCGCTATTCTGAGACCCATATACGTCCCTCTCTTTCTCAGCCCAGCCAAACTTGAATATTTAGGTCAATTACTAGTATAGCAAAAGATATCCCCCGCCTCAATTTTCTTAAACCATTGAAACTATTGAATAAAATGAAAAATTTTGTCGCAAAAATCGATTTTTTCTTAACTTTTGAGCCAGATTGTTAAGGGCGACCCTCAGGTCGAAGGCCCGTGCTTCCAAATCCGCCGGCTCCCCTAGAAGTACTGGAAAGCTCTAGGGTTTCTTGAAACTGAGCCTGTACCACAGGACACAGAACGCCCTGGGCCACTCGGTCTTGATCCTGAATCTCTAAGGATTCATTGCCCAAATTGATTAGGGCAATTTTTACCTCGCCCCTGTAATCGGCATCGATGGTGCCTGGGGTATTTACTACGGTGATTCCTTTTTTTGTGGCCCAGCCAGACCGAGGACGAATCTGGATCTCGTAACCGGGGGGGATTTCAAAGGCTAGCCCCGTAGGAACCAACACCCTTTCCCCGGGCTTTAGCATCAGGGGGGCCGTTAATTGGGCTTTTAAGTCAAAACCGCTAGCAAGAGGGGTCTCATATACGGGCATTTCCCCCCGGAAATTCTCTAGTTTTTTCACGAATACGGTCTGTTTCTGCATCTTCCCCTCCAAAAATCTGCCCCTACTGTGCCCAGGGAACCCCTAGAATGCATCAAAAAACTGCTTACCCCACTGCTTACCCCATAGTCACAAAGACCTGTTGAAATTTTCACAGTATGCAAAAACTTTCGACATTCTAGCACCCACCAAAGCCTTTACACGTTAACGTAACACGCTAAAATAACTGCGCAGATATCTGAATTTAAAAGCTTATTCATATTTCCGACAAAAATATTCCAGTATGGCATGAGCCTTGCGATTCCCCAAATAGTGGAAACTCTCTGAGCACCTAAACTTAGGCGCCCAGCAGAGAAAAAAGTGAAAGAGGAGTAAACGATATGAAGACCCTAAAGACACCAAGTTCGATCCTAGCGATCCTGGTTCTTGCCATGGCCCTAAGCGCCTGCGGAAAGACCAGCCGAACGAGCTCTACCACCGAAGGTAATACGGTAGTGGTACCTCCAAGCCCCCCTGCGCCGACCCCAACGCCGACGCCTACACCAACCCCTACGCCAACTCCCACGCCAACGCCTACCAATCCGCCGTTGAGCTACGAGTTTAATAAGATTTCTGGAACCAATATTGGCGCCACCCCCAATTCGATCATGACGGACAACGTTTTGAAGGTGAAATTCCGCGTGACCCCTGAACAAGGAAACGTAGTTTGGAAAGCCACCGAATTGAAAGTGATCATTCAAGTGAATGGCGTGCAAGTGACCCCCACCTATACTTCCAATAACTATACTTTTGGAAAAGTAGGAGAAACCTCCAACGTGATCGATCTTTCGAGTTACGTGACCCCTGGACAACCTTTGCAGATTACGGTGCGAGATCCTGAGAACGACTTTTACTGCACCTACTGGGGCGGTTACTACTGGAACACCTCTGCGCCGGTTTCTTGGTACGGATATTACCCAGTGGCTGAACAAATCAACCCTCAGTACAACCAATACCCTGGTTGCCGCAAGAGAGTGTTCAGCGCTCACTACTGGTCTGGAGTTCTCACGGTTCAAACCAGTAACACCCAAGCGATCTAAACCCCTAGCGTCTTTCACGAGACGCTAAGGTGGACAAGAAGAACCTTTCACTACATCCGCTAAATGTTCTTCGGGGGCGCTCAAAAAGCGCCCCTCTCCTTTTTCCTGCTCTACAGAAATCCAATTCACAAATCGCCGTAAAGAATCTCCGCAAGCTTTGAGCATCGATTCAAAAACAGAAAAATCCGAGTAGTAATTCGCATAGGTCATTAGAGCGGCGTTGTTCCATTGCTCAAACTTAACGGGCATGGGCTCCAATGAGCTTTTGGAAAAACCGGAAACATAGGTTTGGTAACGGTTTGTGAGGCCCTCATAAAACCGAGCCTTAGCTTCAAGGCTGCGAACCCCCGTTTCGTAACTCTTTTTCTCCCGAAACAAAAAATCGCCAAAGGCTTTTTCGCCAGCAACCTCTCGCTTGCCCTGTTCGTAGGCCTCGGCACCTCTCTTCATTTTCAAAAACCTAAGGCTTCCCTCTAACCCAACAAAGTTCGCTAGCTTCTCGTTAAAGTCCACACTACTATCCACCCAAACCGTGGCATGCAAACTCTCATGAATCACTAAATCCACCACATCTCTTTCTTTTCCCTTCAGCATAGAACTGTAAAGAGGGTCGGCAAACCAACCAAGAGAGGAATATGCCGGCACACATCTAACCCATACATCGGCCGCCGGCTGATGCAGCGTTTGAATTCTCTTAGCTTCATCTTCGGCACTCTGCTTACGAAAGAATCCCAAGTAAGGAACCTCTCCCACTACAGGAAAATGCCATGTCTTCTCTTTTAACTCCAAAGGATCTGCAGCCGATACCGCCCACAACAAACAAGGGCCATCTAATTTCACAAAATTCTCGTAATTTGCCGTGGCCTTGAGCCCCAACTCCACCGCAAAGGCTTTGGCCTCTCGAACTAGATAAATCGCTTTTCTGGTTTCATCGGTAGTGTTTGGACTTTTTAGAATTTCCTCCACGGGTCTTGAGCGATTGAATAACTTCCACTGCTCCACGCCGTTTTCGGCCAAATAAGAAAGGCCAGAGCACGACTGCAAAAAGAGAAAAAAACAAAGGTATTTCATGTCTATTCAGACTAACGTATTTTCCAGATCTGCGCGAGAAAGCCAGTGAATTTAGAAATAGAAGTAGACAAATAGGTTGAGGAAGAAAAAATCAGGAAAAAAAATACAGATCAGGAAGAAAACATTAAGAACAAAAAACGATTCAAACTATAGCAACCACGAAACGCCCACCGAGAACATTTGGTTTTCTTTGTACTTTCGAAACTGAAACTTGGGCACATAGGTTTTTGCCTCACCTTTAATTGCCATATTTTTTGTAAGAAACACCCTCAAACCTATCCCAGCCGTTCCAGTGGAAACACTTTGTGAAATGGTTTGATAAATTCCGAGCTCTGGATATTCTCTCAAAAGATTTCTTTTCATCTTTCCACCACCCAATAAAACATAGGGTTGCACTAACCACTTAGTGGGAACTAGATTTTGTACCCAGTTAAATGAATAAATTTTGTCTCGATAAGTAGTGGCTTCAGTGGTGTACACAGGATAGGGCAAGATAGAACTAATGTTCACGGGATAAGAAATTTTGGTGGTGCTGTCTGTATATTCAAACTGCAAAGCGGAAACAGGAGTAAATTTGAAATCGATAGATCCTGTATACCTTCGTTGAACGCTATTATAGCCATCGGAGAAATTTGCTCTTCCGTAGGCCACCATTCCTGAAAGTTCTATGGTTGCCGCCACAGCCCATTGCCAGGGCATGATTGCAAAAAGAACCCACAAAAAGACTTTTTTTCCATCCATGGAAAGTTCCATCCTATTGTTAGAATACGACGACAGACCCACTTCCGGCTAGGAAGAATTCGAGAGTCCCGCAGTGAAAGTGGAGATGAAGAAATCCGACCAAAGGTCTTTGATCCAATAGCTAGGAAAAATAAAATTGGAACCTTTGATTTTGAAAGAAAAACACTATTTCAGACTAAAAGTTCTGTGAATAATCGTAAACGGGGTCAGGTACCGCATCGATTCCCTTAGGAACTGCATTTGTTCCAACAGATGCAGGACCACGTCTAAGCTCTACGCTGGGTTGATTTGAAAGCACAGGCTCTCTCGATTTCACCGCTCTCAATCTCTCTAAAACAGCATGAATATCTGGATCCCCCACCACTTCTTTTGCGGGAACCTTTTTCTCCACCCGCTTTTTAGGCTTCGATTCAGAAGCGAGGGAACGACCAGCACTTTTTTCATTCTCACCCTTTAGTAGCTCTAACTGCTTTTGAGATACCCCCAGGATTTCCATATCGATATCAATTCTAGTATTGGGAAGCGCGATCAGAGCAGCCTCCTCCGGAGACAATGGCCTAGAGGCATCTGCTTTTTTGGCGTTGGCTTCAGCAACGACCTGATCGGGATCTGCAAATTTCTGTTGATAATAATTGGGCTGTTGAAACTCATCTGCCGTTTCGATGGAAGAAAAGTAGTCTTCTAACTTCACTTCGGCAAGATGCTCTTTCACAGTATTTTGCTCCACAGAAAGCTTGGCAGGAATCGACTGAAAAAAGTCCGTTCTTCTATTCTTCGGCCAGGAATATCCTGTTAACCATTGGTCAAGAGCGGCCACATCAAGTTGTCGAATCATCTGAGGCATCACAGAGTGAATTTCTAAGGACGCTCCTTGAAATCGCTCAAGTCGCAGGCTCTTATCCTTTCCGTTCGCATTGGAGATTCTAGACTCCCCTTCCAATACAAATGCAGAACTTGCTCGCTCTTTATGATCATAAGAAGCCAACGCTCGCCCTACTATGTCTAAAGTTGCCGAACTTGTTCGAACCGTCTGAGGAACTTTTGTCTCAAAAAGAGCAGAACCACGTAATAACTTCAGGTCGCCCTCCTCATCAAGTTCCACTACAGAGAATGGAGCAAGCTCGACTCGTAAGTTTTTACGGGTAACGAATATCTCCGTCTGATTGGCTGCCTGAAAAATCTCTTTTGCTCGAATGGCTTTGCCAGAGGGCTCTCGCATAGCCACCGTGGGAGCAAGTTCTCGAACACGGTGTTCCGAAGTTCTAGTTACCACCTTATGACTAACGCCCTCGTGACTAACGGATTCGTGGACACTGGACTCTTTATCGTCGGCAAAAGCCTGATTCAAATACGTTCCGAAAAAAATACATCCCAAGATGAAAAGAGGCCTTGCTCGCTCAAACTTAACTGGACCCCCAGAAGAGCCATCCAATGCCTTTGCCTTTTCTTGATCTAACCCTTGTGGGTTTCGCTTCCATGCTGTTTTCATCATCATTCTCCTTGAGGTACGCTCGCGATTTTGCGATCGATTACCCTCATCCAAAGATCCACTTTCTTGCGAATTTTTTCCTTTTGCTCACCGCCTGCACTAATCTTCGCCAAATCTAGATGCTCTTTTGCTTTTTTGAAATTTTTCACCTGAAACCAAGCAACACCGGCATTGTAGTGCACTTTCGCATCCACCAAAGCCGCAGCCTCTGGCAGCTCTAGTAGCTTTTCGAAGGATACGGCTGCCTCGGCAAAGCGCTCTTCTTTTAGGTGTTGCATGGCGAGAGTCAGAAGCTCGTCGGGGGCCAACCCTTTGGGCACAACGTAAGAAATAGAGGCGAGATGCCGACCGGTTTCCGATCCAGCGGCCTTTAAATTCATCTCAACCACTTCTTCAGTCTCTACATGGCTCCTGATGGATGCCACTTCGGCCTCTAAGGCCAAATGCTTTTTCTTTAGCTGCTCATGCTCTTCCACCAAGGCTTCGTACTTTGCCTCCACAGACATCAAATGCTGAGCCTTTCTATTCATGCTCTTCCACCACCCCACAGGGCCGGAATCACACCCGCTCAATACGAAACTCGTTAGAATCAAAAAAATCGAAGATTTCATGCTTCTTACCCTTCGCTTAAATATCGGGATATTTCCCGGTCCTCTTGAGTGGAATCGGATCACTTGGAAATACCCGGGCGGACTGATAAGATGCCCCCTAATATGCTGAAATATTTAGAAGAAATCAGTGGAATCCTTTCCGAGCAAGTCCCTACCGAAATTCTCACCAAAGTCCAAATTCAGGCTTTATTAGAACGCCCTCAAAAAGAAGAGCATGGCGATATAGCGTTTCCGTGTTTTCAACTAGCAAAAGCTCTAAAAAAAGCTCCCCCGGCTATCGCATCTGAGCTCGCGCAAAAGCTGATCATCACAGAAAACTTTTTGAAACCATCTGTAATGGGTCCCTATTTAAATTTTCAACTCTCGCCCAAAGCCTGCCTCGAGATCTTGAAAGAAGTCGCACAGAAGAAAGACCAATTCGGACAAACAACCCGTGGCGAGGGGCAGACCGTTTTGCTGGAATATTCGAGCCCCAACGTTGCCAAAGAACTCCACATTGGGCACTTTCGAAACACAATTCTAGGTCAGTCATTAAACAATATTTATAGAGCAACTGGCCACAAAACGATTTCTGTAAACCATTTAGGTGACTGGGGCTCTCAGTTCGGTCGCGTTGCCTACGGATATCAAAAGTGGGGAAATGAAGAAGAGATGATGAAAAATCCACTAGAGTATTTAATGAAGCTCTACGTGCGAGTGAATCAAGAAGAAGAAACCCATTCCGAAATCGACAAAGAAGCCAGATTGATTTTCAAAAAAATCGAAGAAAAGGATCCAGAACTGACGAAATTGTGGAAGAAGTTCTGTGATCTAAGCATTGAAGGACTAAAGAGAGTTTATGCTCGACTGGGAGTGCATTTTGATCACTACATCGGTGAGTCATTTTATGTAGATAAGATTCCTGCCCTCCTAGCCGATCTTCAAGCCAAAAATTTGCTAGTGGAAAGCGAAGGCGCCCAGGTGGTGAAGTTAGATGAAGAGGGGCCTCCTTGTATTCTGGTAACTGGAGATGGAACCAGTCTTTACGCTACCAGAGATTTAGCCGCGGCCATTTGGAGATTTCAACAATTTCACTTTGATCGATGCTTATACGTAGTTGGAAACGAGCAACAACTACACTTTCGACAAATCTTTCAGGTGTTGAAAATGATGAATTTCACCTGGGCCGATCGATTAGAACACGTGAACTACGGACTCTACCGATTTAAAGATGGGAAATTCAGCACTCGAAAAGGCAAGGTCATCTTAGCTGAAGAAGTGATGAACGAAGCCAAAGATAAAGTGCTAGAAGTGATTCGCTCGAAAAATCCCAACTTACAACAAATGGAAAAAGTTGCTGAACAGGTGGGCGTGGGAGCCGTTATTTTTAACGATCTTTCTACAGATCGATCCAAAGATGTGGAGTTTGATTGGAATGCCGTTTTGGACTTTGAAGGCGATACGGGCCCCTACCTTCAATACAGTTACGCGAGAGCGTGTTCCATCCTCAGACAAGCGACATCCCTAGGATTCGCTATACAGAGCCCCACCGCAGATTCTGCTTTTGTAAGCAACCCTGCTTCCTTAGCCTTGATGAAACAGTTTGGACGATTGGAGCTAGCCCTTGAAGGGGCAGCACGCCTAAACAAACCGTCCATAGTGGCTAACTACGCCATGGAACTTGCAAAATCCTTCAATAGTTTTTATCGACAAGTAAGAGTGTTAGACGAAAAGGCAACAAAACAGGAAACAGAACAGAAGCTAGGTTTTGTACAGTCTTTCCAACAAGTGCTAAAAAACACTTTGTTCTTGCTTTGCATGCAAGCTCCTGAGGAAATGTAAGTAACGACAGTTTTGGTCAGACACATTTTGCTCAGACAAAGGGAAGCGCATGCTCAACTCATTACGCAATAAGGTACTTTTCAAAAGCTTATCGGAAGTTCAAAGATACCACCTCTTCTATACGTTCATTTTATCGATTGTTCCTTTGTGTTGCGGCCTGCTCTTGTTGATGCTGATCAGTGTATTTTCTAATTTGAATCTTTATTTTTTAGAATCCAATGGATTGATTCTTAATGAGATGGTGAGAGAGGCCTATTATAGACAGGTCGAAGCTGAAATGATCAGCGTAACTGGATACCTTCTTTTCCAAGTGTTTGTTACAGGAATTGTTTCTTATCTGGTGATGAGATGGGCCACCGCTCCCTTCTCATCTGCCATAAAGATGGTTAAAACAGCCATGGAAAATCCTGATCAATTGCGACCCAATCCTCGATGGCTATCGGAAAGTCCGGCATTTGATCGAATCATCTGGTTGTTTTCTCTGCGAGTAAAAAGCGGTGGTGAAAATCAGGTGAAAGAAATGGTACGCTTTGGAACCAACTTACCTTTCTTTGCAAAGTTCCTACTTACCTTCGGAATTCTCAGCGTGAGCACAGGGTATGTTCTTTCCATTATCATGGACTCCGTCTACAAAAGAGTAATCGAGCTAGCTCTCCAATTAGTGAAAACAAACAGTACTGTCAGCCACTACTTCCTGGCGCAACAAGATATTCTGAACGACGCAAACACCTTAATGATTTGCGTGGCCATGTTTTTTTACTTCATTCTTGGCCTACAGATCAGCCGTTATATGGCTACCATGTTGTTTGTATTTTCGAGAGCTATCTATGAAGATCGCTTTCCCATTACTCTCCGCAGTGTAGATTTATACACGGAATTGGCTGATGTTCTAAATAAGGCCCGCAATCGGATTCTTTAGTTCGTTTTCCAAACGAATTCCCGTGTTTTGATACCTATGGATCCATCTGGATTCTCGATTCGCCTTTGATGCTCACAAAGCTTCGATCTTTCTTCAGCCAGAAGTCAAAAAGACCGATTTTAACCATAGATATGCCCAAATCTGTCTCCTCTCGAAAAGCTAAACTTTCCCGCTCGAAACGGCCCACACCGCGCTCGGAAAGAAAAACGAATCACGGTTTTCCTCTCGTTCGCTATTTCTCCTCAGCAGACGCTCCCGTTCTAAACACCCTGAAAGTAGAACGAAGAACCATCAGCATTCAAAAACCCAATGGAGAAAAGGTTTTCCAATGGAAAAATGCCGAGGTTCCTAAAGATTGGTCGCAACTCGCCTCCGACATTCTTGTTTCGAAATATTTTCGCAAAACCGGTGTTCCCACCAAAGGTGCAGAAAACAGCATTAGGCAGGTGATCAATCGTATCACTTCCACAATTACCAAAGAGGGTCTTCGAAAAAATTACTTTGATAAAAGAACTGCTAAGATTTTCGAAGAAGAATTGAACTTTCTATTAGCGAATCAATACGGGGCCTTTAACTCTCCGGTTTGGTTTAATGTGGGTCTCTATGAAAAGTACGGAATCAGCGGGTCCGGCGGAAACTTCATCTACGACGAACGACAGAAAAGGGCGCTAGCCATTCAAAACAACTTTCAAAACCCGCAAAGCTCTGCCTGCTTTATTCAAAGTGTTCAAGATGATCTCATGAGCATTTTTGAACTCGCGAAAACAGAGGCAAAGATATTTAAGTATGGATCGGGAACTGGAACGAATTTTTCCAATTTACGAGGCAATGAAGAAGCCCTTTCCGGAGGAGGAAAAAGTTCTGGCCTCATGAGCTTTTTAGAGGTGCTTGATCGCGGAGCTGCCGCCACCAAAAGCGGAGGCACCACCAGAAGAGCCGCTAAAATGGTGTGTTTAGATGTGGACCATCCAGAAATAGAAGAGTTCATTGAATGGAAGCAAAGAGAAGAGAAAAAAGCGAAGGCACTCATTCAGGCGGGCTACTCGTCAGATTTTGAGGGAGAAGCCTATCGAACTGTCAGTGGTCAAAACTCGAACAACTCCGTTCGCGTGCCCGACGCCTTCCTACGATCAGTTGAGGAAAACGGAAAATGGAAAACGACATTTCGCACGGACAAGAAAAAGCATAGAGAAATTTCATCGAAACATCTTTTTCGAAAAATGGCAGAAGCTGCTTGGCAATGTGCAGATCCTGGAATTCAATTCGATACCACAATCAATCGTTGGCACACCTGCTCCAATACGGACAGAATTCGAGCATCAAACCCTTGTTCGGAATACTTATTTTTAGACGACTCAGCCTGCAATTTAGCTTCACTAAATCTAATCAAATTTTTTCCTGAAAATGGTGAGTTTCAAGCAGAGGCCTTTCAAAAGGCCTGCCGCATTTTTCTTTTGGCTCAAGATATTTTGGTTGGTCTTTCTTCTTATCCCACAGCGAAAATTGCTGAAAACAGCTTGCGTTATAGACCTTTGGGTTTAGGATATGCGAACCTTGGAGCTGTATTTATGAGCCAGGGAATTTCCTACGATAGTGAAGTGGCAAGGTCGTGGTGCTCCCACATAACTGCCTTAATGCTTGCAGAGGCCTATTGTGCGAGTGCGGAACTGGCTTCCCTCCTTGGCCCTTTTGAAGGCTTTCAAAAAAACCGCAAACCCATGCTGAAGGTAATAAAAAGTCACGAAAATGCCTTGAAAAAAGTGCCCGTGCTTTGCCCTAAGGAACTCCACAGTCGAGTAAAGTCGCGTCTAAAAGAGGCCGTTCAAATGGGATTAAGGTTTGGATATAGAAATGCCCAAACCACTGTGCTTGCTCCAACTGGCACCATCGGTTTGCTTATGGATTGCGACACCACGGGAATTGAACCGGAATTTTCGTTGGTAAAATGGAAAAAGTTGGCCGGTGGTGGATCGGTGAAGATGGTGAATCGGGTAGTTCCAACGGCGCTCAAACGCTTGGGATATAGTGAGGAATCCACACAAAAAATCTTGAACCATTGCTTGGGCTCAAACTCCTTTGAGCAAGCTCCGTTTTTAAACCCTCGCTCCTTAGAAAAAGTTGGATTCACGTCAAATGACATCAGACGCATGGAAAAAGCACTTCCTTCTTTGATGAAATTGGAAGATGTGTTTTCTTCTCATTTGATTTCTCCCGAAACCATAAACCGTCTTAACAAAAAGCTAGGCAAGATTAATCTATTTGGCAGAGAACTTTTAGAGGCATTGGGATTTTCGCCAGAACAAATTGAACAAGCGAATCGACATATCTGTGGATCTCTTAGTATCGAAGATTGCCCAGAGCTTAAAAAAGAGCATTTGCCCATTTTTGATTGTGCAAATAAGAACGGACTGAAAGGAAAACGATTTCTATCGTATTCCAGTCATTTAAAAATGATGGCGGCTGCTCAACCCTTTCTCTCCGGCGGCATTTCCAAGACGGTTAACGTGCCTCATGAAACCACCATAGAGGAAATCGAAGATATTTTTCTTGAGGCTTGGAAAATGGGATTGAAGTCAGTGTCTATTTATCGAGACGGCAGTAAATCGAGTCAGCCATTGAATTCCGTTGAACCGAGTCCACCGGAGCCCCAAGAGGGCCTGGAACAATTCACTCGCACAACAGATGAAGAAGCCCCCAAATGCACTTTTTGTGGGCACACCACCGTTCGAGATGGAAGCTGCTTTCGATGTTTAGAATGCGGAAATTCCACCGAGTGCAGTACGTAACTAGCCGAGAAGAAATTTTGGATGTACGAAAAAGAGAAGTCTCGCCGATCCAGTGACATTTACTTCTAGACCTGCGATTCCTGCTTTTTTCATCGGGATACTGGGAAACTCTTTTCCATTGAGTAGCAATGCCAAAAGTTGTCCCAAGTGAGGCTCATGCCCCACATACATGGCTGCTCCTTTTTCGCTGAAATCGAGAATTACTTCTCGCGCCTTTTCTACGGAATCATGGGGTCGAAAGTGTTCCACTTCTTGGAAATTCGATTGCGGATATTGTTCTCGAAAAATCTCTGCCGTCTGCAGAGCGCGTAAGTATGGACTATGAAAAATGTGCTGAAGCTCTGGAACTCTTTTCGCAAAAGCTTTCGCCACTTTTGAGGTTTTTTCCAGTCCCTCAGGAGTTAACACTCGCTCAGAATCATTTTTGCCTGCTCTTAAAGCTGCAATCTCATCTTCAGCAATTCCATGACGAACAAGATAAATAATCATGTCAAAAGTATGATTCAGGAAGAGGAGTTTTTCAAAAACTACTAGAGCTCAAAAAATCTTCGAATGTGGTCATCTTCAGCTTTGGCATCTTGATATCCTAGCTCCACAAGGGCTGTGAGATATTCTGGAACAAAGAGTAAGTAACTGAGGATATCACTAGATCCCCCCACCTCCGAACCCAAGCCTCTTAGTAGAAATCGCACCAGGCCAGGAGCCATCTTTTGGTATTGGGTGGCCAATACTCCCAAATCCTCCGAAGGGCGAATGGTGAGAACCTCGACTTTACGCATTCCAAAAGAAGACTCTTGCCTATCTGGAAGAATGGAGTTTAGTCGCTCTAAATGCTCCACGTCGCTATCAAGTGCTTCAGCAAATAAGGAGTTCAATACAAGGGCGCCCAATTGTGCCGGCGTTGGGGGAGCTTCAGGCTTTGCAGGAGGTAGAAAATAATTTCCTTTCTCTTGCATATAATACCTACGAACCCCGACGGCGAGAATTTTCTCAGCGCCCAAGCGTAACGCGGGCCCCAAAGGAGAAGTCGACCGAATACAACCATCCACATATTGTCGGTTTTGGATCATCACCGAGGGAAAAAGAAGAGGAATGGCAGCGGAAGCCATGATGTGATCCACATCGATTTGAGTGGCAACCGTTCTTCTCCTTGCCCTTTGCCAGCCCTTTGCGCTCAAAGAATCAATAAAGGTGACAAGGCTGCCTGTATTCGCTTCCGTAGCACTGATGGCGATGTGTTTTAGATTTCCTTTTTCTAAAGCCAACCGAACGTTTTCTTTGTCGTACACTCGATTTAATAGATTTCTTAAGGGAGTGGTATCCACCAAGGAATGGGCAGCCGGTTTGCCTAGCACCCCACCAAAGGAAAGACTAAAAATCCATTTGCTCGTGATTTTGGAAAGAGAAGCCGTATCTGTACGAAACACTTCGTCCATTTCCAATTGGCTCCAAAGCGCTGCGATTTTATTTCCAGCGGTGGATAAAATTCCTCCCGAAGAAGCTAGGCCCCCCACATTGATTGCTCCAGAGGAGGATCCCACGAGAGTTTGGAAATGGGCTTGTGGGATATTCTCGCCGAGATACTTTAGAACTCCTGCCTGATAGGCTCCTCTAGCCCCTCCGCCGGTCAAGACTAATGCCGCATGAAAATCTCTCACGGAAAAAAATACTCCTGTAATTTTTTATCAATCACCGATTGGAAACCCTTAAGGAATTCTATCAACATAGTTTGCTGATTTTGATCTTTTAAAAGAGGCACAAGTTCTTCCATATTTCTCATGGCCGAAGAATACCCATCTATTTGTTGATCCCTAAATCGACAGGCGTTCTTTTGTACGAGATCAAAAATGAGTTCCAAGTCCTCATCGGGAATAACAAACTCTCCGTGCAATCGGGTCCAGCGATCTAGAGGCAAATGCACTTGAGAGATTTCGTAAAGACTAGCTTTCAGGGAAGCTAATAATTTAAAATCGGCTTCCATAGACTGGACGGTTTGAGTGATTTTGTTTCTGCGCCCTATGGGGCCCGTGCTTTCGTAGGCATTTAGAATATTCTCTAACGAGTTTCCATACTCTGTGGTTCCCAGTGATCTACATCGGCTGTTTAGCATTTCCTCAATGGTGGATCGTTCTTCCAACGTAAGCATTGTTAGAGATAGCTGAAAGGTTTCGGGTAAACCCAAGGGACAGGCCGGAAAAAGCACTCGTTGCACAGCTAGGGTAGAGAATGCGGCAAATTCTTTTGGACAGGCTGGTGGTAAAGGTAACCCCATAGCCAAACGAGCCCTAGTTTCTGAAAATACAATGGGCTTTTGAACGGAATCTGGCTCCCGTAATCCCACTTGGGAAATTTTACGCGAAGCAGAACACGTAAAAAGAAATAGCGCGAAAAAGGCACATCCTAGCCGTAGCAGCATTTCGATCCTCCTGATCGAACTCTTTTCCAGTATACATTGAACTCGTGCAAAGCCCCTGAAAAAACTGGAGCCAAAATGCTCCGGTCACCTTTTGCTTTTCCGACCAATTTAATCCGAAAAGTGAATATTACTAAATTTTTTGAATTTTGAACCTTGGCACGTCCGTTGCTCCTCGGGTTTTTAGAACGTTAATTCCCCCTTGATTGGAGAAAAACATGAAAACGATCCCATTGACCCTAACCTTAGCCGCTGCAATCTTCAGTGCAGTATTCACCTCACCCACCGCCGAGGCTCGTCCAAAGGTGGAACTAGAATTAAATTTCCCTTTTCCGTTTCCCTTCCCCGGTGGACCCGGTGAAGGCTGGAGACCCGACCGTCCTGGAAGAGACCTCGTCTACCAAAATATCAGAAGAGAATACCGAGGGGATAACGTACTTCCCCTACGACAAATCTTAAACTTAGGACCTGAATATCGTGGCCAAAGGGTACGATCCGTAGTTCTCAGAGCAGCCACGGCTGCCGGCCGAGGACAAGCGGTGGTTACTGTGAATGGACGCGCCGTGACCAGAAGTGAGACCGTGGGCACCAGAATGGACAATTACGTGTTTCAACTTCCAGACTATGCCGATGAATTTGGAGGAGAGATTCGTGAACTTCAATTAGAAATTCGCGGCAACTTCTTCGTTGAAGGTGTGGGAGTTCGATTGGACAGAAACTCAGGTTTCCCTGGTCACCCCGGTGGACGTCCTGTGGTGGAAACCATTCCGCTAAATCGAGAATTTCGTGGAGACGAAACCCTCTATTTGGCTGATTACATCAACCTCTCTCGCTACCGCGGCATGAAACTGGAACGAGTTGTGCTCACCGCTTCCACTCGTTTCGGGCGAGGCGATGCAACCTTCTGTAACTCTTTAGGTTGTGACACCAGTCAAGACGTGGACACCGTGATTCGTTCTTACAGCTTCCGAGCTCGAGGCGATCTAGTGGATAGAGATGCCCAGTACTGGACGATGCGTCTAAGAGGCAACTTTTATGTGCAAAGCATTCAGTTAGAATTTTCTCGGTAAGAAAAAATACAGATCTTTCCCTGGGGCCCCATTTTTGGGGCCCTTTTTTATGGACAAAATCCATCATCTACCGCTAAAAAAGACCTTCACGCACCCGTAGCTCAGTTGGATAGAGTAGCTGGCTTCGAACCAGTTGGTCGGGAGTTCGAATCTCTCCGGGTGCGCCAAACAAAAAACCTCGCTTTAGCGGGGTTTTTTTGTTTTGGGTATTTGGAGAGTAATACGAGAATTACCCACCGAAGGTGCAAGGAGTTCGACAATTTTAGCAGGAGGCTAAAATTGGACTCGTAGCAAAGCGAAGAGCCCCGTAGGGGTTGAGGCCAGTAGGGCCGAAATCAATCTCGACCGGTGCGCCAAACAAAAAACCTCGCTTTAGCGGGGTTTTTTTGTTTTGGGTATTTGGAGAATAATACGAGAATTACCCACCGAAGGTGCAAGGAGTTCGAGAAAAGTAGCCGCAAGCTACTTTTCTATGAGCGCAGCGAACCTTGGATCGAGGGCAGGAGCCCGAGATAATCTCTCCGGGTGCGCCAAGCAAAAATCCATCAGAAATTGGAAAAAGAAAAACCCCGAAGCCAAACTGACTTCAGGGTTCTGTTTATTCGGCAAATCCAATTACTTCTTACAATTCAAAAACTCACCGTCTTTGAACTCCAAAACCGCGCTACCAATCCGCACAAAACTGGAATTCAAACTAGAAGCATGAACCGAAGCTACACCTTTAATCACCACGGTTTCCATTTCCGTTCCTTTTTTGAAGTATCTGGTAATTTCCACGGCTGGAACTTGAATAGAACCAATTTGTACCGTTTCAAACTTATACACATTGTCTGGAAGCTCTTTATTGGAGTTTTTACAGGTATAGGTACCATCCTGATAAGCGAAAGCTGTAGGGCTCATAAATAACAATGCAAGAATAAGAAATTTCATAGGTTCTCCTTTAAAATCCCACTTAAACATTTTTTTCTTCTTTGTCACAGGGAAAAATCTTTGCGCATTGCCTCTCTTGAACGTCACATTCTCTAGGAAAAACAAAAAAGATTCGTTACCCTAACTCTAGTGAAACACTTTTTTCTTCTGATTCTTTTTCTTTTTCCGCTCGTCAGTTTCTCGCAAACGGACAGCACCGTAATCACAGAACTCGATGATTTTGTACCCGTGCCTGCAGAAGATCCCTATGCAGATGAGAACTTTATGTACTTTGAGCGCAATTTCTTACTCACCTTGGGTACAGGTGGCTCTATTTGGAACGGATCAGGAAACATTGGAAAACTCTTTGCGCCTTCGGTGCCCGATCTAAATTTAGGCTTTCGCTCCTTCGGTATTTTAGGAGGAATCTACACTGCGTTAGGCGTGTCCGGATCTCGCTCGAATCACCCCGGAAAAAATATTCCCATGAACCTACGCACCCTGCGTTTAGACGTAGGCATGTATCATTATGCCTCGGGCGACGGTCGACTAGAAGCTCTAGCCAATAACGGATTCATGAATCCTATCAGCCCCTCCGGATATTTTGTTTGGGGCCTAAGTTATATGAATGTGGAGGCGGAATACACAAAAGTAAAACGCACCACTAGCATTCCGTTTTACTCTCCCTTTGTGGGCCTTGGTCTAGATTTTTTATTAAAGCCCAAAAGCGCATCCATTGGTGTGGAAGCTAGATACCTTCCCTACGCATTCATCACAAAAAATACCACAGTGCCTGAGCCTGATTTTGTGAGCGATGAGCTGCCTTCCATCATCATCGAAAATCAATTTCAATTTATTATTAGCTCGAATTTTATGTTCTAGATTTTCAACAATTCGGCAGACTCGCCTGCGGATAATTTTTCCGTAGACATCACTCCTAAGGCTTTTGCCAACTCAGGATGGATAGACGAAAAATCCTGCCCGCGTATTTGATCGAGCTTTTGGTTCTTCTTACAATATTCCGGCCACTCAGCCGAACCATCTTTAGAATTCATGAATTGAATTACTTTTCGAAAAAACTCTTCAGCCAAAGAACGCGTGGGCTCTGAAATTTCAGTGGCTACGCTTTGCCATTTCTTTAAAAGCTCTATCTCTAAAAATTCTTTCGCAGCTGGAGGAATCGACTGAAGATTCAAGTGCAACGGTCTGTGCAATAAATGGAAAGAGATCGGCATTTTTCCCTTCCGCACGCCTACTTTTTGAAACCCTTGCTTTTCAATCCAGAGAAGAAATTCAGGCAAGTGACTCAAATTCATCCAAGAAACCGTACAAGCAAACCAAGCCCGAATGTTTTTGGGCTGAACATCCAACAGAGCTAGATTTTGTTCCAATATCTTTTGCTTTGCAGGGAAGCGCAGATACTCATGGTATTTTCCAACCCCATCTGCACTAATCCCCACACCCACAGCTCGAAAATGATTCCAGAGCTCAAGAATTCTCTTGGGCAAAACAGTAAGATTACTGTTGTATTCTAAATAGATATTTCCGGCAGCTCCCGAGCGCACCAAGTGCTCTAAAAACTCTTGGTGTTTAGGAATTAATAGAGGTTCGCCGCCGGCCAAATAAATTCTTCGAAGAAGAGAAGTATCTCTAGGAAGCATTTTTTCCACTGGCAACTCATCTACCCATTGAAATCGATTGGGAATGGCAGAAACCCCTACGCCCTGTTCTTTTAATTCAACGGAAATTCCGGAATCCAAAAATTTTGTTTCACCCATTTGAATCCAGTCTTTGTACCAAGACGAAGAATCCGTGGGTCCACAAGATCTGCAGCGCAAATTGCACTGATTGCCGAAACGAACGTCCATTTCCACGATTGGTAAATTTGTAGAAACAGCGCCGTCCTCAGCGGTTTGGCTCAAACGAGACTGAAACTCTTGCTCCAATCCCTCGTTTTTCACTCTTTGTAGTGCGTGGCTCCGACCAGATTTTAGCCCTGCTTCTTCTTCCGTTTTGCATCTCACACAAGCAGCGGGCCATTCGCCGGACAAAAAACTTTTTCGCACTGACTTTAAAAGTCCATGATTTTGGGCCTCAGAGATTTCCGTAGCAGAAATATTTAAAGGGCTCCCCTGCTCTGAGCGTAGAATCCCGCCCTTTTCCGATACGTTGGCATGGCAACACAATCGGTAGTCGCCGTTATTTCTAAGAGCTACAGATCCCCAGGCCAGTGGGCAATAGAATTCCTGACCGTTCATCCCGAACTACTCTCTTCGTCGGCGAATAAGATGGGAACAATTTTTAACGTAAGTTCCGTTAAGATCGGTCCCAATAGAAGACCAGGGAGTCCATAGACAATCACTGCTCCAATGATGGCCAAAAGAGAAATCACGGGATTCAAACTTTCTTCAGAAGAAGAGGCCACAATGAGCGGCTTAATGATGTTATCCATACTGCCCGCAATCAACGCAACCACCAGAAGACCTACCCCGGAAAATACATTTCCTTGAATAAAACTAATGGCCGCCAGCAAAATGGCCACCGGGGCCGCGCCTATCACTGGAATGAAAGACGTGAAAAACGTAATCACAAACAAAAGAAAAAACTCTTGAAAACCAAACAGCACTCCGCCCAAGGCTACAATGGTGGCCTGAATAGCCCCCACCCCAGCGGTCACCACTAAAGTGGTATAACTGCTTCTCTTTACCACTCGTAAAATGGCATCAATTTCTCGGTCACTAAGAAGTTTGAAACTTGAAACCGTAGAACGAATAAACCTAGATTCCGTTAAAAAGAAATAGAGAGCAGCGGAGAAAACAAATAGCTGAATCAAAAGTTCTGGCGCGGAACTCGCTAAATTTCCCACATACCCCAACACAAAGGTTCCTGCTTTGGGTAGAAATTGCATCAAACCGCCCTCTGGCGGAGTGGCGTTCAGTGAATGAAAAATATTTTCCACATATGTCGAGATGGTGGCCACAATTTGTTCTAAGGAAGTGTAAAACGACGTATTTTCCAAGCGGGTTTCCGAAAGTTCTCTAGCCAAAGCGAAAATGCGAAAGGCCACAATGGTCACTGGAAAAGAAATGAGCAAAAAGAATCCCAACAAAATAATTGCCGTGGGAGCTTTTCTTCGAGATTTTTTGAATCCCCAACGACTCACTAACCCATCGAAAGCAAAAGCAAACAGCGCCGCCATCAAAATAGGAGTGAAAAAGGGCACAAACATCAAACCGAAGAGCGTAAAAATGATGGCCGTAAGAACGATACGTACGATTCTTCGATTGAGTTCACCGGACAACATCTTTAGTCCTCTTTTAGTTTCTTCGACAATTGTTTCAGGAAACTTACAGCCACTTCTTCAAGCGCCTTTTTCAAATCTGAAGCAGGTTCCGGCGGCGGGGGAGCGCTATCTTTTGATGCCACCAGGGCACCGATGGCCAGAATGGAAACAGACAAAAATAGAAGAAAGAAGGAAGAGAACAGCAAACCCGAAAAATACCAACGGCCCGCTTGATCCCACTGCAATCCCAATTCCACCACCAACAAAATGGTGCCCGCCAAAAAATAGAAAAGAGCAAAAATGGCAAAACCAGAAAATACGGCGGCCCGCTTTCCTTTTTCCGCCGCCGCCCTGGCACTTTCCACCATGCCGTTCGTTTCAAAAAACGTGGATCGTAAAGACAACAACTGAAGTAGCAGGGTGGCCCACTTCATCTTCTTCGCCCCCAAACCGATCCTAAAACAAATCCCACGGCCAAGGCCCCCAGCACCGAAGCTAAAGGGTGCTTTTTAATCACCTCAGCCGTTTGGTCGGCCAATTCTTTTGCTCCTGCCTGAATTTCTTCCACGGAGGGCAAATCCATATCCTGTAACTTTTTATTCAAAGCCTCTTTGCCTTGATCCGCCGCTTCTTTTGCCTTTGTTTGCCACTGATCGGATTCCATAGTCCTCCAAACTCCTTTCCATTATCCACGGATGAACAGAGAAACCAAGCGCCAAGTCTCGATTAAGTCGTCAAGGCGTGCTAACAATCTAGTCCAGATGACAAAGCCCGTAGACACCCAGCACCATAGAGAAGAACTCCGTGAACTCGTTCGCATGCGAAAGCGTGGAATGTACGTATACGCACTACCCAACTTTTTCACTTCCATGAATTTGGTTTTGGGATTTCTTTCCATCTTGGCTGCCGTGGAAGGCAGAGTGGAACGAGCCTGTTGGACCATTCTGCTCGCCTCCATCTTTGATATGCTCGATGGTCGGGTAGCAAGACTCACCAATACTACTTCCAAATTTGGCGTAGAATACGACTCCCTTTGCGATCTTGTTTCTTTCGGCGTGGCACCAGCCCTAATGATGTATTTTGCGGCCCTACAACCCTTCGGAAGATTGGGCGTTTTGGCGGCCCTAATTTTCGCCCTCTGCGGTGCGCTTCGCCTGGCCCGTTTCAATGTAATGGCAGAGGTTTTACCCAAAAGTTATTTTCAAGGACTCCCCATTCCTATGGCTTCCACCACTTTGGTGACGGCGATTTTTTTCGCTAGAGAAATTGGCTTTGCCATCGAAAAAAATCTCTTCTTTTTGCTGTTAACTTTGTCGCTTGGCCTACTGATGGTGAGCACGTTCAAATTTCCGTCGTTTAAGGACATTCATTTACGGCATCGTCGCCCCTTCACCCCCATCGCGATTTCCTTCGCCATTTTGTTTGCTCTCATTAGCTGGTTTGAGATTGTGGCGTTTCTTCTTTTCTTCAGCTACATCCTGTTTTCCCTCAGCTTCGATATTTACCGCTCGTGGAAAACTCAATGGAAAAGAAAAAGGGCCTAAAAAAGCCTCAAAAGACAGAACGAAGTCCCACGGCTGAGAAAAAATATTTCCGCCTCGTCTTGGCCTATAAGGGCACTGGCTACAGAGGCTGGCAAAAACAAGCAAAATCCGGTGGCCCCAAAACCGTTCAGGAAGTGCTAGAAAAAGCCGCCCGAAAAGTTTTGCGAAAAAAGAGAGTGATCTTTCATGCCAGCGGACGAACTGACGCCGGTGTACATGCAAGAGCTCAAGTGGCGCACTTTTCTGCAGAAGTAGACCTACCGGCAGCTGTATTGATCAAAGCTATTAATGCTCACCTTCCAGAAGACATTCGAATTTTACAGATGAAAGAGTGCTCTCCCCACTTTCACTCTCAGCTGCAGGCAAAAACAAAAACCTATCGTTATTTTCTTTTGAACACCCATACGGGAAAAGACCCCATTCATTGGCCGTTTCTTCGGCCCTACACTTGGTTTGTTTCTTACCCCTTGGACTTTGAAAAAATGCAATTGGCCTTGGATCACCTCAAGGGCAAACACGATTTCAAATCGTTTCAAAACCGAGGGACGGTCTTAGAAAATACGGAGCGAGAAATTCTCGAGGCAAAAATTCTTTTTCACGGAGAAAACCCCAGAGAGGCGCCCCCTTGGATGCCGGGGCCAGAGTTTGCGGCGAAGCTAGTGGAAATTCGCATCACAGGCACCGGATTTCTAAAACAAATGGTGAGAAATATCGTTGGCACCTTGGTGGAAATTGGACGAGGTAGATCCGCAGCGGAAGATATTCTTTCCATGTTGGCTGAGAAAAATCGAGAATCCGCAGGAATGACGGCTCCGGCCAATGCCTTATTTTTGGATCACGTCACGTACGACGAATAGACTAGAAGATGAGTAGTTGGCCTAATTTTTTCTCAGTATTTTTTCTCAGTATTTTTTCTCAGTCAAAATTGAAGGTCAGGCGCTTGCGGGGACGCGGCTCAATGGCCATGGTCAATGCCACGAGAAACATATCCACTTCCACGTGGCCGCGAATTCCCACTGAAGCATGGGGAATTACGTAAAAATCGTATTGGGCCCCAACACCAAATTTCCAGCCTTCGTTGGCAATGATGTTCGTATACGCATCGATGGATTCAAATTGAGCGCCTTCCAATCGATCCGCCGACAATGTATGAGATCTTCTTAGCAACGATCCAAAAATAGAAAACCTACGCCCCACACCGATCTCTAACAATCCGCCGTAATGAAGAACCACGTCCTTCACTCTTGGAAACGGTCCCACGGGTCCCACATTCACCCAAGAATAGCTACCGTAGGCATGAAGAAATACCGTTTGTGCAATATTGAACACCCGAAACGAAGTGCCCACAGTCAATGCCTCGCGATTTTCCTGAACGGCTACGTTGGGATAGTTAAAAATGGCGGCACCACCGTGAAGACTAAAAATGGGGCGATTTTCCATTCCTAAACGCCAGTCGTTAATATCTAACTCATCTCGACTATAGGTGGGATTATTCCCCAGCGGAGCATAGTAAACCGCATCAGAGTTGGCGGGCTGCGGCAAATACACTTGATCCGTGGGCGACTGCCGATTCACTTTGTATTGATCCTGTTCTTGCGGACCGGCCCAAGAGTCAGGCAAAGATTCGCCATCTTCCCCAAGAGTGGGAGTGGGCAGTGCATCATCGGGATCTTCTTGAGGAGGGGGACTTTCAATTTCCCCAGGATTTGTGCCGTCCATGGGAGGGGGCAGATCCTCATCGGCAGACCAAGCCACCACTGAGGCGGAAATCATCACAAGCGTTACAATCCCTAGCAACGAAACATTGAAGAATTTCATATAATTAAAGTCTAGCAAAACGGGTTTTTAAGACAAACGAATTATGCTAAAGCTACCCGTCTATGACGAATCAAATGAATTTTTTGCCAGACCCAGAAGTAAAATACACCCAAAAGAGCCCGATCCTTGGAGAATTCCAAGTAAACGTGCATAGCTCGCTCATGCAGGCGAAAATGAAAGACGCCTTTCAGCGCTTGCAACAAAAAGTCAGCGTGCCCGGCTTTCGAAAAGGCAAAGTGCCTTTGGATTTAGTGAAAAAGAAATACCACGAAGACGTTTTACATGATGTTTTCAATCAAGTAGTAACGGAGACCTACAGAAAAGCCGCCGTAGACAATAAAGTGAAAGTGGCCTCCGATCCGTACATCACAAAAACCAATCTCAACGATTGGAAAGATGGCGTCCATTTAGAATACACCGCCCAAGTGGATTTGATCCCTGAAGTAGAACTCAAAAAATACAAAGGCCTTCCCATCACCAAAAAAGAAGGAAAAATCGAAAACGATGATGTGGAAGTGGTGATCAAAAATCTCTTAGACAAAAAAGCAGAGCTCATCAATTTGACTGCCGACACAAAAGTGAAAGATGGGCACACAGTAATCATTGATTTTGAAGGAAAAATCAATGGAACGGTACTGCCAGATGCGGTCGCCAAAAACTTTCAATTGGAAGTAGGAGGCCAAAATTCCTTAGAAGATTTTCAAAAGGGCTTGAAGGGAATGAAGTCTGGAGACACCAAAGAAATTCCGGTGAAATACCCAGAGGACTACCGCAATCCAGAAATCGCTGGAAAAGAAATTCTCTACACTGTGACCCTACACGAAGTGAAAGAGAAAAAATATCCAGAGCTCACCGACGAAATGGCGAAAGAGTTTCAAGCGGACTCCGCTGACGACCTACGCAAAAAGGTGAGAGAAAGCTTGGAAAACGAACTCAAGCAGGAACAGAAACAACAGTCCGTAGAAGAAGTTCTCGTGGGCTTGATCGAATCTAACCCGTTCGAAGTTCCTCCTTCTTTGGTTCAACGACAATTAGAATACATTTTGTCCGATGAAGCCCAGATGTTGAAACGTCAAAAATTCGGGGACAACTTAATTCAAGACTATTTGCGTAAATATTCCTCTGAATACCAAAAGCGAGCAGAAAGAGAAGTTCGCTTGGCTCTATTGCTTCCAAAGCTCATTGAAAAAGAAAATATCTCCGCCACCGACGAAGACTTCAAAGCTAGATTTGATGAAATCGTTCGTCAAAGCGGCCAACCCGTTGAAGCGGTAGAAAAATTCTACAAAGAAAACACTCAGCGAAAAGAAGAAGTGTCTCGTGAAATCGAGCGCAGAAAAGCTGTGGAGTTTCTGATCGATCAAGCCAAAGCAAAATGAACTTCCTTTGGATAGACATGGAAATGAGCGGCCTCGACGTGAATTCTTGCCGAATTCTCGAAGTGGCCGCCATTGTTACAGACCTAGAGTTTCGCGTGCTCGAAACCTATGAAGCCATTGTGTATCAACCCAAAGAAGTGCTCGATGCCATGGATGAATGGTGCAAAGAGAACCACGGTAAAAGCGGCCTGACCGCCGCAGTGGCGCAGGGAAAACCAGAAGCCCAAGTGGAAAAAGAGCTTTTAGAGCTCATCGGCCGACACTTCAAAGAGTCGGAGAGGCCCATTCTGTGTGGAAACTCCATTGGGCAAGACCGAAAATTCATTGACGCATACTGGCAGACCTTAAGCAAACGTCTCCATTACCGAATGCTAGATGTGACTAGCTTTAAAATTATTTTTGGCAATCGCTGGAAAATTGAATACCAAAAAAAGGGCAGTCATCGGGCCTTAGATGACATCAAAGAATCCATCGCAGAACTGCAACACTATCTCTCTTTTGTGCGAAGCAATATCGACGACAAAACTGCCCGTCCCATTTAATCACCTTTTCACAAAAACCTAACAAATCCACTCTCGACTTCCCTCTCCGTCAGCGGTAGAACAAAAACGCTTTTTCTCTTGGGGGGGAAGAATCCATCGCCATGTCTAGGGTGCAACTTCTTTTTGTTTTGATCGTTTGCCTTTTGGCTTCCAGCCACGGGCTTGCGTCTATGCACGGACGAACGTCTGCGGCACCCGCTTTTCCTGCCACCCAAAAAGCCACTGGTACTTCCATTCAATCCTTTCAGAACCTTTGGGTGCAGCGATCTGCTTTAGACAACTTCTCCTTTGAGTACGTGAAGAATTTTTCTGTGTATCAGATGGAAGATGTAGCCATTTATTTGCACCCAAACTTGGTATCCGTATTTCCAAAAGATAAAATCGATCTTCTTCTTGAGCGATTTGTTCAAGCCAGTGAAACCTCTGTGTATCCAGAATTGGGATACGTACCCCTCATTCGAAGTTTTTTTGGCCCTTTTCCACAAAAATTCGCAGATAAAGCTGCTCTTCATATCGTTCTCCTAGACACCAAAGAAACAGAATGGCGCTCCAGTAAACCCTTCCTATTGCCTCAAGACCAAATGACGGAAGAGGTGGCCGAAAAAATTGGTACCAAATCCAATCAGGGAAACTACCTCTATGTGCCTTTCTTAATGGATCAAACCGAGGAATTGCTTTCTGGCATTACAAAAGCCCTACCTCAGTTTTCGATTCTCGATGGAACCACCAATGCCTACGAGGCGGGAAACTGGTTACACCTTGCTCTCTCTGAAGCCGCTCTGTTTGTGGGAGGATTTTTTCTCAACGATCTTTCTAAGTTTGCTTCCAGCACTCATTTGTTTTCCCTAACCCAAGAAAACACCCCTTCGAAAGAGAATCCCTTACACACTCTTTTCGCCTCCTATTTGCTAGACACCGTTTCCGATCAACAACGGGCCCTCACCTTCTTAAGCAAAAATGCGTCTCAAGGAAAAATTGCCGTAGAGGCTCTGATTCGAGCAGAGTCTTCTCGCCCGTTGACCTTTGATCTTATCTTTGGAAACTTTGTTAGTTATCTGTTCAGCAACGAAGGCCTTAGCTTGCCTGTTTCCATTTCTAGACCCGATATTTACGAAGGTATTTTACTGCCTCCTTTGCAATCGTATTTGAGTTTGTCTGTGTATCCCTACCAAATGGAAGCCGCAGTATATCCATACGGTTTTTTGGCGGTCAGTCTAAAGAGCCCCATCCCCGCCGGAGCCGTGGTTCAAATTCAAAATGTTTCAGAAAATGGACCGGGAAATGGTTGCGCAAAAAGTGCGTCTGTTTTGTGGAAGCCCATCAATCCAAAAAAGATCGCCATCTATTCCGTAGGCTGCAATCCTTTGTCGGCTAGAGACCTTGTGAAATTTCGCCTCAATATTTTTGATAAACCTTCCATTTTCCCGGCGTCTCCGCTTAAGATCTTGGCTAGATGATGCCAGAACAAACCTCGATTCGACTCATCGGGGTAAAACAAAATAATTTAAAAAATGTTCACCTCGATCTCCCCTTAGGTGCCCTTACCGTTGTCACCGGGGTTTCTGGATCGGGAAAAAGCTCTTTGGCGTTTGATACGCTTTATGCCGAAGGCTCTCGTCGCTATATGGAAAGCCTTTCTACTTACGCTAGGCAATTTTTAGAAAAAATGCCTCGGCCCGAAGTAGATGCCATTCACAATGTTCCCCCGGCCATCGCCCTAGAACAAAGAAACTCCATCGCCAACAACCGCACCACCCTGGCAACCATGACGGAGATCTACGACTATCTCCGTTTGTTGTTTGCATCCTGTGGCGAACAACACTGCTCTGCCTGTGGCCATACGGAAGTGAAGTATCACGACACAGAATCCATCGCGAAACGCCTTTGCCAAATACCCACTGGAACAAAACTTTACCTTTTGGCCACTGTTCCTTTGCCAGAAGATGCGGAGCCAGAAAAAGGAAACAAAAAGAAAAAGAAAGTCACTCCAGTTTCCCTTCACGGACAAGAATTGTTTCGAAAAGGCTATCAACGCCTTTTGGTGAACGGAGAAGTGATCGATCTTTCCACGGCGGAAGGTCAAATTTTTAGCCCAGGAAAAGATGAAGCCTTTATTATTGTGGATCGCTTCATCGCAAAAAGTGATTTATCGGAAGACGCTCGCTTCATGGATTCTTTGGAGCAAGCCTTAATTTTGGGCAATGGGAAAATTGAAGTGCGCTCCACGGACGGCAACCTTCGTAAAAAGGCCGCTAGAGGCTATTCCTGCTCGGAATGTGCCGCTGTGTATTTGCCACCAACTCCGGTACTTTTTTCCTCTAACTCTCCCTTAGGCGCCTGCCAGGTTTGCAGCGGATTTGGGGAAGTTTTAGAACTCAGTGAAGAACTCATTGTGCCCGATCGCAATAAAGCCTTGAGAGACGGAGCCGTGGATCCTTTTTCTAAACCTTCGTATTTGGATTGGCAAAAGGAACTACTCAAGGCCATGGAGAAAATCCGTGGTGTGGCTCCCTACACTCGCTACAAAGACTTAAAGGAAAAAGATCGCCAATTTCTTTGGGATGGAGGCGAGGGCTTTCTGGGAATCAAGGGATACTTTGAACAATTAAAAGCCTGGAAATATAAACTACACGTCAGAGTTTTTATTCGTCGATTTCAATCTTTAAGCACTTGCCTAACTTGTAATGGATCGCGCTTGGCAGCTGCCCCCTTGGCATTTCGTGTGGGCGAACGAAATATCGGTGAGGTTTTGCGATTTACCATTCACGAGGCCCTAGATTGGTTGAACTCTTTAACGATGGACCAATATGGCGAGAAAAAAACGAAGGAAGTTCTCCGTCAGATTCGAGAGCGCTTGGAGTTTTTACAGCTAGTCGGTGTGGGATACTTACGCCTGAATCGAAAAGGCAATACGCTCTCTGGCGGTGAATACCAGCGCATTTCTTTGGCCTCGCAGTTAGGCTCAAAACTCTCAAATACTTTATATGTTTTAGATGAGCCATCCATCGGTTTACATCCCTCAGACACACAAAAGTTAATTCAAGTGATTCATGCTTTACGTGATCACGGTAACACTCTGGTGGTTGTGGAACACGACACCAGCGTAATGAAAGCAGCAGACTTCCTTGTGGAAGTGGGCCCCAAGGCTGGCACGGAAGGTGGATCCATTGTTGCCTCTGGTCCGCAAAAAGATTTTTTGAAAACAAAAACCTCTTTAACCGCTCAATATTTGTCTGGAAGCTTGAGCCTCAATATTCCAAACTCTCGCCGCACGGGAAACAAATTTCTGGAAATGAAGGGCTGTAGAGAGCACAACCTAAAAGACCTACAAGTGAAAATTCCTCTAGGCTGCTTAGTTGCAGTCACTGGATCTTCGGGAAGTGGCAAAAGCACTTTAATCCGAGACACCCTTTATAATTCCTTGGCACGATTCCTTTTGAACGAACCCATTCCCTCTTACGAAATTGGGAAACACGATTCCATCCAGGGCTGGGAAAACCTGACGTCTATTTTGATGTTAGACCAAACCCCTATAGGTCGATCGAGCCGTTCGAATACGGCCACGTATATGAAAATGTACGACGAAATACGAAAAATCATGAGCAGCCAAGCCAGTGCCGCTCGAAGGCACTTAAGTCCCAGTGATTTTTCTTTTAACGTCGACGGAGGTCGTTGCCCGTCTTGCAAAGGAGATGGCTACGTAGAAGTAGACATGCATTTCATGGCCGATGTGCGCTTAATCTGCGACGACTGCCAAGGCAAACGATTCAAAAAACATGTTCTTGAAGTGGAATATCGTGGAAAGAATATCGATCAGATTCTTCACACCACGGTAAAAGACGCAATGGAAGTCTTTGCGGAATCTTCTTCCATTGTAGAGAAATTGCGTCTTTTAGATGAGGTGGGCCTTGGCTATTTACAGTTGGGTCAGGCCGTTTCGTCTCTTTCTGGAGGTGAATGCCAACGATTGAAGATCGCGTCCACTCTCGACGAACAAAAGGGCGGTAAGGGTTCAACTTTGTATATTTTTGATGAACCAACCACTGGACTACACATTCATGACGTGAAGAAATTGGTCGAGGTGTTTCATCGTTTGGTAAATTCGGGAAATTCCGTAGTTTTTATTGAGCACAATATGGATCTTGCAGCTCAGGCAGATTGGATCATTGATCTAGGCCCCGGCGGAGGCGAAGAAGGTGGAACTTTGGTAGCCGAAGGAAAACCCGAAGACTTAGTGAAGAAAAAAGTGGGCATTACTTGGCCATTTTTGGCTCAGAGCCTGAAAGTCTCCGGGAAATCTTAAGGGGCGAGCCAGGCTCTTGGTGGGGCAGGCTCCAAGAAAGAGCGCTTTCATGAAACAAAAATCTTACAAATCGAAACTTTCGTCTTACTTCCACATCACCTCCATTGACCGACCTATAAAGATGAGGCTACGCTTTTCGGTGGAGGGGGCTTTCATGGAGGAAGCAACTTTGGATCATGGACTCGATCGCCTCCCTTTTTCTTCTCTCCCCTCACCAATCAAACTGTATTCCCAACTGTATTCCCAACTGTATTCCCAACTGTATTCCCAACTGTATTCCCGACTTTGTTTTTTCTTTCTTCTACTTTCGTCGACTTTTTTGTTCCCCTCTTTTGGATTTGCCACCACCTTCGGCCCCATCTCTCTTTCCGATCAAATAAATTCCGCCCAATACATTCTGCACGGAAGAATCGTTGGAAACTCTTGGGTGGTGGAAAATCGAGAAAATCGGCGCCCCTATACCCAATGGAAGCTTCAGGTGATTGAGCAGCCAAAGGGAGAAAACTTGGGAAAAGAAGTGGTACTTCGACAGCCCGGAGGCGAGTTAGGTGAGATGGGGTATCACGTGGCAGGCACAGCCTCATTCGTGGCCGGCGAAGAAGTTTTTGTGAATGTGCGCGACACCGAGGACCCACAGGTAAAAGAAGTCTTAGGGATGGCCAGTGGAAAATACACGGTGGAACGGTCAGATTCCGGTAGACCCCAACTGCGTTCGGGACTTGGATTCCTTCTCAAAGACGAAGAGGGAAATCCTTATACTGTGGATAGTTTTTTGGCTTACACAGAGCGGGTTCTTGGCGGCAAGGCCACAGAAGGCGACAAAAGTGTTATGGTCACCAAAGGCACTAGTGACCATGGACCTTCCCATTTTCAGGTAGTCTTACCAAAGCCAGGCCAAAAACCTCAACCTCCGAAACCAGAGGTTCAACCGCAGCCCCAAAACCCCAAATCGGATCTTGAGGCCCCAGCAAAATCTACCGAAGAGCAAGATAGTTCTTCAGGAATTTCCTGGTGGTGGAGCTTGATTGTATTCCCCATCTTCGGGGGATTCTTCTGGTTTCTTCGTAGAGATTGAAATCGGATTCACTGAGGAACCAAGGAGTTCCTCAGCTTGCGATGGTTCATTCTATTTCTATTTCCAACTTTGGCTTTAAGCCACGTTCGAACCATGTCGGAGTCAGGAATACCCTTGCGATGGCCCTCACCGCATTTGGTATTTGTTGGAAATGGCAACAATCAATATCTAAATCCAACGGAAGTAGAAACTTCTCTCCAGGCATCTTTGCAATCCTGGCCTAATACTGGCGCAGGTATTTCAGGAAACTTTTTGAAGCGAGAGAATGCACCAAATGTTCCTGGCTTCGATGGGCAAAACTCAATTACTTTCGCCACCGCCGCGAATGTAGTTCTAGATTCGTCTGTCATCGCCCTTACCGAAGTAACGTATTTCACTAGCAGCGGGCAAATTGCTGAAGCTGATCTAATTTTCAACGATAGAAACTTTCGCTTTACCACCCAAGAAGGCGATACGGGTAAATACGTCGATGGAAAAAGACTCATTTATTTGAACGATGTGGCCACTCATGAGTTTGGTCATGCGTATGGCCTAGATCACACTTCCGTAAATTTATCGTCCATGATCTACACTGCATTTAGTGGACAGTTTCGTCTAGGGGAAGACGACAAAACAGGTGTTCGTTCTGTGTATTCTAACGGAGGAACGTATGGTTCCATTCAAGGAAGCGTCCAGGGAAGAAATGGCGGAATCTTTGGAGCCCACGTTCAAGCGATTCAACTTAGCACCGGAAAAGTGATTGCTGGCACATTGGCCAATCCAGACGGAAGCTTTGCGATTTCTGATCTTCCTCCCGGTGAATATTCTATTTTATTCGAACCCTTTCTTGCAGACATCAGCTCTGTTTCTTCCTATTTTCAAAACGTAAGCCACCGTTTCTGTGGAGGCAATCGATTCAAACGAAGATTCTATTCTACTTGCGGAAGCAACTCGGCCACCGTGGTTTCTGTTTCCGCAAACTCCAGCACGAATTTAGGAGTGTTAGCGCCTAGTTGTGCCAATATGGGAAATCCCATGGGCCAACCGCTAACGAGGACTTCTGCTCTACCTATTTCTAATCTTGGCGGGGTGAAATTTGGAACCATTCGTCCGGGAGAGACTCACTTTTATAAACTGGAAAATGCTTCTGGAAACCTTTCCGTGAGAGCTCAATCCTACTCTCTCTTCTCTAACGTAGATCTAAAAGTGGAACTGATCGATGAAGCAGGTGATCCTCTGAACGGAGCCACCTCCATTGATAATATCGAATCTCCTATGCCCGGTGGCTATATCAATTACGATTCTTTAGCCTCTGCTTCAAACGCGAGCTTGGGGAATTATTATGTGAAAATTACTGCCGCGTCTCAACGATTGTACTCTTCGGTCTATCCGGCAGGATTCGCTTATTTAGATAGCGAAGGCTTTTATCTCCTTAGCCTTTCCGTGGATGAAAGTTTTGGAACCCCCACCACTAGCGATATGTCTGCCTGTGTATCGGTGAACAATACGGTTCAAGGCGCAAGTTATCGATCACCAGCCTCTAGCAATAGACGGGAATCCCAAGATTCCGGATGTGGAACTCTTTCTACGAATTCAGACCCCTGGTCCGGGGGATTTGGTCAGGCTTTGCTGGCCGTACTCTTTCTTCAACTTTTTTCCCGATCTTTTCGCTCCCTACTTGAGAAGCTCAAACGCTAGCGTTACACTTTTTCCTATGATGACGCTAATTCTAATGATTCTTCCTATTTTTGCATATTCCTTCACTCCCTCTCAGGTGATTCACGCAGATCAAGTAAAGCGCAATGTATACATTAGCGATTCCTTGATCTCCGGCGGAGACCCTCTGGCCAACCCCGTGAACTTGTCGGGAGTACGTTGGGCAAAAAACCCAGCTGGATACGAAAGAATTGTGGTGGACCTCACTGGTGAAGGATCTGGTTGGGAAACCAAAACCCCACCTTATTTTCAGGTGGGTCACGACACGCAAAATAGCGCTATCCATTTAAGCATCCGTGGAGTTGCCTCTAGAGCTGTGAACGCAAAGGGCATGGAAAAGGCCATCGCCAAATCAGCCTTGGTTTCTCAGGCCTATTTAGCGCCTGAGGTTGAGGGTGATTTAGCAGCCATGGAATTTCGCACTCGAGCGCCAGTAGATGTGGAGTCGTTTTATTTGGTCAATCCTCCCCGCATCGTCATTGACGTTCGAGCGAAACGATAGGCACCCAAATGCGTTCTTTGGTCTTTCTTTTTTTCGCTCTGTTTTTGTTACCGAGTGTTTCGGAAGGAAAGACCATCAATTTTCTCACCGGTAGTCCCTTTGGACTTGGACTCGTTGGCGGTGTGGCGCAAAATCCAACCTCTGATCTAGTAAGCAAGCCCTATAGCGAAAAATCAGACTATAGTTATTTCGCTGGAGCGGATCCATTTTTAGATTTTGGGAACTTCATTTTAAAAGCCCATTTTCAATATCACAACTTAAGTGTGCTCACGGGTCCGACAGGCTCACTAACTTATTCCGATACCAGCGACTCTCAACTTCTTTTGTATGGTGGATCTTTATTGCTAGTACCTTTTCTATCGGAAAATAAAGAGTTCCGAGCGTATTTTCGAATCGGCGCCAATCTCGCAAGTCTCGGAGGAGAAAACGCAAGAACCTATGCCACGGGAGCGAAGTATACAGAAAAATTCACCGCTTCCGGCGTCGATAAACAAGGCGCCCTCGGGCTCGAAATTCTACTCGTTCAGAACTATAGCCTTGCTGCGGAGTTTGGCTATCGAGAACTTTCATTTGATAAAATTCAATTTGAAAGCGGCACAGCCTTAGATGGTTCAAGCCAAATAGAGGGAGCCGATTTGGTAAACGAACAAGGCACGTTTAAATCTTTAAAGTACAATGGCGCATTCGCAAGCTTGGCCCTAAACCTGAATTTCTAAATTTATTCGGATCTTCTCAGCATTTTTACTAACTGACTTCTCACTTCAACCTCTAAGCCCCGAACATTTTCCACAATTCTTACAGCTTTGTTGCGATCCACTTCTTTTAATTCTGATTCCCACTGAACCAAGGACGATTTGGAATGAGCGGGCTTTTGACGGTCTTCATTAGATATGGTTCCGGTCCTAGGAAGTTCGTCGCCCTCAACAAAAACTACTTTTCCATTCCATTCCATTTCTAATTTCAAAACTTTTCCATTTTCTTCTGTGAAAAAAAGTTCGTAATTTCCAGGAGCATAAAACCACCGAGGTTTGCCCTTTTCTTGGGAATGATTCAATCGATCCGGAGAAACTTCGTTCATTTCCGTAGCACGAATTTCTTCCATGAACTGTTTTCTCATGACTTGCCGCAATTTCCCCGTATCGCCAACAAACTTTGCTCCCACGAATGAGCCGTCTTTCCGCACCACTTCTAGCTGTACGTCTACTCCCTGTTCCCCAAAAAAAACTTTCGCAGAAAAGGTACGCAAAAAGTTATTTTGCTCCGCTAAAAAGCCAACTCCACTTTCAGAGAGGTTCAACAACGGATACTCGCCATCTTCCGTAGAAATTCTCATCCCGTCGGAAAGAAGAAGTCGAATTCGTGGACATCTCTCCGCAATTTTTCTTTCTTTTTTCTTAAAAAACCAAATCATTGTGCAACGCCTTCTTGAAATACTAGAACGGCCAATCCGCTAGCCGAGGTACGGCCAAAAGCTTTTTCGATGCGTAAATCAATCACTAGATTCGCTCCCAAACGGGCGGCCTCTTCTTGCAGCCGACCGCGAACACTTTCCCCTCCACCCCAGGAAATGGCGGCCACTCTCCCTAAGATTTTGTGAGACTGGCTAATGGTTTTTTGAGTAGAAATGGCCACTGCAGCAGGGCTTGAGGGCGGATACACCAATCGCTCTGCGGGAACATAAAAGGTAGAGTAGGAGCATCCCGTAAGAAAAAAAACAGTTAACAGAACAGCCGCTCCCAAACTTTTATTCCACATACTTCACCGCCATTCCTTGCACGCGAAGAGTGGGAAACATCCCTGTGGAATAATTCATTTCCACATGGGCGAGCGCATCAGCGCCGATGGCAGCGGCCTCCATTTTTAGAATCTCCACCGCCCACGTGGCATTTTCGCCATCCCTTGCTACCGCCAAAAGAGCAATGGGTCTCGCCTTCCTGGGTGGTTCTTGAAAATAAACGGGTAGTTTTTTGTAATTGGTTTGCACTCTAGGAAGATCAGAAGTTAGCAACATTCTTCCCGTGCTCGTGCACGAAATCAGAGTCAGCGCGAAGATCGTCAGCAATCCTCGTTGTATGATTTGCTTTAGAACGACCACCCGAAAGCTCCTCCAAAAAATCCTTTTCTCGCAGTACTATGATAGGTGTAACCCAAGAGCGCTGTCCAGCCGTTATAGATTCTAGCCTCTAATCCAAGTCCTGCCATGCCCCCGAATCCCACTGGAGTTTTGTCTCCCAATTCTAGCCCAAGCAACAAATAGGGGGAAATTTGAAAAGGCAACCAACGATACAATCCGTACAACCCAGCAAAGGATTGCGAACGATTAAATCGGTCGTAGTCTTTTAAGTTTCGGTAGGAATAAAACACCCCGGCACTCAACCGATTCCAGCTGTATTCCACTAGAACACCATAGCCAGGAGTGCGATCTCCATAACTTGCGGCCACTAAATTTGGCCGATATCCCCTCGTTCCTAGAGCTGGAGGCAAAACTCCTCGTTTCAACTCTAGAGGATCGGCCATTCCCATCAATTCAGAATAATCCAAATTTTCATCTGGGCTTTTTCGGGTCTTTCGGTCTTTCTTTTTCTTCTTATTGTTTGCCGTTTCTACGGGAAACTGAGGAGACAGGGGTTCCGGTTCCTCCCCCAGCGTCATTTCAGGGGCCTCTGGAGCATCTGGTTCAGGAGCCTGTGGCTGCTCCACCACCTCTTTGGGCTGTTCTGCGGGTTTTGTGTCTTCGTCGCCTGCCCAAGTAAGAATGGGTGAAAAGACTCCCACCAACCCTACCATTAGCCATAGAGAAAAAAGTTTCCGCATCCTTCCATGTTAATGGACTTTCACTCTTTTCTCCACGTTGAAACAAGGTAGTATATAGCCCATGAGCAAAGTACCCGTTTTACCCCCTTCTGGATTCCGAGATTTCTTGCCAACAGAAGCAGCGGAAAGAAAAGCCTTAGCCGATCTCATCACCGGTGTGTACGAATCCCATGGGTTTCAAACGATTGGGCTCCCCTATTTTGAAAACCTTTCCACTTTGCAAGGAAAGGGCGGCGGACAAGATAATGAAAAACTCTTATTCAAAATTTTGAAGCGGGGCGATGAATTAGTGCGTGCCCAAGAAAAAGGGGAAAGCTTAGCCGATATGGGCCTTCGCTTTGATTTAACCCTTCCTCTGGCACGCTACTGCGCTCGATTTCGCGAACAACTGCCAAAACCCTTTAAAGTGTTTCAGATCCAACCCGTATGGAGAGCCGATCGCCCCCAGAAGGGACGCTTCCGAGAATTTTTCCAATGTGACGTGGACATCATTGGATCAAAAGAAATAGGCGCGGAACTAGACTGCCTTTCTGCGATTCTCACCGTTTTCCAAAAGGTGGGGATGTCGGGAATTGAATTGCACTTAAACGACCGAAGAATTTTAAGCGCCCTAAGAGGAGAACTCTCTGAGGCCGAATGGGCGGAAGCCCTCATCCTCCTTGATAAATTGGATAAGATCGGAGAAGAAGGAGTCAAAAAAGAGTGCATGACGAAATGGGGGCGCATTCCTTCTGGACTAGAAAAAGTTTTTTCGAGCCGTGAGATCGCAAGTTATCAATCCATCGCTCCTGAGGCCGTTGCTGATTTAAAACAACTGCAAGAGCATCTCAAAAGTTTTGCCGCGTCCGTAAGCTTAGTGGTCAATCCAACCTTAGTTCGCGGGCAAGATTATTATACAGGAACAATTTTTGAAATTCGTCACCCCGACCTTTCCGGCTCCCTAGCAGGTGGAGGAAGATATAACCGTCTTTTGGAAATCTTCGGAGGGCAGGAAACCCCTGCCTTTGGTGGCAGTATTGGTTTTGAGCGATTGTTGCTGATTCTTCAAGAAAAAGGACACTCCACTAGCTCTAGGCAACCTCAAGTATTTTTCCCCCTTTTTGAAGAATCCCTTCGAGGAGAAGTACAGCTTTTGGCAAGCCAATTACGAGGGGCGGGAATTCGGGTTGATGTATTTCCCGACGCTGCAAAACTAAAAAACCAATTCAAATACGCAGACGATCGAAACATTCCGTTCACCGCCATCTTGGGCTCGGAAGAAAAGTCGGCAAAAAAGATAAAATGGAAAACCATGAAAGATCGTTCGGAGATAGAAATATCTTACGATTCCATGCATGATTTTATACAAAGGATAGTCGCCATATGCAAAACGTAGAAAATAGCATCGAAACCCCCTGGATCCGCACTCATACTTGTGGAGAACTAAAAGGCAACCATCACGGCAAAGAGGTAGTTTTGTCGGGTTGGGTATCGAAGCGTAGAGATCATGGTGGTTTGATTTTTATCGACTTAAGAGATCGATACGGAATCACTCAGTTGGTTTTTGATCCCGGCACGGGGGATGCAAAATCCAAAGAGTCCGCTGAAAGTGTTCGTTCGGAATACGTGATCAGCGTCAAAGGGATGGTTCGCAAGCGCCCAGACGAAATGGTGAATCCAAAAATTTCCACCGGTGAAATCGAAGTAGACGTTCGAGAATTGCATGTATTGTCCGCAGCCAAAACCCCTCCATTTTTGATCGATGATAATACGGATGCAGGGGAAGCCTTGCGCTTAAAGTATCGCTACTTGGATCTTCGAAGAACGTCCATTCAACGAAACCTCATCGTGCGTCACCAGACCTATCAAGTGGTGAGAAAGTATCTCTCTGAACAACAGTTCTTAGAGATTGAAACACCCATTTTGTTTAAAAGCACTCCAGAAGGAGCGAGAGACTATTTGGTTCCAAGTCGAGTGAATCCAAATTCTTTTTACGCTCTTGTGCAAAGCCCTCAAATCATGAAACAGCTCCTAATGGTGGCTGGATTCGATCGCTACTTTCAAGTGGCTCGCTGCTTTCGAGATGAAGATCTTCGCGCAGATCGCCAGCCCGAGTTCTCTCAAATCGATATTGAAATGAGTTTTACGAACCGAGAGCTAATCTACAAAATCATGGAAGGTCTAGTAAAAACCCTGTTTCAAGAAACGAAGGGAATGAATATTTCCACTCCATTTCCAAGAATGTCTTATCAACAAGCCATGGATGAATACGGAGTGGATAAACCTGACACTCGTTATGAATTAAAGATTCAAGACATTAGCAATATTTTCCGTCAGTCGGGTTTTCAGGCCTTTCGCACTTGTTTAGACAATGGCGGATATGTGAGATGTTTGCATCTTCCCCTATCCATCCAAGGCTCAGAGCAATTTTCCAGAAAGGATTTAGACGATCTCACCAAATTAGCTCAACAAGGTGGGGCTAAGGGAATGGCCTGGATCAAAGTGGAGACCTCGAAAGAAGGTCCTCTGCCCTCTTTCAATTCTCCCATCGCGAAGTTTTTCAGCGAAGAAGAACGCGCCAATCTTGTGAAGCAATTAAAGTTACAAGCGGGCGACCTTGTGTTGATGGTGGCCGATACCAACTACGATACGGTCTGCGCTTCTTTAGGAACCTTGCGTATTCATCTGGGTAATAAACTGCAGCTGGTGGACCACAGCTTATATAACTTCTTGTGGGTCACCGATTTCCCCTTGCTACAATACGACGCCGATGCGAAGCGCTGGGCCGCCTGCCATCACCCTTTCACTTCTCCTACCCCTGAAGATGAAAGCAAACTTTTGGAAGGAAAAGACTTGGGCTCCATTAAGGCTGCCGCTTACGATCTTGTGCTAAACGGCTACGAAGTGGCTGGCGGATCTATTCGAATTTTCCGACAAGAAGTGCAACAGGCCATGTTTCGAGCCTTAGGATTTAGTCCAGAAGAGGCAAAGGAAAAATTTGGATTCTTCGTGGAAGCTTTGCAATATGGCACGCCTCCGCACGGTGGCATCGCCTTCGGTGTTGACCGCATGGTGATGTTGTTGGTGGGAACTGATGCCATTCGTGAAGTAATGGCCTTTCCAAAAACTCAAAAAGCCACCTGCTTAATGAGCGAATGCCCAAGTGCAGTCACTCCTGAGCAATTGGCTGAATTGCATATTTCGTTAATGAAAAAGCAGAGTTAGAATAGCGAAATCTATTTTCCCAACGTTTGTATTGCTTCACTACTCTCGTTGGGAAATTTTTGAGTCCAGATCTTGTAAATGATCAATGGCTTTCTTCACAAGAACTTGCTCCTTCTCAGGAAGATCTTCCAACGCCAACTTCAAATAGGTTAATGCCTTGGACAAGGGAGTTCTCAGCTCGTGTATATTGGAATCGGAGCGCTCAGAGTGACTCTTACGATCCGATCGATTCATCGGTATTCCAAACCTTGAATTCTAGCCACAGCTTCTCTGGAAAGAACGGGTTTTTGGAACATTTTGCAAATAAGAGCCACTCGATCTAAATGCTCCAAGAGCGGCGCCTTCAGAGCCAACATGGATCGACGTCGGAGAAAATCTTCCACTTCCACAGCCATTTCCGATTCAACGGCATATTTAACTTCGGCCAAAATATCCAATTCCGACGGCAAAATACGTTCACGAAGACTAGAATCGCTCAAAGCAAGATCCGCCACTCTCTGCCATCGGGCACCGTAGCGCTTTTGCAGGTGTTTCACAGTATCAACACCAAGAGTTCCAGAATACTCTTCCATCAGTTTTCCAAAATCTTCTTTTTTCAAATTTTCCGGAAGCACCAAGGGAAACTGATGGGTAGCCATGGGCTTCGACGGTAAAGAAATTTCCGTACCCACTTTTTTCAAAACATACTGAATCAACTCTGCCGACATGGTTCTGTATGTGGTGTACTTTCCGCCGGCGATATTAAATAGGCCATTGGGATCTTGCCAAATTTGGTGTTCGCGGGAAACAGCCGACGGATCACTGGGCTTTCCTTCTGAAACAAGAGGACGTAATCCAGCAAATGTAGACTGAACATCACTAGGTTTCACGGAACTTCCGGGAAACGTACGCTTCACACTTTCTAACAAATAGTCCACATCGTTTTGACTTGCCCGAATGTCTTCTAAGGGACCATCTTTTCTAGGATCGTAGTCCGTGTCTGTGGTTCCCACGAGAGTGCGGTCATACCAAGGAATACTGAAAAACACTCGATTGTCTGTCTTTGCCGTGAGTAAGAAACCATGATTTTTTCCTAAAACATGATTGGGCAAAATCAAATGCACGCCCTTGGTGGGACGCAAGCGTGCCTCCACATCGGGGCTCGCTAACTTTCGAATGTAATCACTCCAAGGGCCCGTTGCATTAACGAAAATTTTTGCTTTCACTTTGAAGTCTTGAGACTGAGGCTCAGATACGTCTCTCACCCAAACACCACGAATCTTTCCAGATCCGTCCTTCTCAAATCCCCTCACCTGAGTGTAGTTGACAGTAACGGCCCCATGAAAGGCTGCCGACCGAACGTTTTCTAAACCAATGCGAAAGTCATCCATCACCACATCATGATAAACAACTCCCCCTTTCAATCCTTTCGACTCTAAGAAAGACTCTTCTTTCATCGCTCGCTCTCTGGAGTAATATCGAGAACGATGATTTCGAAAGAGTGCTAAAACATCGTACAAAAACACACCCATTGCCACTACAGGCAATCGATGAGGACTCCAAGGATACACCGGAATCAAAAAGGGCACCGGATCGGCCAAATGAGGACTCAGCAAATCACTGTGCAAGCGCCTCTCCTGACTAGCTTCAAAAACCAATCCTAAATGAAATTGTTCTAAGTAACGAATTCCACCGTGAAGCATTTTCGAACTTTTTGAACTCGTTCCCGAGCAAAAGTCATGAGCCTCAATCATGGCGACTTTCCATCCGCGCATGGCCGCATCTCGAGCAAATCCAGCCCCGTTAATTCCGCCGCCGATGATGCAAAGATCAAATTCTTCGCTGGAGAGTCTCTGTAAGTTCTTAGAACGTGAAAAGTTACTCATACACTAAATTTTACTCTTTAGTTCTATGGTTTCCCTATGGAAAAAAGTTGCAAGTCTGTGAATAGAGAGACGATGTTCACTTTTAAATTTCCGTGAAATTCTCGATATACACGATAGCGGCTTATTTTTTCCCCTTTTTGCCCCAACTCAAGAGCAAGAGAATCTGAAGATCTCTCTTTCAATTTTTGGAAGCGGTCCCACAGCTTTTGAAAAACCAAATTCTTTTTTTCTGCGTTCAAGCAAACAAACTGAAAATCTCGAATGACAAATTGCCATGCGGTCACAGCTAAATCGCACTTCTCTTCTTGATCTAGAGATTCCAACCACGACAATTGTTGAGAGCTAACCTTCGGACTCCCCTCCCACAAAGAAACCAATTGTTCTGAGGCCTCCTCTAGCGCATCTAAAATTTCTGGTTTTTCCACCACTTGTCTGGCTCGCGAAAAGGATCCCTCAGAAAAGGAATACACCAAATCAGGCATTCCCACGGCAGCGATATCTTCTTGAGAAAGAAGATCTGAGTTTTTCAATGGCGAAAAGCGAACTTGTTGAACCCTCGATTGGATGGTGGGCAGTAGCTCATTCATGTCAGATAAAAGTAGAAAAAAAATGGTATGATGAGGTGGTTCCTCTAGAATCTTTAAGAGTGCATTGGCTGCTTGAACATTCATAGAACTTGCAGAAAAAAACACAACAAATCGCTTCCAGGAATCTAAGGGTGGATAGGAAATAATTTTGGGCAGAGAGCGAATTTGGTCCACAGAAATCACCCCATCTTGTGGCTCTAGCAAAACCAAATCAGGATGATTTCCTTCTTTTAACAAACGATCTTCAGGCTGTTTCTCAGAAAACTTTTTTAAGAATTTGCAAATGACGTTCCATTTTTCCGGAGACTCTGGTCCCGTCAAAGCGAAGGCGTGATGTAGACGATTTTCCTCTTTCGATGCGGTAAAAAAATGAAGAACGTCCGCTCCCTGCATACAAACTACCGATACTTTTCTAAATATTGAAGAATCGATTCATGAATCTGATCTCTGCTTTTGCTAGCATCAATTAATCGAAATCGCTTGGGTTCTGCCTTGGCAAGCTTTAGATACCCTCGGCGAACAGCTTGATGAAAGCTCAAGGCCTCTTTTTCCAGTCGATCCAAAATTCCTCGGGAACCTACTCTCGCCAAACCGATTCTAGGATCTAGATCTAAAACAAAAGTAAGATCGGGTTTTAGTCCACCTGTGGCGATTCCATTTAACCACTCCACCAACTTGGCTGGCAGCCCTCTGGCGGCTCCTTGGTAAACAATGGAAGAATCTGTAAACCGATCGCAAATCACCACTTTTCCTGCATTCAAGGCGGGCACAATAATGTCTTGTACGTGTTGAGCTCTACTCGCTTCGTAAAGAAACAACTCCGCTAGGGGCTTTAGCCCCTTCATTTTGGGATCCAAAAGAAGCGAACGAATCTGGTTGGCAATATGACTGCCCCCCGGCTCGCGCGTCACAACCACTCTTTTGCCCTGAGATTCGAAAAACTTCGCTACTCTAGCAATCTGTGTGGTTTTGCCTGTTCCTTCACCTCCCTCGAAAGTGAGAAACAATCCCTTTTTTGCTTTGCGTCTAGTGCTGGTGTTCATGGGGCTTTCCTATTTCTTTTCTGCAATGAAATGCTATAGCAAAGAAATGGAAAAAAATCTTTACGACATCTCGATTATTGGGGCAGGTCCTGTGGGTTTATTCGGCGTATTTTACGCTGGCATGCGGCAGATGAAGATCAATCTCCTCGACAGCCTAGACAATGTGGGTGGCCAGTTGGCGGCCCTGTATCCTGAAAAGTACATTTACGATATGCCCGGCTTTCCCAAAGTGATGGCCAAAGATTTGGTAAAACAATTGTGGGAACAGGCAGAGTTTTCAAAGCCTGATCTTCACCTAGGGAGAAAAGTTACAAAAATCGTTCCCTTTTCCGATGGAACGAAGGGTTACACCATCCACTGTGAATCTGGAGAACAATTTCAAACGAAAACAGTAATGTTGGCTCTTGGAATGGGCGCCTTCAAGCCAAGAAAGCTAGAGGTTCCGGGACTTGACGAACGGGAAGGAAAAAACGTTCACTACTTCGTAAAATCTTTAGAAAGATTTCGAAACAAAGAAGTATTGATCATTGGTGGTGGAGATTCTGCAGCGGACTGGTCTATGGCTTTATCTTTGCCAGACGCAAACAAACACACTCTCGCCAAGAAAGTGACCATGATTCATCGAACCGATAAGTTCAGTGCCCATGAAGCCACTCTCGATATTTTAAAAACGCAAACCTCTACCAATATTCATACGTTCACCGAACTTCAGAGCTTCTCAGAGGTGAGCGTTCATGGAGCCACTCGATTGAAAACTGTTTTGGTGAACAATCTTACAAAAGAAACCATGGAGCTAACGGTCGATGATATCGTGATTTGTGCTGGATACCTGGCCAAACTCGATTTCGTAAAAGAGTCAGGACTCGAAATGGTGGGTAACTCCATTAAAGTAAATGACAAAATGGAGACGAATCTTCCGGGTGTATTTGCCGTGGGAGATGTATGCACTCATGGTGGAAAATTGAAGTTAATTGCCACCGGTGTGGGTGAAGCTGCTATTGCTGCTAACTTTGCCAAAGTAAGCATCGATCCAACGGCAAAAGCCTTCCCTGGTCACTCCACCAGCAAGTTTGAAAAAACTCACTAGGCCTTTTTTCGAGTAGTTTTTCGAATAACGCAAAGATCTTTCACGAAAAGGGCCCTAAGAGGCGGATCGAGACAGATCTAAGAAATCTGAAAGGCCAGCACTGGTTTCTACTTCTACAGCCTTTCTCTTTTTCACGTAAGCGAAGGTGCCTTCAGAAGTTGCTGCGTGATCCATAATACTTTCCGTGTTCATCACCAAAGCAACGGATCCATCTTTTTGAATCGTTGCGCCTTGAATTCCCGGTAAGGCAGAAACGTAGGAATCCACCGATTGCACTATAGCCTCTTCAATGCTCAAGAAATCATCCACCAAAAACGCGAACGGTCGATTTTGATCATCTTTGAAACGAATGGTGTGAAACACTTTTCTTTTAGTATCTACGGGCTCTCCCCACAAAAGAGACCTTAAAGAAAAGATTTTGTAGTACTCTTTAGGATCTTCTCCAGAAGGAATGGAAGCTAACAACTCATGAGACTGATAGTCGATGGACTCTTCAATCTGAGAAACAGGTAGAGCGCAATGGGTGTTTCCAAGCTTAACGTAGAGTGAAAATATGACCACCATACTCATTGGAAACCGAAGTTGAATGGTTGTTCCTCTTCCTACGGCAGAATCAATGATAACGGTTCCTTTTAATTTGTTGATATTGCTTTTCACAACATCCATACCCACACCGCGGCCAGAAATATCCGTCACTTTCTCTGCAGTAGAAAAACCTGGCGCAAAAATGAGCCCTAGCTTTTGATAGTTCGTAAAATCTTTGGCTTTCTCAGCTGGAACAATCCCCTTTTCTACTGCTTTCTTCAGAATCAAATCGCCATCGATCCCTTTTCCATCGTCAGAAATATCAATGAAAACAAAGTTTCCTTTTACGTAGCTGTTTAAAACAATGGTTCCAATTTCCGTTTTTCCTTTTCTCTTGCGCTCGTCTACACTTTCAATTCCATGATCCGCGGAATTTCGAATTAAGTGGGTCATTGGATCGGCAATGGCTTCCACAATGGATTTATCAAGTTCTGCGCTTCCATTCTGAATTTTTAATTGAATTTTCTTCTGTAACTTCTGAGCCAATTCGCTTACAACCCGGGGAAAACGTTGAAACACTTGGTTCACCGGCACTAATCGGACACCAAATACAATAGAACTTAAACTTCTTGTGAGCCTTGAAAGTTTTGATACCTGTAGATCAACTTCAAAGCGTAAATCCGATGCCGACGGTCCAAGTAGATCCATTTTCTCTGGCAACTTTTCAAAAGCGTAACGAAGCAACTCTAGCTCCGTTGCGAGACTTAAGATTTTCCCAATCTTTCCCTCGTCTACTCTAACAAAAGATCCGGTTTGAATTTTTGAACTTCCAGCAGCTGGTTTTCCATTACTTCCACCTTGTCCAACTTGCGGGGCATGCGCCGGATCAATCGCCGAAGCCGAATTCGTATTTAATTCAGCAACCTGACCTTGCAATTTTTGAATCGCCTGAACGTTTCCATTCAAAAATTCTTCAATCACTTTTACTGGTAAATCTACATTGAACTCAGTTTCCTGTTCACCAATCATCACCCGCAAATCTTGAAAGACTCTCTTTACGATAATCAACAGTCCAGTATTAATGGGGATTTCTTTTTTCCGAGCTTTGTCCAGTAAGGTTTCAGCAGCATGGCTGATCTTTGTAATATTCTCCAAACTCAAAAAGCTAGAGTTTCCCTTTATCGTATGTAAACCACGAAACACACTATTCACGATTTCAGGATCGCTGGAATTCGCCTCTAGTTTCTCTATGTCGACTTCCAATCGATCAAGGATTTCCACGGATTCAATAAAAAATGCTTTTCTAAGTTCAAGATCTTCAGTGCCCATTAGGCCTCCCCGATCTTGCTGGCCATTTCGGCACTGACAAAGAGATCTGCGTCCACTTCTAAAAATCGAATCCCTGAAGGGAGAACGGCTTTTCCATCTTCCACTACTTCTAGAAGCTCAAAACCGCTTTTCACAAATTTTGATGGCAATCTAGACTGCTGAAGCAGTTGATTTTTCTCATCGTCTATTAACTCACGTATACCGAGCGTGCCCGCAATTACAGGACGATCGATCGTGATCGCCGTTAAATTTCCTCGAACTTTACAAATCATAAAATGAGAATTTAGGCTGGGCCCTATGCCATATCGTCTTGCGCCATCAATCACGGCCAAAATTTTTCCGCGAACAGCGGCCAACCCTAGCAGAAATGGAGGAGAATTTGGAACTGCGGTAATTGCAGAGGATGGAACTACTTCTTCCACGATTTCCAATGGCACAGAGAACTTAGATCCTGCGATTTCGAAAACAAGGAGTTCGGCATTCATGCAGCCTCCCCGTCTCCCCCTTCACTTTTCTTTTCCCCCACAGGCAATTGAGGTTGAGAGAGGGAAGCTAAAGAATCATTACTTTTCTGCGCATCATCTGCGTAAAATTCTTCAGAACTTAGCTCTGTGGGCACCGTTGGAGTTGCCTCCTCAGCATATTCTTCCACCACCGCTCCCACAGGAAGAGGAGCCAAACCGGAAGGTATTCGATGCTCTTTCAATTCCTCGGCCACAGGTTGCACATTCGCGATCATGTGTTCGATGGATTCAGAGGTGGGTGCTTCAACTTCAAGACGGAACTGACCAACAATCTGATTGAGTTGGTTCACTAGAGAATCCAATTTACTTACCTCTATGGCAGTAAATTCCGCAGCTCTTGTCACATCCTGCATCTCATTCAAATTTTTTCTTACAGCGTCGGAAACCTTTTGCATGAATTCTACTACAAGAGTTGAGCTTTCTGTTTGTTTCGAAGCAGACGCCGCAATTCTTTGAATCAATGAAGACACTGCTTCCACGTCTTTAATAATTCCATCTAGAGACACTCCGGCGCCCTTGGCGAGAACCACACCAGCTTTCACTCGTGCACTTGATTCTCCCATCAACCCAGTTACTTCACCCGTTAGCTTTCTGGCTCGCTCTGCCAACTTCCGAACCTCTTCGGCAACCACAGCAAAGCCTTTTCCATGCTCGCCGGCCTTTGTTGCTTCAATCGCGGCATTAATAGCCAAAAGATTCGTTTGTGAAGCGATTTCGTTGATGGAACTGACTAGTTCCTCAATTTTCTTTGCTGACTCTTCAATTTTTTCCATGGCTTCAATGGTTTCATGCACTGAAGCTCCTCCTTGAAGGGCCCTATCCATAGCAATTTTAGAAAGGCTTGCAGCCTGCCGAGTGCTCTCACCGGAGCTTTGAATTAAACTATCAATACTAGAAAGAGAGTTTGTACATTCGTCCAAATTCATGGACTGTTCCATCATGTTTTTTGAAATTCCAGATGATGCCACAGAAGTTCGATTGGTGTGAAAGCTCACTTGATCAGTGGTTTGGCGTACGACCATACTTGCATTAGAAATCGTGCTAATAATGGAATGTGTTTTTTTAAGGAAAAGATTCATCCATTCCGAAAGTTCTCGCATCTCTCCACCCGATCGGGTGTAAACTCTCTTTGTAAGATCTCCGTCTCCTTCGGCCAGGTCTTTCACTCGGAACAAAATCTGTTTCAAGGGTGACGTAATACTAATCGTTACGAAGATGGCGGAACAAATTCCTAAAATAGAGACAACAATTAAAAAGAATCCCAAAGTACGGCTAGATTTTTCTCTACCCTTTGCTAACACTTCGGCAACTTTTAATTCCATCAATTCGTTTGTTGCCCGCTGTTTTCCCATGAGATTTTCAATTTCTTGGGAAATTCGATCGATCTCTTTTTTGATTTGGTAACCTTCAGCAGAGCTTTGTCGACGAACTGATTCGTTCAATCTATCAAGTTGAACGGAAAGCTGAGTCACGAGTTCACTCATCTGAGCACTCAACCGGTTCACTTGACCATCAATGGGGACTTCATTCTCTTGACTGACTCGCTCTAACATTCGTTTGGACTGTTCGAGATCAATTTTAAATTCTTTCATCTCGTTGGTCAGTTGGTGAAAATAGATGGGAAGTGGCTCAACCAAAACTGACTGAACATTCAAACGCATTTTTGTAAGAGACAAAAGAGCCTTACTTTCATTTACATGAATCATATGCCACATGCGCTTGATTCTTTCTTCGAACTCAGAGGTCTCGCTAAAAACAGTGGACACGTGATAGAGGGCATAACCGCTCATTAGAACGGGGAAAATAAAACCTAGACAGATTCGAAATGCGATCCTCTCCCAGAAGAAGATCTTTCGTTTTTTGTTTTCGACTTTGCCTATCACGCTTTCCTCCAAGTTTCTTGTCGGTTACAATGGATAGAAAGTTTACATTTGAACTACTTAAGATCTCGTTCAGTAGTCCGATAGGTTGAAAACTTGATTTGAAACATACAGTAAAGCAGGTAAACACATGAACATTTTAGTAGTAGACGACTCAGCTACCATGAGAATGATCGTGATCAAATCGCTGCGGCAAGCGGGCTTTGAATCCGCTACCGTGATTGAGGCCGGAGGCGCCAAAGAAGCCCTTCAAAAACTAGCCGCCGGTGGCATTGATTTGATGCTATCTGATGTGAATATGCCAGAAATTACCGGCATTGAATTGGTAAAAGTAGTTAAAGCAAAAATGCCCGCTCTACCTATCGTGATGGTTACCACTGAGTCTAGCCCAGAGATGAAACAACAAATGCTCACCTCTGGAGCCAACGGCGTGATTACCAAACCTTTTCCCCCTGAGGAGCTTCAGAAAGTAATCACTCCACTTTTGAAAAAATAAAATGGAAAAACCCGTAAGAATTATCGAAAACGAAAAGATCCGTACTTTTAACGACAAAGTAAAAAACGGCCTCGAACATGCTTTAAACTTCATGCTCGGAACCAATGAAGAGGGCAAGGTTCAGATTAGTCATTTCGAACCCTTTCTCATGCCCATTGAAGCCTATATCGGTGCCTATAAAAAGCAATCTGTATTGATTCGAATCTATTCCGACAAAGACTATTCCGGAGAGCTGTATTGGTTTTTTGAACTGAAGACCGCCGTCATTCTTGGTGGTCTTTTACGAATGGTTCCAATTACCTCTTTAGAAGAGAAGCTGGCAAAGGGTGAATTCGATGCTGTGGATCAAGATGCCTTTGGAGAAGTTGGCAATCAGCTTTCCGGAATTTTAGATCGAGCATTTCGTACTCTTACCAAGAAAAATATTCATCTTAGAATGGATTTCAATAAAGTCATTTATCCAAGCGCTTCTATTGGTGTTCAGAGCTTTCAACGGACAGAAGAATACGTGGTTCTTTTAGCCACAGTAACAATTCCAAAGCATGGTGGACAAAAACTGACCCTGCTCCTTCCAAGATCTCTCTACGAAGTGATGTTGAATCTTGAAGTTAGTTTGCAGGGAATTGATCCCAAAAATGTTTTGGTTTACAGCCCAGATGAATCCATGCGAGAAAACATTCAAAAATCGCTAAATTCCAGATACACCAAAGTTTGGGTTTTTGATCAAGCAGATGATCTTTTACCTGCTCTCGATAAACCAAGACTATCTGCGGTGGGATTTGATTTCAAAAAACTTTCATTTCCCCTTCAACTACAAGATCAAATCCTTTTAAAAAGATTAGCTTCCAATAGGGCCTTGGGAAAACTTCCCTACTTTTTAACCTGGGAAGGCGCAACCGAAGCCGAAGTTGATGAAGTGAAAAAACTTGGACTAAGTGGCGCTACTAGTGGAAACTTTGCTGCAAATTTCCCCCTTTGGTGTTCTTCCTTTACACAAGATCCCAGCAAAAAGTCATCTCCTTGAAATTTTATGGATTCCGAATCGAACTAGTTTGTGATGCAGATGGGATCGATCCATCTTGAGAGATCGGGCCATTTCGCTCACATTTTTCCTAAATATTTCATACTGATCTCGTAAAAATTCGACCTCTAGATGCTCTTTTTGCCGCTGCAAAGACTTTTTCGATTCGACCTTTTTTTCCGAGCTTTCCAAAGCTCCACCAAAGATGAAGCTCTCTTGTAGGTGTTCTAAAAGAAGTACATTCTCCTCTGGATACAGAACTTTTAATCGTTGAATTAGATTATGTAGTTCGCGTACATTCCCTCTCCACTCTTTCTTTTCCAGATATTTCATTAATTCTTCAGAAATAGACTGCTCACCCGCAAAGAAACTGGCCAATAACTCAATATCCTCCTTTCGATCTCTTAGTGCCGGAACCTCAACAACTGCAGTGGCTAAGCGATAATACAGATCCTCTCGAAATAGTTTTTTTTGCACCATCTTCTCGAGATCTTCATTGGCGGCAGCAATCAATCGAAAGTGAACTGGGATAACCTGCTTCCCTCCCACGCGCCTTATTTCGTGCTCTTGAATAGCTCGTAAAACCTTCGCTTGCATTTCCAAACTCAGACTATTCACTTCATCTAAAAAGAGCGTGCCACCATCCGACTCCTCAAAGGCTCCAATAGCTTGTTGACTGGCTCCAGTAAAGGCCCCCTTTTCATGCCCAAAAAAGAAGGACTCACCCAGACTCGAAGGAATTGCACCGCAGTTCACTGGCACGAAGGGTCCCTCTGGATTTTGTCCTTTTAGATGAACCCATTTAGCCACAAGTTCTTTTCCCGTACCCGTTTCTCCTTGAATCAAAATAGGCAAGTTCGATGGTGCTAACTTTTCTAATCTTGAAATCATTTGTCGAAACGATTTCGAATTTCCAACCATGGCAAAACTTTTTAACTCTCTTTTCGCCTCTCTTTGAACTTTTCGCTCGAGCTTTTTCCACTGCAATCGTTTTAAAGCCTGGTCAAGACAATATCTTAGTTCTTCACCACCATACCCCTTAGCCAAAAAGTCACTGGCTCCCACTCGAATCGCTTTTTGGGCACTTTCAAATGTGGTTTCTGAACTTAAAATAATTATCTCTGAATTAGGTAGCGACTTTCGAATGTGAGGAATCCAATCAAAGCCCTTGCCGGCTAGACCAAGATTCAAGTCTAAAAAAACTACGGAATAAGCAAACCGCAAAGATCTAAGAATCTCGACCTTATTTTTGGCCCAGTCTAGTTTCACTAGCTGCTTTCTCCACTTCCCAAGAGAAAGTCGCAATAGTTCATGCGCCTCAATATCGTCTTCGATATGCAGAATGTGAATGGGATCAGACATAGATAGGAAAAATTTATCATCATTGTAGTGTGAAACCTACAACACTATTGCTTACAGAAAAATTCTATCCCATCGATCCAGCATTGGTCTCCAAAAGACACTGTCCGTAAATCTCGAATCTCACTAAATATTTTGTTCATTGTGCTCCTAATAACTACTTAGTGAACAATTTGTCCACACTGGTACAGGTATTGCTGAACCACCGGAAACAAGTTTGAAAATGGAGGAACGATGAATCTCACTGAATGGATAGAAGAAACAGAAACCCACGAACAGGCTCTAGCCGATATCGCCAAAGAAGGAGCCTTATGGTTCGGAATCACTGAATGGCTTGGGCAGTACGAAGGAGAAACTGAAAATGAATTCTAAACTAGAGCGCATCTCGAAAACGAATAGCACCGTTCTAATTCTTGGAAAAACAGGCTGTGGAAAGAGCCATTTGGCAAAAGAAATTCATGAGTTGAGTCCAAGACGCCTAGAGCGATTTGTGTGTGTAAATTTGGCGACTTTGAGTCCAAATATTATTGAAAGTGAGCTATTCGGCCACGAGAAAGGATCATTTTCTGGAGCCGATGCTAAACGAATCGGAAAGCTGGAGTGGGCCAACCGCGGGACTGTATTCCTTGATGAAATCGGAGAGCTACCCTTACACCTACAATCGAAGCTTCTTGAGGCTTTAAATAGTAGAACTATTAGTCCCGTAGGATCAAATCGAGAAATTCAATTAGATATCAGAATCATCACTGCAACCAATCGATCACTAGCCAAAATGGTGGAAGAAGGAACTTTCCGAGAAGATCTTTACTTTAGAATCAACAGCTGCCAGATCGCACTTCCTGAACTAAAACAGGACAAAAGAAAAATCGAAAGTTTAGCCAGAAGATTTGCCGAGGAAAACGCCAAATGTCATGGACTAAACAGCTGGAGTTTTGCCGAAGGTTTTCTACAACGACTGATCGATTATTCTTGGCCTGGAAATATTCGCGAACTAAAAAACACAATAGAATACTGTTTCGCTTTGAGTGGTGATGGCGTGCTACAGGTAGAACACCTCCCCTTTCTTCAAGAAGACTCGAGTTTTCCACTGGAAAACAACGAACACTGTTTTCCAAATAACTATCGTGAAGCCAAAGAGACTTTTGAAAAAAACTACCTATTGCAGGTCCTCTCGCGATTTGAGGGCAAGATCAATAAAACAGCCAAAGAGTCCGGACTTTCAAAGGTCACCTTAATCGAAAAAATTCGACGTTATGAAATCAACATACCTGAAATCAAATATTTGACTCATCAACAAAAAAACTACCGATGGAGTGAACTACAATGAAGATCATTAGAGAGCAATTGCTTGGCGTTTTACTTTTGGGAACGCTACAACTATCTGCCTGTGCAAAACCTAATGGAATCTCTAAAGAATCTCCCTCTATGGAAAAATCTAGTGGATTCCACCAATCCAATGTCTTTTCCGAGGCAGAGTTAAAACTCCAAGCCACCAACTTGTGGAAAGCCGGAAAGACAATATCCGCAGCCGATGCGGAGAAATGCTATTTTCAAGAAATGCATCGACCCCAAGTGCAAGCTTTCTGCCTACTCCTATGGTCAGCCCGTGCCGAGCGAAATTTAAACCTAACAAATATTTTGCTAGAAAAATCCTCTGAAAGTTCCTCATTGGCGATAGCTACATTTCTACAAAAAGAGGCTGTAGCGATCCTGAGTTCTGAAAAACTCCTGAAAACCATCGATTTACTTCAAGATCAACCCTTAAGCCTTTTGACCGGGCCTTTAGAGGAGAGGTATTTGAGGGACTCGAGTAAAATCGCAATAGAATCCAATGATGTGATGCCTAAGCTCAGAGCAATTTTCCTGAAAAGTCCAAAGGATTTGGTTCCCTACTTAAGAATCACTTGGTTACTAGATCGAGTGGAATTTCAAAGAAATTTGCAGAGAGTTTGTCATCAGAAATCCACAGGCATGGCCAATTGGTATTGTTGGAAAAATCTCCGCTTTGGAAACACAGACACAAATATGTCGAAAGAACTTCGATCGATTTTTCGATCCTATTTTCCAATTCAATGGAACGATCCCAACTGGAGAAACTTTCAGTCGATCTTTCCGAAAACCGCGAAAATTTCTCAAAAAGCTTTGGAGGCAAAATGATATTTTTACTGTTTTTTCATGCAATTCTCTACGCCAGGGACCTTCCCGAAAAAGAAATGACCCGTCGATGTAACTTGGAAAAAGTGCAATCCTGCGTGATGGAGAATCAAACCATCGTTTCCGAGCTACATTCAAAAGAACTTTCCGTTCAAAGTGAACTAGAGACGAAAAATCGTGAAAAGGATGAACTACAAAAGCTAAGATCACCAATTGTAGAGAGCATCCAAATCAATGAGATTCGCCAATTTTTCCTTCAGAAATTGGCGAATATCGATGCTGAAACAGAAAAAAATTCCAATTTTGGACAAATTTTTTCTGATGGCCCCTTACTTAGCGACCATGGAAAGCTTTCATTTTCCCAGGTGCACGAACAAACAACTGACAAAATCCGTCTGCAAAGACTGATTGAAAGTGAACAGGTGAATCTTTCTCAATCTCAGACTGTTCTAGAAAAGGATTTCCAGTTTTTCTCCAGTAAAATTCAAACTGTTGAACAATCTATAGAAGAAAAAAAGTATAACCTTTCCCAGCTGCAAACCCTAAAAAATCGACACGTTGTCATGTGTGAATTTGGCTGCAAAAGCAAATTTTGTCCCGAAAATTAACAGGTAAAATCCGACGATAAATCCCCGATTCTGCTCAAGTAATATCTTCTCAAGCCCATCCAAAACTTCTCCGAAGAGAAATTAACAAGCAAGCTCGTAGGAGAAGTGACATGGAAGCGAAAAATCTGATGAAACTGAAGAAGAAGCTACTGGCCGAGAGGGAACGTTTGCTCAATACCGCAGCTACCTCTCGCAAAAGTGAGTTTTCTATTAGTACAGAAGATCTTGCCGATGAAACAGATCTTACTAGCGTTGAACTTTCTCAAGGTGTGGTTTTCACCTTGAGAGAAAAAGAGCAACGAACCCTTGCTGATATTGATGAGGCTCTCCAAAGAATGGAAGAAGGCACATACGGTCACTGCGAAGAGTGCGACGAAGAGATCGGAGCGAAGCGATTGGAAATATTTCCAACTGCCCGCTTTTGCATTACGCACCAGGAAGAACAAGAGAAGAAAAAGAAGTTTTACGTGGCTTAAGACGAGCTGTAGTTGGATTGAATACTAATTGTAGTTGTAAGTTGAACGAGTTCCTGAAAATTTTGGAGAGAATATGGTAACGAATTACGAAGGCGAACAGATCCAGATTCCGGAAAACCTACCAATGCTTCCGGTGAGAGACATTGTGATCTTTCCCTTTATGATACTTCCCCTCTTTGTGGGGAGAGACAGCTCAATTAAAGCGGTGGAAGAGGCTCTCGCGAAAACAGATCGCTTGATTTTCTTGTCTTCTCAAAAGAATACTGCAGATGAATTTCCTCAGCCTGACGGAATCTATGAAGTTGGCACAATCGCAATGATTATGCGAATGAGAAAACTTCCCGATGGTCGCATTAAGATCCTAGCTCAGGGACTAACCAAAGCAAAAATTAAAGAATTTACCCAAACTGAACCATTTTACAGAGCAAATATAGATAAGATCGATGAACGTGTTCTAAATGCGCCAGATATCGTTGAAGCAGAAGCTTTGATGAGAAATGTGCGCGAGAATTTGGAAAAAGTAATCTCTCTTGGAAAAGTACTCTCCCCTGATATCTTGATGGTATTGGATGATATTACTGATCCAGGAAGATTGGCAGATCTGATTGCCTCAAATCTCGGCCTAAAAATGTCTGAGGCCCAGTCACTTCTAGAAATTAACGACTCTTTAGTTCGCATCAAAAACGTTAATGAAATTCTGATTCGTGAATTAGAAGTTCTAGCTATGCAAGCCAAAATCCGCTCGCAGGCTAAGGATGAAATGACCAAGTCTCAGAAAGAATATTTTCTTCGAGAACAAATTCGAGCCATTAAAAATGAATTGGGCGACGGAGATAATAAACAAGAGGAAATGCAAGATCTTCGTCAGAAGCTTCTAGAAGCCAAACTTCCCGAAGAGTCTGAGCAAGAAGTAATGAAACAATTGGGCCGATTGGAAAGAATGCACCCAGATTCTTCTGAGGCCTCAATTCTTCGCTCTTACCTGGAATTGGTAGTTGAACTACCTTGGAATAAACAAACCGAAGATAATTTAGATCTTAAGAACGCGAAAAAAATCCTTGATGAAGATCATTTTGATCTACACAAGATTAAAGAGCGCTGTTTAGAGTATCTAGCGGTTAGAAAATTAAATAAAACCATGAAGGGGCCCATCCTGTGTTTCTCTGGACCTCCTGGAGTAGGAAAAACCTCTTTGGGTAGAAGTATTGCTAGAGCTCTTGGAAGAGAGTTTTTGAGAATCTCACTCGGCGGTGTAAAAGATGAGGCCGAGATTCGTGGACATAGAAGAACCTATGTCGGTGCAATGCCAGGAAAGATCGTTCAAGGATTAAAACAAGTGAAGTCGAGAAACCCAATTCTTATGTTGGACGAAATCGACAAGCTTGGCAGTGATTTCCGCGGAGATCCTTCTGCTGCCCTCTTGGAGGTTTTGGACCCTGAACAAAACAACACTTTTAGAGATCACTACCTAAATCTGCCGTTTGACCTTTCAAACGTAATGTTTCTAGCTACCGCTAACGTACTAGAAACGATTCCTGCAGCCTTGAGAGACCGAATGGAAATCATTCAACTCTCCGGTTATACCGAGGAAGAGAAGCTGAAGATTTCTAAGCAGTATCTCTTGCCAAAGCAAATCAAAGAAAACGGTATCTCTGAAAAGAATATCGAGGTAGCCGACGATGCGCTGAAGTTCACCATCGAACACTACACTCGAGAAGCCGGACTGAGAAACTTAGAACGTCTCATTGGAACGCTCTGCCGTAAAGTCGCAAGAAAAGTGGCTGAGGGCGAAAAAGAAAAAGTGAAAGTAGTTCCAGACCTTGTGACGAAATTTCTAGGAGCTCCGATCTACATTCGTGAAGAGCAACAAGATAAAGATGAAGTGGGAATTTCTACGGGTCTTGCTTGGACTCAAGCAGGTGGCGAGATTCTCTACATCGAAACTTCGATGTCTAGAGGAAAAGGTGGAGTCATTCTCACCGGTCAAATGGGAGATGTAATGAAAGAAAGTGCCACCACCGCCATGAGCTATATCCGAGGAAACGCTGAGCGGTTTGGAATTGAGGAAAAAACTTGTGGTGAACATGACATGCACGTGCATATTCCCGCAGGCGCGATCCCCAAAGACGGCCCCTCTGCTGGTTTGGCAATGGCAACTGCTATGATTTCTCGATTCACTGGAATTCCAGTGAGAAAAGACGTGGCCATGACTGGAGAGATGACTCTTACCGGAAAGGCGCTACCGATCGGGGGATTGAAAGAAAAAGCCCTGGCTGCCATGAGACATGGAATTACAAAAATCATCATTCCTCATAAGAACCTCAAAGACTTAGAGGACATTGCAGAGGAATACCGAGATAAGCTGGAATTCCTGCCTGTGAAACATATCGATGAAGTGCTCCAGTTTGCCTTGGCGAAGTCTCCAACGACCACCGCCAAGAAGGACAAAAAGAGTTCCGGAGGCGGTAGAAGCTCAAGAGATAGACTGTCCGCTTCAGAGCGCGCTGCTTAAGAAAAAGCCTGGGTATATCCCAGGCTTTTTTGTGCCTCAACTTACACGGATTCGGGTAGCCAGAAACAGCAGAAAAATGGTATATTCTTCTCACTTTGATTCAAAATTTTCCGCTCTTTACCTTTATATTTCTCGTACTTGTGGCAGGATTTTTTTCGGCTTCAGAGACCGCCCTATTTAGCCTCACACGTTTTCACCTACGACAACTCAAGCAACGTTCGCAGGAGCGATTTGATAGAGTTAAATATCTTCTAGATCGTCCCACCGCCCTAGTTGCGACTGTATTGCTAGGAAATGAGCTGACAAACGTTTTTATTTCCAACTTGATCGCAAACTATTACGACAACCTTTCGTTGAGCCCCACTTACGTAACGATATTCAACCTTCTGACAGTAATGCCAGTGATCATGATTTTTGGTGAAATCACCCCAAAAGTAATCGGGGCTAAAGCCAACCTTGCCCTTATGCCCCTACTCTTGCCGCCTCTCTGGTGGTTTTATCGAATCTCTTTCCCCTTAAGATTTATTTTAGAAAATATTGTGAACTTGATCACAAGACCGATTCGAAAGAGAAGCGGAAAATCCTCGGAACAAATCAAAGAAGAAGACATTAAAATGCTACTGGAAGATGGCAAAAGAAAAGGGGCCATCCGAAGTAAAGAGCAGGATATGATTCAAAACGTCTTTGAAATTGACGACGACGCAGTGGCAGAACTCGCTACGCCACTGAAAGACTGTCTCGTCGTGCACCAAGACGACAGTCCCAAATCCGTAATCGAAAAATTGAATAACAACTTCTTTGCCCGAATTCCCGTCCGGGGAGAAAGATTTGATCAAATCTTGGGTATCGTCTACGCCAAAGACCTACTAAATTACATTAACCGTGATGAACAAGAAATGAAGGTTCGGCATTTAATGAAAGAACCTCTGTTCGTGGACTCAAATATGAAAGTGGAAGTTCTTTTCCGCCGTCTACGACAAATGAAAAAGCACATTGCAATAGTTGAGGATAAACAAGGTAAAGTTCTTGGCGTTGTGACAATGGAAGATATCCTTGACCAATTATTTGGTGAACTTTGGGAGAATTCAAAATGATCTCTCCTTTTGCGCTCTATTTAGTTGCCTCAGGAATATGCCTAATGGTGACAGCTTTTTTTACCGCTGCCGAAACCGCACTTATTAGTGCAGATAAAGTATTCTTGAATAAAAAAAGGAAAGAAGGAGTTTCCAGAGCGAACCTAGCTCTAAAGCACTTAGAAAATATTGATCTACTTTTATCCACCACTCAGTTTGGAGCCAATCTATTTATCGCTACCGCCACTACCCTTGCCACCATCGCCATGAAGCGATCCCAAGCGGATGATGATTTTTTAGTTTTAGCTATTTTTGCTCCGATCACCCTAATTTTTTCCGACAGTTTGCCAAAAATTCTCGCAAGATCTTTCCCTGAAAAAATTAGCTTATTTGCTTCCCTGCCCTTGTATCTTTTTGCAAGGGTCTTTTCACCTGTCTTGTTGATGATCTCACTTTATACCAATCGTCTATCCAATTTAGTTGGTCTCGGAAAACAGGACACCATCACCAGAAGAAAACGCGCTCTAGAAGAACTTCAATCTTTGATTTCAGACTCGGATAACGAAAGTGAAATTCGACTCGGTCATAAGCGAATGATTCGAAGAATTTTAGATTTCTCCCAGCAGAACGTTAAAAAAGTAATGCTTCCCTTCGTTAACGTGGATGCAATTGATAAAAATGCCACCATTCAAGAAGCTATCGACATGTTTGAAACACTAAGGCATTCAAGGTTGCCGGTTTACGATCAAAGAATCGATAATATTGTTGGAATCCTCTATTTTCCAGATGTGTTTCAGTGCCGAGAGCCAGACCTAGAAAAAGTTTCTAAGTACATGAGAACCGCTCTTTTTGTGCCTGAAGTTCAACAGCTAGAAACCTTGACGAGAGAAATGCAAAACTCTGAGATGGCAATCGTTGTAGATGAATATGGCGGTGCCGTGGGAATTGTGACGAAAGAAGACGTTTTAGAAGAAATCGTTGGCGATATTTCTGACGAATGGGATGAAAATAAATTAGGCGTAATGGAAATTAATGCGAACTCATTCTTAGTTCAGGCGAATATCGGAATTCATGAAATCAATGAAAAGCTTGGAATTCAGGTACCAAAGGGCGACTACGAAACCTTATCTGGGTTTCTTTTGCATCAATTCAACAGAATTCCGTCTGTTGGTGATGAAGTTTACTTTTCAAATTTTAAAGCGAAAGTTCATCGCGCTTCGGAGAAAGCCATTGAAACCGTAATCATTGAAGTACATCGTCAGGAAGACGAGGATCCAAATGAATAATCTAATTATTTTGTCTCAGAATTTAACGCTAAGAAAAGAAATTAAAGAGGCCCTTCGAGAGGTCCAAGTAAAAATCCTGGCTGAAGCAGGAACAATCAAACAGGCAGTAGAGGCCATGCAGATGGCCTCTACGAAGTTGATATTGGTAGATATGTTTTTAGGTGAGATTTCGGGGCTTGATGCCGCTAAATCTCTAAAGAAAGTGGACGATTCCATGAACATCATTCTAATTTCTCGCTTGAGAAGCAGAGCAATGGTGGAACGTGCATTTCGTTACGGAGCAGCAGATTATTTAATCTACCCCTTTGCAGCAGAGACACTACGGAGTGCGGTGTCTCACCGGCTAGAGCAGATCGGAATAGAATCTACGCTCGCATTTCAAGATCAAACTGACTCTTAATTTGCGGTATTACTCTGAGAAGAACGCTTTTCTTCAGCATTGGGATTTACCACTGCTAAACCGCGTCCATCTTTTACGCCAGAGCCATTACCCAAACAGATCATTTGGCCTTCTCTGACTTCATCCTTATCCATTTTACCTACGCCAGAAGCAAAGGCGGACCCGGATGTGGTTACCAACAACATTAGAGCGAATAATTTACACAACATCATCTTCTACCTCACAACACTTTCGATATCGCAAAGATCTATCTCCTAATAGAACTTCTAGATATCTACAATCACTTCATCTCTATACAATGCAATCGTCTTGCCAACTTCGCTTGAAGTCGGCATCTCTTATGAATTTCAACTACTTGCCGATAAAAATGAAAATGACCAGCGGTGATACGGCGAAATTAGACTGATCAAACTTTTTACAGACTGTTAGATTCCATACAGCCCATCTCCACTGAAATACACCCATTAACTCACTGATCTTTCAAAAGATATTTCGGGTGTAAAAACATTGGTATGTGAAATCTGCGCTCTGAAAACTACCTCCAGACGGAAGTGCAAAGTTTCTATACGGCACCTAAAACTGGCACTAAAGAAAGCAGAGGGTGGAATCTTCGATAGAGGATAGAGTTCGGTCTTTAGAGTTCGACAGAGGAACTGTAAGTAGAAGCAGCGCGATTTATTCAGACGAAAAATGACGACTGAAACCAGAATAGATCCCGTAAAGGAAATTCATAGGGGGAGAAAAAGACAAAAAAAAGCCGTTCCTTCGAGAATATTTTCTCGAGGAAACGGCCTTCGAATAGATCGAGGAATTAAATTTTTATCCGAGCACTAGAGTGATTAGTTCACTCGAGTGGTATCGCCACTGTTGGTGGTATCTTCAGGCTGGGAAGTTCCAGATCCACCAGACTGGGTTTTCAAGGCTTTCACCTTCTCTGCCAAGTCTTTACATTTTGCTTTATCCATAGGGCCCACTTCTGCGTGAGCAGCTACGTTCAACATTAGGCCAACAACAAGGAATAATACGGTCTTCATAGGTTCTCCTCAATCTAAGGGTACACACCCTACTTAGAGCAAGCCTTGTGCCAGGTAACCTTTGGCCTAGAACGCCTGTAAAAGCGATTTTAGACCTAATTCTTTGCCAGACACTGTCTAATCTTTTTTCACCCTGTCTAAGCTTTAGACAGACCGGAAAAAGAAACTGCTAAACTCTGCCTCTCTATATCGGCTGAATTCCGGCAGGCTTGATGATTTCCAACAAATTTTGAAAGGCTGCAGCCACGGAAATCGCGATCTGGCGACCCCCTTGTGACTTCACGTCTTTAATATTGCCACCCTTATCGTAGCTTACCTGAATGGAACCCACTCCCTCTTGGACGATCTCAGAGGGCTTCGAATTATTGGTGTATTTAAAGACGATCTTACGTTTGTCCTGATCGATCATCTGAGCAATACGTCCTTTGGCATCGTACAAAATAACGATTCCTTTGCCATCGGAGGTTCTAGCCTTCACCAACTGACCATTTTTTTCGTCGTACTGGAACTCGCTACTTTTCACGCTTTTGGATTGTTTTTCACTGATGGTAACTTTCGTGATTTTCCCGTGAAATTTTGGATGGTATTCCCAACGAATGTTCTCACTTGGGCTATCTTTTTCTTTCGTTAGACCAGTGCCTGCGAAGTATTCAAATTTTGTGGTACCTGCAGAGCTCACGATCTGTAGGGGTTGACCACAACATTCGTTATAGATGGTCTCTACTTTATCGCCATCATTTTCCGATACCATTTTGTAGCGATATCGAGAACCGTCTGCACGGCGTTTTTCCATATACTCATAACTAGATTGAGAGGTCTTTCCGTTTTGATAGGTGGTCTTCACTGAAGTTTTGTAGTGACCCTCTTTGTCTTTTGGATTCTGCCAGTAAGTGTATTCAACTAATACTCCATTTTGGCCCTTAACGGATTTCACTCCACCTTGCCCATCAGAGTTCACGGGCCAGTAGGTGATCTCTTCAAACTCTTGATCGGGCTTTCCATCTTTTGGGTACCCAATGCGAGTCATATTGTGAAGCGAATCATACTGGAACGAATAAGTGGCTCCGGAGGTATCTTTCGATCGAACTAAATCACCTCGTCCACATTTTTTTGCGGAGTTGTAACCTACGCTATCGCAATATTCGAAGGTCGCTTTGTTTCCAGAAGCATCCATAGCCTCAATCATTTTTCCCATTTCGTTATATCGAAAACGAATGGTTTGAGACTTACGGTCGCTCATGGTTACTAATCTGCCCGACTTATCATAATCGTAAAAAACTTGGGCCTTTCGAATAGGATCCACCAAACGACTTACCTTCAGAACGCCCTTCAAAATTCGCTTTTTTGTGGGATCAATTCCAGCATCGGCCACATCAACTTTTACGTTAAAAAGTTCCTGCTTTCCGTCTCCGTACTCTCTAACATATCCATCTTTGATCACAGTAATGGTCTGTTTGTCTCCACGCTGAGTGCTGAACAATTTGGTTCCAACAGGAAACTGGGGAAAGATGCCTAAGTCTCTGCTCTTTTCATCTCGTTCCTCTGCATTATTTAAAAACTTGGTCTTCCAATCTTTCGCTTGGCTCACGCTGAGCTTCATCTTCTTAGCGTAGGCTTCAACAAGTCGATCTACTTGTTTCTCTAAATCGGCTTTTGAAAAATCCTTCGGAGAAAAGCGAGTTTTATCTCCTCCTCCGCTCTCTTGAATCACTACGCTTCCATCGGAAGAGGGCACAAGAAACGCTTCGAAATCGGAACCCCATCCATACCCGCAAATTCCGTCGTATTGAGATCGAGAGTTATACGTACACTGAACCTTCAATTGAAAAGTATTCAGAGGAGCATCATGTTCCATATGAACAAAGCCCACAAAGTAGTTACCATTTCCTACCGCAACAAGAGCGTCAGCCTTTGGATTAAATGCCAAGGCCAAAATTGGTAACATCCATAATTTTTTCAACTTCATAGTCCTAACTCCTCTGGAATCCTAAAATTATACTCTGATTTGGACAATCTTATAAATCATAAATCCGCCCAACATCTGCAGAATGAATGCGATGGCAATGAGAACCCAACCAATAGGCTCGGAAAACATGGGCTGCAGAAAAGCTGGATCGGAAAAATAAAACATTGCGATCATTACATAAGGCATACAGAACACAATCGCACCTTGTGCTAAGTTTTGTGCCATCATCGCGGAGATTTTTTGCTCAATCTTTATCCGCTCCCGGATGGTGTAGACGATAGTTTCAAATGTTTCTGCTAAGTTTCCCCCGGTTTCTTTCAAGATCACCACGGCAGTCACAAACATATTCACGTCTTCAGAGGGGAGGCGTTTTGCCATATTCTGAAATGCTTCTTCCACGGAAATTCCCAACTGTTGTTGCTTCAAAACATAATCGAACTCTTGCGAAAGAGGGTTGGGCATTTCTCTCTTTACCATGCCAAGAGACTGCACAATCGAGAGTCCTGATTTCATTCCATTGGCCATAAGACCAAGACCATCGATCATTTGAAAATTAAACTTGGTCAATCTTTTATTGAACATATAGTCCACCACAGCCTTGGGTACAAAAAAGAAGATTCCAGCAATCATAATGGCGAAAACAGAGGCCGGTATGATCTGTGGCAAAATCAAAATAAAAACCAATAAAGCGGGAACCAACGAAGTGGCAATCATGCCACCTAGCACTTGATTAGGTGTTACTTCAATAAACATCAATGCTAATTTATCGACGATATAATCTCTGGTTCCAATGGACTGCCAGCGTAACCACTCCAAAAACCGTGGAGCGTTCATATAGGCTAAGAAAAATACAATTGCACCTACTGTAAGCGAAATAGTAAACGCATTGAAAATTTCATTCATTTCTGAATACCTCTACTTAGTCGTAAATAGCGAACGAGGAATTTTTAGCCCCTTCGCTTCGATTTGCTCTACAAACTTGGGAATAAATCCTGTGGCCACAAATCTTCCCTGCACTTTTCTTCTCTTATCCAGACCTTCCTGCTTGAATAGAAAGACGTCCTGCAAACTCACAGTTTCGCCCTGAATTCCCACAACTTCCGTGATGTATAAAACTTTTCTGGATCCATCAGAAAGTCGACTTTGCTGAACAATCAAGTGAACAGCGCTAGCAATTTGCTCACGAATGGCTTTCACCGGTAGATTCATTCCGGCCATCATCACCAATGTTTCAAGACGAGCCACACAATCTCTAGGTGTGTTAGAGTGAATGGTTGTAAGAGATCCATCGTGTCCAGTGTTCATGGCCTGCAACATATCCAAAGACTCACCGGCTCGGCACTCACCCACGATAATTCGATCGGGACGCATACGGAGCGTTTGTTTTACAAGGTCACGAATCGTAACCTCCCCTTCCCCTTCGATGTTGGCGGGTCTGGTTTCTAGCCGAACGACGTGATCTTGTCCTAGTTGTAATTCTGCGGAATCTTCCACGGTGATGATACGTTCCGTGGCAGGAATAAAATTGGATAATACGTTGAGGAGAGTGGTTTTTCCTGAGCCTGTACCTCCAGAAACGATAATATTGAGTCGGCTCTCAATGCAAAGACGCAAAAAGTCAGCAATTTCTGGAGTGATAGAACCGTAGGCCACAAGGTCTTGCCAAGTTTTCCTTTGTTTTGGAAACTTTCGAATCGTAAGAGTGGGTCCACGGATGGCCAGTGGGGGAATAATGGCGTGCACCCGAGATCCATCGGGCAACCTGGCATCCACATAAGGACTCTTTTCGTCGATTCGTCTACCCAACGGCATCACGATACGTTCAATTACGTTCATCAATTGTTGGTTTGAGGAAAATACCGTTTTTGAAAGTTGGGGCTTTCCAGCTTTTTCAATATAGATTTGGCTGGAAGAGTTCACCATGATTTCTGTTACTTGATCGTCGGCCAAAAGATCTTCTAGGGGCCCGAAACCCAAAGCTTCATCTAAAATTTCTTTTACTAATTGCTGTAAGTCATCTCGAGTGGGAGCTACGGAGTTTGTGTCTTCGTTATTCAGAATTTCAACAACGGCCGCTCGACACTTTTCACGCAACTGTTTTGCTGCAGCTGCGTTGTTTCCTTCTTTTTTGAAGTCGATTTTTTCAACTAACTCTTTATGCACACGTAGTTTTAGCGCCTGCCAAGGATCGGTTGTTGCCTCTACTTGACCAGGAATTCTTGGACCGGCCTGCTCTTTTTCTTTTCCCGCAGCTCCGGCCGCACCAGCTCCAGCTGCGGGCTTCTGAGAAGCGGCTAGCTGTGCACGAGAGGGCTTTTTTAGTTGCGAAAGTTTTTGCAGCAATTGCGTTTGTTGCATCTTACGCACAAGTTCGTGCATAGCTCGAGTGGAAGGTGCAGATGGCGCGGCGAGAAGGAGAGGTTTTCCTGCCGTTAAAGCCGCAGCATGAGAGGCCGCGTCTTCAGGAATTGCTGCGTATACGGCCTTATTTAAATTTTTCTGAATGGTTGCGGGAGCCACAGCAGCATTCTGGGAATACCGATTGAGAATCACCTCAATCATCTCCATGGGGAACAAAGATTCCACAATCTCGGTAAGCATTCTGCGCGTTTGATGCATCACCAAGATGTCTGGGTTTGTTACCAATAAAATAAGAGTAGAGAACTCCATTGCCTTGATGGTGTAAGCATCTACCGTGGATCCGCAATCAATGACGGTCAACGGATACACATTGGGCATCGCCTTATAGAGCTTCCCAAGCACATCCGGACTAATGGTTTTTGCTTGGGCAAGAGTATTTGGAGCCGCCAAATAGTGAAGACCACTAGGGTGTTGAGCTGCCAGTTTGATCATGGCCGCTTGGTCATAGGCTCCGGTATTTTGTAGAGCTTCCAGCAATCCCTTTGGCGGACGCATTCCCAAAATTACGCTTTGGTCTCCGCAGGCATTAAAATCCTGATCCACTAAAAGTGGCTTTAAATTAAATTCCTTTAGAAAGGCTAAAGCGAGGTTCGCAGCAAAAACACTTTTGCCAACCCCTCCCTTACCACCGATCACCGATATGACGTGTCCTGCCATCCTTGGCCTCCGACCGTCAGCGAACTACGCGACGTCTCTTCTTCTGACTATTATTGAGGATTTTTGATTTAATGTCAGCGGTTCCTTCTGCTGCATCAGAGATTATTTTTGGCGTAATAAATACAACAAACTGTGTTTTTTTATTGCGGAAGGCTTTTGAGCGAAGAAGAGAAAATAGGGCATTGCCTCCAGATCCACCAGCAGCAGCCCCCTCCGGATCTTTGTCGATATCTTTAGCCGTATCGGAACTTATCAATCCACCCAAGGCAGCGCTCTCTCCCGATTTCACAATTACACTGTTTCGTACTTGAGTGATTGTGGTGCGAGGCTTTCCGCTTCCGCCACCGGTCGCTCCAGATAGTGCATTAAAATTCACCGTATTCTCAAGAGTCACTTTGTCTTCGCCGGTGATTTGAGGTCTCGTCTTAATATCCACACCAACGGCCGCGTTTTCCTGAAGAGGAACCCCATTTACCACTGCTGCAACATAGGGAATAAAATCCTGTCGCGTGATTCCGATTTCTTGATTGTCTAGACCGATGGCAACGGTGGAAAACAGAATTCTTGCAAATCCTCCGTTAGCACCAGATTGCAGTTTTGGAAGTAGATTCGTAATTGTTCCATTAAATGAACCCGAGCTAGCAACTCCGCCGGATTCACCGCGACCAAATACAAGCCCAGAAGATTCAGTAACAAGAGGAGTCCATTTAAAGAAGGAACTCTTAAGAAAATCTTTTCCAATTTCTACAAAGTGATAGGTAACTCTCACCATTTTGGGTGGAGGTGGAGCAGGTGGCTCTTCGATACTAATCAAATTTCGAATGGAAAACTTTTTTGCACCTGGAATCAGAACCCCATCTTTTGTTGCTGGGCTATTCATTGTTTCTGGTAGATACGTTAGAGCAATAAATTCTGCTCGATCTTTAGCAGCCGTGGAATCCACTTTCCCAAGAAGGAAAAATGTATCGTTTTTAATGGAGACAATAACGTTCACACCCTCTGGATCGTCATTGATTTCTTTTTGCATTCTCTTGGCGATGGCGTCTCTGGAAATCCTTGAGAGCGACACAAGATTCAACACTTCGGGATAGGCCTGCTGAACCTGTAAAATACGATCAAAGTCTCTTGGAACAATCAATTCTCCATCGATCACAATTTTTTCGTCTACAGATTCGATGGTGATTCCTTCAACATCGTAAAGTAGTCTTCGAATTGCCATCACTTTCTGAGATAGCTCCGTGGCAATAACGTTATAACTCAAACGACGGACCAATTTTCCTCTTGGATCTTGAATGTCCACAGAGGTGGTGCCTTTTTTGAGAGGAGTTAATTTAACTCTTCTGGGCGTTGCTGGATCCACTTCGCCCTTCATCACGTCAGCTTTTCCAATCGTGACTCTTGGCTCGAATTCGAAATCTAGCCAATCCGTGGTTCCCACTGCGATGGTTCGATAATCATCTTCATTTAATGCATTTGGATTCGGCGGAGGAGGTGGTGGAGGATCTTCAGCTCGCGATTCGATAGAATGGAGACTCGTCCATAAGACTAAAAACAATAAGAGGGAGATCCGTCTCACCTTCATTCTCATAGCAAAATGCTACCAGAAATCGGGTACAGTAGGCAAAATTTTACTTTTTCACAGGCGCAGGCTGAGAGGCCGGCATCCGTTGAGAGGCCGGATTTGCATTCATCAGATCGAACATCTTCGTCATCTGAAGTTCTTCTTTAGTGTTATCGTCGTTATTTCGGAGCACCAAGTAGACTCCCCCGGGGAGTTGGGTAGAGGCAAAGATGAGACTTTGAGCTTGCATGGGATCCACTTCCAAAGTCACGTTTGGATACTGAGTGTATTCCGAGAGAGGAAGTTTCGTTTTGTTTTGAGATTTAAAGGGATCTACCTCAAGAATACCTGGAAGCGTGTTTGTTACATACTTTCCGGTGGCTAAAACTAAAACATCCTGCAAGATCGTTCGCATCTCGATTTGCAACTTGTTCCCCGTACCCGAGGGATCGGTGGCTGCCAACACATCCACCCGATCTCCAGGCTTTAACAGTTTTGCTACTGCCTGCTCCTCGTTGATTCGAACGGTCACTGCACGCTTTCCAATAGCCACTTGTCTAGCCAATCCGGTTCGCGCACCAAGGCTAGTAACTTTAGAGCGGGTAATTTGCTCGTCTTTCATAATGGGAGCGATTGCCAAAGCACCGGCAAAATCTTTTGGACTTTGAGAAGTTCCTGGCTGCTTGAAAGAAGCAGGCATAGATTTCGTTGTTAAATTCGTTTCATCGAGAATATCGAGTTCTTTGATGTCTTTTTTCGCAACCACAACGGAAACTTCAGTTCCATACTGGTTTCGATACGCTTCTTCTGTGGAGGTAACATAGGAATGAACCATAAGAACGGCCAATAAGGCGACGACAAACGAGATAGTAAATGCTCGATTATTCATGGCTCCTCCTCTCCCCTATTAGACATTTCGGCCTTTTCGCCAGAAAACTAAAGGAGAAGACGAGGCAATTTCGACGCATTTCCCTATATTTAGGACCTAATTTCCCTCGGGAACGGAACCACAGAAGTCTGTTGGACCACTACCGTCAGGTAATTGCTTGCGATGGGTACAAATTCCAAAAACCGTTCTTACTCGTACCTTCTGCCGTAAGGAATTTAGCTCTGCCTCTCCGGGATCATCATTTGCACCCTCCATATCCTTAGGATTGGCTCCAATCCCAAGAACCTCTATGGGTGCCTTATACCTTCCGGCCCCGCTCACCACTTCACTAGCCACACCGATATAAAAGGCCGATCTTTTTGTGATGTTAAAGTCGTTGGCCACAGGACCAGACCGATGATTAAACATTTTCAAAAACAATTGAGACCTGGCGTGCTTTTGACCAACGATTGACTTGTTGATTGCCAGATTCACGTGCACCAAATACCAGACAAAAGCCATGATCAGTGGAATCAACATGATGAACTCCACCAAGGATTGTCCTTTTTCGTCTTTAGCTTTTTGCCTTAACACCCGTTGTCCTCAATAAAATCTGCGCCATCGGCACGGTTAATTCCTATGGACGATGATATTCTTGTCATCTCTTTAAAGCATTCGTCCACCGTGGGTTCTCGACCAAGAAAACTATCTGACGCGAATGGAATGTATCCTTTCCACTCAATGGATTTTGCAGCTTGCGTAGCACTTCCTGGATTGATCGTATTTCCCATTCCATCCTTTGCAATCACACTGGCCAAAGGCAAAAGAAATAGTCGAAGTCCAAAATTGTACTGAACTCCCTCTGCCCAAGAATATTTCCTTGAGGTGCCTTTTCCTAAAGCCTCGGAATGCGTGCCAAGAGCAGCACCGGGAACGGGCTCAGCACCCTTCACGTCTCGTTCATCACCGGTTCGAGCTTTTGCTACCATGGGTAACAAATCTTTTCCCCCAGCAGTCTTCAAGCCATTTTGCAAAACATCAACGGCAGCATCGTATTGATCCTGTTTCGTTAAACCAGAAGACATATAAGCCCTAGAGGCCATATAAGTGATGTAGTGAGCATAATGTCCATAAGCGATTCCCCAGGCCAACTGAACAAAAACAAATATCAGAGTCAAAATCATCGTGCTGACGATCAAAAACTCAATGATCGCCTGACCAGATTCTGAACCCCTTTTTTTTCTGCTCTTTTTAAGAAACTTCACCCTCATTCTCCTGGCTGAAATAATCGAAAAGTTCGACCCTGTGGCTCTTGAATTTGAATGTGCGAATTGGGTGATCCCTCATCCCAACCCTGGGCTTTGGGATCTGCGTACTTATAGTTATAGGCAAGATGCTTCACCAAGGGTTCGGTGAATCGCTTAAAGAAGAATTCATTTTTCTTCATTTGCCCTAAAATCACCACAATAGCCGTCACCACGATGGCCATGACCAAAATATATTCAACCATGGATTGACCCTTTTGGTTCCTCCATGAGTTTCGTGACATCCGTTTCCAAAAATGAGGAAACTTCATAGTTGCCCTCCATGTTTGAAATAGATCCATACAGCTGTTGAAATCGCAATGCAGATACCAAACGGGAACTTACGTGCATCAACTTTTAAATTCTCTACTACGAGGCCAGGCACGAAAATCGAACGTAAATAGGAAAACGTATTCTTGACAACAATGAAGAGTCTTTTCCGAACGCAGATATCGACGAATGCATAAGTGGCACCCACAATGATTGAGCCTACAGCTATAGATAAGATAGCAGTTCCATTCACAAAGGCGCCAACTGCCATTAAGAGCTTTACGTCTCCAGCGCCCATGTATCCAAAAGCATAGATGGGAAAAAAGAGAAGAAGCGCCACTAAAATCCCAGCAAAAGACTGCCAAAGTCCAGGAAGACCAAACTGAAAGACCTGAGCAGCTATGCCTAAAGTGATTCCGCTAAAGGTGATCCAATTGGGGATTCGCTTGGTGAGAAGATCGTAGACTCCCCCTAGTAGCCCACAGCCGAAAGCAAATGCTTCTAGTTGCTCCATCGACTCGTACCCGCAAAGCCATCTAAAGACTTTTCGCCGTCGCCACCAATTTTTGTTCCGGACTTGAGATTTCCTTCTAAAAAGGACCCAATCCTTAACATAGTCTTATCTAAGCTGGCCTTGAAACCATATTCTTTGTTGAAAAAAACGAATCGCAAAAACGCGAGTGATAGAACAAGAACCAAAAGAAACTCTAAAACTGCCTGACCCTTTTGAGATCGCAGAATGGAACGTTTCTTTTTTTTTCGTGCTTCGTCCATGATGCACCTCTTGTTTAATTTTACGCTGAAAAAACAAAAATCGCAGCTGGTCTAGCTGCGATTCTCGTTTGTTACTCGTTAGAAGGTTGATTATTCTTCCATAATCACGTCTTCGGTAGCAGAGTCTAGCTGACCGAAAATGCCGTTCAGAACCTTCAGCAGCTTCGTTCGGAACTGCATAAAGATCGTGATGATCACGGCCAGAATGAGAATATATTCGGTCGTCGTCTGACCCGACTCATCCTGTACAAATTGTTTGATCTTCACTTTTAGGTTCATGACTTTCCTTAACCTTGTTCTACCTCTCGGAAAATGGAGCCTAGTCCTTTAGCCCTTTTTCCCTTATCTATAATTCTAAGCTGTTGATAAATATTGTCAAGTAATTGCGGAACCCCCCTAAAAGCATTATTGGCCTGAATTTACAGGCATTTCGCACCTTGCCTGTCTCTCCGCAGAGACAGGCAACAGAGAAAAAATCTTCCATTTTCTGTTTTTTTGATGGTTAAGAGGAGGGACTTGAAAGGCCCGCTGCGTACTCTACGAACAATAAGGTGCGATTCCACCCTTGAGAGGAAAGGGAGGCATTCTCCACTAAGTGTGAGGATATCGAACTCAAATCTTCACCGGGAGATCGGAAAGACAATTGCTCTAAAAGTGATTGCAGAAATTCTTCACTCTCCCACTCCACACCGCTCGAACACATGCCCAAGATATCCCCACTTTCCAGGGAAATCGTTCGACGCTCAGGTTGAATCTCTCCAGGAAGCCCGATGGCTTGATCCGCCAAGAGAGGCTGAAATTCTTTTCTTAAGGAAGCTTGAGGAATCAAGACGGGCAAAATTTTTCCCGCCCGAAAGAGAAAGACAGAGCAAGCGCCCACTGAGTTAATACGAGCATTCGCCTGTTGAACTTCCATAAGCGAGAACGAACATCCACCTCGTCGCGAGATCGAAACGGCTTCATTTCGCTTCAAGATTTTTTCATGAGATTTTTTCAAAAAATCAGGCCCTAAATTCTTTCTTCCCGATAGCCGCAATTCTTCCAAGACTTGTTTCACCACTAAGTCGCCGGCACCCCGTCCACCAAAACCATCACCAACAGCATATATCTGTGCAACAGGATCCAAATAAAAACCATCCTCTTGCACTGGCCAAGTTCCCTGTTGTGTTGCCGCTCCAAATGCAAAGGTTTTTTTCATGGATACCCTCTAATTCTGAGTGTTGGTGAAATAGTCAAAACGAGCCAACTTTCCTCGACAACGTTTTTTATACATGTCCTCTTCTGGCGCTGTTTTTAGACACTTTTCATACTTATCTTTGGCTTCCGACAAATCATTCACACTTTCCGCAAGTATGGCTTCAGCATAAAAACGTTTCGCTCGTAAATGTAGGATTTCTTTAATCGCAGCCTTGCCGCTTAATGCCTCTTGGTTGGAAGGATCCACGTTTAATACGTCGTTGTATTTTTGGTTAGCCACCACCAGATCACCACCCTCTTGACGTTGCAAAGCGGCTTCTCGCAAAAGTGGATCTAAGATGGAGCTTAATTTCGAGCGAATCTCTCCTTTGAGAGCTTCGATTCGATCTAAGTAGTCCTTTTCTGTCCAACCGTTTCCATTTAGGGCATCGGCCTCTTTCAGAGCTTGTTTGTACTTGCCAGCCTGATACGTGGCTCGAACAGCCTCTAACTGATCTTCAGCTTTTTGCTTTTCTTCCTCTCGTCTCCTAGCAAGCTCTTCCGCCTCTTTATCAGATTGGTCTTTTTGTCGAATTCCATTTTTCCACTCTTGGGCCAAACGGTTATTGGGATCTTTCGTATAGATCTCTTGAATCAAAGCTTCCAGCTCTGGGCGAAATTTTTTGTCGTTTAAGGCCTTCTCGTAAAGCTCTCGGCCTCGATCTTCCAGAACCTTCACTGCCTTTCTTGTTTCTTCTTGTTTCTTTTCAATTTCCGCTCTTCGTTTTTCTTCCTCTATTTCCTCGAGCCTCTTTTTCGCCATATTTTCATACGTTTTCGTATCCCGATAATCATCCACGTAGGTCAGAATATTTCTGGTGTGATCTAACATTTTTGTGAAATCTTTTTTCTCTTGGGCCTTTAACAGTTCTGCATAATTCTCACGAACAAACTTTTTCTTTTCGGCCGTTAGTTGTTCATAGGTTCTTGCAGTGGTGCCCTTTGTTCGTTTCGGAGCCGCCTTTTTCGGTTCATCGGGCCCGCCTAACAAAGCAGTGATTAGCGCAAACACCACCAAAATGGTGAGGTAGCGCATGCGCTGGGCCTTGGGGATTTTAGACCAGGCATGTTTAGCTCTTCCGATGAAATCCGTAGAAGAAATTTGAGGTTCCGCAGGGCTAGCATTTCCTAGATCAGCACCTTCTAATCCCGGTACACCATAGTTGGGTTGGGCAAATGGATCTGCAACGGCCGGGGAGCCAGCATCTTCAATTACAGCCGCCTGCTGTAGGTGAGCAGGCACCGGTAGAAATTGATCTTGTTGTGAAAAATAGGCAGCGTTTTCCACGACAAACTCAATCTTCGATTCGCCAATTTGAATAACGTCGCCGGGGACTAGCTCGGCCTCTTTGGTATCAACGCCATTGACGGTTAGTCCGTTCGCACTCTCAAGATCCTTTAAAAAGAAAGATAGCCCCTGTTTTCTGATTTCAAAGTGCTTTCTCGAAGACTTTTTGTCGGTCAAAATTACATCGCAATTACTTCCGCGACCAAAGACAGAGACTTCCTTTTCCAGCAAAAACTCTGCAACATTTGCCGTTCCGGGCTCAAACCTAAGTAAGGCTTTTACTCCAGCGGAAACGAACTGGGTGCGCCCATCGCCATCTTCTTGATACACTTCTGCACCGGCCGCCGGCATTAATCCTGTGGCAGCTTGCTCCTCACCGATATTTACTCGAAGAGAAAATTTGCCAATGCTAATCTCTTCGCCGCCTTCTAGGGGAGCATTTTCGATTTCTTGTCCGTTTAAAAGAACGGCGCCAAAGTTCGCCTTTCGAACAAGATTCCAAGTTCCATTTTTAAAACTAATGAGGGCATGCAAACGACTAATGCTGGCCTCATCTAAATGCACTGAGCAGCCAGCCGCTCTACCAATGGTAATGTCTTTGGTATCATCCTGCTGGAATTCTGTGACATTTTTATCTTCGTAGAAAACCGATATTTTAATCATCGCATCCGATTCTCTTCTTTATCTAATTCTTCGATGGCCGCCTTTGCGTCTTCCAAAAGCCTTTTTAGTTCCTTATTCGATTCATTCTCGATGTAATCACTGGTGCCAGATTCACCCTCTAAGTAACGAATGACATTCGAATAATGCATTCGTGCTTCTTTGTATCGCAAGGCTTTCTTTGCCCGCAATCCAGCGGAGTTGGTTTCCAGAAGTTCTGACATCATTTCCTTTTTTGCGCTCTTTAAATAAATTTTTGCCAAGTCATGTGTAGAGTCTACCGTCAATGCGGTTTCAAAAGCAGTAAAGGCGCGACGGAAATTTTTATTCTGCATTTCTCTCACACCGTTTCTAAAGAAAATTTCAGCGTCTTTCCGTTGGGGAGTGTCCGCATAGTAGTTTGGAACATAACCAGCCAAAGCGTCGTCAATCTCTTTTTGAGTTTTTTCAATTTCCTTCCGGAGCTTCTGCACCCGTTTCTGATTCTGCTCAATGGAAGATTCCGTTTTCTCCATTTGAATCTTTAGCTTTTCAATTTTTCTAGCCGTTTGTTGTTTCGTCTTTGGTTTCTGTTTAACTTCCTCTTCTCCCTTTGGAAGTTGCATCTTCTCTCTATTGGTAGTTCCATCGCCCTCTGAGAAGTATAAGGTAAATGCCAAAAAGAAGAGACCCACATAAATAATTAGTCGCTTTTTGTCCGTTTCACGCTTCTTTTTTAATTCTTCAGCACTTAACTTTTCTGGCTTGCCACCGTCTGCTCCTGTCGACGACGAAGCTCCGGCGGGCAATAATGCTCTTTTTTGGTTTGCAGGCAGTAAGGGTCGATCATTCTTTTTAGCCTGACTGGTGGGATACACTTCCATCACCGAAAGCCCAATGATCAAAATATCTCCGGGCTTCAGCGCACCTTCTGAAACCTTTTGTCCGTTCAAAACGATACCATTCGAACTTCCCAAATCTCGAACAACGTAGTGATCACCTTTCCAGCCAATTTCTGCATGTTTTTTGGAAGCATTGGAATCGTTTAGATTGATCTGGCAGCCCTCTCGCCCGATGAAGATCAAATCGCCAATAATGGAATAACAAGTTCCTTTGTCTTGACCGTCGATCACCAAAAGACGAAGTCTCTCGCCAAATTGTTTGGCGGGAGGTAGTCCCCTAGAGAATTTTAAAACGGCAGGACCGCTCGGCATAACGCTTTAGTCTCCTTGTTTCTCAAAAAGAAACAAATAGGATTCGGCTCTTCCCGGAACCCCAGCCAACGCGATGGCATGAATCTTATAGCTTCCACTATTAAAGTCATAGTCCTCTTGAACGCCATCATTACCAGCATTCAGAGCACCTTCCGTAAGTTCTTTTAGAAGGGAAGGAAAAGACTCGTCCCGAGAAACGGTATCGATGACTTCCCCTTGGGCCCCACGAATTCCCGTCAATTCTTCAAAAGCCGGGTTTGTGATCTTCACGCGCATTTCTGGATCCAACATCAACATGGCGGGGGCCGTTTTCATGGAAAGAAATTCTATGGATCGCATCATATTATCTATGATCATCCTTTCAGAATCGCCACCAGATGAAGTATCCACCGTTTTATTTCCGTCACGAGGTATTCTTCCAAGGGCAGAATTTACGGTATCTATTAATTGATCCATAATTTCGTTCCTATACTTCTTCTCGACGGAATCGCCTTCTCCCTTCAACACCTTGTCCATGTCGTCGTTAAGCTTTTCTATAGGCTTGTGAATAACGGCATACAATAAATAGAGAAAGATGATTCCCAAAAACCCAGACCAAAAGAGCGCTTCTAAATAAATCGCACCCACTGTTCCTGAGTCCATAGCGATGTTCGCAGTGGAGTAGATCACTGTTGCAATGGCTCCGGGAACATTGATCCCTTTACTCTTTGAGGGGACCATCACCGGAGTAAATACGATAATCTCTTCTTTATCGGGAAGTCGAATTGTGCGAGATTTTCCCCAGATATTATTGTTCTTCTGAAGAATATCTTTGTAGCGAATAAAATACGTGTTCTGAAAAGACTCGTTCAATCTTGAACCTGGGGCCATGATACGGCCTTCAAGATTGGAAATATTTACTTCCTTTACATACTTCTCTGCCTCGGCAAACTCTGTTAGCAGAGCCCCTTCTTTTCCTTCTAGAATGGCCTGCCTATTCAAATAGGCCAATTGCGTAGAAATATATTCCGCTTGGTGTTCCGCTTGCCTTAAGACTTCTTCTCTACTTCTTTGCAAAACGGGATACACAGAAAACCCAAGTGTTAAAAGCAAATAGACGCCAAACATGGCGGCAAGTAGATTTGCAAATTCCGTCTTTTCATAGAAATCGAAAAGAACAGGCAAAAATGTGTTATCGAACTTCTTTTTGTATTTCGCTACTAAACCTTTGGGTTCTTCTTCTTCCAATTTAAAATGAGTAGGATCAATTTGCACCGGCTGAGAAATGGCTGCGCTATAGTTTGCCCCGGAACTAAAGTCAGGCTTAGCTGCTACTTCTGGTATCAGTATCTCCATAACGAAGGGGCCGGCAGAAACACGATCGTGATTCTGTAAAAGCTTTTTCTTGGCTAGAACACCGTTCACAAAAGTGCCGTTACTTGAGCCCAAGTCTCTTAGCTCGGCCTTTTTATTCATACAAACGATGGAAAAGTGCTTTTTTGAAACCTGAGTGCTCGCAAGCACCACTTGGTTATCGGGAGCCCGGCCAAAGGAGTTTTCGCCCTCATCTAAAAAGTACGTCGCCCCTCTATTTGGGCCAGATACTACAACTAACTTAATCCCCGCCATATCAATTCACCGTAATTTCTAGGGTAAATTCCCCCACTACTAACCGATCTTCATTACTTAACTTTTGATCTGTAATTTTTTTTCCGTTTACGTAAATTCCATTCGCTGAGCCATGATCACGAACAATCACATCATTTCCCATCACGAAAAAGCTTCCGTGTTTCTTCGAAACTTTTTTTCCATCCAAGGTAATGTGGCAAGGAGGATTCACCCGACCAAAAATATTTTCGCCGTCCTTCAATGCTATCTTCATTCCAACCTGATCAGCCTTTGGAGACACTAAGATTTTTATGAAGGCTGGCATAATTTAAGTACCTTACCCTTCTGAATTTTTTTCTTATGCATCTGGCCTGCGGCAGTTTCCAAGACCGATTTTGCGGAAAAATGAATGAAGGTTAATCGCCATGGACGAAGATTTTCATACATCGCCACGACCTTTCCTTTTGAATCTATGAAAGCGACGTCGATGGGAAACTTCATAAAAAATGTATGAATAGAATTGCACGAATCTATCCATAGCCCTTCGTTTTCACCTAGCGAATGTCTAGGCAAAAGACCCACCGTACGCTCCTTGGCGTTTTCGGTCACTGAACATTCGGAAAAACAGATTCTTCCGGATTCGTCTTGAACCGTCATTTTTTTTATAAACCATTCCCCCACTCATCAATTTCAGCGCTTTTAAAACGTACCGCCCGAATCTCCACCACGCATTCCAAGAACGAATGGGCCGAAGATGATAATAAAGATTGCCGGCATAATGAATAACATCATAGGCAAAAGAACCATCTGAGTTGCTTTAGCCCCCGCTTTTTCCGCACGAATAAATCTTTCATGTCGAATTTGCTCGCTTTGCTGTCTAAGAATTTTTCCAATACTGGCACCCATTTCGTCGGCACTGATTAGAACCGCAACAAAGGAATTCACTTCCATAAGATCTATTCTCCAAGCCATATTTCTCATGGCTTCAGCCCTCGAAGATCCCACTTTGATTTCTTTTAATAGCATTTCCAACTCTTGCACCAATGGAGATGGCTTAGCTTTTTCGGTTACCTTTGCAATTGCTCCCATAAAGTCTAGCCCCGCCTCAGTGGAAAGTGCTAACAAATCCACCACAAAGGGCATTGCTCTTCGGATATCGTCTTGACGCCTTTTGATTACAGACGGAAGCCAAATTTTGTCTGGGTAGTAGTAACCGATCAACATCGAAGCTGGAAACATATAACCAGGCACATCCATCTCCCAGGCAAACTTCATAAATGCTAACATCGCTGGAAAACCAACAATCAAAAATAGCTTAAAACTGTATAACTCGTCGGGAGTTAGAACTTCTGTGAGTCCAGCCGAGGCTAATTTTCTTTTGAGAATTTTTCTCGTGTCATCAATTTTCATTTCCTCCACGATGGGAACTAGATAACGAGAAAAGAATGGACGCGAATATTTTAGAATTGCGTTGCCCGCGTCGCTGCCACCATCTCGGTAGTTTCCAAGTTGTTTTCCCGCCGACCTTCTTTCTTCATCTGAAAAAACAGTTCGCACAAGGAAGTAAACGGCAAAACCCAACGCTATGTAGGCGAAATTTATCATAGAATAATTTTAAATCGGGGCTACAATGGATTCAATCGACGAATGAACGGAATTCCCTTTCGTAGTCGAGAAATCTAAGAAACCAACAATAGCGTGTAAAAGGACCGATCAAATCCGTGCTAAATTTCATGAAAATGTATTGGCGCCTTTGGAAACGCCACCAAATCCCTATGCGAGCGGCCGCCCTCACTTACGCTCTGTTGTTAGCACTCATCCCACTATTGGCTGTTTGTTTTGCAGTAATTTCTCTAGTGATCGATATCAAAAAAGTAACTGGAGATTTTAAACTTTTTTTATTCAAACACTTAGCGGCTGGAGCAGGAAACCTCGTCGGCAGCACGATTGATGCCTTTTTAATGAAAGTTCATTTTAAAACTCTCGGCTATGTGGGATTCGGAATGCTTCTCATGATTGCATTACTTCTGCTTGCCAGTATTGAGGATTCCATCAATCGAATTTGGTCGATTCAAAGAAAGAAAAAACTTTGGAAACGTATCCTTATCTACAATTTAATTCTCTTTTTGGGACCTGTTTCCGTGTCTCTATCCATTGCAACTGCCACCATCGTGCAGAAGTATTTTCCTCAACTTCTGTTTAAAGCAAATCTAAGCATTATTGTGATCAGCGCAATTTTTCTCACGATAACGTATAAAATTTTTCCCAATAAGAAGGTCAGTTGGATCGCTGCATTTGCGTCTGGTCTTTTGGTAGCAGTGGCGACTGAATTCGCAAAGTGGGGATATGCCGGCTACTTAGGTAAAATGATGATCCACAATAAAATTTATGGCAGTTTGGCTGCTTTTCCTCTTTTTCTCATTTGGATTTATCTGAATTGGTTATTCTTTTTAGCAGGGGCCCTATTTTCGTTTATGCTTCAACATAGAAATACCTTTCGAACGAAGGGACCCAAGGTATCGAAGGATCAAAATGAAACTAGCCCTAGCCCTTAACATCTTTGTATTTTTTACTACAACAACCATGAGCTTTGGCTCCGATGCCACCGTTCTTTGGCGTCAATGGTATCTTTTGGAAACAAATGGCGTGACCACCGGATATTTTGAAGAAGTGGCAGAACGCAGAACTAAGGACAATCATCTTTCTATCACGCAACGTTGGGTAGAAAACGATAATGGTAGAGCAGAGACGTATATCGGCTCTGTAGCGAAAGATGAGAAAAGCCTTTATCCAGTGGCTTTTTTTAGCGATCGAAAAAGCAAAAATTCATCGTATAAAATTGATGGAAGAGTAAAAGATGGAAAATTGACTCTGACATTTAAGCCACAAACTCCAAAAGGAAAAAGCGAAAAGAAAGTTGTTCCGATCAAGGAGGGCATTATCTTTTCTAACTTTGTACCCCTTTATTTATCTAAGCAGTTTGGTGGCGCAAAAGACTTAGAATTTCTAGCCATCGTGGAAGACGCTCGTGATGCAAACTTTGATTCTAGGATAGGAAAAGCAGAATTTTTTGGTGTTACGAAAGAATTTCAGGGCAATAAATGTCGAAAAATTCATTTAGAGTTTAATGGCATGGCCGGAGAATGGTGGATTAGTTCCGAGGGAAAACTCTGTGAATTACGAATTCCCTCGAATCAAAGTGTTCTTACCCTGACAACTGAAGCTGAAGCGAAAAAGCGTCTAAAAATTCTATGATCACTTTCTTTGGTAAAAGAATTCTCCAACTAATACCCGTCTTATGGGGCGTAGGAACCATCGTATTTCTAATGCTTCATTTTGTTCCAGGGGACCCCGTGGAGATTATGCTTGGCGAACATGCTCTGCCGGCATCAAAAGAAAAACTGCGCGCCGATCTTGGTTTGGACCTTCCACTACACACACAATACATTCAGTTTTGGAGTAATATCCTAAAGGGAAATTTGGGAAATTCACTTCTGTCAAAAGAACCCGTTTCCAAATTAATTCTAGAGAGAATACCCGCCACATTTCTTCTCACATGCTTTTCCTTGCTTTGGGCCGCAACCTTGGCCATACCACTTGGTGTTTTAGCTGCAGCCAAAAAAGGGACTGCTATCGATAAGAGCGCCTTATTGTTTTCCATCTTTGGAGTCTGCGTCCCCAATTTTTGGTTGGGACCCATTCTAGTTTATGTGTTTTCTGTAAAGTTGGGCTGGCTACCTGTTTCGGAAAGAGATGGATTTCTAAGTTATATTCTTCCCTCTTTTACGTTGGGGCTGGGACTCTGTGCCGTGCTCACCCGCATGACCCGAGCCTCTATGAATGAAACACTTTCTCAAGACTATATTGTTACCGCAAAAAGTAAGGGACTTTCTCAGACTGTTATCTATCTAAAACACGCACTAAAAAATGCTCTTATTCCCATCATCACCATATTGGGACTCCAACTTGGAGGCCTATTGGCCGGGGCCTTAATCACAGAAACTATTTTTGATTGGCCAGGATTAGGCGAACTTATTTTCCGGGCGATTCAATCGAGAGATTTTCCTTTAGTACAAGGGTGTGTTCTGGTGATTGCATCTGTGTATGTAATTGTAAATTCCATAGCTGACATTTGTTATAGCCTAGCCAATCCAAGGATACCCATTCAATGAAGTGGACGAACTTTCATTTTGGGTTTCTGATCGTCGGTGGAATAGCTTCTTTAGGACTTTTGTCGCCTTGGATTGCGCCTTATGATCCCATGGATATTTCCTTACCCAATGAATTATGTTCCCCATCAAAGGTGCATTGGTTTGGTTGTGACTCTAATGGGACAGATATTTTTTCCATCATTCTTTATGGAGCAAAAATTTCTTTAGAAGTTGGCGTCACTGTTACCTTGATTTCTGTTTTGATTGGTTTAGTTTTTGGCTCGGTTGCCGGGTATTTCGGTGGGTGGAAAGATGCCCTGCTCATGAGAATTCTAGACATCATCTTCGCATTTCCTGGAATTCTTTTAGCCATCGGCATGGCCAGTATGTTGGGCCCCTCAAAGCGAAACCTGATCCTCTGCCTGGTTTTAACGTCATGGGCGGGCTACGCAAGACTCGTTCGAGGAGAAGTATTGTCTTTGCGAAATGTAGAATACATCGAAGCCGCAAGAGCCTTAGGAGCTCCGACCTTAAGAATTTTCTTGTTCCATTTATGGCCGAATATTCTCACTCCACTTATGGTTTCGGCGACCTTTGGAATTGGGGGAACTATCTTGGCAGAAGCTAGCCTTTCGTTCCTAGGAATCGGTATGCCTCCTGGAACACCCTCGTGGGGAAGTCTTTTAAGCTTTGGACGAGATGTTTTATTAGAAGCGCCTCACGTAGCCATGTTTCCTGGAGTTGTTATCATTCTCTCGGTGCTTGGATTTCATCTTTTAGGAGAAGGAATCAGGAATCGCTTCGATCCAAAGTCTGGGAAAAATTAGCGGCTCCCAACAACAGAAAAAATGCTGAAAATCCTGCGACTGGGAAGTGTTTAAGGATTTGACAGTGTTTAAAAGTTGCTGATTTTGTCTCTCCAACTCCCCATGGAAACCCCTTGTTTTTGTTATAAAGTCTCTTTTTTCTGGCTTTGATTTTGCTTCTCTACCGAGAGAGGTACAATAGAAGAATGAACGTGGTAATTTTCCCCCTAATCGCCATCGCCCTCCTCTGGAATTCTCCAGAGCAAGTTTACGCCAGTAGCCGATTAGCGCCCACGCCCTCTGCCACCACTTCCGAATCCTTTTCCTCTTCACTGGAATATCAATGCAGAAAGAGACCTCGCACCCCTGAGCCTGAACCTGAAGTGATGCAAGGATCTGGACCCTCCGTTTCTTATGTGAATCAAGCGGATGCTTATGCAACGGCAGCGGAGCAAGCTTCTTTTTTGGCCGTTTACCAAATGCAAATGGGTCCCTATGGCGCAAATCAAGACCCCGCCGAGAGAGAAAAGTTAATCAAGGAAACTTCTCAAGCCATTGATGATTGCATGAAGAATTCTTCTAGCTGTAATGAAGAAAAACAAAAAAAGGTTTTAAAAGCCCTAGTACAGCTAAATCAAGGTTTGGAAATTCGTTGTATGATGCTAGCCAATAGTCACAACCGCGAGCGAATGAAGTCGGTGCCTCAGGAGGACGGGGTGGATCTGTTACCTGTGAATTACCAGGGCACCGAATTTGAATACCGAAAAAAGGCAAACTCTTGGAAATATGAGAAAATCCAAAAGCCCACTGACTTTCAAAGAACAGCTGGGGTACGCGACGGGCAATACTTTCAGTTAGACGAAACAACGGCAAAAAGAACGGCGCTCTCCAATGAGCTGGAAATCATGGGAGCAAATTTCGTCAGAGAGTATGGAATCTTTGTGGATAACTATACGAGTACCCAACGAGAAGATGCCTCTCGATATTATAAATTTGTGCCCGTAGGAGAAGCTGCCTACGAAATTTCCTACGATGCCAACGGCAAACGAATTGTAGATCAAGAAAGATTAGACGCCGCAATCAATGAACAATCGAATCCAAATGTGCAAAAAATTGCCAAAGATTACCAAGAACGTTTGGCGAAAGCGCGCCCAACCATTACCCCACCTTCTAAGCCTGGAGCCGATGGCCCTGAGGGGCGAGTGAAGATTGATCCGGGTTTTGACTTTTCAGAGGTTGGAATGGGATTCCACCCAAATACAAACCCACCCACAGTGGAAAATTTGAGTTACGACGATCTAAAGAAAGATGGAAAATTCGATGATGAAGGAAGAGCTCGAGCTGCGGTTCGTTTTCTGAATCACCAGTTCCGAGTGTCTGCAGAAGAACGCATCGCTAGAGACATCGCCTCTGCATCAGACCCCGCTGCCGCGGCAAAAGCACCTAGAGGATACACAAATGTTTCTTTGGATCCTGCACGCTTCGACACATTTCTAAACGAAATTTGGCCGAACGCCGCAACTCGAGAACAAATTCGAGCGGGAACTTATGTTCGTCCGGAAATCCCGAACCCACAGTGATTCAATCAATGAACACGATGAAATTTGGTTAATAATTATTTCATTAAAATAATGAAGAGTATTCAGAGAAAAACTAAATCTGTTGAACCCAAACAATCACACGAGCTCGTTCGTTTGGATTTTTGCTAGCTCCGGGATTGGAATAGGTTTTTGCTTCCAAACCAAGTCCACGAATTTCTTGTACGATAGATGGATAGTTTCCAACGCTGGTGATGCCATCGAAGTACACTCCGCCAGGCATTAGCCTTCCCGATCCCTCTCGTTCTTTCACGTTTTTCTTTGCAAAGAGAGCGCGTACTTCAGGAATCAAATCTTTTGGGCTGGTGCTTTGAACGATCAATCGATACACCGCGGCCGCTTGTCGCGACGGAGCCAAGGGAGCGGTTCCCACTTCGTACGAATCGCCCGAGGGGAAATCCACATTGGCAAACTCATCTTGCTCCGCTTCCACGGGCTCAGAATCTGGGGTGTCCACCGAAGCCAACAGTCGCTCTGCCGTGATTTCCTGTAACACCACAGGCTCTTGGGCCACAGATTCTACCTGAAACACTTCGGCAAATCTTCCTTCAGCAATGGCCGAAAAATTCACCTGAGAAATCATCCAAGGCAAAACAACCACCGCAAACAACCCCACCACTCCCAAAAGGGAAGCTTCTAAACCAAGCTTGTATTGCCAAGATAGATCTCTCCACCGGACAAATTCAGGCTTACTTAAGAGGGGCAATAATTTGTTCTGACGAATAGAACGTTCAATCTCAATAAACTTTTTCTGGGGCAGAGTTCGAAGCAAGCCGGAAACTAACTGAACCTTTTCCACATAGGCCGAGGGGCCACTGGAGTTTTGGTTCCAAGAAATTCTTTCCCGAAGAGGATGATGAAGCTCTGCCTGTAATCCGAATTGCTGCTTGGCAACTTTTTCACGGGCATAGGTAAAAGAACGTCCAATTCGTCCCACCGGACTCTGCAATACACTGGCCGTCTCTTCCGGCAGAAGACCAACTCTCTCTCTCAAGAGCAAAACGAGTTTTTCTTCCAAATTCAAATGGGCAAAGGGCACTTCTTGACCGGGAAGCTGTTCAGAGAGGAAACGAGGGTAAACTTTGACCACGCTCTCTACGGTGAGTCGTAACAACCAGATCTTCAGGTACTTTTCGTAATTTTCTGTTTTTGAACGACGTTGGGCTTTTTTGAGCGTTCTCTCTAGAACCTCTAGAGAAACTTCTTCATCTCCAAAGATTTGAAAGACGAAGTCGTAAACCAAGTCTAGCTGACCTTCTATGCGACGCAACAAAGCTTCACGGGGTTTTCCCGCTCTCGCTCTCACTGCTGTCGACAAGGTCTTAACCATTTCCTTCTCCCAAAAAGCACAGACAATACTATATCGGCGGAGATTTCCAATTTCTGGAAATCGTTTTTCCGCAAACAATACGAAAGCCTATAGTAAAAGTTACCTTATAATGGCAAGCTTGCCTAGCATTTCTGGACTTTTCCTGTTGGCGGATGAAGGAAAAAATACATGTTATATCGATTGCTTAGAGTTTTTTTGTTTTTAGCACTCGCGCCAATTTTGTATCTTTTTTGGGAATGGGGCGCCGCAGATACCGTGTTAAACAAAGTACGCCCACCCGTTCCTATTCAAGCCGTTCGGGTTGGAACTCCAGCTCCACAATTCCAATTGTCGAGTGAATATGTTTGGTCAAAACAAAATTTCGACCTAAACGCCTTTCGAGGAAATCCAACCGTGCTGCATTTTTGGGCTACCTGGTGCGGCCCCTGCTTACAAGAACTTCCGGAACTCATCGCTCTCGCAAAAAAGCGCAGACTTGAAGGCATGAACTTTCTAGCGGTAGCGGTTAATGATCGCTGGGATACCATTGAAACATTTTTCTCTCAGCATCCACACCTAGCCGAAATGCGAGATCACATGGTTTTAGTGATTGACCCCAACTCCCAATTGGCAAATTTGTACGGTTCTTCAAGATTTCCTGAAACTTTTCTTATCAATGATCAAATGGTGATAGATAATAAGTTTGTAGGAGCCCAGCCATGGGTGGACCCATCGATGGCAAGGTATTTGGATATTCTAAAAACGAAACAATGAGGTTTCTGAAATGTGGAAGTTAGCCCTAGTTCTTTTGGTCTCGACCTTTTCTTTCTCTGACGTTCTTTTGGACGAAATCAAAAACAATCTAGATGATGCTCTGAAAAAAGTAGAGCAGGCGAAAAAGCAAATTGCTGAACTCATGACAAACGATGAGAAACTGAAAAAAAATATCCAAGAATTAGAGACTGCCTTAAATAAAAAACTCGATGAACAAAAACAGGCGAAAGAAACCTTTAACGACTACAGTCAAAAATTAGGTGCCACGGGTTCTGCCAAAAAAGAATTTGAAAAAAGCCTAATGAAGGACAAACAAGAGTTAGAATTAGTTGTTCGCGACATTCAAATGGTGGAGCGAAAAATGGCCGCTTTAAAGGCAGCCAAAAAGGCATTGGAAGAGAGCATTGAAATTTCTCAAGAGAACTTGAGTAAAATGGATGATCGCTCTGGAAGCTGGCAGAAAAATAAAGATCACCTTCAGTCGGAGTTGAATGCCTTAGACAAAGATATTGTGGGACTCGAAAAACAAAAAGAAGTTCAGCAAAAAACTCGTTTAGAGAATCAACAAGCACTGAACAAGTGGAAACAAACCCTGGCCACTCAAGAATCCACCTACCAGAAATTAGATTCCCGCTATCGACAAGCCGTCCGCGAAGCGGAAAGAAAAGAGAAAGAGAAAAATCGATAGAATAGGGATCCACCTGGTTTCCTAACAAAAATAGCCTTTCAACACGGAATGGCCAACATACAAAGGTTGGCCATTTTTGTTTTCCCGGCCAAAGACCTTGAAATATTTGGCGATTTAAAAAAAGTGTCAAGTTTCTTCCCACATCTGTCGAAAGGTTAGACGTAGAAGCCCGCATTTAGATCGGGACACATCCTTTGATGGGAAGAGGAAACGTATGATTAATTGGGAAGAACTCAAACATATTCACGTAATTAAAAAGCTCGATGAAGTTTTGAGCTCGTGGTTTAACACTGCAATTTTAATTGCAGATGGGCATGGCACGATTCACAACCATGCTAAGGGTGAAAAGCCCAACTGTAATAACATGCTTGTGCAGTTGATTCTGCAAAGTAATAACGGACAAGAATTTTTGGAGAACTACTCCACTCAAGCCTGTGCAAAAATTGCAGGTAGCGACAAGCCTTTAGAAATTTTGGATGGTCCACTACCCAATACAAAAGCAATTTTCGCCAAAGTGAAAATCGATAATGAGTTTTTAGGAACGGTTTTCGCTTGGCCGTTTTTGCCTGCAGAACTCACCAGCGCAGACAAAGCTGCCTTGAAAAAAGCGGCCATCGGTCTGGGACTAAACGCCAACGACGTGGAAAAAGCCGTAGAGAACTTGAAAGCAGTGGCTGATGCTAACCTTTACTACATGCAGGAATTAGTTCAGTTAGTGGCGCAAGAAATTGAGACTCTACATCAAGAAATTTCCAGTCGCGAAGAGCGAATCAATGCCTTGAATAAGGAACTCGGTGTTCGTTATCGTTATGACAATATCATTGGTAAATCGAAGCCCATGCAAGAGTGTTATACGCTCTTAGATAAAATTAAAAACTCCGATTCCACTGTAATGATCTCGGGAGAAAACGGAACGGGTAAAGAATTGATCGCAAGAGCAATTCACTACAATAGCCCAAGAAAAGACAAAGTATTTCTCACGATCAACTGTGCTGCTTTCAACGAAAACCTTTTGGATAGTGAACTTTTCGGACACGTAAAGGGTGCGTTCACCGGCGCAGTAAAAGATAAAAAAGGTGTATTCGAAGCTGCCGACAAAGGAACCATCTTTCTCGACGAAATCGGAGACATGAGCGGAACCATGCAAGTGAAGCTGCTTCGTGTTCTTCAAGAAGGAACCATTCTACCTGTAGGAGCCACAGAAGCCCGAAAGGTAGATGTGCGCGTGATCACCGCTACAAACAAAGATCTAAAAGCCATGGTGGAAAGTGGAGAGTTCCGAGAAGACCTTTATTATCGTATCAACGTAATTAACGTGCACGTACCTGCCCTACGAGACAGAAAAGAAGACATTCCTCTTTTGATCGAGCACTTCATTACCAAAGGCTGCGAAGAAAAGGGCCTACCGGTGAAGCGTCTCGCAAAACGTGCCATGGAAAAAGTATTCGACTATGCATGGCCAGGCAACGTACGAGAACTTCAAAACGAAATGGAAAGACTATTGGTTTTGAGCAGCGACGACCCAATGATTGCCGTGGAACTTCTTTCTCCAAGAATCAGAGAATTTGGAGAACATACGAAAGTTCAAGGCGTTCGCGTAGCGGGAAAACTAAAAGATGCTTTGGAAGAGTTAGAAAAGTCCATGATCAAAGAAGGACTCAAACGCACCAACTGGAACAAAAGCCGTTTGGCAAAAGAGCTTGGGATTTCTCGCGCTGGTCTGATCATGAAAGTGGAAAAATATGGTCTAGATAAGCGTAAAGCCTTTGCCGCCGCCAACGGAGCGAATGCTGCTAGCGGAAGAACTCCGGTGGATGAGGTTGAAGATGATTACTACGAGGATCCAGGAGAAGAAAAAGCTGGTTAATCGAGAACAGTAATCAATGGACGGATAAGAAGGAGGCAGATGCCTCCTTCTTTCATTTTAGAGGACGCTCTAAAACCTGGCCAATCACTTGAATGGCCTTACTTACAGACTCATCAGAAAGATCTGGAGTAATCACAAGCCCCATTAATAATCCAAATAAGACTTCTTGATACGGAGTGGAAACCTCATGGAAAAATTTTTTGATCTTCTTTCTATATTCTGTCTCCAAAGACCGAATTCGTTCCCCGATCCCATTCTTCGACTGCCGATGCACCAAATAAAACGAAGTAATATGGGGTGAATTCTCGATCAGTCTTTTTGTCTGAAGCACGCTCGCCCCAACATCACCTTTTTTCCAAAGGTCTAGTCTACTTGGAGTAAGACCAAAAAACTCTTCGCCAATTAATTTCACACCTTCTTGAAGAATCGATTCCTTTGATTTTCCAAAATAGTAATAAATCAAAGAACGAGTCACTTTACTCTTTCTCGACAGCTCACTCATCGACCATCGCAGGTGGCCTTTTGCAAAGTCGAGTTCGATTGCAGTATTCAGAATTCTCCAAAACACATCGTCTTTTTTTGATTCACTCATCTAAATAGAATTGATGGAAAATTCATTGTAAACAACTGCTATAATTCATTATTGTTTAGCGTTTACCAGGTAATTTGTTAGGAAATGATTTTGTTTTCACGTTTGTTTTTATCCAGTCTTCGATATTCTGAATAAAGACCAAGCGATTATTTATCTAACGAGGGAATTTCACGGATGAAAACCTTTTTGGGATTACTACTAGGATTGTTCTATTTTCAAAGCACTCACGTCACCGCCGCAAGCACACCCATTGATGAATTAGAAGGTTTTCCAACGGAAGAACGAATTGACCTTCAACAAGACGATCGATACCAAGGAGAGAGAGAGCAGGCAAAAGGCTTTTATTCTGGTGGTTCACTCTTGAATCCCAATGAACTTCCGCTGGAGGGATTTGGGTTCGTAAAATTGTTTCGACCAAGAAATAGAGGTTTCGGCACTTTTGATCTGATTACTCTATTGCAAGAAACCTCAGCACAGCTGCAACTGTTGCATCCCAGTAGAGATAGAGTTCAAGTGGGTGATGCCTCTCAAGAAGTCGGCGGAAGAGTTTCAGGACACGTGAGCCACCAAAATGGACTAGATGTGGATGTTGCATTCTTGCGGGTAGATCAAACGGAACAAGACCCAGAACGCACCGATGGATTTCGAGAGAGCTTCGTGCAAAAAGGCAGACTCACTGTGAACTTCGACCTGCGACGAAATTGGGACTACGCCAAAATCTTAATAAACACCGGTCGCGTGCAACGCTTGTTCGTTGGAGAAGTGGTAAAAAAAGAGATGTGCAAATACGTTCAATCCATCGGGGAGTTAGATTCGAACCTCGAGACCATGAAGCGAATTCGCATCTCGTCCGGACATACGGACCACTACCATATTCGTATGACGTGTCCTAAAAATAGCCCCGGCTGTCGATCTCAAGAAGAAGTTCCAGATTCCAATGGTTGTTAAAAAATAGGAAAAGCCAGCGAGGCGAGCCCACGGCGTAGGCCATTTAGCCTTGTGCTTCGATACGTCTGGGACCGAAAAAGCCCTTAGTAAATCTAAGGGTCACCTCAAAAAATGTCCTCATCCCCCTTCCCCTTTGTTGACCCAAAAGCAAGCTAAAGCATCGAAATTACTGAATAAAATTGTTAATTTTTCTTAAAAAAGGCCTTTACTGAGGCATTTAGGTCAAGTATAATCAAAAGACCGCACCAGGAGGTACCTTTGCGTATTTTTCTGCAACTTGCCCAAACTCAAAATCAACATGAGCAAGCCCTGAAATTGCTCAAAAAAGTTTACCCAGATTCTACGGGGGCCCAAGACCTGTGGATCACGAAACACCACGCCCTCCCCTCGACCAATACCATCATTGCTCTAGATGGAGACCAGGTGATCGGAGCCATTACTCTTTTTGGCGAAAATCCATTTCGACTTCCTTGCGAACAAAATAGCAACCTAGCCTCTTTCCAAAATAGTCTTGGGGGTAGGATCGCAGAAGTTTCCGTTCCGGGACTTAAAGATCCAGAAAGAATAGATTTAGCTTTCGCTCTTCATCACTTTATCAATTGTTTTGGGGCCTCCTATTGCCACTATGATGCCTTTGTAGCTTCGCCGAATAAAGAGTGGAAAAACTTTTATGAAAATGAGCTGGGGTATCACCCCATTAATACTGGCAACGGCGACACTGTGTTTTTTCGAAATGCCAGAGAAAGCGCAGACCTGCGCCGTATGATACGGGAACAGCAAATCGAGTATTTTTTCCCAGAAAAGAAATTCTTCCTAGTGGCCCACCAGAGCATGAGTCCAGCCACCTTGAACTACCTATTCAATCGAAAAACAAATCTCTTCTCTCAGCTATCCGATCTAGAGATTCGAGTCTTGAAGAATATTTACGATCATGGAGAGTTTGCAAACGTACTACCGGAACGCAAACTTAGTCTACCCTTTAAGAAAGAACCCAAACACAGACGTTTCCCTATGAACTGCGAAGGGTATCTGTGTAGAGAAAATGGCAAAAAAGTACAAATTCAAGTTCTCGATGTCTCCAAAGAAGGCATAAAAATTCAAACCGAAGATCCTATTTCTCGCTCAGGAACGTTTCCATTAACCATATCCGTGGGTGTTATGAAACAAGCGGAGGTAATTGGTGAAGTGGTTTGGAGCGATGATATTGCTCAGATTTACGGACTCAACATAAAGAGCGGCTGCCACCATTGGAAACAATTGGTGGAATACCTTGAAAGAGAATCCTCAAAAGTATTAGCGGCCTAAAGATAAAAACATTCCTGCCCGTAGATGACTAACGACAAAGACTTTAGGTTACTTGCCAAGGCTCAGGCAGAGGAAACTTCTTAAATTCCCAAGAATACTTCTCGTAAATCCCTTCGGTGAGGGAATTCCAAGATTCTTTTAAAGTTATCATCGTATCGTCGATGTCTTTTTTTACCGTCAAAGGAAGATCGTCTGTGTAGGTCAGGCGGATCTTCATTTCATAAATCAAATTGAACAAAAAGAAGAGGCTCGCCGCCAATCTGGGATCAAACTGAGCCACCATCGCCTCTTCAGAATCAAAATATCGAAAGGTTAAAGTATGAGTAAATTGCTCTCGGTTCCTATACTTTGAATACACATCAATTAACTTTTCCGTGTTACGATCCATCAGGTCTAAGACCCGATATAACTCGCAGCACCGTAAAAAGAACGCGTGGTCAATTTCATCTTTAAATCCAATATCTTTATCGGAGCTTAAGGGACTTCGAAAAGTGGGCAACGTAAAGGTGGCATACCGAAATTTCCAACTGGGTCGCGTTTTCCCCACTGGCGATGCGCTTTTCTTAGTCTTCTTGGAAGAAGCTTTTTTCTTCATGACCTCTCCTTGATCCATGGAACTGTTCCATCACACGATTTCAGTCTATACTGAATGTACGACGCATAAGGAAGTTTGCGTTAGATTTTCTAGGAAGGCAATTCATGAAGTTTCGCTGGATCCTGCTTTTACTCACTCCCCTATTTTTTGGATGTTCCAACTTTTTAGAAAAATTTTCTAGATCCGACGCCTCTACTACGACAGTATCCTTTAGCACAAAAAACGCGTCTCTCCTCAGTGCCACCCTTCCCGGAGGAATCATGGTCTATGCCGAACGCGAGCAGGACTACTTTAAAGCCTCTGTGAAAATGGATAACGAAGACGATTTTGTCACCCTCACGCTCCCCAATGGAAGCTACGAATTTTTAGCAGTGGGTTGGCCAACTGCAGGCCTCACCGGAAATCCGAAATGCGGCTATCACATTCAACCGGCAGGAACTGTAAATTTAAATGGAAATCCAGTGATGGTTACAATTGATTTAACCAACGCGAACTGTGACGACGACTTTTTTGCTCCGACTCCAAATTTTCGCACTGGTTCTGTATTTAACCCCATGGAGCTAAAATTCTGCAACACTCACGTCGATATCAGTGGATTTAGTGCCGGACAACTCTGTGATCAAACAAGAGAAAGCACCCGTTTTGTTAAAGGACGCACTTCAGGGGGAATCGGCGCGGGTGGTGAAGGTTTTTTTGATCCCACAACATCGCGAGTGGTGTACCAAGGTGATCCTCATGTAGCGAATAGAAAAGAAGTGTTTTCCGTCGACTTTGACGGAATAGGCACGGTGAAAGAAAGTGGAACCAGCACACAGGGCACTTTTTCAGTCACGGATGTGCGAGGAGTTCCAGGAAAAGGAAAGGTGGTTTTCTCTGCCAATAAAGATTCTACCTCAGTAGAGCTTTTTATTTCTGATATTGGACAGGCCAATCCCTCGAAGATTAGCGGTGCTCTTGCCTCACCTGGCGCCGCCTTTGGAGTAAAAGCTTTTAAAGTAAATTCTACTGGCACCCATGTGATTTTCGTTGGCGATATGGACACCACTGGTATCTATGAGGTGTATTCTGTAAACATTTCCACTGGCGCACGAACGAAACTGAATCCGACTGTTTCGGCTGGAACCGGTGTGAAAGATTCCACTGGCTACTGGTTAATGGAAGTATCACCAGATGGGAATTCAGTAGCCTGGGTGTCTACATCCACCTCTGCAACCATCAAAGCTCTTTACAGTGCTTCCGTGACCGGAGCCGCTGGATCCGGAGTAAAACTCAGCGGAACAGCTCCGCAAGCAAACTTTGAAGTAAACTCACTAGAATTTACATACGATAGCGCAAAAGTCGTCTGGAGCGGGGATTACGGCACGGACAATATCGTAGAACTATTTGTCGCGACGACAAATGATGATGACAGCTCTCTGTTGATCTCTGATGTACCAGGCACCGGAGGGGTGATGGGTAGACCGTTCTTGTCCAAAAACTCTCTAAAAATAGTTTATGCTGCAGACTTGAACGGATTCAACAACCAACGCTCTGTTTTCTCGGCGGATCTTTCTGTGGCGTCTCCTTTTAATAGAACACAAATTCATACAATCAGCGCTGTGAACACCAACCTCTATAATCTTCAGTTCAATTCAGACTCTACAAAGGTTGCCTACTTTTCCGATGCGATTACTCCGGGTACTTATAAAATCTATTCCGCAACAATTGGATCGGCAGGATCTCAAGTTGACCGCTCTCATACCACTGCTGCAAGCATGCCTTTCCAAACAGGCGGAGGCGGAGGTAGTGGTGATCCCATTCAGATTACTTCCGATGGCAGAGTGTTTTATAAAGGAGCTTTGACAGCGAACCCATCGGACTACGGGATCTATGAATTTTCGCTAGGAGATGCTCTGGCGGCAACCTTGAAATCGCAAGCCCATTCCGCAGGACGTGAGGTGCCGAGCTTTCATTTAGGTTTTGGCAAACTATTTTTCCCCTTTGATTTAACTACAGATAGCATCTATCAGCTTTTCTATTTCACGCCAGGCTCTGCTCCTATTTCAGAAATGTCAGTACTGAGCTCTGAACTGAATTCGGTAAAGAGTATTTTCATTCCAAAAGAAAGCCACGAAACACTCCCGAGTTATCCAAATGCCATGGCAATTGCTGGATTCCCTTCCGGTGGAACTTTAGAAGAATTATATTTTCTTCCAGACTATACGAACCCATCGGCCTTAACAAAAGTTAGTCACATCTACGAACAGGCAAGCGGTGCAGGTAAGTTCCAAATTCATTTCTTGGAATATGTAACCGATCCCGCCGGAAACATCGTAAGTTACTCTCCAGCTATTTCCAGTGCTTGTCTTGATGGCCCTGCCACAGACGGTGGGGCTCGTTCGCTATCGGCAGATTCTATTCGCTTTCCCTCAGGAGACGGGATTGATGATTCGCCCTTTGCCATGGCAATTGATGTGTTTCCCGAGGCTATTGACTGCTCAGGGTCTCCGGAACGAATCATCTTCCGAAATGGATTGGCCTCGCCCTCCACGAGCAATCTCGCCGGCAAATTAAGACTGACAAATTCAGGAAGTACGCCGGTATTATTCATCAAAGACTAATTTTAGCTGAAGTGAAAAACGTGAACCAATGGGATTCCACGGCAAAGAGCCTAAACTTAGTTCCTAGCCTCATTCGCAAACCTAACAAAACCCTAAAATATAACGCTCCGCACTTATTGCTACACCTTTCCGCACCTGGAGGGGCATATGAGTTTCTTTCTTTCACTCGTTTTCATTTTCACTAGTTCTTCGAGTTGGTCAGCTACGCCCGAAAGCACATCTTTTCTGAATTGGAACCAAGTGCAATCTACTTTAGATGCCTCTTACGCCGCCCTTCTTGTGGGCCCAACCTTAGATCATTTAGATGCAAATCTTGATGGCAAAGGAACAAACATGAACCTCAGGAATTACCTGAATGTGGATGGGCGTTTTTCGGAGAACTGGAAGTTCGGAGTAGGACTAGAAGCAAGGCAATACTTCCGACCGGCAGATCCCAAAAAACCAAATAGAAAAGAATTCGAATGGAGAGATCCAATTCTGTCTCTTGGCAGAGACAAGATTATCGAAAAAGGAAATTATAATTTTTCAGCCAAACTCAAATACACCGTTCCCATGTCGGAATACAACAAAAGCAATGTGGGAAAATCCTTTGACTCTGGAAATGGCGAATGGAACCTTGGCTTAAATTCGGGATGGAAATTTCGAGATGGGGATTGGTATGTGGGTTTTCCCGTGGACCTCTACTACAAAATGGCTGAGACCCCACCAACCGTACGCGAAGACTATTCAGCCCGTGCCAAACCTTTTGTATCCTACAGAATCGCCGCCAAATACTCAGCAAAAGTGGAATACAGCACTGGATACCTTAGACACTTTACGAACGGAAAATGGAGCAAATTTAATGACAAAGCTCTCGGCCAGAAGATCTTTTTAGGTCTTAATTACCTCCCGGTGAAGGGACTAATAGTTAGCCCTGGCTTCACTTGGGGAAGCGAGACCTACCGACTCAATTCCGCCGAGGCCTCGCTCTACGCTAGTTACGCCTTTTTGTAGGAAGAATTCGCATGCTGATGAAAAAAGGTAGGGGTAAAGCTGTCACTACCTATGACTTTTTTCCGCATCTCTTCTTCGCTCTGAACACAAAATCTCCCTGATTTTTGCTTCTCTTTCCGATAAAAAGAAAGAGAGGAATTTCCATGCCATTTGACCCAAAACAGTTTGTAAAACCTTCTGAATCCGAGTTGAAAAAAAGACTCTCTCCATTGGCCTTTGAGGTAACCCAGAACGATGCCACGGAAAGAGCTTTTCAGAATGAGTTTTGGGATCACGATCAAGAAGGCATCTATGTGGATGTGGTTTCTGGGGAACCCTTGTTTTCGTCAAAAGATAAATTTGATTCCGGCACCGGTTGGCCCAGTTTTTCAAAGCCCATCGACCCACAGTTTATCTTGGAAAAGAAGGATAGAAAATTTTTTATGGTTCGAGTGGAGGTTCGCTCGAAGTTTGCAGACTCTCACCTAGGTCACGTTTTTGAAGATGGCCCCGATCCAACGGGATTACGGTATTGCATCAACTCAGCAGCACTCAGATTTATTCCAAAAGAAAAATTGATGGAGGAAGGCTACGGAGAGTATGCCAAGCTATGGAGTTCCTCGAAATTAGAGCGGGCCATTTTAGCAGGTGGCTGTTTTTGGGGAGTGGAAGAACTCATTCGCCAACTTCCAGGAGTGGAAAATACGGAAGTTGGCTACACCGGAGGCTCTACGGAGAATCCCACCTATGAACAAGTGAAAACCGGAACCACTGGTCATGCGGAAGCCATAGAAATCCAATTTGATCCCAATCGAATTTCTTATGAATCCCTTTTGATGTTCTTTTTTCAAATTCATGATCCCACCACTCAAAATCGACAGGGAAACGATATCGGCAGCCAATATCGTTCGGCCATCTTTTTTCTCAATGATGCGCAAAAAGAAACTGCAAAAAAAGTTCTTGAGAGAGTAGAAAATTCAAAAGCGTGGAAAAAACCAGTGGTCACCGAAATCGTTCCGGCAGCGAAGTTCTACTCTGCAGAAACCTATCACCAAGATTATTTGAAGAAGAATCCCGGCGGATACACCTGTCATTGGGTGAGGGATATTAACTTCTAAGTTTTTATGAATCACGTACCAAGATAATTTTCTAAATTGGCTCAAAAAGAAAAGCCCCTCGAGCAGTTAAGCTCTGGGGCTTTTTCTCTTCTATTTTCTCTATTCTTGAAAGACTAGGGATTAAGCCTTCATCACCTTAGTGCAATCGAAAACATCATTAGAATCGAAACGCTCGGAAGCGAATTTCCAATTCAAAATTTTTGCCAACGCTTCTAAGTGTCCTTTGCGAACGTTTCTATAGTCGATGTAGTACGCATGTTCCCACACGTCGGCCACCAAAAGAGGAATCAAACCTTTGGTGATTGGGGTTTCCGCGTTGGAAGTATTCACGATGGACAATTTTCCACCGGAATCTTTTACCAACCAGGTCCATCCAGATCCGAAATTTGCCAAACCTTGAGCCACGAATTGTTCGAAAAATTTTTCTCTAGAACCAAATGCAGACTTCAAAGCGTTGTCTAAAGCGGCACTAGGAGCTCCACCTTCTGGTGAAAAGTTAAACCAATAAAAAGTATGGTTCCAGGCTTGGGCAGCGTTGTTGAACATTCCACCACTGGATTTTCTTACGATCTCTTCTAGGCTCGAACCCTTCAAGGGGGAGTCTTCCAACAACTTATTCATGTTATCGATATAGGTTTTGTGGTGCTTTCCGTAATGAAACTCCAGGGTTTCTTTGGAGATGGTGGGCGCTAAGGCCGTCATGTCGTACGGCAATTTGGGTAGTTGAAAGGCCATTTGGGTTTCCTCCTAAAAGTGTGAAAATCAGGTCCGATGATAGCCCAAAACGGCAAAAACTCTACCTATGGGGGAGGAATTGCCTCCGCTTATTTTTTAGTCAATAATTTCAGATATTTACGAAGTCATTCTCGCGCTAACCCCTCCACCATCATCCTTGCCTATTCTTGAGTAAATTGATAAGTTATGGGGGATTTTGAGGGCCTTATGTCTCTATTTCTTTTCGCCATGATCATGACCATCGTTTCGGCCCTAGTGCTTCACCTGGACGATCTGTTTAGCGATGTTCTTTGGGTCTTAAAAAAAGCCTTCCGTCGGCGAGTACTACAAAGCGAAATCCAAAATTGGACGTCTCTCCCTCAACGAAAAATCGCCATCGTAATACCCTGCTGGAGATCGGCGAGTCACCTAGAACAAATGATTCGCGGAAATCTGCAGCAACTCAAATATGAGAACTACTGCATCTTCTTGGGTGTCTATGAAGAAGATAGTGAAACAAGAGAAGCGGCCTACGCTCTCACTAGATACTTCTCTTCCCCCGGCTCAAAGAAAGTTGAGACTCTAGAGTTTCAACAGTCCGTTGCACCTACCAAAGCGGCTCTTTGCAATGAGATGCTTCGTCGTATTTATAAAATGGATCAGTCGGCCAACCGTTTTGAAGCTTTTTTCATTACGGACAGTGATGAAAGCTGGAACTCCCACACTCTTCTCTACCTCAACGGAGAATTCGAATCGGCTCCCATGGTACAAATTCCCGTTCTCTGCGAAAGGGACGAAAAAATTTCTCTTTCCATGGGCACCTACGCAGACGAGCTGGCAGAAGTGGCCGTGAAGGAAATTCCCCTGAGAAGCGCCATGAAAAGTCCCCCTCCCCCTTTCTGTGGCGGTATTTTCCTTCAAAGAACCTTATTAACCACCCTTTTAAGTACACCCACTGTATTTTCAGAGGATCTCTTGGCCGAGGCCTATCAGCTTGGCCGGAAAAGTTCTCTTCTTGGCTTTCGAGTGAAATCCGAATCCATTTTCTTGGAACCCACAAAAGAGTTCTTAGCGAACCGAAAATTTTTCCCTGAACGCGTAGCCTCTGCGGTGGAACAAAAATCTAGAATTACCTTTGGCGTTACCTTTCAAAACCTAGAAAACTTCTATCCCCAGAATCTTGCAGAAACCTATTTTTTCTGGCGCGACCGCAGGGGTTCCTGGGTAACCCTTTTTCTCAGCCTGAGCTCACTGCTGGTAGTTTTGTCTCTATTTGAAACCGCAAACGCCACCCCCATTCTGCCTCCTTGGTTAGAGACCGTTTCCTTTCTAAACTTTTTCTTTTGGATTCGAAGAATCGTTTTCCGTATGTATTGCACGAGTTTGGTATACGGATGGAAGCTGAGCTTGGCCGTTCCCTTACGATGGCCTGTGGGAAATTTTATCAACTCCATTTCCACGTGGCGGGCAGTTTCTTATTGGTGGAAATCGAGAAGGAAAAATTCTTTGCCTCAATGGAGCCCTAGGGAAAAGCGCATTCCCAAAAGTTTTGCCATCGACGCATAAAGATGATTGGTTAGCTTTAGAAAGAAGCGGTGGGACTAGTTTTTTCCCAACCCAATTTTAAAAATTTGTCTCGATGAGATTTCCATCGATACATATCGAAGGCCCTTTTCGGAAGTAACGACCGAACAGCTCCACTGTCTTTTGTGGATTCCACTTGGTCTACATCAGTGAAAGACTCACCATCCATTTCAAACCGGGTTGGGTAAAAGATTTGTTGCCCTTCCACGGTAATCTCTCCCAAATGTTGCTGAAACTTTCCACACCCAAGTCCAAGATAAACGTATCTTTCATCTCTACCCAACCATTCGGAAACACAAACACCTAGATCAGGGTGATTTTCTTGAAAGTATTTTTCTGCTTTTGTTCTCCATCCAGAATCATCCATCTCTATGAACTTTCCTGCCCCCTCAAACCAGGATCTTTCGATAAAGAGATCTTTATTGAGGAGAAACGAAAACGAAATGCCAAAGGCAACAAGTGCAAAGGCGATTCCCACGAGGAATCGATCCTTTTCTCCCCGTAAAAAGTTTGAAATTTTTTGCCAAACTTCCATGAACTTTATTTTTCCTCTTCGGCAAATCTTGAAAATACGGGTTCAGTCATTCGTTGAACCGTCCACTCATCCATCGGTTTTGCCCCAAGTGCATGATAAAATTTTAAGGCTCTGGTGTTCCAATCCAAAACGGACCATTCTAAGCGACCACAATTTCGCTTTTTTGCTTCTTTCGCTAACTCACGCAGTAAAGCTTCGCCAATTCCCCGACTACGATATTCTGTTCGAACAAAAAGATCTTCCAAGTAAATACCTGGTTTGGCCAAGAAGGTGGAATAGCTGTGGAAGAATAGAGCGAAACCTGCCTTTTTCCCTTCCCATTCTGCGATCAATACTTCTGCTACAGGTCGATCTCCGAAAAGGGTTTTTTCCAACTGCTCTTCTGTGGCCACCACTTCATGGGATAGCTTTTCAAATTCCGCGAGATCTTTAATGAAAGAAAGAATATCGGGAACATCGTACTTTGTGGCCAAGCGTATATGAATGGAGCTCATTCTTAAACTGTAGCGAAACCCTTGGTTTATTCAATGGAAAATAGTTTGCGGATATAATTGGGTTCCACTGCAGGAATTTGCGGGAATGCTTGTTTCACCAATTGCAGAAACTCTTCTAGGGCCCTCGGATTTTTCGGATTGCTTTCAAATGTCACTAAAATGGAATTACCTTTTTCCTGTACATTTTTCGCCCCTAAGGAAAAAAGCTTTTGCTTCGTTACTTCCCATTCCCCTTCGGGCTTCGGTAAAAGCACTTGGTTCGCCACCATGGCGTCTTGAGACACCACTATATCTTGCCCCTCTCGAGTGACAATTCGTTCTCGAATTTCCACATAGGGCTGAGAGAGGTTCGTTTTCACGATTCGTCGAACCTCTTTCCCCTCTGGAGTTACTTTTTCCCAGCGAGACATTTCGGGAGCATTTGGAAAATAGACAGATCTTGCGGCCAATTCTTTTTCTCTGCTGGCCACATCAGTGGCCACGGGCTCGGTCCCACTTGGGGAACCTCCAGAGGCGTCTTCTAGTCCGTGGCTCGTAGAAGATGACGAAGCTCCTACGCTTGACTGAGAGTTCTGAGTCTCGGAACTAGAAGGAATTCCGGCCTCTTCAGAGGAATTTGGGGAACTGGAGCGAAAAAAAATCCGCTCCCCCCCCACCAGATAAACGACAGAGAAAAGAGCGGAACCCAACAGGATCGCTAGAAGAACTTTTTTCATTACTCAAATAGCTTTTTCAAGTTCAAGCGGCCGCCGCTCTGAACTTTTCCTTGAAGTGAAGGAATTACGTCTACTGCAGCCAATACTTTCTGTTTTACTTTTTCCGCAGAAAGCTTTGGGTGTTTCGACCAAACCAAAGACACGGCTCCTGCTACATAGGGAGTTGCCATGGACGTTCCATCAATGGCCCCAGCGTAGGTTGGAATCTTGTATTGAGTCATAGAATCCGTGGGCTGAATGGGCATGGTGCTGAGGATATTCACCCCAGGAGCTGCCAAGTGCACTCGGCCTTTTCCATAGTTAGAGAACTTACCCAACTGGTCTTTGTTGTCCGTTGCCGCGACAGCAATGATGTTCGGCAAATCGTAAGACGCCGGATACACTGGGTTCGTATCGATATCGTAGCCACGTCCCCACATATTTCCGTTTCCAGCAGCAATCACAAACAAGGTTTCTTTCGCGTTGGCGATGGCGTTCTTTACGTTTTCGCTGGAAGGGCCTCCACCGAAAGAAGCGTTCACCACTTTGGCGCCTTGAGAAGTTGCCCACTCAATGCCTTCCAAAATGTCTGCGTCCGTGAGATAGCCTTCGGCGCTACCTACTTTTATGGGCAAAATTTTCGCCGTGGCGCACACACCCATCACACCTTTCGAAGTGGTGCCAGCGGCGGCGATGATTCCGCTCACGTGAGTACCATGTAGATTGTCGTCTTGCGGATCGTCAGAAGATTGATCGCCGACGAAATTTTTTCCGGAAAGAAGATTGGGCATCAAGTCAGGGTGACGCTGGTCTACACCGGAATCAAGCACCGCTGTCACAACATTTGTGCAGTCTGTATGCTTCGTCCAGGCCTCTGCAGCGCGAATGTCTACGCCTTCGATGCCTTTTTGGCAGTTTTTCCCGTCGAAACGGCAAATTTCCTGGCCAGTGTTTTCTAACGCCCACTGTTGCTGAAACTCTGCGCCCCAAGAAGGCGTAGCAACAAGACCCATCAACGCCACTAATTTCCACTCAACTCTATTTTTCATCTTTCCCCCTCTGCGCGGGCCCTCAGTTTAGGCTCGCTCCGGGGCTCACAGAGCATATTTCATGCCACCTATGTTTTAGGAACTCAAACCCTTCTATTTTCTAATAGAGCTTCAAAACGGAGAAAAATTCAAAGGAAGACAAATTCGCTGCGGAATTTTTTATAGGATTTTAATTTTTGAGAAGGAATTTTTTGCAAACAAGAAATGTGACTTTCGTGAAAAATAAATCAGAAACTGTTGCTAGCATTTGAAAAAATTCAATGCTTTAATCTCGCACCCTTCAAACAAAGGCATTCCAATCTTTGCCACCTAACGAAGCTCTAAATACTCTTTCATGGCATTTACGATATGGTAGAGAGAACTCGCCCGAGGAGGCTGAGGAGAGAACGAATTGTCATCGAGCAAAATATCCCAGCAAAGTCCCGGCAGAGGTGTATCTAGGTAGCGGAACAAGAGATCCATGGCCTCATCGGCCTGTGCTTGAAAATATTCCCTCTCCGCACCGGAGAGAACTTCCGCCAAACGAACGGCCGCTTTTACTTTTTCGCAAGGTGGCCAGTAACGAGCGGTGGTCTTTCGAGGAGAACCGTCTGAATAGATTTCGTCGTGAATGCTCTTCCGTTTCGAACAAATCCCAAATTCATTTCCCTTTTGAAATAGAGATCTAGCCAAAGTAGTTGCAGAAAACTTTTCTTGCCCGGGAACTGTAACTATCCCCAAACTCTTGGCCCAGAGGAAAAGCCAACTCCACTCGAAATGGTGTCCGGGTTCGGCGATAAAACCGCGCTCCTCAAATAAAGGCTTCCACCCTGGCGAAAAATGTTCGGCCAAAAATCCCGTTTTCCCATCGATGAATTTCTGGGATGCGAGATCGGCAATCTTTATGGCCTCGCCCTTCCAAAGGGCATTGGCATTCGACGCTTCCTTTGTTTTTCGGGAAGATTCCACCCAATGCCAAGAGAGCAACGCCTCAAAAAGATGCATATGAGGATTGCTCTCATATTTCGTCTGCTCCCCATCGGTTTCGCTGAAACCACCAAAGGGTAAAGAACGCTCAGCCAACAGATACGCCATCAATTTTTGCGATCGCTCTCTCCAGCGCGTATTTCCTGTGATGGAATACGCACAAGACAAACCGAATAAACTAAAGGCCTGGTTATACAAGTCCGTAAAAGGCATCACCTTGTTGCCCCGCTCATCGATAGCATGAGCGAAAGAACCGTTAGGGAAGCTATACATTTTGTCCACGAAATCAGAGGCCTGATCAATCACTTCAAAACATTGCTGTTGAGGAAAAAGTTGAAGCTGGTACGCCACGGAAAAGCAATACACTTGCCTCCACTGGATCATGCATCTCTTGAGACCGAGCTTTGGATTTCCCTGGTAATCGAGACCCTCATGAAAAGATTGGCCGTCTCGCCCCTTCTCAAACCAAAGGGGAAATGCTTTCTCTTGCAACCAATTTCGGCAGCGCTGTTTACGGTCGAAGCTCATATGGCTAGGAATTATCGGCCAGAATCTCACCCTTGAAAAGGGAAGGTTTCTGTTTTCCTACCAATTCCAAGACAACTGTTCGGGAAATTCTTCTTTGAGCGCCTGGGGTTTACTTGATGCATCGCCTTCAAGGCGCACCCCCAATCCAAGCAACCGAATGGGATCTGCCCGTTTTTCCCAAACGCGAGAGAGTAATGTTCGAAAGTTCTCTTCGGATGGGAAATGCCTCGAGCTTAATTCGTGGGTGGTTACTTGAAAGTCTTTGTATTTCACCTTCACAAAGTGACCACGGATTTTTTCCTTGGTTTCAGAGGTGCGGAACCTGCGACAAAAATCTTCGTAGAGGGGAAAAACCTTCCGCTCCAAGGATGACCATTGCTCTATGTCTTTGGAGAAAGTGGATTCTACGGATAAAGACTTTCTTTCTCCTTTTGTTTCCACCTCTCTACGATCTAACCCCCTTGCCATTTCAAAAAAATAATTGGCGCGGGAGCCAAACCATGTTTTTAGGTCTGAGTAGGAGATTTTTTGTAAATCGCCACAAGTAAGAATTCCCCTTTTTTGAAATTCTTGCTCTGTGATTTTTCCCACTCCGGGGATTTTTCCAATCTCTAAGTTTTGTACGAAGGAATCGACATCTTGCGGTCGAATCACGAACAACCCATCGGGCTTTCGCCAATCGCTGGCAATTTTCGCTAAAAACTTGTTCGGGGCCACACCGGCCGAGGCCGTTAAATTGAGCTCGTCTCGAATGCATCGCTTTATCTCTTGGGCAATCCAGGTGGCGCTACCTTGAAAATGTTGCGTATTAGAAACATCAAGATACGCTTCATCCAAAGAAAGCGGCTCAATACGATCCGTAAAACGCGCGAAGATTTCGTGAACCTTTTTGCTTTCTTTTTTGTAGAGGTCAAAATTTGGAGGAATCAATATAAGCTGCGGGCACAGCTTTACGGCAAGACCTGAAGGCATGGCAGAGCGCACTTGAAATTTCCGAGCTTCGTAACTCGCTGTACACAATACCGATCGAGATTCAGGGGGCCCACCGATTCCGATGGGCTTCCCTTTTAATTGCGGACGATGCTTCACCTCAACAGCTGCGTAGAAGCAGTCCATGTCGATGTGAATGATCTTCCGAAATCCTTGCATCCTTTCCTTTTACCGCATCAACCTAGCGTATCAACGAAAAAGGGAAACTAAGAAACCTAGATGCCCGCCATCTGTAGTTCCTGCATGGCCTCTTTTACCAAGGGAGAATACATAAAGGACTTTTTATTCGGCTCGGGCTTCACTAATTTTGCAAGGAGTCGAAGAAGATCTTCGCTGGTGACGATACCAACCACTTGTTTTCCTCGGGTAACAAGAAAGGCGGAAACTTTTTCATCTACCATTCCTTCGGCCACCTGATAGATAGGCATGTTTTCGTCCACCGTTAGGGCTGGCCAGGTCATGCGATCAGCAACATTTAGGTCGTCTAGAAAATCGGGACGGGCAGGATCCATGGAGCGAACCACGTCTCGGTTCGACAAAATACCCACTACCAAACCAGTGTCATCAACCACGGGCAAGTGACGAATGCGGTGCTTTTCCATCAATCGGTTTGCTTCTCCCATAGATTGGTTCCAACCCACAGTAATAAGATCTTTAGTCATGTTTTCCGTAAGACGTTCCATTTTTCCTCCTATTTTTGTTGGAAAATGCAAAGGTCGTTCCAATAGAGTACGAAAGAGAAGGGTAGTTTAAACGCTTCTTGGGGAGTGGTTAGCCTGAAGACGAGAGCGACATGAGACCTTTTTACAATTTTACGAGACAGTAAGCCCCGAAAAAGCGTCTCTTTTGGCAGATTCAGCGAAAGGCTGAGCTTTTTCCTCGAAGGGAAAGAGCTCAAAAGCTCCTCGTTTGGGTGCCTCTTTTTTCTTTCCGCCCATGGTGAACACTCCGGTGGGCGCATGAAAATCTCCAAATATGGACTCAAAGGCACTCTTGTGAGTGAAACAAGACATTTGATATGCCCGCATTACAGCCAGCAATAATTGCCGATAGTTAGATCGAAGGGTCAATTCGCCATTGGCGCAAATAGCTGCATTCGTTTGCCAAGCATTGGAATGCCAAAAGAAAAATCGTTTATTCATTAGCAGTGAAACAATTTCGCCGTGACTCTTTAGATAATCCATTTGCAGGAAGTGCACGTTTTTCCTAATAGCCCGAACGGTTTCCCGGAAGATAGAAACTGAAGAAGAAAAGCCTTCCATCAAATCGGCCTCGAACATTCTTTTTGCATATTCTTTGGATTCGGCATCGCTGGAAAAATCTTTCCTAACTTCATTTTCTAAAACGGAAAGCCACTGTTCTTCCGAGTCTGCCTCTAAAAGTCTTTGATAGAAGGCCAAGGAGAAAGGATTTTTTTCCACCAATACCAACGGCAAATTCTTTTCAATGCCTTGAAACTGACGAAAAATTGCGATGGGTTTTAAACCTGCGCAAGGAGCTAAAAGAACTTCTGGTTGAATTCCGTAATTCCGAACGAGGAGCCTTTCCGTATTAAAAGGATAAACTCTCTCTTCTGAAGATTTTTGAAATTCACGAACCGTCTTTTTCAGTAACCACCAGGCCGAACTTCTACCATCTTTAGGGTAGCCATATTCTTTGCCGTCTCTAATTTCCAAGGGAACATTTGAGATAGTTTTTCCCAGCGCCAAAAATGCCTTCAACACTTGGCTACCAAATAGAGAAGAAGCATATTCAGTAGCTTCATCTGCTAGAATACTTTCTGCGGACTTCGACCGAATCCAGTGGGGAGTATAGTTTGAATGAATGTTCTCGGGGGAACGCTCAAAGGAAGGAAACGTTATACTTCCGCTGCTTTGAAAAGAAGGACGCCCCGCCTTTTCCCAACTGGGCAAATGCAAAATAAAAAACTGCTCATGAATGTGAGGGGCTAAGCCCTCTTTTACGAGAATCTGAGCGGTAAGCGGTTGATTCTCTTTGGTCAGTCCATGAAAGCATTTCATGAGATCGGTCCAAAATCGGTGGGAAGAGCGAAAAAACGTACCCGCCCCCACCACCACGGCAAATTCTTTTCCACCTCGAGACTCTTGCTCAAGCCAATTTTCTAAAAATCTCTGCGGAACCTTTTCACACTCGAGAGGATGCAGAGATCCTTGAGTGATGTGGGTGGCTTCTTCTGCAAGTAAAGGATCTTCTAAATGCGGTTGTAAAATGGCCAAGGATGCAAATTCAGGAAGAGAATCGGGGCGAACTCCCAAATGAAATAAATCGGCCTCCTGCTCTGGAGAAAATTGATGGAAGCCTAAGACAGACCTCTTTTTACAAACGGCAGAAAAAACGGAATGGGCGCCTTCCATTTGATTTTGCAATCGGGCCAAAGCAATTAGCTCTTCTTGCGAAAACCTCAATGGTCCATGAGCGATAATATGGATTCTCGGTTGATCAGAATCGTTTTTCACCGAATGAAAATTGGATGAATTAAATAAAAAGGCAGTTCCTCCCACTACGGGAATGCACTGGGAATAAGAATTTCTGCTACCGTCTGGATTCAGGTCTACCCAAAAATTGCAGCCTTCGGGCATGTTTAGAGCAATATTGATTGCCGGTGAAAAAAACTTTTCTGGAGCATCGTTATGCACCAGGATTTCTGCTCCTGGCTCCAACAACATAAAACGAATTCGCTCACATTGCTCAGGATCGGTGAACAGTTCTAAAATATCTCTAGTGGCAGCACAGGATTTCCAGATATCCGTGAACTCATAATTCAGTCCAGCATAGTTTTCGGAACCATAGGTGTGGTGGAGATTTCCCCCCTTACTTCGTAAGGCTAAACCCTTCCATTGCCCACTTCCCCCTTGCGATTCTGACCGATGAGACACAAATTTAGACAATAGTCCTATGGCCTCTTGTAAGGCGCCCTGAGGCTCAAATGTTTTGGGAAGGAATAACCAAGGCTTCCATTGAAGATGATATTGTAGCTCCCTAGCCTTGGGCCAAACGGGGCTTAACTTGGTAACCGTATCCATCGATCGCTCCAGATTCCTTTAGCGCTCTAAGAGGCGCATTTTAAACTTCTTTACGGATTCTGGCGTGAGAATCAAATTACAAATCAAATAAATTACATTGGACGAGAAGGAAAAAATCGAATGGGCCACCATTGTATTCAAAAAGTATACGCGCCCCATTTCAAACTGCATTTTCTTTCCATCATACAAAAATGCATGAGACTCCGTGGAAACATTCCAGATAGGAATCAATAATCGTATACAATCAGGTTCCGTCATTAGCGCGCTGTCTCGATGAGGAGGAAAAAAACCTCCGGGCTCAAAGCGCAAAAAATGAGAGCGTCCCAGATGGGGAGAAAAATACTTCAAAAACTCGTGAAGAGATGTGCATTTTTCAAAGACGGGAGTTGGCGTTCGAAAATCACTTTCTCGATACAAAATACCCTCTCGGCGATGAAACTCTTGAAGAGAATAGAGATCAGGCCTTCCACCTAAGCGTCCGTCTAAGGAGGTCAAACTCAATCCGTATCGTGGATTTCCGGCTTTATAGGGATTGTACTGAACCCATTCCTCTTGAAACTGCTGCAGATCCCGATAAATGTGGGAGGGATTTAACTCAGGAAAGCTGAGCTCATAACAATTTCCTAGACGTAAAATCGAATCCAAAAGAGGCAAAGTGGAAATTTTTTCTTCTCGACCGGTCAAGCTAGGCTTGATTTGTTCATCCAATTGCATGCCTTCATTGTCTGGGAAGCGAAGGAAAGTGTCAAATCTTCGAACGCAGGCCGAAGTGGAGTTTCCATCATTTTAGAAATATGCTTTGGAAATGAAGACCATCCTCTTTTCTCTTGGACTTTTTTTCTTCGCTTTGACGCAGGCGAATGCACAGGAATTTTTGAATGAATCCACTATCTTAAGAAAGCATAAGCTCTCTTTGATTCCTCTGGAACAAAAGGGGCCGCAAGATTTTTTATTGGTGGTAGAACCAGAAGGGAATGCTCCGCTTTCTGTGATTGGCAAGGGCAAGGGCACGGTCACCTTTCCAATGGAAAAGTTTGGCAATGCGAAAGAAAAAACCAAAACAGATTCCTGCGGAGAACCCTTTCAATCTTATCGCTATCGAACGAAGCAGGCGGTGGAATCTCCCTTTGCGCTGGTGGGGAATCGCCCTACTTCCTTGATGATTCATTGGATTCCATTCCAATCGGAGACGAAAAAGTTCAAAGAATGCAAATCGCCGAAAAAAAACTTTGAGCTTTCCTCTTTTGAAGTACGCACAGATCCCTCGTCCTCGGGCGAAACCTATTTTTTTGCTGAATGGAACAGCCCAGAGAAGAGGCAATTTTTGGACTTGGAAAAAAAATTAGGAGATAAAGTTTACGATCAACATGCGCCGGATTGCGGTCAGAAAAACTATTCCATTCAATGGGTAGGAAAGTGGTCGGAAAAAGGCTGCCAAGCCTTGCTGAAGGCTTCTGTGGATTGCGATGGTATGGGATATAAAAAAGGGTCTTTTGGGAAACCCTTAGGAAAAATTGTGATTCAGGAAAAGGGTCAAAAAGAGGAGTGGATTATATTCGAGGCCTCTGGATATGAGGGAGACGCCTTTTTAGGAATTCTTACTGGATCCAAAAAACAAAAAGTGGATTTCTATGTGTATTCTGGCTGCTAGATTTTACGCCTCAAAAGAAACTCCAATTTCTTTATGAATTCTTGGAAACGTATTTTCGTAACAACGAATTTTTAATGGTTCGAAATCCCACTCTTTCATAAAGACCTCTAGATCGATGGTTATCGGGAGTGACTTCTAGTTCTAGGGCTACGGTTTCTCTGGGCCAAACTGCACTCTTTGTTTGCAAAGACTGAAAGAGCTCTTTGGCTATTCCCCTTCCTCGAAATTCTTTTTTTGTGAAAAGTTCGTCGATGGTACAAACCTCTCCTCCTAGTTCGTTGGACCAAAACGAAGATAGGATGGCGTAGGCTACGCAAGAATCATCGGAAACGTAAACGGCAGCCACTCCTCGCACGGGAACTCGCTCAAATTCTTGAAGGGTTTTTTGCATATTTTCCCGCGGAAACTTAATGTCTGGCGAAGGATCTTCTGAGTACAGTGCCTCACACATCTCTTGAATTTGTGGGAAATCCTTTTTTTCTGCCTGTTTCCACATCGCCCGCTCCGTTTTTCCAAGAGATTTCTTCGAAATGAATATCTCGGTTCGAAACTTATCATTAAACAGGCTAGAGCTCAAAAGGGGAAGAAGATTGGGGCATCCTTTTCGAATGCCCCTAAAGCTTCTTTTAGTTCTGATTGTCTTCGTCACCCAAAACGGCAACCAACACATCAATTCCACTCATGCCAGCTCGAGCTTCAATCTGTTGCAAGATTGTCTGGTAGCTGGGCTTCGAGTCAAAGTTCAACAAATGTTCGAAAATGATGCCGGCGTTTTCTGCATTTAAGTGAAAATACGAGGGCAATCCATTGGCTATAATATCGAGACCTTTTGTGCCCTTGGGATCCGATCCCCCTGAGGCCCGTGCCTTAATGTCGAAAAAGGGAAGCGTATAGTAAGAATAGCTATTGCACCCACCCCAATACACCAATTGGTATTGAGAGGAAATGGTGTAGTATTCGGGATTGCGCTTCAGCATGGATCGAAAACGATCCGCATCAAACCCCGATCCTACCCGAGAGTGCCCTAACCAACCAAAAAAACTATCATGGTCATGGGCAAAGCTTTTGGCAAAAATTTCCATCTGGTCAATTCCGGCCGCGGCTACCACATTTACCACCACCTCTTGGTTTTTCCATCTTCCGGTAAAGCGATGGCCTATAATTAAATTCGGCTGACCGGCACTCAAGTATTCACCTTGTGGAATGTCCGTTTCTTTCAGTTCCGAAAGTTGCACTCGAACTTGAGAGAGAAAATCTTGATAGCCTCGCATTCCGGCGTCTCTATCAGTATCGGGCCTGGGGTTTGAAACATCTTCCACATAACCAAAGGCAAACGTCATCCGAAGCGCATTTCTTTTCGTGCCTCCTTGAAGAAGCTTGTCGTATTCTGGAAACGAAAGAGACTGTTCTACGGTTTTTTCACCGAATTTCACCTTCACTGTTTGATAGAGACCCAACTGCTTGTGTTCGCAGCCATAACGATCTGGATCCCAGTAGTACCAATAGTAATAGGAGTTTTGATGATCTGGATTCGAATCCGTACATCGCTTCCAATTCGGAGTGTAAAGATCTTCTGCATCTAAGGGAACAGGAAGAGAAAAGCCTGAAGAGATCTTTTCGCTTAAGATCCAAGTTCCGCGGTAACTATAGGGCAAAGCAACTCGATCTCCCTGCATTTTGGCCTCTAACCACCGCAATTCCACGGTTTCTCCCCTTTGTGGGTTTCCGATTTGTCGATGGGTTAGCGGTCCAAATAAAAACTTCAGGGTGGGAAACACTCGAAGATGTTTGTACTGCTCTCTTTCTTCAAGATTCATTTCCATCACAGAGGAAAGACTTTTCCACTCTGTCAAAAACACTCCATCAAATTCCACCACCTGCTCTTTGGCCTTGGGAGCATAAAAATTTTCTTCGATGGGAAATGACGCAAAACTTGGGACGCAAAGCGAAAGAAGGAAATAGATCATCCACATAAAAACAATTCTCCAAAAATTTTTCAGTTCAAGAGCAAGCTCTATGCCAGCAAGAATACTGCAGGGTTTTCCCAGAATTTTCGTCTACGCCTTTGGTGAAATGAACGGAAATCCAGTTTTGATCCGCTTGTAGGAAGAAGAGCGAAGACATCATGAGACATTTTCATTCCATTTCATGCCTGAAATGTCTCGAAAAATAGAATCTTTGCTCCGCAGAATGGGACCTACGAAATATCAGCAGGATTTTTTCTGTCTCCGTGATAGGAAGCGTCATGGCCAAACTCTCTCTATTTTCTCTCTGTCTTGGGTATTACTTTTTCTATGTGCTCACTGGAATTTCGGTGAAGTATTTTACAGGAAAAGTAGAGGCCGGATTCGTAGGCATGAACGACTACGAATATTTGTTATATTCCACTGCCAGTTCTGGTCTTCTTTGTATTGGAGTGATTTTAGTTCTTCGTTGGCAGCGCTTTGCCTCAGGGCTTCGCTGGCAACAACTGATGCCCATCTTTCTTTCCGGAATTTGTACTGCCTTTATTATTCCCTCCACTACTCTTTTGTATTCGCAACCCATGTCCGTAATGATCGCTATGGTTCTGATGCGAGCGGGAGTATTAATCGTGAGCCGAATGGTGGACCAGATTCTGTTTTGGCAAAGGCTCAATCGTCGAAAAGTTCTTTGGGAAGAAAACCTTGCAGTGGTTTTTGCTTTAGGCGCGCTTAGCTTGCAGGCCGCTATTTCTTTGATTTATGAAGATTCACAAAAGCATTTTGCCTTTCTAGAATCTCCGTTCGTGGTGGGAATTCTATCCTTCTACCTTCTCAGCTATTTTTTTCGAATCTACATTATGAACTACTTTAAGAGCGTGGATCCCCATGGATCGAAAATAAACAATCAAGGCTTCTTTGCACTTGAGCAGTTGGCAGCCTCCGGCACCATGATATTTGTTGCCTTAGTCACCCTTCTCCTTTGGAAAAATGGAGTTTGGACTGCACCTGCGGCGGAAAAATTTTCCTTGGCACTTTTTGAGCCTCATGCGCAATGGGTCTTGGGCTCGCTCTCTGGAACGTTTTACGGAATGGTGGCTTTCTTTTCTGTATTTATTTTTCTCGTTCGCGGAAGAAGTGCCACTTTCGCAGGATTGGCTAACCGCCTAACTTCGCTACTAGCTGGAACATCGGCCACTCTGCTGGGGTGCTGGCTCTTTGGTTCACCATTGCCAAGCCTAGTGGACTGGTTATCTTTTTCTCTGATTCTGTTCGCTGTTTTCCTGCTGGCTAAATCAGAAAAACGTCAGCGACTTCAAAGTGTGGCTGAAGGTCGCAATAAACCATAAGCAGTGGAGCAAGACCCCTTTACTCCTTCTTTCATAATGGCATTAAGCTTCTGATTAACTGTTGAGTTTTTGCTCGCTTGTCTCAAGATATGTTCCTGCCAGGGTCGAGTATTGGTGCCGATGCTTTTGGCGAAGTAGCGCCCCCGCAGGGCAAATTCGCCACTAATGAGGTCATATCTAACGCCCGTTTGTTTCGCCAGTTCCCGGTCAAACTCTACGGAAAAGTCACTCCCCCATTTCGCGTAATCCTCATCCGTCATCCAGTCGGGAAAATTATTTCCATGCATGATACCCACTGCAGCGTTGAGGCGATGACTCAATTTATTTTCGCTGGGAAAAACAGAAACCAACTTTTCTCCACCCAAGGCTGTCACCATTTCCGTATTGAGGTAGATATCTCCCATATCTTTCAAAATGATTTTTCCGGTGGGGCGAAAGTTTTTATCCAGTTCAATCAAAAAGTTTTGCGAGTGAGGGGAATCATAAGTTACCCCAGCCTTCGCCGCCAACTCAGCTAAAGATCGGGCCAAGGGTTTGTTGTAGTGTTTGTTCCAAAACTCCAGAGGGTCATCGTAACCGTTTAACTGAGCAATGTGTCTTCCCACTTCGGAGTGCATAGCAGAAAATCCGGGCAAATAGTTATATTGACCTGAGGGTAATTCGTGAAGAGATCGAACCATCATGCCCTGATCAATTTCTTTGATTCCGAAGGCTCCAGGTTCATCGAGCATTTTAAAATTTTCGAAAGGGGTAATTCGATTTCTTTCTTGAATATAGTCAGTGGCAATACGGGTCTCAAAAGAATCTGCCATGGTTTGTTTTTTGTCTGTCCAATGTCCACCGGTTTTATTCGTGGAAACTTTCAAAGAAAAGGTCGCTCCAGTTTTTGGATTTTCCACCACATAGGAACGCGAGGCCGTTTGATATCCATCGAAAAAAGTATGTTCCTGAGTCGATAATCCTTTCGATTTTAAAAACGCAACGGTCTCTTCTTTCCATTTTGTGTCTTCGGGGTTGATCAACCAGCGTACATATTTTTTTCCGTTTTTCTCAAACACCAAACTATCCATGATCTCTTGGGGAAAACGATTGGAAATATCTGTTTCCATTACCTCAAGCGGAATTTCGAAGTGCTTTAAGGCAATTTTTTCAGAGCTTCTTTGCGCCACTGCATTTCCTTTTGTTTCATAATGCAAATACCTGCGTACTTCTGGAGGAAGCGCCTGCGCGTTGAGCGCCAAAGTGAACAGCAAAACAAGGGTGAGGAAAACGGAGGAAAATGAAGATTTTCTAGTGCGTATCATAGGAGATTTATCGGAAATTCCAGAACAGCTCTTTACGGTGAGATAGAGATTCGTTGGAAAAATTCCATGGGATGCGAAGTGCTTTCTATCAACCTCAATCATTTTACCTGCTTGCGTGTGGTTTTCTTTTTTGTCCTGGGAGGCCTTTTCTCCGATAGGTCAAAGGTAATGCTTTTTGTACTTATTCTTTCAATTTGGATATCGGAGTCGACCTTCGCACAGTTAAAGTGCGCAAAGGGCTATACCGCCTTTGAAGGAAAGGGTTCTCTGGCCACAACGGAGAACGCCTTCAAATTCGAAGTGCCTCATCCAATTTCCCAAATCCACACTATACCCGTAGATGCCTTGAAGCACATGGATTCAGAAACCCAAGACCTGTTGGGGCAAGCCCATTTATTGTTTCTAAGGATTTTAGAAAAGCCCCATTCCTTAGAAGAAACACAAAAGCTCCAAATAGAATCTCTAGGCTTCTCACAAAAGCTACAAGAGGCAAGAAGAGCTTATATTCAACAAAAAAGAGAAAAGCGGTTTCTCTTGGCTAGACTCAAAAATCTTCAACGCTCCTCTCCGAAGTCTTTTGCCGCACGAATTCGATCTTTAGAAAATGAAATCGAAATGGATCAAAGAGTTGCGGATATAATCGGGCAAATACTGAATCCGTTAAGGCAACAATTGGGTAGAATGACCATCGCTTTGTCTTCTTATGAAATTGCAAAAAAACATCAAACTGTAGTGATTCTTCGGGCGCTGCAATCTGAAGCCGTAGGGCATATGATGCACAAAGGTTTTGGAAAAGGTATTCGCTATAAATTCCATAGCTCAACTGATGAAGTGCTAGCAGGAATGGTTCCGAGAAATCAAAAGCTTAGCAAAAAAGGGAAAAGTGCAACAAGCGAGGAATTGGCCAAACTTCAAGAGGAAGTGGAAGAAGCTATTTCTAAGGGAATCGTTGTGCCTATACCTTTTAAAATCGGATCTTTAGTTGCGGTGGAGCAAAATGGAAAAATTGAGATGGTAGACACCTTTCGACAGCCAGTGGATCGAATGAAAATCGTACAGGTTTTGGCCGAACCAGCAGATGTGGACGATCCTAAACTTTTGGTTTCCGATGTGGATCCGTTTGGCTTTGCAAGAAAGATCGACTTTCCTTCCTCTCCCGTTTTGGACACAACTCAATACGGAAAAATTACGGAAGAAGAAAAAGAGATAGTGCAAGACTTTAACCAATCCATCTCTCGACTACTGGGGAGAAATTCTCCCCATAATCGTTATATGCCCCATGGTCCAGAGAACCGAAATCCACACTCGAAGGACGTGAACGGTTATCCATTGGAGGCCTATTTTCCCGATGGACGAAAAGAAACTATCCCTCAAGGCCCAAAGGGGGATCCAGATCGATATTACCGGGAATTCTTAGAGGGTCTACAGACTGCAGGATTTCACTTAGAGCAGAATCCTCTGTGGAAATAATTCAAGATTTAGAGAAAATATCCTCATGGTCAGAAAGGAAAAACCAGTTCTCGTCTTGGGGTCTTCCAGTTGGATTGGTCACTATCTATTGCCGGAACTTCATTTCCTTCTTCCTTCCGTTACGATCTTAGCGGGCTATTCTTCTCATCTTCCATCTCAACTTCCTCCTAATGCTAAACCAATAAAGATTTCTTCTCGCGAAAGCGGGGTCTTGGATGCACTGGATTTCTCCGCAGTGGTTCATCTAGCGAGAGGAGAATCCGAAGAAGACTTTCAGTTTCTTCAAAAACTCACGCAAAAAGCAAACCGATTAGGTGGTCGAATTTTGTATGCTTCCTCAGCCAATGCCTTGGACGGAGGCAACAAAGAGGTTTATTACGAATCCGATACGGCAAATGCTAGTTCTGAGTATGGAAAGTTCAAGGCTAGAAGTGAGAATGAAGTCTTACAAAACTGTTCTTTAGGCTTGGTGTTTCGCTTTGCGGCCATTCATGGATACGCCCCCAACCGAAAGGCACGAACTCAAGAATTCTTAGAGAGACTACAATACGGAGAAAAAATAAACGTTCCTCGGGGAGTGATTCAGAATCGTTTGTTTGTGGGCGACCTAGCGAAAATGATTGCTCGCCTCGTAGGATACGACCCGGCCAAGGGAATTTGGCATTTAGGCACATCCGATGAAAGCGAAGAGTTTCAGTTTTTGCAAAGACTGGCAAAACAGTTTGGGTATGAGGAAAATCAAATTCTTCCCGGTCCCAAACAACCACTCTCTTTAGTGATGAAACCTCAAAAACTCATTGATCATTTTCCCAATGAAACCATACCCACGGAAGAAATCACCTTACAGAAGTTACGTGACCAAGCAGAACTTCAACCTTTTCGACGCTCCATTTAGAATGAATTTTTACCCCCTTTAGCCCTCTCCACTTCCCCCCCTCAGAATGGGCAGGTGCGCCAAAGTTTATTACCAAATTAGCTCTGCCTATCAATAAAAAAGCCTACTCTCTTTGGCTCGTTACTGCTCAATCGGTCTTTCGGTGATTATTTCTTTTCCCACGGTTTCATGTTCTCATAATGGATGCATGGAATGCGCATTTAGGTGCAACGCTTTACGCATAACTGGAGATGCAATTTGAAGCCTTCCGTTCTTTTTCTCACCCCGCCAAACGTGGCTCTTTTCTTAAAAAAAGATAAGACTGCTTTGGGTTTATCTATGGGCCCGGCCTTTCTTGCGGGCTCAGTGAAAAATGAAGGATGGGATGCTGATGTTTTTGATTTAAACTTGGCCCTAAATCGATTGCGCCCCAGCAGCTTAAGCCCCATCGAAGTTGCCGAGCTCTTGGCCAACCCTGTACCTTTCCAAGATTTGTTCCATGGAAAACGTCAAAGCCAAGTGATTGACGAATGGGTGCAAACTCTTGCGGATCTTCTTCCGAAAAAACCCTACTTAGCCATTTGCTTTTCTCTCGACCGGCGAGAATATCGAGCTTCGATTAGTAAGGCTTGTTTTAGCTTTGCCTTGCTTTTGGCAAGAGAGCTGAAAAAGCGTTACAACTGCGCCATTATTTTTGGCGGTCGTCGCGTGTTGAACATGATTTCTCAAGAATACGTGGAAGCGCTATTGGCTAGCCTCGACAAAAATCCTGTGGACAAGATCTCTTACAAGGATATTTTCGGATCTCTCACAAAATTTTTGCAAGCCTACTCAGAGGGAATGGATCTTCATTCGGAAACGGCTCGAGATTTCTTACAAAAAGATGATCCCATCACTGAGCTTGGTAAAATTGTTCCCGTTTTTAAACCGAACAATGCAGATGATATTTTGGCAAGGCCCGACGATATTCTTCCGATCGAGGTTCGAAAGCACTACCCTCAACTCGAGGATGTTGAACCTTTTTTGATCGCGCCCTACGTTTTCTCCACGGGCTGCCCCTTCACCTGCGCATTTTGTCAGTCGGGGGGGAAAAATAGCTTCTCTCAAGTGAAACCCGATCACTTGGTGAATATGTTTTATGAATTGAAGAAAACGGGAGTTACGGACTTTGCTTTTTACAATAACAACATCAATTTGAACCGATTCTTTTTAAAGTCACTTCATGAAGGCTTAAAAGAGGCGAATGTAAAAATTCAGTTCTCTGACTCGGCAAATTTACAGAATGCCGATACAGACATGTTCCAGCTTCTCTCGAATTTAGGAGCCATAAAGCTTTGGTTTGGAACGGAAGCTTTAAGCGATCGAATTTTGGCTGCTGTGGGGAAAAAACTTACGGTAAAAGAGATCAAGGACAAATTGAAAATCTCTCACGATCATCAGATTTGGAATTGTAGTAATCTCATTTACAATTTCCCCCACGAAACCGACGAAGAATTTGATGCCATGATCGAATTTTGTGAAAAATTTGAATATGTGGATACCTTTGAGATGAACGAATATCGCCTGGAGCAAAACTCTCAAATGTTTGATAGTCCCGAAGATTATGGACTAAAACTTCGAGAGGTTTCTGCAAATGGACTGGTGGCAGTATTCGATGAAATTAACGGCCTCAGCTGGGAAGAAAAGCGAGAGAAGGGCAAAGTCAAAACAAGACGAATGCACCTGGCTCAGCGATCCATCGACCTGACTCTATGTAAGAACGATCTCTTGTTATACGCCCTACGAAAAGTTGGCTTCGACAAAATGGCTTGTAGAAAAGTTTTTTCAGAATACGAAGCCTATCTAAAGGGAAATAAACTTTGGAGAGAGTACGTCTTGCGATCGAACTACGGCGTGAATTCCAAAGTACATGAACAATACTTTCCGGTGCAAAATCAGACCATTGATGGCCACGATTACAAATCGCAAATCTTACCCTTGCTACAAACCGTGGACCATTCGAACAACCTAAACCCCTCGCACCCAACGCCGGCGCGGCCAACCTTAACTGTATAAGATAATTCTCAGGCCCTTTTCCTAAAGCCGCAATCCGCCAAGCAGCTGAAACCTCTAACAAAAATTCGACTGCGAGGAGGATATGGGTTTTTCTTTCACCCCATCTTAGCGCATGGTATCAAGGGCCAGCGATGAAAGTGCCAAACTACGTAAATTTCGTTGGAAAAATAGGAGTCGTTGCCCTTTTCTTTTTTGGGGTGAATCAGGTCACCCATGCCTCTCCTTTAAACGAGCAAATTCATGAAGCTCTTCAAAAGTATGCAGACCAGGGCCTTTTGTCTGGGACAGTTGCCATAAAAAATTCCAAAGGAATTCTTTTTCAGCGGTCTTTTGGATTGGCTGTGCGCGAACACCAGATTCCAAACAAAGTGGAAACGGTCTTTGGCATTGGCTCTCTTTCCAAACAATTTACCGCCGCAGGCGTGGTCTACCTTCAGCAAACGGGCAAACTTCAGGTAGATCAAAACATCGGCAAATATCTAGAGGTTCCTCCTTCTTGGAAAAATCTAACGGTCCGTCAGCTTTTGACCCACAGCTCGGGCTTACCAGCCAATCCAGAATTTGCCCCTAGCGATTGGGCAAAGTTTCGCTCCATAGCGGAACTCTTTGATGTATTAAAGTTACAGTTCCCTGTGATTGCCCCAGAGCGAGTGAACCAATATGTGTATAGCAATGCCGGTTATTCTGTTTTGGCGAAATTGATTTCATCGGTGACGAAAGAAGATTACCCAAAGTTTATGAGCGAATTCTTTCAACTGGCCCAGTTGAAAGACACTGCCATCGATCATGAATCCATGATCACCATGAACCAAGCCACAGGTTACAATCTGATAAATGGAAGATGGAGCAAAGCCTGTTGTTTAGACTTATCGAATTTCGCGGGGTCTGGAAACGTGCGCTCCACGGTTAGCGATCTTTTGCAGTGGGCGGATATTCTCTATGGAAATACGATCTTCACTCAGGAATCTAAGGACCTTCTATTCGAGGGAAAAGTTCCCATGCCCCAACCTAACCAATTCTATGGCTTTGGTTGGGTGACGGAACCGTTTTTAGAAAAGAATATGGTCTGGCACAACGGGAGCCTTCGCGGCTTTATGAGCATGATGGCTATGTACGATCAAGAAACTACTTTTGTGTTGGTAGGGAACCAAAACAATATTCCTTTATCGAAAATTCGCGACGAAGTGATGACTCTAGTAATAGAAGCCGAAAACGATTCACAGTGAAGGAAAAAATTAGTACTTGCTCCTGATAGAAAAATCCTTTTTTACTGTTTTGCCGCTCTCAAAGTTCACTTCAATTTTACCACTGTGATTTTTAGTAGAGCAATCCGGCGGAGAATCGCAAAGCCTAACACCAGACCACTTATTTTTTTCGATTGCTGAAATCTCGTAGGTCAAATCAAACGACCCCAATATTTTACCCGACTCATCAAAAATTTTTCCTTGCATCATCCTTACGGCAAGGGCCGTCCGTCCTACGGTCCAAGGAAGGCCAACAACTGGCAAATTATGAACATCAGGCAACTTCTCAATTGCAACTTTGAATCGAAGAGTAAAACTGACACGAGCCAGGCCTGGCAAATTCTTCACTTTAAACGCCATAGGAACCGGGCGATCATCTAAGAATGTATAGATACCCTCTTGTTCTAAGTCGCAGCTATTTTGCCCAAGCCCTGCATATGTTTGGGGAGGACAGTAACTCTGTTTAGCGCGAAACTGGGTTGGCATGGCAGCACAGTATTCAATTTTTGAAAAATCACCAAAGGAACATCCATACATATTTGGGCCTGAAGCGGGCAGCTTTTTATCTGATTCGTTTGGCAACTCTATTAGATACGAAAGAGACTCTAAGAAATCTAATTGCTGCTTTTCTGATTGAGAAAGCGGTGTGTTGTTCCTGATACTCTTCTCTTGAGCAAATGTTTGGACCGTGGCCAGCAGTTGGTGGATGAGCACTAGTAGAAGAAGGGTGCATTTACGATTTTTCATTAATGACTATTTCGGTAAGTGCGCACCGAAAATTGATTAAATACACTCTATTTAAAATTCCAATCCAAAAGAACTACCCGAATACTTGTATTCAAATAAGATTCGCATCTCTACTGACATTTATTTCTTAGATAGGGTCTCAACTCATATTCCGATCACTCATTAAATATTTGAATTTATTCATGTTTTTACATCCATTTTCGGCCGATAGAGATGAAAGAGGTCAAAAATGATTCTAGCAAAATTTTTCCTACTCTTTTTTTGGTTGCCACCTCCCCTGGCCTTCGCTTCTGCCTCAGAAAAAGATCTTGCTCTAAAGGACGCAGAAGAGACTTTCCTCGAATACGACCGATCTGTTCAAAAGATTTTAGAGGCGAAATATACCTCAAAATCTAAGTTTGAAGTAGATCGCATGACCTTAGAGGAAAAGCTAAGAGAGTATTGTGATAGCCTGCGGAAGTATCGTGAGGTTAGCCAAAAATGTATGAATAAAAACGACCAATTCCGTGAAAAATTAGATGCGAAATATAAGGAAATTGAGAAATCTTTCCCGGAAGATCTTTACGAAATAGACTCAGAGCATCTTCACAGTTTCAACAAACGATTTAACGAAATTCGAGCTCGTCAAAAAAATGGTAAGTTCTTAAGCGCCGATGAATTCCGAGAAAAGGGTTTAGCAATCTTGAAAGAAGCCAATGAATTTTGTTTAAAACAGAAAAATTCAGATTTACACGTAGCTTGTGAATTCATCATTGCCGGTCTGAAAGATTCAATCGCTAGTTTTGAATACCAGTTAAGAAATGGCCTTAGTGACGAAAGACCCGCTAGATTCTATAAATCAAAGAAAGTTTTGCCTCATTTACAATGCACGATCCAACTGCCTCTGATAACCGATCCTCCCAGTGAATACATTATTACTGATGTAAGAGGACGATATCGATACGAATATTTGAAAGTATCTAAAGATGATTTCGAGTTGATCATTCCATTAAGCGAATTTGAAAAGATACGGTCAATCGGGACGGATTTCTACATTAATAAAAAATTCTCCAATCCATTAAATTCAAAAGAATACTCTGTTTACTTGGAACCTCCTTACCATTGCGCCTCTGTTCCATTCTCGTCGAAAAAGTGCAAAGTCGAAGCCCTTCACATTAGGTTGACAGAGTTAGATTCTGACAAAGTAGAAAGAGATGTCACAGTTCAGATTCCAGTAGTCATGGAACGAGATTTTACGGTCTCTTTAGCGCTCGATCGCTTTTCCATTGAAAACATCGATTTACGGTGTCGCTTCACCAGAAATTTGGTTTATTTACCCGAATAGGCGCACTAAAATATTGAATTTATTCGCCTTTTTATAATCCACTTATACATTAGAGATCTTCCATTCTTTTTTAGAAAAACCAGGAAGAAGCCGATAAGTGTTTATGAAGACACTTATTTTATCTTTTTTCGCCCTTTGTTTTTTTGGTCTTACGGCTCATGCGAAACTCACCATGGACCAAACTTGTGCGAGAGAAACGAATCCACCCCCTTATACGGAACAAGATTTAGAGAAACTACAACACTGGCTCGATGCCTCTGTTGCGCTGGCCTACGCCAAAACAAAATTAAACATCGATTATGATAAAGAAGCCTTCATGAAGACTTGTCCGAATCTGGCTTTGTTCAACTTTGGAAGAGCAACAAATTGCATTAATCGCTTGGCGGAAAATTTTACGAATGAGGATAAGAATTGGCAAAACATGGGTAAGGTAAAAACACCTGCCGCCATGAAAGCAGAATTCAAAAAGGCCATGGAGAAGTACAGCAAGAAATTCGAAGTGGACTTAAACACCATTGTCCCCACAGTTTTTCCTCCTCAGGTTAAAGAGAAGATCTTGCCATCAAAATCAAAAACCTACGTTCCAGATTCGGCTTCCACTGAAGACGTAGATGCTGCTTCGGAAGATTCTAGCGGCACCTCGGCTGAGTAAATTGAGAGACCAGGGAAACTCGCTTCTCGACCTACAGACGGAATTCACTCATCGCATCCTGCGATTCGCCCTTGCGGGCGCTTCGCGTGCAAAAGTGCGATCCGCGCACTTTTGTGAACCGCCTAAATTGCTTGCTTCGCAAACAAACGCCGCTTCTCTGCCACCATCTCTAGTCGCCAGATTTTCCACCCCTAAAAATTCCCCCAGACGAGGCGGAGGAGGAGCGTAACGTGAGCTGTACGCTAGTACAGCGGAACGGGCGCGACGACGACAACAAAGTATGGGGGAATTTTAGGGAGTGGAAAATGGTGCCCAGAGACGGAATCGAACCGCCGACACACGCCTTTTCAGGGCGTTGCTCTACCGACTGAGCTATCTGGGCGAACCAAAAGATTGTTCGTAAAGAACGAGATTAGGAGTATCAGACTGGTCAGGAAAAGAAAATTGCTTTTTCCCAGAAGAATCAAAAAACTGATTCCGCACCCCGTCCAATTTTGCAGCGCATTGCAGGTAAAGTGGACCGATTTCCCTATTTTTTCTTCTTTTTTACGACCGCAGCTGGGCTGAAACTCTCACCGAATTTCAGCGAATACCAGAGAAGAACAGCGCCGCCCACCAGCACCACAAAGCTAAGCAGCTGACCCATGGTGAAGATCTCAAACAAAAATCCCACTTGAGCGTCGGGCTCACGCACTAATTCCACCAAAGAACGTAGAACGGCATATCCAATCAAGAACGCCGAGGAAACAACGCCCACTTTCGGTTGCAGCCTCCAGAGCACTTTCAAAATAAGAAACAGCAGAAGGCCTTCCAAGAAGGCCTCATAGAGCTGAGAGGGATGTCTGGGGTTAGGTCCAGCTCCTGGGAATATCATGCCCCAGGGCAAATTCGTTTCTCGTCCCCATAGCTCGCCATTGATAAAGTTGGCAATCCGTCCAAGACCCAGCCCCACCGGCGTTGACAGTGCCAACACGTCCGTCAAACGCAACCAAGGAATGCGGTATCTTCGAGACACATAAACGCTGGCCAATACGGTTCCTAACAACCCACCGTGGAAGGCGAGACCGCCATGCCAAATGGCAAAGGGCTCATACCAAGGTCCTTGCATGGTGGCTTCCCAATTGTAGAAAACCACATACACAAACCGAGAGCAGAGAATCATTCCCAGCACTAAGGTAGCTAAAATGGAATCGGCTTGGTCTTTGTTCTCGAGGCCCATCCACTTGTGATGCTTTTTGAGCAAGTGAAAGGTGTAGAGAAATCCCAGCAAATACATCAAGCCGTACCAACGAGGCTCCAAGGGCCCGATACGAAAGATCACTGGATCAATTTGCGGATAAGGAATCATAACGGTAGAGTCTGAAGTCTATGTTTCCTTTTCGATTTTTTCCATTCTTTTTGTTGCTCGTTGGGTCCTTTTTTCTCTCAAATCTAGGAGATGCGGCAGCTCCGTCTGGACAAACCTGGTTCACTCTAAAAACTCAGAACTTCCGCGTGCACCACACTGCATCTTTAGAAAACTACGCAAGAAGAGTGGCAGTATCTTTAGAAAGATCCCTTCCCATCTTAGAAAAAAAACTTTTTTGGAAAGCTCCCGCTCCCATCGATGTGGTGCTGCAAGACCCTTCCGATTCGGCTAATGGCCTAGCCATGAATTTTCCGTCCACCCGAATCGAATTGTATTCGACTCCTTTTGAATCAGATTCCAGCCTCGCCCACTACGATGACTGGGTGAATGAACTAGCAATCCATGAACTTACTCATATCATCGCTAATGATACGACTCTTGGTGGATACCGATTTTTGCGTTCCATCTTTGGCAGCTGGGTAAAACCCAATGGATTACAGCCGCTATGGATGGTAGAGGGCCTCGCCGTATATACGGAAACCTCGCTCACCACTGCGGGCAGAGGCCGATCTCCTCTCACTTACGCCCTAATTCAAGAGGCACTGAAAGCTGGAGAACTCAGTGACGTTTACCCCATGCACAGAATGAACGATGGCAATGGATGGTGGCCCGGAGGCAATACTCCTTATTCTCTAGGATATATTTTGCAAGCTGCTGCCGCCAAGGAATCGCAAGAGGCTCCGGGGAGATTAAGCGAAAGAAACGCTTCTAAAATTCCTTTTCAACCAAACTCCGTGGCTGAAGACGTTTTTGGTAAGGATTGGTTCTCTTTATGGTCTGAAACGGGAACAAAACTAAAAGCAAACTGGAAGCTAGAGCCTCAAGCCTCAATTTGCGTATTGGCTTCCTCTGGAAAGTTTACCGGAGGGCAAAGTCTTTCTGTGGACGGTTGGGTGTATTTTTCTGAAGAAGATTTTCAGAATGGAACTCACCTTTCAAGAGTTTCCCTGGAAGCTCCTTGTGATCAAAATCAAATGGAACGCCTCGTTCGAAAGCCCTTTGGTGGCCCCTCACAGGTAGCCGTATCGGATGACGGCAAAAAAATTGTATTTGCCCAATATGATTCCTCCTCCTTCGAACGATTTTTTTCTGATCTTCACAGGTACGATCTAGACACTAAATCCGTAGAGCAATTGACCTTCAATGAAAGAGCTCGAGACCCAGCCTATTATCAAAATAAAATTTTCTATTTAAAACAAAATGATGATCTCACCATCTCCGTCATGGAGTGGGATTCCTCGAATTCCAAAACGCTATTCACGGGGCGAGCGATGGAGCGTTTGTCTGGACTTTCTGCCTCGAAATCCGGATTACACTTTAGTAGACACAATAATCAGGGGATAGAAGCCATTTGGTTTCTTCCCTACGGTTCAAACGAAGCAAAGCAGATTACGGAAGTAAAGTCCTCCATAAATCAATGGGATCGAAATCCAATTCTCTCCGACGACGGAACTCTACTTTTTTCTAGGTCTTTTTCCAGTCAAGAAAGTCCATCGGCCCATCAAAAAATTCTAAAACTAGAGAAAGGGCAACTCACCACTTATTCATTGCCTGGCTTCTCTTATTTAGATCGAGCCATCCCACTGAAAAACGAAAAGTTCCTGCTCTCAGTGATGACAAGCAATGGACAGAGCCTAATAAAAGCAAAGTTAGTACCATCAAACTCAGTCGTTTCAAAAGCTGCAGACCTTCACGAGGCTCTTTCTGGCGAACCCATGCAAACCCCACAGAAAGCTTCCGAATCGGAATTAGCGTCTGTGGGGGAGATCTTGCCTTACAGCCAGAAAAGCGTCGCCACATCTTTGTGGCCACAATATTGGTTGCCGGAATACTCTGCCGCTGAAGAAGGTTATCTTCTCGGCGCTAGCACATCTGGCAATGACCCCTTAGACTATCAACGCTGGGCCGTTTCCGCTCAATACGATTCAAGGTCAAAGTTTCCCTTGTACCGAGCTTATTATCAAAACCGATCCATGCCTACTTCGCTCTTTTTTGAGATCAGTCAGCGAAACAATTATTTCCGAAGCACAAATTCCAGCAATAGAAACACCCAGTATTCCGCCAGTGCAACGATTCCCATTCATCCATTATCGCTCACCATTGGCGCCGCCTTTCAGGAAAAGTTCCTTTTCGGACGAAAAACCCAAAGCGGAATTCTGTACCAAAGCCTCTCCTATCGCGAGGTGGGAAAAACTCCCGCAGCCATCGATCCAAACTATGGGATGTTCGCCACCTGGTATTCGGGGCTCTATCCAAACTCCAAGGGAGAAAAGTTTTTTGCCGATCTTCGACCCAAAATCGGAGTTTACTTAAGAGGCCTTGCCCCATCGCATTCCCTTGGAATTCAGGCTAGCGCTGGAATTACGACGAATAAGTTACTCGCCTCAAACTATTATTTAGGAGGAGGAGCCTCAGCTCTAAATGATTCTGACTTTGTAGTTCGAGGATATCCCATTGATTCTTTGTTTGGACAAAAAATCATTACCTCAAACTTTACCTATTCCCTTCCCCTCGCCCATTTGTATTGGGGATGGAATACGAACCCACTCTTTGTGAAAAATTTCGGGCTGCGCTTTCATTCCGATTTTGGCACAGCAAATTACACAGCCAATTATAGAGATGATATTTTTCGTTCTTATCAAATTACGGACTTAGGAAAGAAAATTTTGGCAGGCTTCGGCTTAGACTTTGTGGCCAATGGTAGTCTTTTCTACCATGTGCCTGTTTCTCTGGTGTTGGGGGCGCACTATGGTCCGCAAAAATTCGCTGGCGGCGGTGTATTGGGATACGTGGGCTTTAATGCTGGATTCTTTGGTGGATTCGGAAAAACGAATGAGGAAACTCACTCTCATTAGCCTTTCAAAGGAAACGAAAACTTCGTTTGAAGCTTCGCCCCAAATTCGCCGTAAGCAAATCAATCGCAGTTTTTGCAAGGTAGAGATTCAAGAGAAATATCAAAAAACATTTTTTTTCCCTGGTGCTCAAAGGAGAAACAACCATCTTTACTGGCGCTAATATCAAAACCAGCGCTGTATTCTTTATGATGCGGAATGTTTTTCACTGTGTTGTACTTCTGCGGTTCCTCTAGCTGGAAAAATATTTTTACGTTCTCTCCGTCTCTATTGTCGCCAACGGGATTCCGCGAAAAATACCGCCAAAGAAGAATTGGATCTTGAGGAAATTCTCCAGAATATTTGGGTCCCTCTCGAACAATCAACTTCTCTGCCGTATGGTACAGCATCTGCAAACCTTCAAAGGCAAAAAACCCTTCATACATTTTCGACATGGGCTTAACCGACTTCATCTGATCGTAAACATCATTCGGCAAGTGCAAATGGGCGTGCCCCATGTCTGGAAAAAATAAAAAGTCGGCATAACGACGCTCGAGAGAAATCTCCACATGCCTTGTTACGTTTCGAATAAATTTTTCCGAAATTTTTACAGGCCCCTGGAAATGAGGCAGAACAAAAGAATTCAGTTCGCGATCAAAGTAGGCTCGCCCCTTTAATCTCGTTCCGCTCTGGTAATGCTTCTCGTAAAGCGCGCTCATCGATGCCAGATCAAACATTCCAGAGAAACCGTCTCGGTACGTGATGGGTTCATCGGGTTTTGGTTTTTCACAGCGTTGAAGATCAAAGGCTTGGATTTCTAGTGGAAGAAAAAAAAGACTGAAAAAAAAGAAGATGGATCGCATATGTCCCTATCGGGTGTGTTCTTTTTGTCCTTAGCGATTTTGAAAGAAAACACCGCTTAGAATTTTTGTTTTAAAAACGCGAGCTCGGCAAAACTTTGATTGAACCAAACTTGCTCTCTACGGAGAAATTCCATTTTCGGAAAGTGAGGAGAAAGTATGAGTCGATCAAACGTAAACAAAATCATGTTGTTAGGAAATCTTGGACATGATCCAGAGTTAAGATACACGCCCAAAGGCAACGCCGTTGTCACCCTGTCATTGGCCACCAATCGAGACGGGAAAGGCCCAAACGGAGAAAAACGAACGGAAACGGATTGGCATCGGGCCACAGTATGGGGAAAACGGGCCGAACTTTGTGCAAAATACCTGGAAAAGGGATCGAGAATTTTTGTGGAGGGAGAACTTCAATCAAGATCTTGGACGGATAAGGAAGGTCAAACCCATCGGAGTTCAGAGATTTGGGTGGATGATGTTCGTTTCTTGAGTCCTGTACGAAAAGAGTCGGACAAAAATTCCAATGTAGAACAAGAAAATTTTGCCCATTAAACTAAATTTTTTTTCCTGAGTGCCGAAGAGTTATGGAAGGCAATTCGGCCTAACTCAGGAGGAGTAAATATGAAGAAAAAATTCCAAAAACAAAATTCCGATTACAGCTTGGCCCACGTTCTTTATCAAAAATTAGGCACCGACTGGTATGCCTTTACAGAAGTGGACGGCGACTGTTTTATGACTAAGGTTGACGCCAAAACCGTGGAAGAGGCGAAAACCGACGGCTACGATTCCATGAAAGCCGACAGACAAAAACGAAGAGCAGCCTAACTGAAATCGAAGAAAGAATTGGTATGTCTACCTCTAGAAAAAAAATTCCCTATGAGTTTCCACGTTCCCAAGCGGTAGACCGCCAAGAAAATCTGCGCCAAGTAAAAATGGACGTGGAAAATCTAAAAGAAAAACTACAAAAATCTATTTTGGACAATCCGAAGCTTTCGAAAAAATCGGCCCTCTTGATCTCTCTTTGGATCGAGGGAAAAACCAAAAATCTAAAAAACAAAAAATAGAACTTCTTAAAAAGATAGCTGCAAAAGTGAAACCGAAGTGGATGGCCCACTATCGACTAACTGGCTTTCGAAATTCGATTCTGGAAGAATGAAGTTCGACTTACTAAAATCTCCGTAGTCCTCATACGTATCGGGGCCTTCGTATGGAGTGGGCGTTCTAGAGGTGCTAATAATATACACTCCCAACAAAATTCCTGCGTACATGCCAAGAGAGCCAAAAAGGAAAATATTTTTGGTCTTCTTTTTAAAAACCTGGCTTGCTAAGCCAACCACCAATCCGCCACCTGCTCCATACATGGCAGATTTACCCACGATCTTCATTCGTTTTCCCGTGACGTTCAAAGAGGTGGATTCCGCAAAACTGATTTGCGGCACCGTCATCGCTAGCAACAGCCACAGAGATACAAATTTTGTAATTTTCAACATACCTAAAGTGTAACGAATAAAGGGAGAACGGGTCAATTCACCTGGTAGGTTTCTACTACACGGCCTTGTGTGACAATGGCGACCTCAACCCTGTATTCCTCATAAAAACGGCCCTCTCCCTCAATATAGAGAGAAATGCTTCTCTTGAGGCGGCCCATTTTTTGCCCCCAATGATTTTGATCTGCGGCCATTTGCCAATGAGAGGCTCGATACTTCACTTCCACGAATAAAAGCGTTCTACCTTTACAAAGTATCAGATCAATCTCCCCACGTTTGAAGCGCAGGTTTTTTTCTAAAAGACGATAACCCTGAATTGTATAATGATGGAGAGCCAGCTCTTCGCCAATTTTTCCAATTTCTGTTGTATTCATCACTCTCCAAGGGAGAGCAAAAAGAAATCCTAGGAAAATAGCTGCAAGTTTTCGGAAACTGGAGCAAAGGTCTTTCGGTGTTCGAAACAAGGACCATATTCTTGAATTTTCGACACATGAAGGGCCGTGGAATAGCCTTTGTGTTTGGCAAATTCATATTGCGGATACTGTTTATCGATAGTCGCCATCAGCCGATCTCTAGAAACTTTTGCAAGAACGGACGCGCAGGCGATGGAAAAAACTTTGGAATCGCCTTTCACAATGGGACGTTCTTGAAAATTTCTCATCAGAGTTTTGGTGATGGGAAACTCTTTGGCGAACTCTTCATGTTGTACAAAAAAAGTTCCAAGCTTCACCATGGGCTGATTGCCATCCACAAGAAATAAAAACTTCTGCGGTTCTAGCGGAATGTTTTTTTGATGTAGCTTTTGAAGAGCCATTTCCACTGCTCGAAGAACCGCCAAATGCGTGGCTCGGAAAATATTCCAACGATCAATTTCTTCGGCCGAGGCGTAACCCACTCCGTGCACAAATCCAAACCAATGAATAGGATCAAAGGCTCTTTCGCGCATGATTTCGGTCATTTTCTTAGAATCACGCACCTCCAACAGAGGCGAATCGCCGAACTGAGAGAACGGGGCCCAACAAGAAACAGCAGCGCAAACGGGTCCCGCTAAACATCCGCGTCCGGCTTCGTCCACACCAAAAACAAAAGCGTCGCTCTCTTTCCAGAGCAACGCTTCTTCATCAATCGTTAGGAATTCCGCTTTTCGAGCCAAGAGAACTTATTTGCTAGCAGTGTTGGCAGCGTTTCCGGCATTGCTATCTTTGCTCTTCAATCGAGCAGCTTTACCGGTAAGAGCTCTCAAGTAGAACAAGCGAGAGCGACGAACATCACCACGGCTTACTACTTCGATGGTAGAAACCGTTCCAGAGTTCATTGGATAAATAATTTCTACGCCAATGCCATCAGACATTTTTCGAAGCGTGAAGGTTTTCGTAGCGCCTTTTCCAGACTTGCGAATCACTACGCCTTCTACGTATTGAATACGTTCTTTACCGGCACCCTCTTTGATCTTTGCGTGAACTCGGATGGTGTCACCAGAACGAAACTCTGGCAAAGCCTCAGCGCGGGCAATCTTTTTTTCTACGGTCAAAATTTCTTTAGAAGCGTGCATTTTTCTTTCCTCAATCAAATAAAAATCTTTAAGCCCCGAGCAAGCGATCTAAGGCAATGGCCACCGCTGATCGAACCGAAAGATGGTTATACCCACTTTCGACCTCTGGGACAATAGGGTCCAGCAAAGCATCTCCTTCTCGGAGCAACTCATCTGTCATTCCCCAACCGGTACCAAACACCAGCAAACGGGGCCGGGAATCCCTAAGTTCTTCCCTTGCCTTACGCCATGTTAACTGCGGAAGGCCTTCCACGTTTCGCGCCGAAGTCATCCAAACTACTGGCTTTTGGCCCTCTAGCTTTTCTACTTCTTGCACCGCCTCAGAGTACAAAGACAAGATCTGCACTCGAGAGAACGCCTCAGCCCGATCGGGATTGTAATCCCTACCTCCTGAGCCCTGCCAATGTCCGATGATTCGCTTCACCACCGATTGTTGTTCCTCTAAAGGATTCACCAAAAAGTAGCGTTTCACACCAAACGTCCGCGAAGAACGCGCAATGTCATGAATGTCTAAGTTCGTTACCGCAGTGGTAACCACCAAGCCATTTTTGTCACGCATGGAGTGGTGTAACAAAGCTACATAAACACTGCAACTGGAAGGCTTGGTTTCTAGCATAATCCCTCAGGGTTTTCGAGTGTTATCATGTTCTCGAACTTTTGCTAGCCAAATCAGGTCGGCGATCCTTCGTCAGACGAAGGCTTTGGCTTCGCCTCCACTCAGCAATCTTGGCGTGATCGCCATTTAAAAGAACCTCTGGCACTCCTAAACCCAGGAATTCCGGAGGACGGGTGTATTGAGGGTATTCCAGGCCCCCCTCTTGGCTTGGAGAAAAGCTTTCGCCCACAATGCTTTCCGGATTCCCAACCACCCCCGGCAAAAGCCTGGTAAGCCCATCTACGAAGGCCATGGCTGGCACCTCGCCCCCGGTGAGAACAAAGTCACCAAGAGAGATTTCTTCGTCCACGCAAAGCTCCACGAATCTTTCGTCCACGCCTTCGTAGCGTCCGCAAACGAGAATAAAACGCACGTCCTCAGAACTGTATTTTTCTAGAATGGCCTGTCGCAGGGGCTTGCCCTGAGGGCGAAAAAGGATGGTTTTAGAAGGAGTGGGATCTCGATCTTTAGCGAATTTCCAAGCCGCATAAAGAGGCTCACAGCGCATGACCATACCCGCGCCACCCCCATAGGGGCTGTCGTCCACTGTACGATGCTTATCCGTGGCGAAGTTTCGAATCTGCAATAGGTTCACTTCCAAAAGACCAGAATCCACGGCTCGACCCACAATGCTTTCCGAGAGCAAAGGAGCAAACATCTGGGGGAAAAGAGTTAAGATATCGATCTTCACGCCTCTTGGTGTAGAAGAGAATCCAGGAAGACGCAAGGTAGCAAAAGGAAAAAGCGCCAGATCCCTGAAAGATTGGCGCTTTTTCTACGTTAACGATTGCAGATAAGAATCAGCACTCTCCGCTGCTTGTGAGGGCGATTTCGTAGACCCGACCAGTCTTTTCATCGATCACCAAAAGGCCCACAAAAGAAACACCACAATAGCTCGAGGATCCATCGGTAAACCCAAATTTGGCACCCATTTTTGCGAGCTCACGAATCAACTGAAGTCCCAGTGTGGACTTGGCTTTTCGCTTTCGAATGGCGTCTGGTTGATCGTCGTCCATGGAATAGACGGCCAAGGCTCCCTTCAAAGTTAACGTGCCCCAATTCAGTTGATCTCCAAAATCCACATCGGATCCGTCAGAGTCCACTAGGAAAGTTTCAAGCAATTCCTCTCTGGTTTCACCTGAATCTTCCATGGCGAGCTCTATCACCATCTCTTTCGCAGAGGTGCCCGGCTTCAGTTGGTAAGACTCCGTTCCAAAGGCCAAATCTCCAAGGAGTAAGGTCTTTCTTTCGAACTCGGAATCTCTGTCAGCGGCGTATGCGGAAATCGAAACTAGACTCAGTAACAAAATGAAAAGTTTTGACATAATAGGGGTCCTTTTTGTTGTTGTTTGGCGGGGTGTAGCAAAAAAGAATGCATTAGGTCAAATTAGAATTTGTTTAGAGCCCCCGAAAAGGCTGATTGGGCCGTATAGAGCAATATTGGAGGCAAGGAAATTGAACAGGAAATTCTGACCGATCGAAAAACGAATCTGTTATTCAATGATCTCTAGAACCGTGCGCTTTTTGAGTTTCGTAGAAGCGCCATTCAAAATGGTGCGGATGGCGCGGGCGGTTCGCCCTTGTTTTCCGATGACTTTTCCCAGGTCTTCTTTGGCAACTTTTAGTTCAAGAACGGTGGTTTGTTCGCCTTCCACGCAACGAACGTGCACTTGATCTGGCAAATCCACCAATGCTTTGGAAATATATTCGACGAGTTCTCGTAATTCTTCAGAGGCCGATTTCATGGCTTTTCCTCCGTGACATCCACTCTACAAACCGGGCAGTCCTAGCCCGCATCACACAACACAAATAGGAACGTAATTCTAGTTTGTGCCGGATCTTACAAGATGTAAAACGGTTTCTGTGGGTTGTGCACCCTTAGCCAACCAAGCTTTATACGCTTCCGTATTCAACTGGATTTTGGCTTTCCACTCTTTCTTCGAAGGATCGTAGGTGCCTACTTTTTCTAACACGGCACCGTCACGCTTCTTGTTCTCGTCCACAGCTACGATGTGGTAGAAAGGGGCATTTTTTTTGCCTTTACGAGAAAGACGAATCTTAACCATGAAAAACTCCTAAACAGTTGGTCCGCGACAGAAACATCCAGCCGAACGAGACCGATCTCAAAATTCTAGAGGAAAGGATGTATCGAGAAATTGGCTCGGGAGCAAGAAAAATCACTTCTTTCCTCTAGTTAGGGGGTTGTTTGACAAAGAGATGGCGTCCGGCGGGAAAAGGTTCAGAAGATGTCAGAGAGGAACCATTGCCCCGAGCAAAAGTTCTTGCGAACCTGAGAGAATGAACAGACTCTTCGTAATTTTCGCAATAATATTGAGCGGTTGTACCGCGTGGATGGAGTCAAAGTCTTTGGAAAAAGACTTGAATGTGATTTGTGCGGCCCAAAAAAGTTATCTTCAAACGGCAAAACTATTGGGAGTCAACCAGGCGGAACTTTGGGCCGAGCGAGCGAGAAAAATGCGGCAAGGATTGCTCACAGAAAGAGCCAAGGATGCGGTGGAACTATTTTTGTCTCCTGGACCAGAGACCCATTCAAACATCTTCTTTGAACTGGCCAAAGAGGGAAAGGTAAAAGGCTGGACCTGCCCCGAACTACAAGTGGCGGAGCCTTCCACTACCCCACCCGTAAAAACGAAATCCGCCGGTGCCTCGAAAAAATCATCTAGCCCCTAACCGTGCGCCCAACTATCAGCGGGCACTTCACATTCAAAGACTGAAGGATAGTTCCAAATGGCTTGGTTCAAAAACTTAGCCTTTCATCATTTTTTTGAAGAGTCCCATTTTCGAAAACTGCTGCATCATTCTTTGTGCGTCTTCGAATTTTGAAATCAATCGATTCACTTCGGAGACTTGGGTGCCACTTCCCTTGGCGATCCGTTGCCTGCGACTACCATTTAAAATTTTGTGATTTCTTCGCTCTTTTCGAGTCATCGACAAAATGATGGCCTCGGTGCGCTTCATTTCTGCTTCCGTGTTCACCCCTTGCAACTGCTCCAACATTTTATTTCCACCGGGAAGCATTTTCATAATGCCCTCCATGGACCCAAGCTTTTTCATCATTTTCATTTGCGAGAGAAAATCTTCTAAGTTGAATTGGCCTTTGCCCAACTTGTTCATGCTGTCGAGGGCTTCTTCCTCGGATATTGCCTCTTGGGCTTTTTCCACCAAGGTCAGAACGTCACCCATGTCGAGAATTCTTCCGGCCAGTCGATCGGGATGGAAAACTTCTAGGGCCGAAACTCCCTCACCCATTCCCATGAACAAAATGGGAAGTCCGGTTAAAAATTTAATGGAAAGAGCAGCACCACCTCTAGCATCACCATCTAGCTTCGTGAGAACCACTCCGGAGAGTGGAGTTTTTTGGTGAAAGGCCTGAGCCACGTTCACTGCATCTTGTCCCGTCATGGAATCGGCCACAAAAATGGTAGCATATGGGTTTAAGGCAGATTTGACTTCGGAAATTTCCGCCATAAGTTCTTCGTCGATGGCAAGACGTCCGGCGGTGTCCACGATCACAACGTCGCACACCTGCCTTCTAGCTTCCTCCATGGCTTCGCGTACAATTTACGTGAGACTTTTTGTTAAATCGCTATCGAAAAAACCTAGGTCCGCTTGCTTGGCCAAAATTTTCAACTGTTCTTTGGCCGCTGGTCTTCTTGGATCGCAAGGAACAAGCAAAACCTTTTTCTTTTCTTTTTTCTTATAAAACAAACCTAGTTTAGCTGCGGAGGTAGTTTTTCCGGAGCCTTGTAATCCTACCAACAAAATTGGCACCGGAGGTGCCGCTCGCAACTCGAAGGGTTTGGTTTCTTTTCCACCTAAGAAATTCACCAGGGCATCGTGGACAATTTTTACAAACTGCTGGCCAGGTGAAACACTTTTGATGAGCTCTTGGCCGATGGCTTCTTTTTTCACCTGTTCGAGAAACTCTTTCACCACTTTGAAATGAACGTCCGCTTCCAATAAGGCGCGGCGAATTTCTTTCATGGCTTCATCGAGGTTCTCCTCGGTGATACGCCCCCCCTTGCCGAGGTTACGGATGGGAGACAAGATTTTTTCGCGTAAGGTATCAAACATGGGCCGAGAATAGCGAAAGCAGGGGGGTTTTGCCAGAATTCGGTCCAAAGCCCTGGATCGAAAGGCGTTTTTTTCTCAATTTCTGACTGATTTTGTCCGATAAAGACATTGGAATGAAACGTTTTTCCAGTTTTAGAAAAAACCGAAGAATTTTCAGTAGTTTGGGTATTCAGCCCAAGTGGAGATTCTTTTGCCTCACAGCTTCTGCTGTTCTTTGGGCTGGGCCAGTAAGCCTTCATTCGCCAAATGCATGGGCCGATGCGGAGGCCATTAGCCGGCTAACCGAGACTTGTAGATCCGAATTCACCAGCGACGACTTCAAAAAAATCAAACTCGGAAAAGAAGAGATCCGCGTAGATCAACTGGATGAAATTAGCATTGGAGAATACTGCAAACGAAACCGCCTAAACGAATTGAATATCTTCGGCTCAAAATACAACGCCCTAACTCCAGCGGAATTAGAAAAACTCAAAAAAGTAGCTGTACCATCGTCAACAGAAGTGGAACTGCAAAGAACCGGAGCCTGTGAAGTTGCTTACGAGGCCATGGGTTTGGCTTACAAGCATCTCAAAGAATTCAGCAAAACCATTTGCGACAAACGCGTATCCGCCGAAGACAGAGTGGCCACCTGCTTAGACGTTGGCGATGCGCAAAAAGATTGTATCAAGAAGCTAGAAGATTCCATTGCCGACATCGAAAATCTTGGAAAAAACCTGAACGCCAAAGATGGAACGCCGAAAAAACTAGAAAAACTTTTCGAAGCTACTAGCGAGCCTCTACAAAGAATTTTATTCGATTACAAAAGAGACGGCGAATACTTACAAGGGATCAGCGTCCAAGATCGTGGAAAAAAAACAGCCACTGTGGGTTTTAATACAAACTTAAATAGTGCTGAGTTTGGTGCCTCAAGTCTTGAAGAATACTTCACACTGATTGGTAAAAACGGGATAGCCACCCGACAAAAAGAACAACAACTCAATGGGAAAATGGAATTTGGTTTTAAACGGGTGGATCAGGCCCATTTAGCCAACGAAATTATCTATGCAAAATACAACCTAACGGAATTTGCAAAGAGAATAAAAGGCGTGTTTCAAAAATCTTGGTCAGAAACAAACATGACTAATCTCTCTCAATACAAGGAACGCCTAAGCCAAATTCAAGCTAGCCTAAAAGATGGAAAAGGTCTTGGCGACGGTTTACGAGATTATGGAGCTACGGCCGTAGGAGCCGCCAAGCCATTTTTAGAAAGAGGCAAAGAAGTCGGTTCAACACTAAGTGCCGCCGGTGGACTTACCGGCGTGGGAACCGTGGCCACTATGGGTGCTGCCGCAGCACTTTCCTCGCAAATTGCCAGCGGCCGATCTTCTGGATCTCTCTCCGGCAGTGGGCTGCCTATTCCTCAAGAAGCGGCCCCCGTGGCGCCAATGGGAGGAACCAAGCTGGTTGAAGGGAACAAAGAAACCAACGATGCCGATTCGGGACCTAAAACTTCGGCCGACGCAAAAGACCCTGAATCAACAG